>OGJD01000099.1_pt1 | contig 88133 bp, 79 predicted proteins | sample 1571971 | NCBI WGS metagenome assembly OGJD01 (sample SAMEA2582117, study PRJEB24529) | metagenome | biome: Human gut stool | place: China | collected 2011
CACTTTCATCGTTGCCTTGATTACGATATTTTTCTGCAATATCGAGCAGTTTCTCGGTGGCATCAGGGCTGCGATTTAATACCGCATCTTCCACGATTTCACGCAATTCAGGATCGAGATCGTCATAAATTGCGAGCTGCCCAGCATTAACAATCCCCATATCCATGCCTTGTTTGATGGCGTGATAGAGGAATACCGCGTGAATGGCTTCACGCATCACGTTGTTACCACGGAAAGAGAAGGATACATTAGATACCCCACCCGAGATTTTCGCGTGTGGTAGGGCACGTTTAATACGACCTGTCGCGTTGATAAAATCGACACCGTAGTTGTTGTGTTCTTCAATCCCTGTACCGATGGCAAAAATGTTCGGGTCGAAAATAATGTCTTCTGGCGGGAAGCCGACTTGGTTCACCAAAATGTCATAAGCTCGGCTACAAATTTCGACTTTGCGATCTTCAGTATCTGCTTGTCCGACTTCGTCGAACGCCATGACAACTACGGCTGCACCGTATTTACGCACCAATTTGGCGTGTTCGACAAAGATTTCTTCGCCTTCTTTTAACGAGATGGAGTTCACAATCGGTTTACCTTGAACCGACTGTAAGCCCGCCTCAATTACTTCCCATTTGGAGGAGTCGATCATCACCGGTACTTTTGCCGCATCTGGTTCGGTCGCCATAATATTAAGGAAACGGGTCATGGATTTTTTGCCGTCTAATAAGGCTTCGTCCATATTGACGTCGATCACTTGTGCACCGTTTTCCACTTGGTCGATAGCAATTTCAATGGCTTCGGCAAATTTGTCTTCTTTAATTAAGCGTTTGAATTTCGCTGAACCCGTTACGTTATTACGTTCGCCCACGTTCACGAACAGGCTTTCATCATCAATATTAAGCGGTTCTAAGCCCGATAAACGCATGGCGGTTTTAATTTGTGGCAATTTGCGTGGTGGGATGTTTTCTACCGCATCGGCAAAGGCTTTGATGTGTTCCGGTGTGGTGCCGCAACAGCCACCGATAATGTTTACAAAGCCGCTTTCCGCCCATTCTTTAAGGTGTGCCGCCATGTCTTCCGCACCGAGATCGTAGCCGCCGAAGGCATTCGGCAAGCCCGCGTTCGGGTGTACGGAAACATAGGTTTCGCTGATTTTAGAAAGTTGTTCGACATACTGGCGTAATTCTTTCGGGCCTAACGCACAGTTCAAACCGAATGTCAGCGGTTTGGCGTGGCGCAGGGAGTTGTAGAACGCTTCAGTGGTTTGACCGGAAAGGGTACGGCCGGAAGCATCGGTAATGGTGCCGGAAATCATGATCGGCAATTCTATGCTTAATTCTTCAAACACGGTTTCAATGGCGAAAATGGCGGCTTTGGCATTTAGCGTGTCGAAAATAGTTTCGATCATAATTAAATCAGCGCCACCTTCGATTAAGCCACGCGTGGCTTCTGAATAGGCGTCCACCAATTCCATAAAGGTGACGTTACGGAAGCCCGGATCGTTCACGTTCGGAGAAATGGATGCGGTACGGTTCGTCGGGCCGAGAATCCCCGCCACGAAACGTGGTTTTTCCGGCGTGCTGTATTTATCAGCCGCCAAACGTGCCAGTTTCGCGCCGGCAAAATTCAGTTCGTAAGCAATAGATTGCAAATCGTAATCCGCTTGCGCAATGGTGGTGGAGCTGAACGTATTGGTTTCGATAATGTCCGCGCCGGCTTCTAAGTATTTTTCGTGAATGGCGGAAATGAGTAACGGTTGGGTGAGGGTTAGCAAATCATTATTGCCGCGTAAATCGACCACACTTTCAGCAAAGCGTTCACCACGGAAATCCGCTTCGGTGAGTTTATATTTTTGGATCATCGTGCCCATAGCGCCGTCTAAAATTAAGATACGTTGGGCGAGGGCATTTTTTAGTATTTCAGTGGTGTTTTTCAAAATAAGCTTTCCGTTTGTTGGAGTTAAAATAAATGGGAGGAATAGTAGGAAGATGTGCTTGCGCTGTCAAATGTTATCTCTCTAAAAGTGCGGTGTTTTTTTAACGCATTTTTCTAATAGGCATAAGAAGAGAATTCTTTGCCGATTTTCTGCTTTTTATCTTGGTCTATGCTAAACTAGCGAGCAATTTTTCTCGTATTTTTAATGATTTTTTATCCCTTATGACCTTATCTACCCCTCTTTTTATTGCATTGCGCTATTGGCGGGCAAAAAGTGCCGATCGTTTTGGACGGTTGGTGACGAATTTAGCCAGTGTCGGCATTGTGCTTGGCGTGATGGCATTGATTATTGTGCTGTCTGTGATGAACGGTTTGGAAGGCTATCAAAAGCAACAAGTGCTTTCTTCCATTCCACACGCCATTGTCAGCCCGAACGGTAAGGTGAAGATTGATGATGCCGAGCCAATTATGCCGAATTTCGTGCAAAAAGCCGTGCCAATAAATATGACGAATGTGATTTTTCAAACCGCAGGCGGTGTCAGCGCAGGGCAAGTGATTGGGATTCGACAATTTTCGGATGACCCAATTTTATCCACATTGCCTGAGCAGAATTTTGAGGATTTGCTACCGACAGGCGAATTTAAAATTATCATTGGCGATCAACTGGCGCAGAAATTAAACCTGCATGTCGGCGACAAAGTACGTTTAATGATTACCGAAAACAGCCAATATACGCCATTTGGGCGCGTGCCGTTGCAACGTTTATTTACCGTCAGTGAAATCTATTTTGAGACGGGCGAAGTCTCCGGTTATGAAGCGTTTGCCAATTTAACGGACATTGGACGCTTAATGCGAATTCAGCCGGGCGAAGCCCAAGGTTTCCGTTTATTTTTAACGGATCCATTCCAAATTACTGAGTTGTCGGCCGCGTTTCCTTCTGCAGCGCAAATCACCGATTGGCGCACACAAAAAGGCGAGTTTTTCCAAGCGGTTCGCATGGAAAAAAATATGATGGGCTTGTTGGTGAGCTTAATTATTGTGGTGGCGGTGTCCAATATTATTACGTCTTTAAGCCTGATGGTGGTGGACAAACAGGGTGAAATCGCCATTTTGCAAACCCTCGGTTTAACAAAAGGACAAGTGCGTTCCATCTTTATTTATCAAGGCTTATTAGTCGGTTTGGTGGGCACTTTGACGGGCGCTATATTAGGCGTGTTAGTGACGTTAAATTTGGACGCTATCGTAAATATCTTAGGCGCAAAAACGATGTATTTACCGACCGCACTTGAGCCTTGGCAAATTCTGACGATTATCGCGTTTTCCTTATTATTGTCATTGCTATCCACCATTTATCCGGCCTATCGCGCTGCGAAAGTGGAACCGGCAGAAGCCTTGCGCTACGAATAAAAAGAGATGAAAAAATGAATACAGCATTATTATCTTGCCAAAACATCACGAAATTTTATCAAGAAGGCACACAACAAACGAAAGTGCTAAAACAGGTGTCTTTTTCTATGCAGGCGAGCGAATTGGTCGCGATTGTGGGCAGTTCCGGTTCGGGCAAAAGTACGTTATTGCATACCTTGGGCGGATTAGATCAACCGAGTAGCGGTGAAGTGTTTATCAAAGGGCAATCGTTGCAACAAATGACGCCGAATGCCCTGGCAAAGTTGCGCAATCAATATTTAGGCTTTGTGTATCAGTTTCATCATTTAATGGCAGATTTCACCGCACTTGAGAACGTGATGATGCCGATGCTTATCGGGCAACAAAACAAAACGGAAGCGCAGGATCGCGCCGAACAGATCTTAAGTGCGGTTGGTTTACAGCATAGAATTTCACATCGCCCGTCTGCGCTATCCGGCGGGGAACGCCAACGTGTCGCGATTGCCCGTGCGTTGGTGAATAATCCGGCATTGGTGTTGGCGGATGAACCTACCGGCAATTTGGATCACAAAACCACGGAAAGCATTTTTGAGTTGATTCAACAGCTTAATCAAGAAAAGCAAATTGCTTTCTTATTGGTCACCCACGACTTGAATTTGGCGGAAAAATTGAATCGCCGTTTAATTATGCAAGACGGTGTGTTACGCGAGGAAAATGCCTGATGAATACGCCATTTTTTATTAGTTGGCGCTATCAACGCAGTAAGCATAAAAACCGTTTGGTGTCGCTGATTTCGTTTTTTTCCAGCATGGGTATTGCCTTGGGTGTGGCGGTGTTAATTATCGGTTTAAGTGCCATGAACGGCTTTGAACGTGAACTCAATCAACGGATTTTGGCTGTCGTGCCGCATGCGGAAATTTCTTCTGCAAGCGGGCAAAGCAACGCACCGATCGATCATTGGCAACATCTTGCCGCTAAGTTGAAACAAAATCCGCAAATCATTGGCGTTTCGCCTTTTGTCAGTTTTACCGCCTTAGTGGAAAATGGCGCGAAATTAAAAGTAGTTCAAATCAAAGGCGTGGAAACGGCATTGCAGGATCAAGTGAGTTCTCTTGGGCGTTTTGTGTTAAATCAAGGATGGCAAAATTTTGCGCAACATGGCGGTTTGGTGCTGGGTTCCGGTATTGCAAGGGATTTGGATGTGCAAGAAGGGGATTGGGTTTCCTTGTTAATTTCACAACAAACAGGTTCGGAAAATTTGACTCAGCCGTTGCGTGAACGAATTCAAGTAACCGGCATTTTGCGTTTAGATGGACAGCTGGATCACAGTTATGCCCTTATGCCCTTGGCACAAGCGCAGCAGTTGATGAATTATCAAGCGGAACAGGTGAGCGGGGTAGAACTGAAAACTACCGATCCGTTTAACATTCAAACCCTTGATTATTCCATGTTGCAAGATTATCCGCAGATGCTCTACCTGCAAAACTGGATCAGCAAATTCGGCTATATGTATCGCGATATTCAGCTGATTCGCACGGTGATGTACATTGCTATGGTGCTGGTTATTGGGGTCGCGTGTTTTAACATTGTGTCCACGCTCATCATGGCAGTGAAAGATAAAGCAGGCGATATTGCTATTATGCGTACCCTTGGGGCGAATAATGGGTTTATTAAGCGTATTTTTATTTGGTATGGCTTGCAGGCTGGCATGAAAGGCTGTCTCATTGGCATTGTGTTGGGCGTGATTTTGGCCTTAAATTTGACCGCACTTATTCAAGGCTTGGAAAGTGTCATCGGCAGAAAATTATTGTCAGACGGCATTTATTTCGTGGACTTTCTCCCAACCGAACTACATTGGCAAGATGTATTGCTGGTGTTGCTTTCTGCGTTAATTCTCAGTTTATTTGCCAGCCTTTATCCGGCAAATCGTGCGGCGAAATTGCAACCGGCACAGGTATTAAGCGGTCATTAAAAAAGAAATCAAACAAACTAGTTTACTAGTACAAATTGCAATGGTAGAGTAATACCACTTTTTTCGGTCATTTTAGAATTTTATGAAGATAAGCGAGTGAATAATGAAGACAAAAAACGATATTTCTATTGAAAACGACGATACGCGAATTGGCAAGATTGAACAGGTGTTACCCCCGATTGCCTTGCTAGAAAAATATCCGGCAAGTAGCGTTGCAGTGAAAACCGTGGAAAATGCCCGTCACGAAGCGCATAAAATTATTCATGGTGAAGATGATCGTTTACTTGTAATTATCGGGCCTTGTTCCATTCATGATCCGAAAGCCGCATTAGAATATGCGAAACGCATTAAATTAATGCGCGAAAAATACCAAAATACCTTACAAATTATTATGCGTGTGTATTTTGAAAAACCACGTACCACTGTGGGTTGGAAAGGTTTAATTAACGACCCGCACTTAAATAATACTTATGCCTTGAACGACGGTTTGCGTATGGCGCGTAAATTATTGTCCGATATTAACGATTTAACCGTGCCGACAGCAGGGGAGTTTTTGGACATGATTACGCCACAATATTTGGCGGATTTTATGAGCTGGGGCGCGATTGGCGCAAGAACCACCGAATCCCAAGTGCACCGTGAACTGGCTTCCGGTTTATCTTGTGCCGTTGGCTTTAAAAATGCGACCAACGGTGGCGTAAAAATTGCCTTAGACGCGATTGGTGCCGCAGAAGCGCCACACCATTTCTTGTCTGTTACGAAGTTTGGTCATTCTGCTATCGTTTCCACCAAAGGTAACGAAGACTGCCACATTATTTTGCGCGGTGGCGATAATGGCCCAAATTACAGCGAACAAGATGTTGCCGAGGTGTGCGATGAACTTGCTAAAGCGGGTTACAGAGCCCATGTCATGGTGGATTTCAGCCATGCCAATAGCTGCAAGCAATTCAAAAAACAATTAGATGTGAGCCGTGAAGTGGCGCGTCAAATTGCGGCAGGTTCCAATAAAATTTTCGGTGTGATGATTGAAAGCCATTTGGTGGAAGGTCGTCAAGATTTGGTGGAAGGCAAACCCTTAACTTACGGCCAAAGCATCACCGACAGCTGTATCGGCTGGGAGGACAGTGAAAAAGTCTTACAAGAATTATCCGATGCGGTGGCAGCGAAACGTAAATTAAACGGCTAATATTTCTTTTAAGCAGTTCATTTCAAACAAAAGTGCGGTGGATTTTCAGAGCGAATTTCCACCGCACTTTTTTTGACTTTTAAGTTAAACCAACCCCGGATTTGGTATATCATATAGGCACTTATTTTTATCCACTGAGGCAATAATGGCGTCTAAAAATTCTCCTCCGGCAAAAGACCAAAACACCACCAATTTGAACATTCCTCCTCATTCTATTGAAGCTGAACAAGCTGTATTGGGCAGTATTTTGCTGAACAACATGTATTGGGATGATGTGGCAGAAAATGTGGTAAAAGAGGATTTTTATCGCTTTGAACATCGTCTGATTTTTGAGGAAATGGAAAAGCTGATTGCTCAGCAATCGCCGGTGGATTTAATTACCTTAGAACAGGCGCTGAAAAGTCGCGAAGTCATCGAACAGGTGGGCGGTTTTGCTTATTTGGCGGAGCTTTCCAATAACACGCCGAGTGCCGCCAACGTGGTGGCTTATGCCCATGTGGTACGAGAAAAGGCGATCATGCGCGAGTTAATTTCCGTTGGGAACAAAATTGCGCAAAACAGCTATTCTCCGAAGGGGCAGGATGTGAAACATTTGCTGGATGAGGCGGAGCGAGAAGTTTTTGCCATTGCTGAGAAGCGTACATCCGGTACCGAAGGCCCACAAAATATCATTTCCATTCTAGAAAACACCATCAATAAAATCGAGCAACTCAGTCAAATTAAAGATCATTCCGGCGTTACCGGCGTTTCCACCGGTTTCAAAGATTTAGATAAGAAAACGGCGGGTTTGCAAAAATCCGACTTGATTATTGTGGCGGCGCGTCCTTCCATGGGGAAAACCACGTTTGCCATGAACCTATGTGAAAATGCGGCGTTAGGCAGTGATAAACCGGTATTGGTGTTCAGTTTAGAGATGCCGGCGGAGCAAATTATGATGCGTAGCTTGGCGTCACTTTCACGTGTGGATCAAACGAAAATTCGTACCGGTCAGGGCTTGGATGATAATGATTGGGCGAAAATTTCTAGCACCATGGGTATGTTGGCTAAAAAGCCGAATTTATTTATTGACGATTCTTCCGGTTTAACGCCGACGGAGCTACGTTCCCGTGCGAGACGGGTTTATCGTGAAAATAACGGCTTAAGTTTGATCATGGTGGACTATCTTCAATTAATGCGTGCGCCGGCTTTTTCTGAAAATCGTACGTTGGAAATTGCGGAGATCTCCCGTTCCTTGAAAGCGTTAGCAAAAGAATTGGAAGTGCCGGTGATCGCCCTGTCACAATTAAACCGTACCTTAGAAAACCGTCAGGATAAACGCCCAGTCAACTCGGACTTGCGGGAATCAGGCTCCATTGAGCAGGATGCAGACTTGATTATGTTTATTTATCGTGACGAAGTGTATAACCGTGAATCGGAAGAAAAAGGCATTGCGGAAATTATTATCGGGAAACAGCGTAACGGGCCGATTGGACGCGTGAAGTTGGCATTCCAAGGTCATTTTTCCCGTTTTGATAACTTAGCAGAACATCATCATTATGATGACGAATATTAGATAACAGCGTAAAAGAGATAAAAAATGCACATGAAACCTGCAACAGCGAAAATCAGTTCTGTTGCGTTAAAACATAATATTCAAACCATTAAACAAAAAGCCCCAAACAGTAAAATTATTGCGGTAGTAAAAGCCAATGCCTACGGACACGGCGTCGTGTTTGTTTCTTCTGCCGTCGAAAGTCTGGTGGATTGCTTTGGCGTGGCGCGTTTAGAAGAAGCACTAAAATTACGCTCCAACGGCATCACTAAACCGATTTTGCTGTTAGAAGGGTTTTTCTCTTCCAAAGACCTACCGATTTTAGCCGTTAATAACATTCAAACTGTCGTGCATAGCCAAGAACAGTTAGAGGCTCTTGAAGAAGCCCAAACGCCTAATCCGGTGAAAGTGTGGTTGAAAATTGATACCGGTATGCACCGATTGGGCGTGCATTTGGATGAAGTGGATAGCTTCTATCAAAAACTCAAATCGCTTCCGTGTGTTGATCCGAATATTGGCTTTGTGAGCCATTTTAGCCGTGCTGATGAGCTAGAGTGCGGTTACACAGAAAAACAATTAAGCCGCTTTTTACAGGCAACGGAAGGCAAATCCGGTGAGCGGAGTATTTCCGCTTCCGGTGGTATTTTGTTCTGGCAGGATGCGCATTTAGATTGGATTCGCCCGGGCATTATTATGTACGGCATTTCTCCGAATAATACAGCGGGTAAAGAATACGGTTTAACGCCGGTGATGAATTTAACCTCCTCTTTAATCGCCGTGCGCGAACATAAAAAAGGCGAACCGGTGGGATACGGCGGTGTTTGGACAAGTGAAAAAGACACGAAAATCGGTGTGGTGGCCATTGGGTATGGCGATGGTTATCCGCGTGATGTGCCGCAAGGTACGCCGGTTTATCTGAATGGTCGCCGTGTGCCGATTGTGGGCAAAGTGTCCATGGATATGTTAACCGTGGATCTTGGCGCAGACAGTCAAGACAAGGTCGGCGATGAAGTGATCTTGTGGGGTAAAGAATTACCGATTGAAGAAATCGCAGAAATTACGGGCGTTATCAGTTATGAATTAATCACCAAATTAACCCCGCGTGTATTAACCGAATACATTGATTAAATTTAAAGGAGTGCTTATGCAAAATATCAATCCAACCCAAACGAACGCATGGAAAGCGTTAACCCAACATCATGTGCAACGTAAGAATGCAACGATTCAAGATTTATTTGCGCAAGAAAAAGATCGTTTTGCCAACTATTCTTTAACCTTTAACAACGAGATTTTGGTGGATTTTTCCAAAAATAACCTGACTCAAGAAACCCTTGGTTTATTGCGTCAACTGACCGAAGAATGTGGTTTAAGCGAAGCGAAAGAGGCGATGTTCAACGGCGAGAAAATCAATCGTACGGAAAATCGTGCCGTCTTACATACCGCACTTCGTAACCGTTCTAATATCCCGGTTTTGGTGGATGACAAAGATGTGATGCCGGAAGTGAATGCGGTGCTCGCTAAAATGAAATCGTTCTGTGAACGTGTGATTTCCGGTGAATGGAAAGGTTATACCGGCAAAGCTATTACCGATGTGATCAATATCGGTATCGGCGGTTCCGATCTTGGCCCTTACATGGTGACCGAAGCGTTGCGCCCGTATAAAAATCATTTAACCATGCATTTTGTTTCCAACGTGGACGGGACACACATCGCGGAAACGTTGAAAAAAGTGAATCCGGAAACCACTTTAATTTTAGTGGCGTCCAAAACGTTTACCACCCAAGAAACCATGACGAATGCCTTGTCTGCTCGTGATTGGTTCCTTGCCGCAGCAAAAGATCCTGCCCATGTGGCAAAACACTTTGCAGCGCTTTCAACCAATGCAAAAGCGGTCGCAGAATTCGGCATTGATACTAACAATATGTTTGAATTCTGGGATTGGGTTGGCGGCCGTTATTCTTTATGGTCTGCTATCGGCTTGTCTATTGCACTTTCTATCGGCTTTGAAAACTTTGAAGCGTTATTAAGCGGTGCCCATGAAATGGATAAACATTTCCGCAATGCGCCGTTAGCACAAAATATTCCGACAACGTTGGCTTTAGTGGGCTTGTGGAATACCAACTTCTTGGGCGCACAAACGGAAGCAATTTTACCGTACGACCAATATTTACACCGTTTTGCCGCCTATTTCCAACAAGGCAATATGGAATCCAACGGCAAATATGTTGGCCGTGACGGCAAAGTGATCGACGGTTATCAAACCGGCCCAATTATTTGGGGCGAACCGGGCACGAACGGTCAGCATGCGTTTTATCAATTGATTCACCAAGGCACCACATTAATTCCTTGTGATTTCATTGCACCGGCGCAAAGCCATAATCCGTTGTCCGATCATCACAACAAATTGCTTTCGAACTTCTTTGCCCAAACCGAAGCGTTAGCGTTCGGTAAAACCAAAGAACAAGTGGAGGCCGAATTCTTGAACGCAGGTAAAACCTTGGAAGATGTGAAAGACATCGTGCCGTTTAAAGTGTTCACCGGTAATAAACCGACCAACTCCATTTTGTTACAAAAAGTCACCCCGTTTAGTTTAGGGGCATTGATTGCCATGTACGAACACAAAATTTTCGTACAAGGTGTGTTGTTCAACATTTACAGTTTCGACCAATGGGGCGTGGAATTGGGCAAACAACTTGCCAACCGAATCCTGCCGGAATTAGTAAATAACGAGAAAGTGGAAAGCCACGACAGCTCAACCAACGGTTTGATTAATCAATTCAAAGCGTGGCGTTAATTCTGTCTGATTGGCAATGCTAATTAGCAATAAAGTGCGGTTATAAAAAACAGTGTTTTTTAACCGCACTTTGACTTTTCTTACTGCCAGAAAATGAATTTTATGCTAGAATCCGCGCACTCTTTTTTATTCATCTTACAAAGGAAATAACATGAAAATTTTAGAAGGTCATATCGCTGCACCAGAAGCGAAAGTTGCCGTTGTTATCGGACGCTTTAACAGTTTTATCAATGAAAGTCTTTTGGAAGGTGCTCTTGATGCGTTGAAACGTGTCGGTCAAGTAAAAGACGAAAATATCACTTTAGTTCGCGTACCTGGCGCGTATGAATTGCCATTAGTTGCGCGTCGTTTAGCGGAAAGCAAAAAATTTGATGCCATCGTGGCTTTAGGCACGGTGATTCGTGGTGGTACAGCGCATTTTGAATATGTGGCAGGCGAGGCCAGCAGCGGTTTAGGCAAAGTGGCGATGGAATCTGACATTCCGGTGGCATTCGGCGTATTAACTACAGAAAATATCGAACAAGCCATTGAACGTGCCGGCACCAAAGCAGGTAATAAAGGCGCGGAAGCAGCATTGGTTGCGTTAGAAATGGTGAATCTTTTAAATCAAATTCAGGCAGCGTAAGTGATAATGACGGAACAAGTAAAAAAAATCTCTCCTCGTCGTCGTGCGCGTGAATGTGCCGTTCAAGCCCTATATTCTTGGGCGGTTTCACAAAATTCACCGGAAATCGTAGAACTCAATTTCATGACCGAACAGGACATGAAAGGCGTGGACACCCCGTATTTCCGTAAATTATTCCGCCAAACAGTGGAAAACGTGGATGCAGTGGAGCGCACCATGCAAGGCTACTTAGATCGTGGTTTAGAGGAACTGGATCCAATCGAAAAAGCCATTTTACGTTTAGCGGTGTATGAGCTGCAATTTGAGACGGATGTGCCGTATAAAGTGGTGATCAACGAAGCGATCGAAGTTGCTAAAGTATTCGGTGCAGATGAAAGCCATAAATACATCAACGGTGTGTTGGATAAAATCGCACCGGTTGTACGACGTTAATCTTCATTGAGACAAGGAGGCACAATGACAGAGGGTGAATTTGATATTATTCAACGCTATTTTACCGCCTCTAAACGTGTGCCTCGTAAAGATGTCCTTCTTTCTGTCGGTGACGATTGTGCCGTCACCGAATTAAATCCTAATCAGCATCTTGCGATTACCACCGACACCATGGTGGAAAACGTTCATTTCCTGCCGAATATTCGACCTGCCGATTTGGCGTATAAAGCTGTTGCGTGCAATTTAAGTGATCTTGCTGCTATGGGCGCAGAGCCGGCTTGGATTTCATTAGCCTTAACCCTGCCAAAAATTGATCATGATTGGTTGGCGGAATTCAGCGAAAGTTTTTTTGATATTCTCGATCATTACAACGTGGATTTAATCGGTGGAGACACAACCAAAGGCCCGTTAAGCGTCACTATTACTGCGCAAGGCATTATGGCGAAGAACAAATGTCTTTGCCGTCATCACGCCAAAGTGGGCGATTGGATCTATGTGTCTGGCACGCTGGGCGATAGCGCTGCGGGTTTAACTTTTCTGTTAGAAGGCAAAAGTGCGGTCAATTCTGCGCAAGAATATTTAATCCGCCGTCATTTACATCCAACCCCAAGAGTGCTACTCGGCATGGAACTGGCCATGACCGGTTTTGTGAATGCCGCCGTGGATATTTCAGACGGGTTGGTTGCCGATCTTGGGCATATTTTAATGCGTAGCCAATGCGGTGCGGTGATTGAGTTGGATAAACTCCCACTTTCCCCTCAATTAATTGATGAATTCGGTGCGGAACAAGCGGAGCAATTTGCTTTATCGGGCGGTGAAGACTATGAATTATGTTTTACCGTGCCGGATAGTCATAAAGCGAAATTAGAAAAAGCCTTGGCGCATCTCGGTATATCCTATACCTGCGTCGGACAAATCCGCCATGCCGGCAAAAAGCGCATTCAATTTCAACGAAACGGCCAGCCGGTAGAGATTGTCACTCGCGGCGGTTTCGATCATTTTAAATAGGTCTTTTATTATGACTGCACCACAAAAACCCCTTGAACGGGTGACGTTGCGCAATCCTATTCATTTTCTCGCATTGGGTTTCGGCTCCGGTTTATTGCACCCGGCGCCCGGCACGTGGGGCAGTTTGGTGGGCGTGATCGTTGGCGCATTATTATTGCCTTGGCTCGGTGCAAAAACGTTTTTTATATTGACCGCACTTTGTTTCTTTCTCGGTATTTGGCTATGCGAACGCACCAGCCACGACATGGGCGTACATGATCACGGCAGCATTGTCTGGGATGAAATTGTCGCCGTTTTCTTGGTGATGTTAGCCGTGCCGCGCGTGTCCTTATTTTGGTGCGCGATTGCGTTTGTAATCTTCCGTCTGTTTGATATTTTAAAACCTTATCCTATTCGCTATTTCGATGAAAAACTTACCAATGGTTTTGGCATTATGGTGGATGATATTTTGGCAGCAGGTTATAGCATTCTCGTCATTCTTGCCTTAGCGCATTTTATCTAGCGACATCATGTTACATTTAATGTTCGTTCATTTAATGGGATTACTTTCGCCAGGGCCCGATTTCTTTTATGTCAGCCGTGCTGCGGCAATGCATTCTCGGCGAACCGCAATTTATGGTGTGATTGGCATCACGATTGGTGTGACCATTTGGGCGACGGCTGCGGTGTTGGGTTTGGCGATTGTGTTCAAAATGATGCCGGCGTTGCAAGGCATTGTCATGGCATTGGGGGGTAGCTATTTGTTTTATCTGGGTGTGAAAATGGCTCGTGTCATAACCAACGCGGTATTTGATGAAACAAATTTGGTACAAAACACCGAATCTAAAAATGAAATTATCAAAGGTTTGTTGGTGAATTTATCCAATGCCAAAGTGGTGATTTATTTCAGCAGCGTGATGTCTTTTGTCCTCGTTAACATTACAGAAATGTGGCAAATTTTGACCGCACTTTTGCTTATTACACTGGAAACGTTTGTTTATTTCTATGTGATTTCCATTTTGTTTTCACGTCCGTTTACCAAGCGTTTTTATAGCCGATATAGTCGTTATATTGACAATGTTTCCGGCGTGATTTTTATTTTATTTGGTGCATACTTAATTTACAGTGGTGCGTTGAAAATTATAAATTAGTTTAAATCGGAGAAGATTATGGCTTTAAGAATTGCAATTGTAGGCGCCGGCGGTCGCATGGGGCGTCAATTAATTCAAGCAGTACAAAACGCAGAAGACGTGGCATTAGGCGCAGCATTTGAGCGCAAAGGCTCTTCCTTGGTCGGTGCAGATGCCGGTGAGTTGGCAGGCATTGGTCATGTAGGCGTTCCAGTGGGCGATGATTTGAATGCGGCAAAAGAACAATTCGATGTGCTGATTGATTTCACCCGCCCGGAAGGCACCTTGGAACATTTGACATTTTGTGTGGCGAATCAAAAAAATATCATTATTGGCACGACAGGCTTTGATGATGCAGGCAAAGCGGCAATTAAAGCCGCAGCAGAACAGATTGGCGTTGTGTTTGCCTCTAACTTCAGCGTGGGCGTGAATCTGGTGTTCAAATTATTGGAAAAAGCTGCCAAAGTGATGGGCGATTATTGCGACATTGAAATCATTGAAGCGCACCATCGCCACAAAGTGGACGCACCGTCCGGCACCGCACTTTCCATGGGCGAACATATTGCCAAAACGTTGGGGCGTGATTTGAAAACCCACGGCGTATTTTGCCGTGATGGCATTATCGGTGAACGTAAACGAGATGAAATTGGTTTTTCTACGATTCGTGCTTCCGATGTAGTTGGCGAACATAGCGTTTGGTTTGCCGATATCGGCGAACGAGTTGAAATTGCTCACAAAGCGTCTAGCCGTATGACCTTTGCGAACGGCGCCGTGCGTGCGGCGAAATGGCTTAAAGGAAAAGACAAAGGCTTGTTTGATATGACGGACGTATTGGACTTAAATAACTTATAAAAGTAGGGGGGAGTGAACGCCCCTTTTTTATATCCGAAATTGACCGTAATTTCAGCTTCATCAATCAAAGTGCGGTCATTTTTTACGGCGTTTTTAAAGTTCAATCTCCAAATCTTCTTCTACCCGACAGTAACACAATAAAATCTCATCTGGTTGTAAAAAGGCTAATGGTGTTTCCGCATAGGACACTTTGCCTTTTTTTATTTTTACTCGACAAGAACCGCAATAGCCGCTACGACATTGGTATTCATGGTAAATGCCATGTTGTTCCAGGCGATTGAGAAGCGGGATTTGATTATCGTGTTCGATGGTTTGACGGCTGTGTAATAAATGGATTTTCATGATCGTTAAAAGAAAAAAGAGCAGTTAGAAAACTGCTCTAAATAGCATTGGGCGTATTGTAATCGAAATTAGATCCACACGAAATATGCCATGCCGCCAATTATTCCGATACAGAAAAGGTTGAGAATAAAGCCGACCTTTGCCATATCCACTTGTTTGACATGGCCTGTCGCGAACACGATAGCATTCGGCGGCGTAGCGATTGGCAACATAAAGGCACAGCTTGCACCGCAGGCGATGATGGCAGCGAGGGCGATTGGTGGCAAGTTTAAGGTTTGCGCTACTGAAATCACAATCGGCATAATCAATGCCGCACTGGCGGTATTAGAGGTGAATTCTGTTAGGAAGACGATGAATGCGCTGACGACGAAACAAAGCACCCACAGCGGCTTTTCATTGGTAAATTGCACAATGGTGTCTGCCATGATTTTACTGGCACCGGAGTCTTTCATGACAATACTCAGTGTTAATCCGCCGCCGAAGAGCATTAATACGCCCCATTCCACACGTTGTTGAATTTCTTTCCATTTTGCCACACCGGTTACACCGATAATCACCACTACGGTTAAGGCGATAACACTATCAAAGCTATCAATTTTTTTCTCTAAGCCCAGTAAACCGGAGAACCAAGGATTGAGGATGGAACTAAACAGGAGCAGTAATGCCATGACGCTGAAGATGACTAGTGTGATGATATTCTTTTGGGTGAAAGAGACTTTTTCAAGCGACGGAGCAAATTCGACATGAAAATTAGGGCGTAAAATGACCCAAAGGGAAAATAACATAGAAGGTAGCAACAGCAGCATTACCGGGAAACCATAGCCTAACCATTCAGTAAAAGTCACTTGAATTTGAGAGGCCAAGATGGCATTAGGGGCGCTGCCGACTAAGGTACCAATGCCGCCAATACTGGCACAGAACGCCATACCTAATAAGGTAAACGCATACAGGCGATAATTTTTTTCTGCATTCAACCCTTTTAGCATTCCGATGGTAAGTGGCAACATCATTGCAGCGACAGCCGTATTGTTGATCCACATGGATAAAAAGGTGGTAACCCCAAATAAATACGCCACGGAAAGTTTTAAATTGCCTTTGGCGAGGCGCACGATGTAGTTCGCGATGATTTTATCCAGTTGCTGAATTTGTAATACCGCCGCAATCACAAAGCCCCCAAAGAACATATAAATAATCGGGGTGGCAAAAGGTGCAAGCGCCTTTTGTGTGTTAATCAGTCCTAAACTAATGGCAAGAATTGGCACCATAAGTGAGGTCACCGTAATATTAAAGGCTTCCGTCAACCACAAAATGCCGATGAACGTCAGCAATGCCAAGCCACGGTTTTCTTTTGGGGAGAAGGGCAATGTGTTGATTAGCACCAACATCAAGATAAAATCCAAAACAAGAATAATCAGGCTTTTATATTTAGCGAAGAAAGGGAATTGTGTTTGCATGATAAATGTCCTCCATGGCTGCTATTTATTAGCATTGTTTTAATAAACTAGAAACATTTTTTTAACAAAAATGTGACGGCTATCAAATATATTTTGTGAAGAGGAAAGAGATAAAAGTGCGGTGGTTTTTATGAAAGGATTACATGCTTGTTTTAGTGAGTAGAGGAGACAATCTTTGAGAAATAAAAAAGTGCGGTAGATTTTATCGGCATTTAAAAACACCTGAAAAATCCACCGCACTTTTAGCGATATCAACGATTACAGATCGAAATCGTCGAAATCTTTGGTGTCCACTTTGGAGTCAATTTGACCTACAAGATAAGAACTCACTTCCACTTCTTGCGGTGCCACTTGTACGTTGTCGGAAACTAACCAGGCGTTGATCCAAGGAATCGGGTTGGAGCGTGCTTGGAATGGCAATGGCAAGCCTACCGCCTGCATACGGATATTGGTGATGTATTCCACGTATTGCACCAAAATGTCTCTGTTCAAGCCGATCATGGAGCCGTCTTTAAACAAATAATCCGCCCAGTCCTTTTCTTGTTCTGCTGCCGCTAAGAATAAATCGTAGGCTTCTTGTTTACATTCTTCTGCAATTTCCGCCATTTCAGGATCGTCTTGTCCTGCCGCCATGATATTTAAAATGTGCTGCGTGCCGGTTAAGTGCAAAGCTTCATCACGGGCGATGAATTTAATGATTTTCGCATTACCTTCCATTAATTGACGTTCTGCAAAGGCAAAAGAACACGCGAAAGACACATAGAAACGAATGGCTTCAAGCGCATTCACGCTCATTAAGCAAAGGTAAAGTTGTTTTTTCAAATTACGCAATGTGACGACACATTCTTTGCCATCTACGGTGTAAGTGCCTTCGCCGTACAGGCTGTAAAGTTGGCTATCACGGATTAAATCATCGTAATAAGAAGAAATATCACGTGCACGTTTGATGATTTCTTCGTTCGTCACGATGTCATCAAACACAATAGACGGATCGTTCACAATGTTACGAATAATGTGCGTGTAAGAACGAGAGTGGATGGTTTCGGAGAATGTCCAGGTTTCGATCCAGGTTTCCAATTCAGGAATGGATACCAACGGCAATAACGCCACGTTCGGGCTGCGACCTTGAATAGAATCCAGCAAGGTTTGATATTTTAAGTTGCTGATGAAAATGTGTTTTTCATGTTCAGGCAACGCCGCGTAGTCGATACGGTCTTGCGACACATCCACTTCTTCCGGACGCCAGAAGAAGGAAAGTTGTTTTTCAATGAGCTTTTCAAAAGTCTCATATTTTTGTTGATCGTAACGGGCAACGTTAACGTTTTGACCGAAGAACATCGGTTCTTTGAGTTGGTCGTTTTTGTTTTGTGAGAAAGTGGTGTATGCCATTTTTGTTTCCTATTAAATAATTCCTACTGCTTTAGCAAAGTTTTTTCCAAATTCTGAGAAATTTAGTTCTCCTTTTTTTAATTCAAATTTCTTGGGGGGAGTAGCTGTTCTATTGGCTTCATCAACAATATTCTGTGCATAACTGTATAACTGCTCATCGGTCCAATGTACCTCCATGTTAATGGTAATTAGTTTTAGGCGTTCCCAATTTTCTAATTCTTTTTGGGTTATATCGCTATAGATGCTTGGAATCACGTATTGTTGGATTGTTTGATAATGTCCTTGCTCATTCGTAATTAAGTTTATATTACAAATAGGAATTCCCATCTCAACTTGTTCAAAAAGAATTTTTAGTTTTTTAGCTTCTTGGTTATTTATTTGCTTAAGAATTTCCACATAAGCAGGATGGTTTATATTAGTTTTAGTAGAATCTACCGTGCTAATAAGTAAATCTTCAAACATTTGCTTTAAATCAGGCTCATTATCTAGATAAACCAACCTTTCTGCCATATCAGCAAAAGCAGGAATTGATGATATTTCTCCTGAAAGAACTCCTTGTTGTTTTAGCTGTTCAACTTTTTTATTAATAGCATTTTTAGTCGATTCAGAATGAAGTGAAAAGCTTTCAGCTATTTTAATTACAGCCCCACCTACTTTTTTCAGTGGAACAACTAACCCTCCATGCGCAATTGTAGCTATAAAGTTTTTCGTTTCTGCTATTTTTTGTTTTGTATCAGCTTCGTAGTTACCGGCATTTTGTAACCTAGGATCGTCACTATTTTGTAGTGCAATTATTTCAGTGACTGAATCAGGATTTACTACTTCAGCTGTTGTTTTTACTATTTCAGTGGTGGTTTTTATTGTTGAAATTGGTTCTGACATATGAATCTTCCTTAATAAAAAAAGTGCAGTTAAATTTAAAGAAGTTTTTAAGATATTACCGCACTTTTATTTTATTAAATCTTACACGCCCCACCTGCACAGCCGTCATCTAAATCTTCTTGGCTGTCTTCGGCACCATCACGGGTGTTTTGGTAATAGAGGGTTTTTAAGCCGTATTTGTAAGCGGTTAATAGATCTTTTAACAACACTTTCATCGGTACTTTACCGTCTTCAAAACGTTTTGGATCGTAGTTGGTGTTGGCGGAGATGGCTTGATCTACGAATTTTTGCATGATGCCAACCAAGTGTAAGTAGCCATCGTTGCCCGGGATGTCCCAAAGCAATTCGTAGTTTTCACCGAGGTTTTCATAATCCGGCACCACTTGTTTCAAAATACCGTCTTTCGAGGCCTTGACGCTCACGTGGCCGCGTGGCGGTTCGATACCGTTGGTGGCGTTGGAAATCTGAGAAGAGGTTTCCGACGGCATGAGAGCAGTAAGGGTTGAGTTGCGTAAGCCGAATTCTTGAATGTCGCGGCGTAGGCTTTCCCAGTCGTAATGCAACGGCTCGGAGGTTAAGCCGTCGATGTCTTTTTTGTAGGTATCGATTGGTAAAATACCTTGTGCGTAAGTCGTTTCGTGGAAGTATTCACACGCGCCTTGTTCTTTCGCCAAGTTCATGGAGGCTTTCAATAAGTAATATTGAATGGCTTCGAAAGTGCGGTGGGTTAAATCGTTGGCACTGCCGTCGGAATAACGCACGCCGTGTTTCGCTAAGTAGTATGCGTAGTTAATGACGCCGATACCTAAAGAACGACGGGCAAGGGAACTGCGTTTTGCCGCAATCACCGGATAATCTTGGTAATCCAATAAAGCGTCCAATGCGCGTACAGCGAGATCCGCTAAATTGTCGAGCTCGTCTAAGTTGTCCAATTTGCCCAAGTTAAAGGCAGAAAGAGTACAAAGAGCGATTTCGCCTTGTTCATCGTTAATGTGGCTTAATGGTTTGGTTGGTAAAGCGATTTCCAAACAAAGGTTAGATTGACGCACCGGTGCCACTTTCGGATCGAACGGTGAGTGGGTGTTGCAGTGATCCACGTTGTGAATGTAAATACGACCGGTGGACGCACGTTCTTGCATTAATAAAGAGAACAATTCCACGGCTTTCACGGTACGTTTACGAATGGACGGATCCTGTTCGTATTGTACGTAAAGTTCTTCAAACTTGTCTTGATCCGCAAAGAACGCTTCGTAAAGTCCCGGCACGTCGGACGGACTGAATAGGGTAATGTCGCCGCCTTTGATTAAGCGTTGGTACATTAATTTGTTAAGTTGTACACCGTAGTCCATGTGACGCACGCGGTTGTCTTCCACACCACGGTTGTTTTTCAACACCAATAGGCTTTCTACTTCTAAGTGCCAAATCGGGTAGTACACGGTTGCCGCACCGCCACGCACGCCGCCTTGGGAGCAGGATTTCACGGCAGTTTGGAAATATTTATAGAACGGAATACAACCGGTATGGAACGCTTCGCCGCCACGAATTGGGCTACCTAGCGCACGAATCGCACCGGCATTCACACCGATACCGGCACGTTGAGAAACGTATTTTACGATGGCAGAGGCGGTGGCGTTAATGGAATCCAAGCTGTCGCCACATTCAATCAACACACAAGAGCTGAATTGACGGGTTGGGGTACGCACGCCAGCCATGATTGGGGTTGGCAAGGAAATTTTGAAGGTGGAGGTCGCATCGTAGAAACGACGGATATAATCCAAACGGGTTTCTTGTGGGTATTTGGAGAACAGGCTTGCAGCCACTAATAAATAGAGGAATTGGGCGGATTCGTAGATCTCGCCGGTCACACGGTTTTGGACTAAATATTTGCCTTCTAATTGTTTCACTGCCGCATAAGAGAACGTCATGTCGCGCCAATGGTCGATAAAACCGTCCATTTCGTCCCATTCTTCACGGGTGTAATCATCTAATAAGGCGTGATCGTATTTGCCCATGCGTACAAGTTTTTTCACATGATCGTATAAACGCGGCGGATCGAAATGACCGTAAGCCTTTTTACGCAAATGGAACACCGCAAGGCGCGCAGCAAGGTATTGATAATCCGGAGAATCTTTGCTGATTAAGTCTGCAGCTGCTTTGATAATGGTTTCGTGAATATCAGAGGTACGAATACCTTCATAAAACTGAATGTGAGAACGCAATTCCACTTGCGACACGGACACATTGTCCAGTCCTTCTGCCGCCCAAGTAATCACACGGTGGATTTTATCGAGGTTAATCGGCTCCAGTGTGCCGTCACGTTTTGTGACCATTAATGCTTTATTCATGAAAGACGCTACTCCTTAGATATATACCCAAAACACAACATATAGTTGCAAGTCAAAAAATTGGGCACAAGATAATGTGTTGAGATAAAGAATTCAAGCGATATATTTTTTTATTGCTTAGTTGACATTAAATAACTGGTTATAAATAAAGAAAATTTTTCTATGGGCGGAAATAGGCCTTTATTAAAATTTGTGCGCGAGATCAAATTTTGAATTAAAAACGGATCCGAGGATGTTTTTGGGGATCAAAAGTGCGGCGAAAAAATAAATTGAATTTCAACCGCACTTTTATCTCAAATTTACCTTTCCAACTGTACGGGTAGGAACAAGCTCAATGGACGTTGTTTGAGGATTTGCCAGACACAGATCCAAATGTCGCACCAATTATCCACTTCTGTGTTGAGGGAGCGGAGGGCAATCCATAAGGTGAGGGCGAAGCTGACGATGAGATTGACCAAACCAATGAGCAAGACGAAGACAATGCTTTGTGTTAATAATGCCCAGCCAAAATCTCCGCTGACAGCGATGTAGCCTACGTTGGCGGAGGAGAAGGCAACATGACGAATATCCAGTGGAAGACCGGTTAAATAGCCAATGACACCGGTTAAGCCGAGCAACATACCGAAGCACAAATTTCCCATGATGGAGCCATAGTTATTGTGCATATAATCAGCAAATTTGGCGCGGCATCTATTAGTTAATATGAGTATGAGCAATGGGTGCTGGCGTAAGCGCATTTTGAGGTTGAGATAATTGCTGCGGTTGTCGAAGAAGCCGGAAATAATACCGGAGCAGAATAGCCATACACCGGCAATGGCGGCAAACCATAAACTGCCTGCTAACGGATCAATGCTGTGTAATTGATACTCGATCATCGCTTTGTTTAATAATGGTGTTCCTGTTTGGTGTTCCACAACAAAAGCAATCAGAGCGGCCAAGCTGATGGCAACCATCACATTGCCTAACACGGCAACACTTTGTGAACGAAATACATCTACTAATAATTGTGCCAATTTCATGTTTAAGTTGCGATCTTGCGGATTGCGTTCTACTGCTTCGGCAAAGCGGGCAGCTGTCATGGCAGGCTGTTTGGTGGCAACAGTGAAGTGCAACATAAAAATTAAGGTGAAGCCGAAGCCATAATTTAATCCTTCTACGATGCCTTTCCACACTTTGTCGTCAATGACCGTGCCTAAATAAATTTTAAATAAGGCCATTAAGGCGATTAAGATTCCGCCCCCCGCAGCGGAATAAAACATTGCGAAATATTCTTTTCGGTTACGTGTGATGTAATGTTCGCCGTGGTCACCCGCATTTTGTGTAATGCTTCGCGCTACCAGTTTGTTGCTCTGTTTCCATAACCGAGAAATACTGTGTTGCTCTGCAGATGCGCCGGCAATGGTACCGGCTAATAAGAGAATTCGACGTGGCAAATAACGGTTAGACGCAAAAATCGCCATGAGTTTTTCTAAACGTTCTAAGGTTTGTTCGAGACGTTCCAGTAAATAAGTGACATTGAATGAGGTGCCGACAACCGTCCCGCGTTTTTGCAGGCGATCAATTAATTCGCGACATTGTTCTATCATGACCTGTAAATGGCTGTCATCAAAAGCGTGTTGAGCGCGACGGGCCTGTAACCAGTCCACCACTTCACGGTGTAGCGCAACAAAAGGCGAATCGGCATTGAGTAATGTGGGTTCCATTCGCATGAGTTCCGGTTCCATGTCTTCAGCGGCGATCCAAATTGAGAGCATCTCAATGGCAAATAGCCCTTCTGCTTGAAAGTGTTGATGTACCCGCTGTTTATCGGTGTCAGTGGCATGACGACGTAATAAACGGATCAAACCGCACCATTCTTTTAATGGGACGGCATTAATCCAACGGGCGTCGTTTTTATCACTGAATAACAAATAAAAGACATCGCGTAGATCGTTAACGTCTTTAAAAGAAGGATTAATTCGTTCATATAAACGATTCTTCATTTCACGCCCGAAACCTTCCCGTGCCAAAATGCCACTGCTAATAAATAAGGGATATAAACGCATACTGCAGAGCCAGCCACAAAGCATTGCACTCAGCTCTCGAGTTAATCTTTTATTTTCTTTTAGGTTGTTCTTAAGAAGACGTAAGGCGGGTAACACTTGTTGCGGTTCACATTGACGCAGCCAATAACAAAGACCTTCTAACAGCTCGAAGGTATTATTTTCCATAGTGTGTTGTTGTAAGAATGCATTTAAGGTCTCTGGTGTAAATGACGAATATTTCACGAATATAGGGCCTTTTTGAATGTTTATGGTTTATTTTGAGAGATGGATTATAAAGAAAATCAAAAGTCAAATGCAAATGAGGTAAAAATGCGGTCGAAAAACATCTTGTTTCTAGAAATATTGGGTTAACCTTTGATGTTAAAGGGAAAATCAAGTGACTAAGCACCTTATAGATTATTTTATTGATGAGTTTGAATAGGATATAAAAGTTTTCGTCGTGCTATTTTTCACTTTTTATAGATTATTGGTTGTACCTGTATTTACAAGGCTTTCATTGGCGTAAAAATTAAACGCAATCGATTTCGATTTTTCATTTAATGACATATAATCTCAGCCTTTCATTATTTCAGTTATAAGAGAGCGTTCAAATGCAAAAATGGTTTAAACAGAGTTTAGGTTTGGTGTGTCTTTCGTCTTTATTTTTTACCCAACAGGTAGGGGCAGAAGGGCGTTTGACCGTGTATTGCACGGTGCAAAATGCTTTGTGTGAAAAAGTGACAACGCAGTTCGGGGAAAAATATGACGTGAAAACCGAATTTGTGCATGGGGGCACGGAAACCATTTTTGGCAAGATCAACGCGGAGAAAGATAATCCGCAGGCAGATTTTTGGTATGGCGGCACCATTGAGCCACATTTCCAGGCGGGCGAGTTGGGTTTGTTAGAAGCCTACCGTTCACCAAAACAAGCCGAAATCTTACCGCAGTTTAAGTCGCTCATGGCAGAAAAAGGCGATTTCACCTCTGCTGTCTATATGTTGGTGTTGGGCTTTGGTGTGAATACACAAAAATTGGCGCAACTAGGATTGCCTGCACCGCAAACCTGGGAAGATTTGCTCAAACCGGAATACAAAGGTGAAATTCAACTGCCGGATCCACGCGCTTCCGGTACGACTTATACGATCATGGCAACCTTGATTCAACTTTGGGGCGAAGAGAAAGCCTTTGATTATTTGAAAAAGCTCAATGAAAACGTCTCGCAATATGTGAAAAGTAATTTGGTCACGGCGAATTTATCTCGTGGTGAAAGTGCGGTGAGTATTGGTTTTGTGCATGCGTATGCCACGGAAAAAGAAAAAGGCGCGCCAGTGGAAACGGTGATCCCACAAGGCAAAACCGGTTATGCGTTGGGAGGTGCAAGTATTATTAAAGGCGCACGCAACCTCGATAATGCCAAACTTTTTATGGATTTTGTGTTATCGAAAGAGGTACAGGAAATGCCATGGCGTGATTTCGGTTTATATCAAATCCCAACCAATGCCAATGCGGCATCTTCATCGAAATCCGTTGACCCGAAAAAATTAGATTTTGTTGAATTTGATTTTGTGAAATTTGGTTCTAAAGACGAAGGCAAGCGATTAATTAATAAGTGGCTGGCTGACATCAAATTATCGAAATAACCCTTCCTATGCTCGGCGCAATAGCTGTGCCGAGCAAAATCTTATGCTGACGTATCCATGCTAAAACACCGATTCCATCAACCTATCATTTGGATTTTGCTCGCTTTTCTGGCATTTGCCTGTTTGCCGGTGCGTGCCTTGGATTATGGTCTTTTCGGGGCAACCGCCAAAGAATATTTCGCTGCGATGGGATGGACGCAAGTCAATATCAGTTGGTTGTGGTTTGCCGCGCTGCTGATATTTCCTTTATTTCAGCGATACGCCGATTCTCGTCGTTCCGCAAAAATAACCGTTATTTTGACCGCACTTTTGGTCTTCTTCATTTGTTTTTCCGCGGAGGCCTATGCTTTCCGCTTCGGTTATGCGGTGATCGCTCTGTTTATTGCCATCGGCGCGGTATTCGTCAATGCCTTGGCGCGGTTAGGTTTTTTGCGTGGAGATCGTTTTTTATTGGCGGCCGCCACAGGGCTTGCTGTCTTAGTTATCGGCTTTATTTTTTATCCGATAAGCGCATTATTTACGATCTTTTTTACCGGCGAATCCGGTGAGTTTGGCAATGTTTTTACGTTATTAAATCATCTTGGCTTGTGGAAAGTTATTGGTAATTCCTTGGCGGTGTCCTCTGCCGTCGGTTTGTGTTCTGTTGCCTTTGCCCTCGTTTTGGCGTTGTACACCACAAGAATTGCCAAACGCAGTTTATTCATCAGTAAGGTTTTTTCGTTGTTGCCGATGGTGACGCCGCCATTTGTGGTGAGTTTAGGCGTGATGTTGATGTTTGGGCGCTCAGGCTATGTCACTCAATTTCTCGTACAACATTTGGGCGTGAACCCAAATTGGCTTTATGGTTTTAACGGTATTCTGATTTCCCATACTTTGGCACTCACGCCAATGGCCTTTATGTTGTTGGAAGGCGCATTAAAAAACCTTTCCCCGAAATTGGAAGAGGCCGCCGTGATGCTCGGCGCAAATCGTTGGCAGAGTTTCCGTTTTATCGTGTTGCCTTTATTAAAACCGGCATTAGCCAATGCTTTTTTAATTGTCATGGTGCAATCCTTGGCGGATTTCAGCTCGCCTTTTGTGTTAGGTGGCAGTTTTGATGTGTTGGCAACGCAAATTTATTTTTACATTGTAGGGGCGCAAAACGATTATTTCTCCGCCAGTGCCTTGGGGATTATTTTATTAAGCATTTCCCTCGGGATTTTCTGGCTGCAATATCATTTTATCGGGCGTAAAAATTACGTTACGCTCTCGGGCAAAGGGTTTGAGGGGCGAAATACGCCTTTATCTTTCGGTTTAAAAATTACCGTTGTGAGCATTTTTGCTGCCTGGGTTGGTTTCAATGCGTTATTGTATGGCAGTATTTTTTACGGCAGCGTGATGCAGAACTGGGGTGTTAATCACACCTTTACTTTACAACATTACATCACGTTATTCGGACAAGGCTGGAAGAACGGCGCCATTCCGTCTTTATTGCAAACCGTCTTGTTCGCCGTGATTGCCGCCCCTTTTACGGCAGTGAGTGGCTTTTTGTTGGCTTATTTCTTTTCTCGTCATCGTTTCTTCGGACAAAAACACATTGAATTTCTAACGTTGCTCAGTTTTGCAGTGCCGGGAACGGTTGCCGGGGTGTCTTACATCCTTGCGTTCAATAATGTTCCGCTCTATTTAACCGGCACTGGTGCGATCATTGTGCTTTCGATGGTTACGCGCAATATGCCCATTGGTTTACGTGCCGCATTAGTGAATTTTAAACAACTGGATCCGGCATTAGATGAAGCGGCGTATTCTTTAAAAGCTAGCGCTTTTCAAACCTTGCGTTTTATTACCTTGCCTTTATTGAAGCCCGCTTTATTGTCTGCTTTGGTGACCAGTTTTGTGCGTGCGATGACGACCATTAGCGCGATTATTTTCTTAGTCACACCAAGCACCCGCGTGGCAACTTCGTTTATTTTAAATCGGGTGGAAGACGGCGATTACGGTTTAGCCGTGGCCTATGGCGCCAGTTTAATTGTGATTATGATGCTGGTTATCGGCTTATTTGGTCGATGGGTCGGTGAGACAAAATTAGGACGATAACATGACACAACATATTGAATTAAAACAAGTTTATAAAGCCTTTGGCGCAACGAAAGTATTGCAAGATTTCAATCTCACTTTTGAAAAAGGTAAATTTACGACCTTGTTGGGCGCCTCAGGTTGTGGCAAAACCACCATTCTGCGTCTGATTGCCGGATTGGAAGATCTCGATCAAGGACAAATTTTATGTGACGGAAAGGACATCAGCCGTCTGCCACCACAACAACGAGGCGTGGGGATTGTTTTTCAATCCTACGCGCTTTTCCCTCATTTAACGGTGGGGGAAAATGTGGCATTTGGTTTAAAAATGCAGGAAACCCATTCCTCAGACATCGCCGAAAAAGTCAGTCAAGCATTAAAAATGGTGGAGCTCGAGGGTTTTGAACATCGCCGTATCGAACAACTTTCCGGTGGACAACAACAACGTGTCGCCTTGGCGCGGGCGTTGGTGATTGCGCCACAAATTTTATTATTTGATGAGCCATTAAGTAATTTGGATACTAATTTGCGTCGTACGATGCGTGAGATGATTCGCCATTTACAACAAAAACTCGGCATTACGGTGCTTTATGTGACTCACGATCAAACGGAAGCCTTTGCTGTTTCCGATGCCGTGGTTGTCATCAATCAAGGCAACGTTGAGCAAATTGGCTCACCAAATGCGCTTTATCATCACCCAACATCCCGTTTTACGGCAAACTTCATGGGCGAAGCATCTTTCTTTCCGGTAAGCGTAAAAAACGGAAACTATGTCTTGGCAGAAAATGCGTTGTCGATTAAATCTGATGTGCCACCGCCAGAGGGAAACTATGTGCTTGGTATTCGCCCGGAAGGCGTGTTATTGACACTCACCGGCGAACCGGCGGAACGTTGTGAAGTACAATCGGCGATTTCTATGGGGAGTTATTGGGAGATTCTGGTGAAATGGCATGGTTTGCCATTATTGGTGCACTTAAATCCCAATGATTACACGCCAAATCAGCCCGAGTATTTCGTTAAATTACGGCCTATTGGCTGGTTTGTATTGCCTCTAGGAAAATAGGGAAGAGCAAAAGTGCGGTGGGTTTTTGCCGCGTTTTTCGCCCTGTGTTAGAGGACAGGGCGAGGAAACTGGTGAGAGAGTATGAACGGAAATACGCGTTATTCTTTCCAAATAATATGATATTGACGATCTTCTTCTCGGTGAGAAATTAAAAACTTGGCAAAAATATCATCCATTTCATCTTGTTCATTCACCAGTCCAATCCAGACTTCGGCATATTCTTCCGGATCAATTAACACGCCAATTTCTTCTTCCCAGTTATCAGCAGTTTCGACAAACTCCACAGCGCCACGTTCTTCAAATTGCAGATTAAATAACAGAATATCGGCAGGATCGAGATTTTCCGATGCCATTTCAAGAAAAATATCATAGGCAATATCAATCGCCGTATCGGGATCCAGTTTTTTGAATTCGCTCATTTGTGTATTCCATGCAAGTAAATTGAGGGCTCATCATAGCATAATTGTGGGAGAAAGTGCGGTCGGTTTTTATGGTGTTTTAAATGCGAAGAAAAGGGGCTTTTTTAGCCCTTTTTTTATTTACTTATGCCATCTTTTTCACCGATTTGCGCACCACCAATTCAGGGTAGATTTCAATTTTTTCTTTTTGATCGGATTTATGGTTTATGCGTTCAAATAATAAATTCACCGCTTGCACACCTAAACGCGATTTAGATTGATGGATGGTTGTCAGCGGCGGTGAATAAAAACGGGAGGCATGAATGTTGTCATAACCGATAATGGAAATATCTTCCGGTACACGTAAGCCTTTTTCGCCAATCGCAGAAATTGCGCCCAACGCCATGACATCGTTACAACAAAATACGGCGGTTGGTAAGTTATCTTGGCTTAAAATTTTATTCATGCACTCATAGCCGTCTTCCGGTTCAAAAAAGCCTTCCATTACCCAGTTCGGATTAACGGTTAAACCGGCTTCCTTCATTGCATGGATAAAGCCTTCATAACGGGTTTTAGCGGTTGTTTTGGTGAGTTCACCGGCAATAATGCCGATGTGTTTATGACCGTTTTCAATGAGGTGTTTGGTGGCTAAATAGCCGCCATCAAAGCTGTTATCTTGGATGATGTCTGTGTGCATGTTCGGGCCCCAATCCATCACAACCATTGGGATATTTTCAAAGGAATGAAGTAGATTTAACGAATCCGGTAAATATTCGGAACACATGACCAAAATGCCATCCACGCGTTTTTTCGCCAACATTTCCAAATGGTTTTTGATTTTTTCCGCATTGTTTTGTGTGTTGCACAGAAACAATGAATAGCCCTGGCGATAGCAGTGTTCTTCTACTGCATGAATGATTTCCGCAAAATAAGGGGCTTCACTGGTGGTGACGATCATGCCGATAGATTTGGTGGTATTCACTTTAAGGCTACGCGCCACCGCACTTGGGGAATAATTAAGATCTTTGATGGCCTGTAAAACCAAACTTTCGGTTTCTTGTGCCACAAAGCGGGTTTTATTGATTACGTGCGACACCGTGGTGGTGGATACGCCTGCCATTTTGGCAACATCTTTGATGGTAGCCATAATTTTCTCCCTAAAAATTTTGGCTATTATAAAGAGGTAAGTGCTTTTGGTTAAGGGCATAACACAGAATTTTTATTAATCTGTCGGCTTTTTCATATTTGGTTGGCTTTTTATGTGAATTTTTTGTTAAGATATAGGCTCTTTTAACATAAAGACAAAAAAAGAGGTGAATCATGGGGACTTTCGGTTATGCAATGATGACGGTTGCGCTTTCTCTTAGCGTGATTCTTGTTTTAGCGTTTTCCATTTTCTAATGAAAAACACATCAAAAAGAAACCGCACTTAGTTTTAAAGTGCGGTTTCTTTTTAGAACCTTTCTTCTGTTTCTCCTGCCAATCCATCACGAATTTTATGTTCAAAAAAGGCGTAGTCCACTAAAAAGGCATCATGACCATAGTCTGAGCTGAATTCGTAATAGTTTAAATTCACGCCATTTTCTTCCAATAGCTGTTTGCTTTTACGTAATTCCGGCAATTTGAACAGTTGATCGTTATCCACTGAGACTAGCGTGTAGCGTGCTTGAATGCGAGAAAGAGCGGTTTTTAAGTCGGCATAACCGAGGCTTGGATCGTATAAATCCAACGCACGTAGTAAATGCAGGTAGCTATTCGCATCGAAGCGCGCAAGAAATTTCTGTCCTTGGTAGCTTAAATAAGATTCCACTTGGAAATAGTCACCCTGCAAATTGCCTTCTGCTTTGGTCGCGCGTCCGAAAGCTTTGGTCAGCTGAACATCCGTGCGATAGGTGAGCATCCCCAGCATACGCGCTAACGCCAAACCTTTATCCGGTTTTGCGCCGTCGTAATAATCGCCGTTATTGAAGTTTGGGTCACTGATAACCGCTTGACGCATAACGTGATTAAATCCGATGGCTTCTGCACTGAAAGACAGAGAAGAACATAAATTCACTACATTAGAAACAAAATCAGGGTAATCAATCGCCCATTGATTGGCTTGCATCCCGCCGAAAGAACCACCAATGATGGCGTGCAAATGCGGAATCGCCAGTGAGTCTAATAAGGCTTTTTGCACTTTTACAATATCTTGTACTACGACAGTAGGAAATTGACTGCCGTATGGATGACCGGTTTGCGGATTCATTGAAGAAGGGCCGGTTGTGCCTTTACAACCACCAAGCACATTGGAACAAATAAAGAAATAGCGCGAAGTGTCTAATGCCAATCCGTCACCCATGAAGTTTTGCCACCAACCTTGTTGGTTTGCCTCTTGATCAAAATAAGGTTCGGCATCCCCGGTAAGGGCATGGCAAATTAACACGGCATTGCTTTTATCCGCATTCAATACACCGTAAGTTTGATAGGCAACGTCGATGTGTTCCAGTTGACCGCCTAACGTAAGCTGTAAAGGTTGATGGGTAAAAACGGTGATCTTTTTTATTGTCATTGCAAAATCCGGCGCAATTTCTCTTGTTATCAGTAAAGGTGAGTAACGTTACATCCTGCGACTATCCCTTGTCAAGAAATTTTAGACGTCTAAACATCTGGAAGTTTTTAAGGCTATAAATAATGAAATTACACTTGAATTCCAGGTTTTTTTTCATTATGTTGAATACTAATTTTTTCTGATAAAACAGCTAATGAAATTGAATTTAAAAGAAAAGTTACAAACATATTTCACACTAACGCACGTGAAACGGCTTTCCCGTTACATGGCGTTATTTATGGCTTTTTTTGCGATTTTGTTGGTGATTGTTGATCAGACCATTGGATACTATGTGCGTAATGACATTTACTATGACATCGAAAAAGTGCCAAATCGTCCTTATGGCTTGGTGCTTGGCACGTCAAAATATTTCTCGGATAACACTCTGAATCTCTTTTATTACAATCGATTATTGACTGCTCAACGTTTGTTTGAAAAAAGAAAAGTAGATTATTTATTGTTAAGTGGTGATAACCGTACATTGCAATACAATGAACCGCGTACCATGTTGAAAGATTTGAAAAAGATGGGCGTTCCGCAAGAGTTTATTTATTTAGATTTTGCCGGATTCCGCACATTGGATTCCGTGGTTCGTGCCGATCAAGTGTTTCAAGCTCATTCTCTCACGATCATTTCACAAAAATTCCACTGTGAACGCGCTCTATTTATTGCAAAATTCCATGACATTGATGCTATTTGTTTCGTTGCCGATTATCCGCAAGGTTATACAAAAGTGCGAGTGCGAGAATTTTTTGCCCGCTTGCAGGCTGTGTGGGATTTATTAATGGAAAGGGAACCGCACTTTTTAGGGGTACCGGAACCTTTGCCCCCACCGGTGACGATTCCCGATGTGACGGATGCTAACAGTGGTACTTAATGACTTTACGGCTTAAAGGCGTGCTATTTACTGTTGTTTTATGTTTTTTCGAAATAGCATCAAAGGCCAAATTCAATAGAGATTGCGATACTTTATCGTAATCTTGCACGCTACAAATCACCGGGTTTTCTAATAACTCCAACATTTCAAAATGACCAAAGGTTGCAATCGTTAAGTGATGAGGCACATGCCCAAAACGTTGTAATAATACCAACATCACGCCTTCTAATAGCGTAAATGAAGTGGTAAAAATGGTTGTTGGCAAATTCCCTTTTTCTGATAACCATTGTGCAAATGTATTTGCCGCATTGTTTTTATGAAATTTATCTGTATATAAATAATCAACTTTTACCGTTTTATCTTTCAGTGCTTTGCGAAAACCCAGCTCACGCTCCTTGCTAGTGGGCAATTCAGACAGTGCGCCAAAGAATAACACCTGCTGTTGATTTGGCAGTTTGAGAAATTCCTCTGCTAAGCGACATGCATCGCCTTCATCATCGCTCAATACATTTACCACATTGGGGGATTGAATACGGCGATCAAACCCAATAACAGGTACATCGGCATTTTGATAAAAATCTGTGTTATAAGGTAGAGCAGAAGAGACAACCAACGCATCAACTTGACGTTGTAATAAATGTTTTACGCAGTCTTGTTCATTTTCAATATGATCATTGGAGCAAGAAATTAACAGCTGATATCCTTTTTCTCGCAAGCGATTTTCTAACTTGTTGGCGATTTTTGCGTAGCTGATATTTTCAAAATCAGGAATAATCAAACCAATAGTTTTACTTTTGCCCACGCGCAAGCTTGCCGCCATGGCATTGGGTTTGAAATCATATTGCTTAATCAGCGCCTGCACTTTGGCTATCGTGCTATCGCTTACGCGATATTGTTTAGCTTTTCCATTCACAACGTAGCTCACTGTTGTGCAAGAAACGCCCGCTAACTTGGCGATTTCATCTAATTTCACATTAACTCCTTATAAATGTCAGAAATAGATCATAGATTGATTAAATTGCACAAATTTTGCATGTAACTACGTAGATTATAGCATCTCATTTTATTAAAAATGGAATGCATGTCACAAAATTGTTTATATGTTCAAAATATGCTGGGATTGGGTGGAAATAAGCTTATCAAACTGTTAAGTGGGATTTGCTTTGCTCTTGCGTATTTAAAAAATTAAATAAAAAGTGCGGTCAAAATTTACAACGAATTTTGACCGCACTTGATGTTTATATAGCGACTATAAATAACCTTTTTCGCCACGTGCTAAGCTCACTAAACCGGAGCGGACGATTTCGATGACAACGGCTTCTTCTTTTAGTGTGCTCACGAAGGCGTCCAGTTTGTCTTTGGTGCCGGTGAGTTGGATGATGTAAGACTTCGTGGTGACGTCCACAATTTGTGCACGAAAAATATCCGTCAAACGTTTCAGTTCTTCTCTCGCTGCGCCTTGTGCTCGGACTTTAATTAACATCACTTCACGCTCAACGTGTTCGCAGTCGCTCAAATTAATCACTTTGAACACGTCCACCAATTTGTGTAGTTGCTTTTCAATTTGCTCCAACACTTGTTCATCACCGTAGGTTTCGATAGTTATACGGGATAATGTTGGATCATCTGTTGGTGCTACAGTAAGGCTTTCAATGTTGAAAGCACGTTGTGAGAATAAGGCGACGACGCGGGATAACGCGCCCGATTCATTTTCGAGTAATACTGATAAAATTCTACGCATTATGCATTCTCCGGTTTAGTCAAAATCATTTCATTCATAGCGCCGCCACGCACTTGCATTGGGTAAACGTGTTCGTTGGCATCAACGTTGACGTCAACAAAGACCAGTTTATTTTTTATACTGAACGCTTGTTGAAGTTTTTCTTCCAGTTCTTCCGGTTTGGCGATTTGAATACCCACATGATCGTAGGCTTCCGCTAATTTCACGAAATCCGGCAACGAGTTCATGTAAGTTTGCGAATGGCGACCGGAATAAATCAAATCCTGCCATTGTTTCACCATACCGAGGAAATGGTTGTTCAAACAAATGACAACCACAGGAATATCATACTGTTTGGCGGTAGAAAGCTCTTGAATGTTCATTTGAATACTCCCATCACCGGTAATACAAACCACCGTTGCTTTCGGTTCGGCGAGTTTTACGCCAAGTGCAGCAGGCAAACCAAAGCCCATAGTGCCAAGCCCACCGGAGTTGATCCAACGACGTGGTTTGTCAAACGGGTAGTGTAATGCAGTAAACATTTGGTGTTGTCCTACATCAGATGCCACATAGGCATCACCCTTGGTTAGGCGATAAATCGTTTCAAGCACTTGCTGTGGTTTGATCACGCCACTGTGACGATCGAAATCGAGGCATTTCTCTGCTTTCCATTGTTCGATTTCTTTCCACCAATCGGTTAAATCAGATTGGGACTTCGCAAGATTTTCATCTTCCAATAACGATAAAAATTCGTCTAATACGCTTTCTGCGCTGCCTACAATCGGAATTGCCACCGGTACGGTTTTAGAAATGGAGGTGGGATCCACATCTACATGAATCACTTTCGCATTCGGGCAATATTTCGAGAGATTATTGGTGGTGCGATCGTCAAAGCGAACGCCAATACCTAAAATCAAATCGCTGTTATGCATGGCGGTGTTGGCTTCATAAGTGCCGTGCATACCGAGCATACCAAGGAATTGTTTATCCGTGCCCGGGAAAGCACCTAAGCCCATAAGAGAAGAGGTGACCGGCAAATTCAACTGTTTAGCAAAGCGTGTTAAGGCATCGTGGCAGTTGGCCGAAATCACACCACCGCCCACGAAAAGTACCGGTTTTTTTGCCACCAATAAGGCTTTTAATGCTTTTTTGATTTGCCCTTTGTGACCTTGCACCGTTGGGCTGTAAGAACGCAAAGTGACTTCTTCCGGATAAGTGTAGGCAAATTTGTTCAACGGATTGAGTATGTCTTTCGGTAAATCAATCACGACAGGACCGGGACGACCGGTAGAGGCAATATAAAAGGCTTTTTTAATGATGGTCGGAATGTCTTCCGGGTTTTTAACTAAAAAACTGTGTTTCACGACCGGACGGGAAATCCCCACCATGTCGCATTCTTGGAAGGCATCACTACCAATTAACCCCGATGGTACTTGTCCGGAAAGCACCACTAACGGAATAGAATCCGCATATGCGGTAGCAATGCCGGTAATGGCATTGGTGGCACCAGGGCCGGAGGTAACTAAAACACAGCCTACTTTACCGGTGGCTCGTGCGTAACCATCAGCCATGTGTACTGCGGCTTGTTCGTGGCGTACTAAAATATGTTCAATACCGCCGAGGGTATGAATGGCATCATAAATGTCTAAAACTGTACCGCCAGGATAACCAAATAAAAATTCAACACCTTGATCACGCAAGGATTGAACGACCATTTCTGCTCCCGATAATTTTTTCATTTTCACCTCTTAATATGTTGCTTCAAAAAACGCTGATTTTTTTTACCGCACTTTTACATAAACAACGTAAATGTGGGTACTTTGTAGGAATGAAATTATTTTTAATGGAAAGCAGCTAAGTTGTCTATTTAAAATTTGATGGAAAAATGAATTTTTTCTGAATTTTACAGTATAAAATTCTTTTTAAATTTTAATTTTGGTTTTTTATAAAATTATTTTTATTTTATGTATAAAAAATGCGACTTTATGCCGCATTTTATAAATTTAACAAAATTATATTTTTTGTTTTGGTTTTGTGCGCTAGATCACAATTTAGCGTTTTTTAAAGATAAACACGAGTAAGGCAAGTACAGCACCTGTGGTGATAAAACCAAGTAGACCGGAATAGGTGAAACCGACAACGATATAGCCCGCAATAGTTGCGGTTGCCACGGTAAGGGCATAAGGCAACTGTGAGGTAACGTGATCCATGTGGTCGCATTTTGCCCCAGTGGAAGACAAAATGGTCGTATCGGATACCGGTGAGCAGTGGTCACCGCAAACGGCTCCCGCCATCACTGCGGATAAGCAAGGCAACATAAATTCTACAGAGCCAGGCATTGCGTGAGAGGCGATTGCTGCAGCGATAGGTAACATAATACCGAAGGTTCCCCAGCTGGTGCCGGTGGAGAATGCCATAACGGATGCCAAAATAAATAAAAGTGCAGGTAATAAAGCAAGTGGCAATGTATCGGAAACTAAAGAGGCTAAATAAGCACCGGTTTTCACATCGCTTACCACATTATTAATTGTCCATGCGAAGAATAAAATGAGAATCGCACCAGACATGGATTTAATCCCTACGCCCCACGCTTTGATGTATTCGGAGGTATTCACCAAACGATCGGCAAAAATACAAAGTGAAGCAACTAATACCGCACTTAAACCACCGGTCACTAATGACACGCCAACGGTGGTGTTTTCAAATGCACCTAAGATAGAGAAAGGTTTGCCATCGGTGGCTAAGGCTTCGTTACCCGTATACATCATGGCGGAAACGGTCATGATAATTAAGGTTAAAATCGGTAGTACAAGATTACGTACATGGCCTTTTATGTCAGAGAGTTGTTCTTCTTCTGTATTTTCAGCTTCTAATTCAAGTTTTTCATGTTGTGCCATCGAGCCAATATCAAAAGAGAAATAGGCAACAAAGAACACCATTAAAATGGAGAAAATGGCATAAAAGTTCATAGCACTCATTGCCATAAATGCACCGATAGGGGTGTAGCCGGTGAGTGAGTAGGTTGCAAATAAGCCTGCGATTAACGTAATAATGTACGCTCCCCAGCTGGACACCGGCATAAGCACACACATCGGCGCGGCTGTAGAGTCGAGAATATAAGCTAATTTAGCGCGAGATACTTTGAATTTATCGGTAATTGGGCGAGCAATTGCACCGACAGCTAAGCTGTGGAAATAGTCATCAATAAAGGTAATGAAAACTAGTGCTGCGGCAACTAATTTTGCACCACGACGATCTTTAATGTGTTTTTGCGCCCATTCGGCAAATGCACGGTTACTGCCGGACATGCTTAAAAGTGCGGTCAAAACGCCAAGCAATAATAAGAAAAGCAGAATGTTAATGTTGTTGCTATTCAAACCGTCTTCTGTAATGAAAAGGGAAGAAATATTATTTTTTAAATACACTAAGGTATTCAGCGGTTCGAAGTTCGCCAACATGGTGGCACCGACCAGAATCCCGACACTTAAAGAAAGGATAACTTTACGCGTAACAATCGCTAATACTAACGCAAGTAAAGGAGGAAGTATTGACCAAATTGACGATGAATAATCGATGAGTTCCATATGTTGTTCTACCTAAAATTAAGGGAGAACCACTGACTTTAAATATTTAGAATAATCAGAAATGATTTAAAACGGCAGGTAAATAAAGACCCAACCTAACCAGTAGCGCTCCATAGTTGTTATTGACTATGACAGTGACGGTTCTTTCGAAGACGCCACCAACCAGTTAAAACGACTTTTAACTGATTTCGGCAAACGTTCCTTTCCATTTTCTTCATCGTTATCCACTCTGAAAATATACTTATAACGTTTGCACCTCTACGTATGTATAGGACACCACAAGACTACAATAAAAAAAGAGAGATGCCAATAAGGAAAATGAAATTTTACGTCATAAATAAATTCGATGAATTCTGTTTACCTAGAATATTTATTTGTTTATGATAGTTAGGAATTTTATATTAATAATGAATATCGGAGGTAAATTTAATGGCTGAAGTGTTAAAAGTTTTAACAAATATTCGTAGTTTACGTGTACTTGCCCGAAACGAATCGTTGGAATTATTAGAAAGTATTTTAGAAAAGTTACAACTGGTTATTTCTGAAAAAAGAGAAGAACTCTTGAAAATTCAACAAGAGGAAAAAGAGCGTCAAGAACGCATCGCTAAATATAAAGATTTATTGAAACAAGAAGGTATTACCGTCGATGAATTAGCTGAGATTTTAGGTGCGGAAGTTCCTCGTAAGAAGCGAGAAGCACGCCCTGCAAAGTATCAGTATGTTGATGAAAATGGCGTGACAAAAACTTGGACAGGTCAAGGTCGTACGCCAAAAGCGATTCAAACAAAATTAGATAAAGGTCAATCTTTATCCGATTTTGAAATTTAATACTATTTTTAATTATCGAGAGAAGCCCATTTTTATGGGTTTCTTTTTTATTAAGAGGATAATATGGTTGAAAATAAAATATTATTGACGGATTGTCCTGATGATAAAGGACTTATTTCTAAGATCACAAATATTTGTTATAAGCATCAATTAAATATTGTGCATAATAATGAATTTGTTGATTTTGAAACCAAACATTTTTTTATGCGCACGGAACTACAAGGGATTTTTAATGAAGAAACCTTGTTGGCCGATTTGGCACTGAGTTTACCTGAAGGGACAAATTGCCGTCTCATCAGTGCAAAACGTAAACGAATTGTGATTTTAGTGACGAAAGAGGCGCATTGTTTAGGTGATATTTTGATGAAAAATTACTATGGTGGTCTTGATGTAGAGATTGCTACGGTGATTGGAAATCATGATTCATTGCGTACGTTGGCAGAGCGTTTTGATGTACCGTTTTTCTGCATTAGTCATCAAAATTTAACCCGTGAAGAACACGATCAGTTGCTCGCTGAAAAAATTGACGAATTTGCACCGGATTACATTGTGCTTGCAAAATATATGCGCGTGTTAAATCCAAAATTTGTGGCTCGTTATCCTAATCGAGTTATCAATATTCACCACTCATTCTTACCGGCATTTATTGGTGCGAAACCTTATCAACAGGCTTATGAACGTGGCGTGAAAATTATTGGTGCAACAGCGCATTTTATTAATAATGAGTTGGATCAAGGACCGATTATTATGCAGAATGTGATCAATATTGACCATACTTATAGCGTGGAAGCCATGATGAAAGCCGGTCGTGATGTAGAAAAAACAGTATTGAGCCGAGCTTTAGATTTGGCATTGCACGATCGTATTTTCGTTTATAAAAATAAAACGATCGTTTTATAGACCGCACTTTAATTGCTACAATAAGCAGCATTCTGATTTAAGCCACCTTTCCGCCAAAAATCGAGGAAAGGTGGATTTTTTATTAATGATGATCTAAGGCTTGAAAAGTAAAGCTTAAGCCTTCATATACAACGATATTACAAAATATAAGACAGGTTATGGGCAAGAAAAAACGCTCAGCGAGTTCTACTCGCTGGTTAAACGAACATTTTAAAGATCCTTTTGTACAAAAAGCGCATAAACAAAAACTGCGTTCCCGTGCATATTTCAAACTTGATGAAATCCAGCAAACAGACCGTTTATTTAAACCGGGTATGACAGTGGTCGATCTTGGTGCCGCTCCGGGTGGTTGGTCGCAGTATGTCGTCAGCCAAATTGGTCGGAATGGACGCGTTATCGCATGCGATATTTTGGAGATGGATCCCATTGTAGGGGTTGATTTCCTACAAGGGGATTTCCGTGATGAAAATGTCCTGAGTACTTTGCTAGAACGCGTTGGTGAAGAAAAAGTCGATGTGGTGATGTCGGACATGGCGCCTAATTTCAGTGGCATGCCATCAGTGGATATTCCACGCGCAATGTATTTGGTCGAGCTTGCATTGGATATGTGCAAACAGGTGTTGGCGAACAAAGGCAGTTTTGTTGTAAAAGTTTTTCAGGGTGAAGGTTTTGATGAATACTTAAAAGAGATTCGTTCTCTCTTTAGTGTGGTAAAAGTTCGGAAACCTGAAGCCTCTCGAGATCGCTCTCGGGAAGTTTATATCGTTGCAAGTGGCTATAAGTTTTAATGGCTTAAGTAACAAAGAAAGACAATCAATTTGATAACTTTAACTTTCGAAACAAATATAGTAACCTTGCAACATTTTATTAACTTTATAAGTATGGGGTAATGCCTTGAACGATATGGTAAAAAATTTAATTCTTTGGGTTGTTGTTGCTGTTGTCATGATGACGGCATATCAAAGTTTTAATTCGACTTCTACCGGCAGTGTAACGGACTATACAACTTTTATTACTGATGTTGAAAATAGTCAGGTGCGTCAGGCTAAGTTTGAAGACAATGAAATTTTAGTTACCAAAGCAGATGGTTCTAAATATACAACAGTCATTCCTTTAGAAGATAAAAACTTACTGAATGATTTATTAAATAAAAAAGTCAAAGTAGAAGGCACACCTCCGGAAAGAAGAGGGTTATTATCTCAAATCTTGATTGCTTGGTTCCCGATGTTGTTATTAATCGGCGTTTGGGTTTTCTTCATGCGTCAAATGCAAGGCGGTGGTGGTAAAGCCATGAGCTTTGGCAAAAGCCGCGCGCGAATGATGACACAAGAGCAAATCAAAACCACTTTTGCGGATGTAGCTGGTTGTGATGAAGCAAAAGAAGAAGTAGCTGAAATCGTTGACTTCCTACGTGAACCGAAAAAATTCCAAAATTTAGGCGGTAAAATTCCAAAAGGCATTTTAATGGTGGGGCCTCCAGGTACCGGTAAAACGTTATTAGCAAAAGCAATTGCCGGTGAAGCGAAAGTACCTTTCTTCACGATTTCCGGTTCTGATTTCGTTGAAATGTTTGTGGGGGTCGGGGCTTCTCGTGTGCGCGATATGTTTGAACAAGCGAAGAAAAATGCGCCTTGTTTGATTTTTATCGATGAAATCGATGCCGTTGGTCGCCAACGTGGTGCAGGGCTTGGTGGGGGGCATGATGAACGCGAGCAAACCTTAAACCAAATGTTGGTTGAAATGGATGGATTTGAAGGCAATGAAGGCGTTATCGTGATTGCTGCAACTAACCGTCCGGATGTTTTAGACCCGGCGTTAACCCGCCCGGGACGTTTCGACCGTCAAGTTGTGGTTGGATTACCTGATGTGAAAGGTCGTGAGCAAATTCTTAAAGTTCACATGCGAAAAGTACCTGTTGGGCCGGATGTTGATGCAATGACCCTTGCACGTGGTACGCCAGGTTATTCCGGTGCGGATTTGGCAAACTTGGTGAATGAAGCGGCGTTATTTGCTGCACGCACCAATAAACGTATCGTTACTATGGTTGAGTTTGAAAAAGCCAAAGACAAAATCAACATGGGACCTGAACGCCGCACTATGATCATGACCGATAAGCAAAAAGAGTCCACTGCATATCATGAAGCAGGTCATGCCATTGTCGGTTATTTGGTGCCGGAACACGATCCTGTGCATAAAGTGACAATCATTCCGCGCGGACGTGCTTTAGGTGTAACCTTCTTCTTACCGGAAGGCGACCAAGTGAGCATCAGTCAAAAACAATTGGAAAGTAAACTTTCTACGTTGTATGCAGGGCGTTTAGCAGAAGACTTGATTTACGGCGAAGAAAATATTTCGACAGGTGCTTCTAACGATATTAAAGTGGCAACTAATATTGCTCGTAACATGGTGACTCAATGGGGTTTCTCCGATAAACTTGGCCCGATTCTTTACACTGAGGATGACGGGGAAGTGTTCTTGGGACGTTCCATGGCGAAAGCAAAACACATGTCTGATGAAACTGCGCATGTGATTGATGAGGAAGTTCGTGCGATTGTAAGTCGTAACTATGAACGTGCGAGACAAATTCTAATCGACAACATGGATATTTTACACGCCATGAAAGATGCGTTAGTAAAATATGAAACCATTGAAGAAGAGCAAATTAAACAGTTGATGAATCGCCAACCGGTTACACCACCAGCTGGTTGGGAAGAGCCGAGGGGCACTAATAGCGCTGAGCCTCAACAGCCAAAAGCTGAAGAGCCTAAAGCAGCAGGGACTCAACAGGCTGAAAGTGCGGTAGAAAAAAACGACGATTCTGCCTCGTCTGATAACTAAACAAAAAAGCCTTTTCGGTTCGCCGCAAAGGCTTTATTATTGCAACCCGCTTCTTTAAGCGGGTTTATTTTTGGGAGTCAAAATGGAACATCATATCGAAGATTTAATCCATATTTTTAATCAATGTTTTGAACAAGAATACAACACCAAATTAGTCAAAGGGGGTGATGAGCCATTGTATGTCCCGGCAAATGAGGATTGCCCTTACAATGCCATTTATTTTGCGCGTGGTTTTTACAGCAGTGGATTACATGAAATCGCCCACTGGCTGGTCGCCGGTAAAGAACGCCGTAAATTAGAAGATTTTGGCTATTGGTATGAACCTGATGGACGTAGTGAAGAGCAACAACGTTTATTTGAAAAAGTGGAAGTCAAACCGCAAGCATTAGAATGGATTTTGGCGACCGCCGCGGGTTTTCGTTATTTTGCCAGTGCAGATAATCTCAACGGACAACCGGGCGATACTCAACCGTTTAAACAGGCGGTCTATGAACAAGTGAAGGTCTATGCGGAAAAAGGCTTACCGAAACGGGCTGAAACTTTACGACAAGCGTTAGCTAAGTTTTACGGCACGGAAAACGGTATTGATCTAACGAAGTTTGATGTGACAAGAATTTAGTTTAGAACGTAAAAGTGCGGTCATAAAATCTAACAAATTTTGTGACCGCACTTGATGTTTATTGTCGTGCTAATCGCAGGTTTTGTGGCAACGCTTCAAAGTTTGAGCGATATGGATTGATATCTAGCCCGCCTCGACGAGTGTAGCGCGCATATACCGTCAGCTTTTCTGGTTTTGCATATTGCATGAGGTCACAGAAAATACGCTCAACGCATTGTTCGTGGAATTCGTTATGTTGACGGAAAGAAATAATGTAGCGCAATAACTGCTCACGATTAATTTGTTTACCCACATAATGAATCTGCAAGCTTCCCCAATCCGGCTGTTGCGTAATGAGACAATTTGATTTGAGCAAATGACTCACCAACGTTTCTTCGACCACATTATCCCCAGTACAATTTTTCAGTAATTCAACGTTAAACACATAATCCTGAATTTCAATATCTAACTCATCAATACATTTGCCTGATAGGGCAACAATAGGTTGCGCCGTATAGTCTGCCAGCGAATTTAATTGCACCTTAACTTCGCCTTTGGCGCAATCCTGTAAATCCCGTTGCAGGATGTCTTGCACTTCGGCGGCGTCAGCAAATTTTGTTTGGTTAAAACTGTTTAAATAGAGTTTAAAACTTTTCGATTCGATTAAATTCTCACTACAAAAATCAATTTTTACATCGGCAATCGCCACTTGAGGCACGCCTTTGAGGTTGAGCCATGAAATTTCATACGCCGTCCAAATATCGGCACCGATGGAAAAGGGCTGCGTTTGTGTAATGTCCAACGTGTCGCGATTGAGATGGCGAGGGACCGGTTGTAATAAAGTGCGGTCATATTTTTCCGCATATTGAGTTTGCTGACCGAGTTTTAAGGCGTTCAGGCTGGGATCTTGATAATGCATAGTTTTCCTTATTGCCAATGCCATGAGAGATTTGAAACGAGGCGGCAATGATCACATTTAAAATAGAGGAAGTCAAAAAGCGGTTGGCTTAATGTCCAGTTTCGTTTACACATCGGGCAGCAAGATTGCAATTCTGCCTCGCGGCTTTCACCCCCGATGCGATACAAATAATAGTAAGTTGGAATGCCGCTGTGGCGCGCAATTTCCTGTGCTAGATGATAGCCGTGTTTAAACAGTGTACTTTGTGTGTCGGTAATTTGTGCCAAGGCGGGTTCTTCTAACACAGAACCATTCATTTGCAACTGATCGCACGCCTGCCAATTCTCCTGCCATTTAACCAAATCCATTGCCAAGTGCGGTATGTTTTTCAGTTGTTTATACAACGGAATTGGTTGCAAAGTATCACCGCTTTGTAGCGGCGAGCAAGATTGCAAATAGGTGGTGTAGAGCAGTTGCCAAGACGGCGGTTCTGTCGCTGTAATTTCTGAATTGAGATCTTCTGCCACAATCTGAAAACTCTCAAAAAATACACCGCACTTTTCTGCAGCCTGTATGGCTTCATCCACCGAGGAATTATTAAATTCCGCTAAAAGGGAGGTTTGTTCCGGGCAGGTAACGCGTACCGCTAACCCCGTTTGATTTTCCTGTTCGGCAACAAATTGTGGAACTTCACGTCCGATAATTTGCCCATTGTAGCGCCATTGTTCAATAATTTGATTCACGCAATGACTTTGTTTTTCCAAGGAAAATTGATCAGTTTGTAGAGAGAAAAAGGCTTCAATTAGATACATAGACGGTAACGTTAAAGTTGAAAGGCCGAATTTTACACTAAATTTGCCATGGCTGGCGCGAAAACGTGAAATCTTCTACAATGAGCCGTTTTTTACGAGGTTTTTTTTATGTATCAACGAACCCGATTACATTTACAAAATTTACAGCAAACCATGGAACGTTTAGCGTTGTGGCAAACACTGCCCCCCCAAGAAGACGCATTCTTGAGTGAGCAACCTTTTGCACTGGACACCATGAGCCCGACAGAATGGCTGCAATGGATTTTTATTCCGCGCATGTACGCCCTTTTGGAAAGTCAAGCACCGCTGCCAAGCCAAATCGCGATCAGCCCTTACTTGGAAGAAGCGCTAAAAGAAGAGGCATATTTGGCGGAATTACTACGTCCGATCATTGAAATCGAAGAATTGCTGCAACAACAATGACGCTAGAGATTTTATATCAAGACGAGCATGTGGTGGCGGTGAATAAACCGGCGGGCATGCTAGTGCATCGTAGCTGGTTGGATCGTCATGAAACCCAATTTGTGATGCAAACCTTACGCGATCAGATCGGACAATTGGTTTATCCCATACATCGCTTAGATAGACCAACATCCGGTGTGTTGTTATTTGCGTTAAACAGTGAAACAGCAAATTTGTTATGCCATCAATTTGAGCAAAAACAAACGGAAAAAGAATATTTGGCCGTGGTTCGTGGTTATGTGACAGGGCTGGGCGAAATTGATTATCCGTTGAAAGTTCAATTGGATAAAATTGCCGATAAATTTGCGCAACAGGATAAAGAACCTCAAAGTGCGGTGACGTTTTACAATGGATTGAAAACCGTTGAAATGCCTTATGGCGTAGGGCGCTATGCCACGTCTCGTTATTCATTGGTTCGCTTAATACCGAAAACCGGGCGTAAACATCAGCTTCGTCGTCACATGAAACATATTTTTCATCCGATTTTAGGTGATACGCAATACGGCGATTTACACCAAAATCGTGCTTTGACAGAGCACACGGGGTGTTCTCGTTTAATGTTACATGCGGAAAAATTAACCTTTGTTCATCCGTTAACGCAACAGCCAATTACGCTTCAGGCAGGGTTAGATGAGCAATGGCAAAATGTAATGCAGATTTTTCAATGGTAAAAAATACGTAAAAAAACGACCGCACTTTTATGCAAATAATAAAGGATAGAAAATGTTAGAGAATGATTTACTTAATTTAACGCATGAACAGCAACAACTTGCCGTTGAAAAAATTCAAGAATTAATGTCGCAAGGTGTGGGCAGTGGTGAAGCCATTGCCTTAGTGGCAAAACAGTTACGAGAACAAAATACACAAAAACAAAATAAAAATGAATAAAATGGGAAATTATAAAAAGCTGAAGGGATTTTGCTGATTAATTTTTATTATTTTTTGTGATCTCGGTTTGATTTTACGACTTTTCTTGTTGCGTGCGAGAGAAATTTATTTAAATATAAATGCCAACATATCAAGGTGATAGGGCAATTGTCTTATTGAAGTAAACGTAGTTCTAAAAGGACGAAAACCATAAGAGGTTTAAATTATGGAAGTTGGTGTTGTTAAATGGTTTAATAATGCAAAAGGATTTGGCTTTATTTCTGCAGAAGGCAGTGATACCGATATTTTTGCACATTATTCTGTGATTGAAATGGATGGATATCGCTCATTAAAAGCGGGACAAAAAGTTCAGTTTGAAGTGATTCACGGTGACAAAGGTTCACATGCAACAAAAATTATTCCGGTAGCAGAATAATAAAGATTTCCTTATTTAGTCATTGAAATAAAGACAAGCCCAATTGGACTTGTCTTTTTTTATTTGAGTAAATCTTTTAATCCGGCTTTCATTGCCGACATTTGATTTTCATATAATGCTTTTTTCTCTCGTTCATCAATCATATACATGATAGTTTCCGAGAGCGTCATTTTCATTTTGCGGGAATATTTTGATAAGCGAAGCCACACCGCATATTCCAAATCAATGGATTTTTTCTTTGTAGATTGTTTTTCACCATTGAAGAAACGCTTTCTTCTGGCACGAATGGCTTGGTCCATTTTAATCACCAATTCAGGGGCTAAATGCGCTTTTATCCATTCTTCAATTTTTTGCGGATAGTTTTGGCAACCGATGAGTTGTTTAACAATGTCTTCTTGCAAACTTTTTTCTGCATAGCGCGTGACATTTTCGCCTTCACGGGCTTTCTTTGTTAAATAAACCCATTTCCAGTGAGCTTCTTGGTTTTCTAACTTTTGATATTTCATAAGGATTCTATTTAGTGACGTGGTAACTCTGTCACTATACGCTGTTTATAGGTGTTTTTCTAGCAGATTTTTAAGCGATGCGAAGAAAGACGAGAAGAAATGTGCGATAATGCGCGCAAATTAAATATACAACAGAGATTAACGTGACTTTATCTTCTTTATCTAACATTACATTGCCTTGGCAGGCCTTACATCCGGAATTGGCGGTTGCCGACATTCCTTCACAACCTCAGGATTTTTTTGCTTTACAGCCTCGTGCCGGTGAAGCCGTTCGGCATTTCATTCGAAATTCACACCGCATTTTATTGGTGTTGAAAGCGGATGATCAAGCGGAATATGCGTCTTTATTGGAAGGTTTTATTCAAAAACACCAACCTGAAATGGGCGTGTGTGGTGTGCAATATCACGTAGAACAAGGAGATTCTTTCTCTTTTCCGCGTGTTTATGCTGAGCCTGCACAATCGCTAGAAGATAATTTTGCAGCCAAAAAAAGCGTTGCTACGGCGTTATATTTTGATCAGTTCCAGTTGTTCGGTTCGCTTAAAGTGCACGCATCTTCTCATGATATTCAACTTCACGCTGGGTTGGTTCACCAGCTGAACTACGGCGTGTTGATTGTGAGTGCAGGCGCGTTATTGGCACAGTTTGATTTATGGCAACGTTTAAAACAGATTTTAACGACAGGTGTGTTTGATTGGTATTCGGCACATCCATTTAAAACATTGCCTTGCGATATTCCGAGTTACCCTTTGTCCTTGAAAGTGATTGTGCTAGGTAATCGCACGGAATTAGCGGCTTTAGAAGAGTTGGAAGAAGAACTCTATCATTTAGCAGATTATGCGGAAATTGAAAGCTATTGCAGCGTAGAAACAGCAGAGCAACAACAGCAGTGGATGGGTTATGTGCAATGGGTTGCCCAACAAAATCAGTTACCGTCGTTGGATTTAAGCGGTTTTAATAAACTGTATCAATTATTGGTGCGTGATAGTGAAAATCGCCATTTAATTAATGTATCGCCACTTAAATTAAAAATGATGCTCACAGAGACCGCACTTTTAGCGGAATCTAATCCACTCAGCGCGGTGGATTTTGAACGTTATTTTCAACATAAAACGGCACAATTTGGTTTTTTGCGCGAGCAAACCTACGATGGTATTTTACAGGAACAAATTTATGTCGCGACTGAAGGCGAGATGGTCGGGCAGATTAACGGACTGTCGGTCATTGAATATCCGGGCACGCCACTGTCTTTCGGGGAGCCTTCGCGAATTAGTTGTATCGTGCAATTTGGTGATGGCGAAATTGTGGATGTAGAGCGCAAAAATGAACTGGCGGGTAATATTCACAGCAAAGGCATTATGATTGCGGAAGCCTGCTTGGCCAATGTGCTTGAATTGCCGTCACAGTTGCCCTTTTCTGCTTCTTTAGTATTCGAGCAATCTTATGGCGAAATTGATGGCGATAGTGCCTCTTTGGCGAGTTTTTGCGTCTTATTAAGTGCCTTGTCTTCTTTGCCATTGCCGCAATCTATTGCCATTACCGGCGCAATCGATCAATTTGGATTAGTCCATGCTGTGGGCGGTGTGAATGATAAAATTGAAGGTTTCTTTACCATTTGCCAACGTCGTGGACTCACAGGTAAGCAAGGCGTGATGATCCCAAGTGCGGTGCTAAATCAGCTCAGTTTGTCGGAGGCGGTAGTCAGTGCAGTGAAAAATCAAGAATTTTTTATTTATCCGGTAGAAACGGTGGATCAAGCCTGTGAGATTTTATTGCAGCGGGATTTGGTGGAACAAGAAAATAAAACTTACGATTTTGATTCCTTGCCGTTATCTCGTTTGATTCACCAACGTATTGATCAATATTCTGACCAGCAATCTCATAAATTAGGTTTATGGGATCTGTTCTTCGGGAGAAAAAATCGCTAAATCAAAATAGCTATCAAAAATTAACTGATCGGACAAGTTTGGCGTACAAGTGTTAGCTATTTTAAATAACGGAATGCTTTGCTAGAATCCAAACCACATTCAACATTACGTTGTTTAACCATATTTTATAGGATGATTAATAATGAACACTTGTACTCCAAACATTAAAGACAGTTACACTTACGAAGATTTATTGGCTTCTGGACGTGGCGAATTGTTTGGCAAAGAAGGCCCGCAATTACCGGCTCCGACCATGTTAATGATGGATCGTATTGTAAAAATGACCGAAGATGGCGGTACATTTGGCAAAGGCTATATTGAAGCTGAATTAGATATTCATCCTGATTTACCTTTCTTTGCGTGTCACTTCATCGGTGATCCGGTGATGCCGGGTTGCTTAGGGTTAGATGCTATGTGGCAATTAGTTGGCTTCTTCCTTGGTTGGGTTGGCGGTAAAGGTAAAGGCCGCGCTTTAGGCGTTGGTGAAGTGAAATTTACCGGACAAATCCTACCAAGCGCGAAAAAAGTGATTTACCGTATCAACATGAAACGTGTGATTAACCGTAAATTAGTCATGGGAATGGCAGATGGTGAAGTAGAAGTGGATGGTCGTGTGATCTACACTGCAACCGATTTGAAAGTCGGTCTTTTCCAAGATACGTCAAGTTTCTAATTCACCATTTCTAAAAACACTGAAATTTTTGACCGCACTTTTCTAGCAAGGAAAGTGCGGTTTGTTTTTGCAATGTTTTTATCTTTATAATGAATTGGTTAATTTTTTTGCAGTCATCCATGCAATCAAATAAAAAACTTGTTTTAGCCTAAAAAGGTAGCTATTATTAGCGCAATTTTCACTGCGACCGTAGCTCAGTTGGTTAGAGCACCACCTTGACATGGTGGGGGTCACTGGTTCGAGTCCAGCCGGTCGCACCATCTTTTCTTTTCCTATAATTTCTGCATATTTAGTTATATTTTTTATTTCTCCAAACCCGTCGCAGTCTTTCTGATCTTTTGCTAGAATCAGCGGGAAAAACACCTTTCTTATAACCTCGTTTTTCATCGTTTTTATTTTGTCTCTGATTGGAAATTACAATGGAAAATCAATCTTTTCTACAACAATTCTTTAAATTAAAAGAAAAAGGAACCTCCTCCAAAACGGAAATTATTGCCGGAATCACCACTTTTTTCACCATGGTGTATATCGTTTTCGTGAACCCGTCTGTGTTGGGGGATGCGGGCATGGATAAGCAAGTTGTCTTTGTGACCACTTGTTTAATCGCAGGCTTCGGTACGATTGCCATGGGGTTATTCAGTAACTTGCCTATCGCATTGGCACCGGCAATGGGCTTGAATGCCTTCTTTGCTTATGTGGTAGTCGGTAAACTTGGCTATTCTTGGCAAATGGGGATGGGCACTATTTTCTGGGGCTCTGTCGGCTTATTGCTATTAACCATTTTCCAAATCCGTTATTGGTTGATGGCATCTATTCCGCTCAGTTTGCGGGTCGGCATTGGTGCTGGTATCGGTTTCTTTATCGCCTTAATTGGTTTCAAAAATATGGGCTTGGTTGTTGCAAATCCTGCAACCTTAGTGGCTTTAGGCGATCTACACAGTCCGCAAGTGTTATTCGGCATCCTTGGCTTCTTTATTATCGTGGTGTTGGCAGCACGCAATATTTATTCCGGCGTGCTAATTTCTATCGCAACGGTGACCGCACTTGCATTGTATTTTGACGAAAGCGTGATGTTCCACGGCATCATTTCCATGCCGCCTGCATTAACTCAAGTGGTTGGCCAAGTGGATATTGCGGGTGCCTTGGATACCGCACTTATTGGTATCATCTTCTCTTTCTTATTAGTGAACTTATTTGACTCTTCCGGCACCTTGCTCGGCGTGACAGACAAAGCAGGGTTCAGCGATGAAAAAGGGCGTTTCCCGAAAATGAAACAAGCCTTATATGTTGATAGCGCAAGCGCCGTTGTCGGATCTTATATCGGTACTTCTGCGATCAGTACTTATATTGAAAGTGGCGCAGGCGTATCAGTCGGTGGGCGTACCGGTATGACAGCAGTTGTTGTCGGGTTATTGTTTTTACTGACGATCTTCTTCTCACCATTAGCCGGCATGGTGCCTGCTTATGCCACTGCGGGCGCATTGGTTTATGTGGGTATTTTGATGGCATCCAGCTTAATTAAAGTGCAATGGGACGACTTAACAGAAGCGACTCCCGCCTTTATTACTGCTGCGATGATGCCATTTACATACTCCATCACCGAAGGAATTGCTTTTGGTTTCATCAGCTATTGTGTGATGAAAGTCGGAACGGGGCGTTGGCGCGAAGTGAATGCACCGGTTTGGGTGGTTTCTTTATTATTCTTAATTAAATTTATCTGGGTAGGTTAATGATGCAAAAACTTCTTTTTATTTTAAATGAATCGCCATATGGCACAGAAAAAAGCTTCAACGCATTACGTTTGGCGGTGAATTTGCAGGAAGAACATGGCAAGGAAGTCGAAATTAAAGTGTTCTGTTTTGGTGATTCCGTGTTAAGCGGCATTGCCGGTCAACATCCGAATGAAGGGTCTAACGTACAACAAGTGATGGAAATCTTGATAGCACAAGGTGCTGAAGTCAAACTCTGTACAAGCTGCACTAAAGCGCGTGGTTTATCCGAGATAAAGCTAATTGATGGCGTGACTCGTGGCACCTTAGATGATGTTTCCAAATGGACGTTATGGGCAGATAAAGTCGTTAATTTCTAACGAGGCTATTGGGCGGATTGAGTTCCGCCCTTATTTTATTCAAAATTTTTCATTCGCTTAATCTTAACCATGCAACAACTCAATCCGATCTCCATTCCATTAAATGCTGTTAGCTTAATTGAAGCTTCTGCCGGTACAGGCAAAACCTACACCATGGGTTCTCTTTATTTACGTTTGTTACTGCAAGCGGGAGAAAATGCCTTTCCCTATGCATTGAATGTCGAGCAAATTTTGGTGGTGACCTTCACTGAAATGGCGACAGAGGAGCTGAAGCGCAAAATTCGCGAACGTATCTATGACGCCAAACAAAAATTGACGGCTTATCAGCAGACACAAGATTCGGCAGTCTTTGGGCAAGATGATTTTTTACGCGAATTGGTTGCGACAATCAGTGATTTACCGCTTGCTATTCAACGTCTGACTTTGGCGGAACAAAACATGGATTTGGCGGCGATCTATACCATTCATGGTTTCTGTCGCCGAATGCTGATGCAATACGCCTTCAATTCAGGGATTCATTTCAACTTAGAATTAAGCGGCGAAGAAGATGAGCTGTTGTTGCGCTTGGCACAAAAAATTTGGCGTGAGTATTTTTATTCACAGCCTTATGCGGTTGTCGAATTTATTCAAAAGAATTTGGTTTCACCAAGTAATATTGTGACAAAAATCAAAAAATTTGCCGGAACCGAATTAAAACTTCCGGAAAAACGACCGCACTTTTTTGATGGCTCTTTTGAGGAATTTCTCTCAAAACTTACTGATTACTCGCAAGCATTAATCGCTCAAACTCAGGAATTAAAGCAAAAATGGCTAGAAAAAGAGGTGGAAATTACGGAGTTGATTGAAACAGAAATCAACACCAAATATAAGAATGCGAAAGAACAAAAATTAAACCGTCGCAGTTTCACATCAGCTAATCGCCCGAAATGGCTTGCCGCCATGAAACGTTGGGCGGAAAATGAAAAAGCAGATTTCCCGGATTGTTTTTACCGCTTCGGTCAAACGGCAATGGATGAACAGAAAGGCGAGGAAGCACAGGAAGCGTTGAGTCATCCGCTTTTCATTAAAATTGATGAGTTGTTAGCATTTTCCGAACAACAGGCTTTACTGTCTCAAGCGCTTTGGTTTCATTATTTAAAAACGCTGAATGGGCAGCTAGCTGAATACAAACTCAATCATAGCGAAAAAAGCTTTTATGATTTATTGCGCTTGTTAAAAGAAGCTTTATGTCATCCGAATAATACTGAATTTGCCCAGTTGATTCGTTATCAATACCCGTTTGCCATGATTGATGAATTTCAAGATACGGATGCGGTGCAATATCAGATTTTTTCTAAGGTTTATGTAGAGCCACAGCGATTAGAACCGGTGACTGATAACGGCTTTATTATGATCGGCGACCCAAAGCAGGCGATTTATAAATTCCGTGGCGCAGACATTTTTACTTACTTTAAAGCGGCTGATGAAGCGCAGCACCGTTTCAATTTAGGAAAAAATTACCGTTCTCACCAAGATGTGGTGCAATGTGTCAATCATTTGTTTGATTTTACCGAACAACCTCCGTTTTTATATGACAAGATTCAATTCCTACCGGTCGCAGCCAAAGACGATCATCCGCAATTTTGGTTAAACGGTGAAGTGGAACCTGCCGTGCGGTTTTATGTGGATGAAGCCTCCGTAAAAGAGAATATGGCGAAAGCCTGCGCCGTTTCTATCCAACATTGGTTGCAAAGTGCGGTGGAAAATACCGCCGATTTTCGTTCCGATGAAAAAGGCATCGAAAAAACGCTAAAACCGGAAAGTATTGCGGTATTGGTGCGTAGTCGCAAAGAAGCTGATTTGGTAAAAAATGCGTTACGTCGTCTTGGCATTGCCTCCGTGTTTTTGTCTGAAAATAGCAATGTGTTTGAGAGTAATGCAGCAAAAGATCTGTTGTTGATTTTAACGGCATGCCTTAATCCGTTTTCCGAACGCAATATTTTAAATGCCGTTGCGACGGCGATTTTTGCGCAAACGGCGGCCGATATTCAGCGCATTCGTTTAGACGAAAACCGTTGGGAATATTGGGTAGAAAAATTTATTCATTATCAAAAAACGTGGCAAAAACAAGGTGTATTAGTGATGTTGCACCAGTTATTCCTACAAGAAAAAATTACTGAAAAATTGTATCCCACGGTGGATGGTAAACGTCTGGTGACGGATTTGCTGCATTTAGCGGAGTTATTGCAAGAAGCGGCAACGTTGAACGAAAGTGAAGCCGCATTGTTACGTTGGTTTGAAAAGCAAATTCAAGGGGAAGATCGACAAAATGAACAACAAGTGCGGTTAGAAAGCGAGTTGCAGTTGGTCAAAATTGTCACGATTCATAAATCCAAAGGGCTGGAGTACGATTTAGTTTGGTTGCCGTTTATTGGTTATGCCTCCAAAACTTGGCCTGAACACATTTCTACTTATTACGATCAGGAGTGGGATGAGGTACTGTGGGATATTGATGGTTCCCATGAGAAGGATGTAAAACAAGAGGATTTTGCCGAACAACTTCGTTTACTCTATGTGGCGCTGACCCGAGCGAAATATCAGTTGAACATCGGTGTGCCGAAAACCTTTGAGAAAAAGTGGAGTGCCTTGTTATATGTGCTCACACAAGGAGACATTCAAACGAATGACAATCCGACAGCCTACGACAGCTTGCCGCTATTAGAAAAGTTGGTTCAACGTGCCCCGCAGGGAAGTGTGCAGATTTCTGAAACCACGGCATTAAAAGCACTAGATGAACCAATGCAGTCGGAGACTCAAGCGCCATTAAACGCGGCAACATTCACCGGTCATATTGAACAAAACTGGACGGTGACCAGTTTCAGCGCCATTGAGGTAATTCATCAAAATAAAAAATACTATAAAGAACAGCTGGCGGTAGAAAGTGCGGTCGCTTTTGAACCTGTTTTTGATGGTGGCAAAGATTACGATTTTAATGAACAAGCAACAGAAACAATGCTTGAAAGCGCTAGTCATGAATCTGCCTATCCGTTCGGTTATTCGCCTTTCGATTTCCCGCACGGGATTAAAATCGGTACCGCATTGCACCGTTTCTTGGAAAAATATGATTTTAGCCAGCCGTTAAGCGAAGACAAGGTAGAAAAACTCTGCCAATGGTTACAGTTAGAGGAAACTTGGTTGCCATCCTTACAACAATGGATGACGGCTATTTTAGATACACCGTTAAGTGCGGATGATCCAACGTTGAAGCTGAACAATTTATCTCGCCAGCAATGTGTGAAAGAAATGCAGTTTTATTTGAAACTCAATCGGGTATTTGATGTGTCGGCATTTAATCGTGCGTTGCAAAAACATCACCATTTGCCATCGGAAGCGCTGCAATTTGATGCCATTAAAGGCATGTTACGCGGTTTTATGGATTTGGTTTTCTGCCATAACGGTAAATATTATTTGGTGGATTACAAATCGAATTTCCTGGGTGTCGAGCCGCAAAACTATGTTGGCAAAAGCCTTGAGCAAGCGATGCTAGCAAACCATTACGACTGGCAATATTTATTTTACACGTTGGCACTACATCGTTATTTGCAACAACGTGACGCAAACTATCAATACGAAACCCATTTTGGCGGTGTGTTTTATTGTTTTTTACGCGGCATGAACGGTGAAAACCAGGATGGCGTATTTTTTGATAAACCGGATTATGCGTTAATTCAAGCCTTGGAGAATTTGTTCTGATGTTAACTTTATTATCTCAACTCAAAGAAAAAGGCATTATTAACGCCGCTGACTATTATTTTGCCGAGTTTATTCATCGTAAACAGCAACCGTTTAATTATGCTCCCTCTGTACAAAACTTGGCGGTGTTGATGGCGGCATTGTGTAATTTCCATTATCGCCAAGGCAACACCGGCCTTTTGTTGAATCAGTCCACAGAACAGGATTTATTCGGTTTACAGGATTATTTCAACGAGCGCGTTTACTTAACCGAAATTCAGCAAAAAATTGATTATGTGCCGATCTCCCAATGGCAATCTATCTTGCAAAAGGCACAACACATCGCCTTTACGGATTCGCCATTACAGCAAATCGCGCCTTTGGTGTTGCAGTTTAATTGTTTGTATTTTTATCGCGTGTGGCAAGACGAATTTCGGATTGCCGATTACTTCAAAAGTGCGATCTGTTTTGAGCCTATTTTTTCAAAGGGACAACTCACACAAATTGCCTCGATTCTCGATCGCTCTTTTCAGGAAGAACAGGGGATTGATTGGCAAAAAATTGCTGTTGCCATGGCGTTACGTCAGCGTTTTTGTTTAATTACCGGTGGGCCGGGAACAGGGAAAACAACGACTGTAACGAAGTTGCTTTTAACCTTGCAAGAACTGCATCAAAACGGCTTACGTATTAAATTGGTTGCGCCCACAGGTAAAGCGGCTGCGCGTTTAACGGAATCCATTGTGGATGCCGTGGAACGTTTAAAACAGACATTTGCACAGGAGCCAAATAAGCGGGAAATCATCGAGAATCTGCACATTCCGATGAACGCAGAAACGATCCATCGTTTGCTTGGTGTGCGTTTTTTCAGTGAAGAAACCCGTTATCACACCGAGAATCCATTGCCGTTGGATGTGTTGGTGGTGGATGAGGCGTCCATGATCGATCTCACCTTAATGGCTAAATTGCTTAATGCGCTCAAACCGGAAACTAAACTGATTTTACTGGGCGATAAAGACCAACTTGCTTCCGTAGAAGCCGGCGCTATCTTGGGAGAATTAGGGCGATTCGTGAATGCGGCACAACCGACGTACAGCCCAAGGATGGCACAATATTTGCAGACAACAACGGGGATGACATTGCCATCAGAAGATAAGGTAAACGCCATTAGCGACAGTATTTGTTATTTACAAGTCAGTCGCCGTTTTGGGGCGAATCCGGAAGTGGGTGAGTTGGCAACGACCGTGAATTTAGGCAATGCGACCAAGAGTTGGCAGTTATTGCAACAATATCAGCAACATCAAGATAAGCATTGTGGCGTGTACTTAACGGATTTTGCGCATTATTTGAGTAATAAAGACGACGTGCAACAGCGTAAAGCTTGTGTGAAATTGATTGTCGATCGTGCCGCTGAAGAATACGCGCGCTATTTGAAACAAATTCCGTCCGATGGCGTGCTTCAGGAAGATAAAGTGCGGTCAATTTTTGCTGCGTTTAATCACATCCGTTTTTTAACCGCATTACGCGTAGGTGAGTTTGGGGTCGAACAGTTAAATTTGGCTATCGCAGAAAAATTGCGCCAAAAACGGTTGTTGCAATTTCATCAGGAACGGGAATGGTATATCGGCAAGCCGATTATGGTCACGCAAAATGACAGCAGTGTCGGCTTGTATAACGGCGATATCGGCATTTATTTAGGCCATGGACGAGTGTGGTTCGAACAAGGACAAAATAGCTACAAAACTGTGTTGGCAAGCCGTGTGCCGAACCATGAAACCGCCTTTGTCATGACCGTGCATAAATCTCAAGGCTCCGAATTTCCACATACGTTTCTGATTTTACCGTTAGAAAATAGCCCGGTTTTATCCAAAGAGCTGGTTTATACCGGTATTACGCGGACTAAAGACTTTCTCACGGTATTTGCATCGCAAAGTGTGTGGGAAAGTGCGGTGAAAAATCCGGTGCAACGCCAGAGCGGATTAGGGCAGTTATTAGCAAAATAAAAGGGGAATATATGACAAAATGGGATGAGCGTTATCAAACGGAAGAATATATTTTCGGCACGGAACCTAATGAGTTTATTGCCAGAATTCAGCCTTACTTGCCAACCTCGGGAAGAGCCTTAGATCTTGCCACGGGAGAAGGGCGTAATGGCATCTTTTTAGCCCATCACGGATTAGAAACGGAAGGCGTGGATCTCTCTCAAGTGGGATTGCGAAAAGCACAAGCGTTGGCGCATCGGTATCAGGTGCCGTTCACGACGAGATTAGCCAATATTGCCGAAATGACGATGCCCACCGCGCATTATGCGGTCATTACGTCCGTCTTTTGTCATTTTATGGAACCTGAACGGACTCAAATCATGCAACGTATTGTGAATGCCTTGCAACCGGGCGGCTTGTTTGCCGGCGTCTTTTATCATCCTGATCAACTTCGTTATGGCACCGGCGGGCCGAGTCACGTTGAAATGCTTGGCACCTTAGCGGAGATGCAACAAGCATTATTGGGGCTGGAATGGCTATTGGCAGAGCATGATGTGCGAGAAATGAATGAAGGCAGCCGTCATGTCGGCACCAGTTCCGTGATTTGTCTCTTAGGACGCAAACCCTAGATTTTTTATTTGACACTGACAAATAAAAAGACAAAGTGCGGTCAAAATTTATCGTATTTTCCCTGCAAAACCGTTAGCTTTTCGCTGAAATTTTCTGTATAATCGCCCGACCCTGTAAATGTTGCGGATTCCCACCGCACATTATTTTGTCGAGATCGCACTCGAAGGGGTGAAGATTAAGATAACTGGTTGTGCTTTTTTAAGCACTGGGTATTAATATTATTATATTGGTAATTAATTAATGAAAACTTTTGTAGCAAAACCAGAAACGGTTAAACGCGACTGGTATGTAGTAGATGCGACAGGTAAAACTTTAGGTCGTTTGGCGACTGAATTAGCGCGTCGTCTTCGTGGTAAACATAAAGCTGAATATACTCCGCACGTTGACACAGGTGATTACATCATCGTTATCAACGCGGACAAAGTTGCTGTAACCGGTAACAAAGACAGCGATAAAATTTACTACTGGCACACAGGCTATGTAGGCGGTATCAAACAAGCGACTTTCAAAGAAATGATCGCACGCCGTCCTGAAGCAGTGATTGAAATTGCGGTTAAAGGTATGTTGCCAAAAGGTCCATTAGGCCGTGCAATGTTCCGTAAATTAAAAGTGTACGCAGGTGCTGAACACCAACACGCTGCACAACAACCACAAGTATTAGATATTTAATCACGAGGTTTTAGGATATGGCAGAGAATCAAAACTACGGCACAGGTCGCCGCAAAAGCTCTTCAGCTCGTGTATTTATCAAACCGGGCAATGGTAAGATTGTTATCAACCAACGCGAATTAGACGTTTATTTCGGTCGCGAAACTGCTCGCATGGTAGTTCGTCAACCGTTAGAATTGGTTGAATTAACTGATAAATTAGACCTATACATCACCGTTAAAGGTGGTGGTATTTCCGGTCAAGCGGGTGCAATCCGTCATGGTATTACCCGTGCATTGATGGAATACGATGAAACCTTACGCCCAGCACTTCGTGCAGCAGGCTTCGTTACTCGTGACGCACGTCGCGTTGAACGTAAAAAAGTGGGTTTACACAAAGCACGTCGTCGTCCACAATACTCCAAACGTTAATTTTTATACGTTTTTCCAAAAAGCAGAGAGCAATCTCTGCTTTTTTTATATGTGAAATTCAGCAAAAGTGCGGTGGGTTTTTAGAATGTTTTTGAGATCCGCCATGCCTTGTTATAATGCACGCCATTTTAAGTAAAATCAGGGCAGAACATGAAAATTGCATTAGGTGTAGAATACGACGGAAAACGGTATTTCGGTTGGCAGAAACAAGAAAAAGTAGCCAGCGTACAGGCTGAATTGGAACAGGCGATTTCTACGGTAGCGAATGAAGAAATCAGTATTTTCTGTGCAGGTCGTACGGATTCCGGCGTACACGCCACAGGGCAGGTGATTCACTTTGAAACGACTGCCAATCGCCCTGAGAAAGCCTGGAGTTTTGGAGTCAATGCCAATTTGCCTGATGATATTGCCGTGCGATGGGCGAAAGTGGTCGATGATGATTTTCATGCCCGTTTTAGCGCCACCGCCCGCCGTTATCGTTACATTTTATATTGCAATAAACTGCGTTCGGCCATTTTGCCGCAAGGGATAACCCATTGCCATTTGGAACTCGATCATCAATTAATGCACCAGGCGGGACAGGCGTTGCTCGGTGAAAATGATTTCAGTTCTTTCCGTGCCGCGCAATGCCAATCTAATACGCCGTGGCGTAATGTGCACCATTTAAACGTCAGTCGCCAGGGGCAATATATCATCGTGGATATTCAAGCAAACGCGTTTGTTCATCACATGGTGCGTAACATTGTGGGGAGTCTGATTGAGGTAGGTTGCGGCAATCAACCGGTGGAATGGTTGGCTTGGTTGTTGGGTCAGCAAGATCGTACTCTCGCGGCACCGACAGCTAAACCAGAAGGATTATATTTGGTCAATGTGCTTTACCCCGACCGATTTGCGTTGCCGAAAATGCCGATGGGGCCATTATTTCTCACAGATTAATTTAAAAATACTAAAAAAAGTGACCGCACTTTAGGTTAAAAAATAAAGTGCGGTCATTTTTTATAAGAATTTTAGGTGAGCGATAAAGCCGCAATATAGTTACCACCAACCTAATAGCTTCATCCATAACCCACCGACACCAAACCAGATAATGAGGGATACGATGGAGGTGGCGAAGCTGACGCCCCACCATTGACCGGTTGAGTTATAACCGGAACCATAGAGGGCTGGGCCAGGGCCACCGGCGTATTGGGTTAAGCTCATTGAGAGGGTTGAGGTATAACCTAAGCCGAGAGCGGCAATAATCGGAGGGGTGCCAACGGCAATGGCTGCCGCAACGAATGCCAAGTACATGGCGGAAATATGTGCCATGGCAGAAGCGAAAAAGTAGCGAGTGTAGAAATACACTAGGACTAAAATCGTAAAGGCAACCGGCCAACTGAATGCCCCCACAGAGGAGGAAATATGGCTGGAAATCCAGGCAATAGCACCGTATTTATTCAACGCATTTGCCATCATCACCAAAACCGCAAACCAGAACATGGTGTCCCATGCGGTGGTTTCAGCAACGATATTTTTCCAACTCATGATGTTTGTCAGTAATAAAATCACCAAGCCGATAAAGGCAGAAACCGTTGCCGGAATATGGAAGACCAAATCACCTACGGTCCATAAGAACAACAATAAGATGAAATCAAGCGCCAAAATCCATTCTGCTTTGCTCATTGGTCCCATATTATGCAATTCTTCACGCGCCATTTCTGCCATTTTCGGGGTGTCTTTGAGTTCAGGCGGGTAAATCAAATAGACGAAATAAGGCAATACGATCAAACTGATAACGCCCGGTACGATGGCGCCTAAGAACCAAGTCATCCACGTAATTTCAACGCCTTGACCTTTGGCAAGTTCCGCGATTAACGGGTTGCCCGCCATGGCAGTGAGGAACATGGTACACACTATAGTGTCGATTTGTGATACGGCGATGGCAAGAAATGCACCGGCACGTCTGGCGGTTGGGCCGGGTTTGGAATCATAGGCATCGGCAATGGATTGCATGATTGGGTACATGATACCGCCACCGCGCGCAGAGGCAGACGGAATTCCCGGGCCAATAACCACATCAGCTAGTGCGATACCATAAGCAACGCCCATCATTTTTTTACCGAAACGTGCGACGAAATAGAGGGCAATGCGTTTTCCCAAACCGGTTTTGATGACCGCGCGAGATAAAAACATCGCAATGGCGATTAACCAAATAGTTCCGTTGGAAAAACCGGATAACATGCCGACTTCCCCTTTGGCGGGCGATAACGGTGTTAAACCGGTTAAACCGCTAATAACAAGCGCAACTAAGGTTGCAGCCCCCATAGGCATGGCTTTAGCGATAATCGCCACAATGGTGGCAACAAAGAGGGCAAGCATACCCCATGCTTTGGCAGAAAGACCTTCCGGTATTGGAATCAACCAAATTGCCATCCCGACAATCACTGAAAGCAGTAACCCTTGCCATTTGAAGCCAATTTTTACTTCAATTGGCGCAATTGTTTTCCCTTCCATATAACTCCTCCGAGTTTATTAATTAGAGTGAGATTGCTCTCTACGGCGAATAATCCATTATTCATATGATTAAATTGAGTCCTTTCTCAAGGAATATAATATGCCTGTTGAACTAAAAAGCACAATAATGATGTGGAAATTAATGTCTTTTATTTTGAGGACTAAGTTGGCGTAAAATGATGTTATCAAAGTAATAAGAGGAACATGGAATGGCTGAGCTAACCCAACAAGTTTTCGAGTATGTCTTCACCCAATATGGCACTAAACCGGAATATTTGTGGAAGACTCATCCAGATTATGCGGTGTTGCGTCATGCCGATAATCGAAAATGGTATGCCATTGTGATGAATGTCGAAAAATCGTCATTAGGGCTAAGCGGCACGGGGAAATTGGCGGTGATGAACGTGAAATGTTCCCCTGAAATGCTGAGCGTATTTTTGCCGCAACCAGGTTTCCTACCGGCGTATCACATGAATAAAAATCATTGGCTGACGGTGTTGTTAGATGGCTCCGTAGAAAAAGACACTGTATTGTTTTTATTAAATGCCAGTTTTGATCTGACCGCTACCCGACAAGTGAAGAAGAAACTGGGGATCGTCCGTTATACGGAATGGATCGTGCCGGCCAACCCGAAATATTACGATGTGGAGAAAGACTTGCGTGAAGGCGGAGAAATTTACTGGAAGCAGAGTAACAATATTGCGGTAGATGATATTGTGTATATGTACGTCACTGAACCTACAGGGGCTATTCGTTATAAATGTGTGGTGTTGGAGGTAAACATTCCGTATCACCAAAAACGAACGGATGATTTACAGGTGAAACGGGTGATGAAAATTCGTTGTTTGAAAGAATATGATAAGCGTCTTATTCCTCGCGCGAAAATGGCGCAATTCGGTGTCACTGCGGTACGTGGGCCTCGGCATATGCCGTATGCATTAAAACAGGAAATTGCGTTGTTGACTGGTGATGCTAGCGAAAAGTAAAAACACATTAAAAATAAACCGCACTTTTTTGAAGGGATAAAATCAAAGTGCGGTTTGTTTTTAGACTGGAAATGAAAAGATTAATACATGCCTTCGCGTTCTTCACGGGTGCTGATAAAGATATTTTTCACCTGTGTATAAGCGGCAAGCATCATTTTATGGGTTTCACGGCCGATGCCGGAGGTTTTATAACCGCCGAATGGTGCGCCGGCCGGTAAACGGTTATAGCAGTTCACCCAAACACGACCGGTTTCAAGTGCGCGTGCAACCCGTAGCGCACGGTTAATGTTATACGTCCACACTGCGCCGCCCAGGCCATAATCGCTGTCATTTGCCATTTGGATCACATCTGCTTCATCTTTAAACTTGATCACCACGGCAACCGGCCCAAAAATTTCTTCTTGTGCCACGCGTTTTTTGTTGTCCTGCGCCAAAATTAAAGTCGGTTGGAAAAATTCGCCGCGGGCCAATGCAGGATCGGTTGATTTGCCCCCACCAAGGATGATTTGGCAACCTTCTTCTTTGGCAATATCCACGTATTTACTGATCACTTTAATCTGATTTCCGTTGACTTGTGCACCCATTTGCGTGTCATCTTCCCAAGGCAAGCCAACTTTAACTTTCTTAAATTCTTCTTTTAATGCCGTGATGAATTTATCGTAAATGCTTTCTTGTACGAAGATCCGTGAACCGGCACAACACACTTGCCCTTGGTTGAAGAGAATCCCTTTTTGTGCGCCTTCCAATGCTTTATCAAATGGCATATCGTCAAAGAAAATATTGGCGGATTTGCCACCTAATTCCAAGGTGGATGGAATCAACATTTCAGCGGCAGCCATACCAATTTTTCGACCGATTTCGGTGGAACCGGTGAACGCCAGTTTGCTGAATCCAGGATGACGCAGCATATATTCGCCGGATTTGGAACCCTTGCCGGTAATGACATTAAAAACGCCTTTCGGCAACAAATGATTAATCTTTTGCGCCAAGGAAAGCAGACTCAATGATGTAGAGGATGATGGGTGAATCACAACGGTACAACCTGCAGCCAATGCCGGCGCAATTTTCCATGCGGCCATTAAGAACGGGAAGTTCCACGGAATAATTTGACCAACAACGCCAATCGGCTCGCGTAAAATCAACGACAAGTCTTCGTTATCTAGTTGGTTGGCAACGCCTTCTTCAGAACGAATCACACTGGCAAAATAGCGGAAATGATCGGATGCCAACGGAATATCTGCAGCGCGCGTTTCGCGAATCGGCTTACCGTTATCCAGCGTTTCTTGCAAGGCAAATAACTCGGTATTTTCGTCAATAATGTCTGCGATTTTATTTAAAATCGTGGCACGTTCTGTCGCACTGGTATTTTTCCAGGTTTTAAAGGCTTCTTTGGCGGCATTTACGGCAGCATCCACATCCGCATCGGTGGCGTCAATAAAGGTCGCTAACGCGTCACCATTTGCCGGATTATGGGCTGTTAAGGTATTGCCTTCGTAACCATCTGTCCATTCGCCGTTGATCAATAAACCGTAGTGTTTGTCAAAGACATTAAGATCTTTTGTCATCTCTTTTCTCCTTTTTCTACGTTGTGAATGAAAGTGATATACCTGATCTCTTACTGCCATCAGGCATTTAATATTTTGTCCTTAAAAGAGGACCGTTGTTCAATTTGAACACAATGCAAGACTTGAAACTGGGAGAACGATCACATTTTGGCGATGATGAGGAAAGGAAGGAAAAATTAATGGCGGACCAGATTAGATAATTGTTCATTGTTAATGAACAACCCTCAGCATGGTAATTTCTGCCCTATCTGCTAAAATACGCCGCATTTTTCTATTGGATAAAAAGTGAATTAACATGAAATTTATCGTCAAATTATTTCCTGAAATTATGATTAAAAGCGAATCCGTGCGGAAACGGTTCGTGAAAATTCTGACCAGCAATATTCGTAATGTGTTGACAAAGCATGATGATACGGTCACGGTGGTGAAACATTGGGATTACATTGAAGTGCGGTCAAAAATTGAAGCGAATTTACCTATGCTCATTGAGCAACTGCAACGCATTCCGGGGATTCACCATTTTCTGCAAGTAGAAGAGAAACCATTTTCCAGCCTACATGATGTTTTTGAACAAACCTTGTTAGACGTGGCATCTCAGTTAGAAAACAAGACTTTTTGCGTGCGAGTGAAACGTAAAGGGAAACACGAATTTACGTCAATAGAAGCAGAGCGTTATATCGGGGGCGGGCTGAATCAACATATCGCCAGCGCCAAAGTACAACTGAAAAATCCTGATGTGACGGTGCGTATTGAAATTGAAGACGACAAAATGATGTTGGTTCGCGCTCGTTATGAAGGCATTGGCGGTTACCCGATTGGCACACAGGAAGATGTGTTATCGCTGATTTCCGGCGGGTTTGATTCCGGCGTGTCCAGTTATATGTTGTTACGCCGTGGTTCTCGTGTGCATTATTGCTTCTTTAATTTAGGCGGTGCAGCGCACGAAATTGGCGTGAAACAAATGGCGTATCACATTTGGCAACGTTACGGTAGTTCCCATAAAGTACGTTTCGTGGCGATCAATTTTGAAGGGGTGGTAGGCGAGATCCTCGAGAACGTGGATAACGGGCAAATGGGCGTGGTGCTCAAACGCATGATGGTGCGTGCAGCGTCTAAAGTGGCGCAACGTTTTGATATTCAGGCGATTGTGACAGGGGAAGCGCTAGGACAGGTTTCCAGCCAAACATTAACCAATTTACGTTTAATTGATGAAGCCTCCGAAGTGTTAGTGTTACGCCCGTTAATTACACACGACAAAGAAAAAATCATCACCATGGCAAAACACATTGGTACCGATGATATCGCCAAATCCATGCCGGAATTTTGCGGCGTGATTTCCAAAAATCCGACAGTGAAAGCGATAAAAGCGAAAATTGAACAGGAAGAAGGCAATTTCAATTTTGCCGTGTTGGAAAGTGCGGTGGAAAATGCGCAATATTTAGATATTCGTCAAATTGCAGAGCAAACGGAGAAAGAAGTTGTTTCCGTGGATGCAGTGTCTGTGTTGGGTGAAAATGATGTGATCATTGATATTCGTAGCCCGGAAGAAATCGACGAAAACCCGTTACACATTGAAAATCAAGCAATGATTCTGCTGCCGTTCTATAAACTTTCCGGTCAATTCGCTGACTTGGATCAAAGCAAGAATTATGTGTTGTATTGCGAGCGTAGCGTGATGAGTAAGTTGCAGGCGCTGTATTTAAAAGAAAGCGGTTTTAATAACGTGAGCGTGTTTAAGAAATAATTCTCTTTAATCGTTCCAGTAAAAGTGCGGTCGATTTTCAAAACGTTTTTCACATCCGAAAAACAAACTGAAAACCGACCGCACTTTTTTATTCAAAATTATATTTCAAACGCCGAACCGGCAGGAATGTCACGGCGCTGCATATGTTCACTAAAATGCACAATATTATGTTCACCCAGAATTTTCACCTGATTTCCGTTAATTAAAAAGGCGGTTCCTTCCGGCATGGCGTAAATTTGTGCCATCGGGTTCACCAATAAAAATTCCTCAAAACGTTCTTCACGGCTTTCCCCGTTATGCCCCGGCATTTTGCCTGAAATGAAGTGCGGGTTAATTTGATAAGGGAACAGATTAAGCGCATCAAAAGATGGTGGATAGGTGATTGGCATATCGTTAGTGGTCATGATGGATTTGCTTGCCATATTGGCACCGGCGCTCCAGCCGAAATACGGTGTACCGCTTTTCACTTTTTCTCGAATAATATCCAATAAATCATGTTCATACATTTGCTTTAGCAAACAAAACGTATTGCCGCCACCAATGGCGATCACATCCGCTTGTTCAATAATGGCGCGGTGCGGTTTGCCATGATGTACTGACTGAATTTCCATATTTAAGGGCGCCAGAATTTGTTGCACTTTTTGTTCGTATTGATCGTTGGTTTGACGCACACCGGCGTAAGGCACAAAGGCGATTTTCTTGCCTTGGTATGCTGCTAAAAAATCCTGTAACCACGGAATGGCATGTTCCAAATAGCCTGTATTGCCATAGCGAGAACCGCTAAGTAGTAACATTTTTTGCATAATAAAATCTCCTGATGAAATAACCTTCACCATTATGCTGACTTGTGCATTTTTATTAAGCAAAAAATGTGAATTTTGTGATCTGTGTAAGGATTTAAGTGCGGTGAAAATTCTCGCTGTTTTTTCACTGCACTTTTTATTAAAGCGAGGTGGGTTCGGAATGTTCTTCTTCCGGCGATTCTAAGAGTTCGCTTAGTAGTTCGTCGATAGCGGAACAGAGGAGTGCGCGGTCATGGCGATAGGAAATATCGTCTGCATTAAGGCGACCCGCTAGGATTTTGATCTCCATAGGTTGGCTATTTTGTACAGCATTAAACGGCACAATTGCACCGTCGATAATCGGTTGACCAACGGTTTCATTGATCCAGTGAATGCGATCAGCAAGAGAAAGGCTGGATGCCGGGCTGTGCTCAATACCTAAATTATCAATAAAGATCTTTTTTGCTTTGCTTTGTCGAAGTTGTTCGGTAATTTCCGGTAGAAGAATGGGCGGCATAATGCTGGTGAGGAAACTACCGGGGCCAAATAAAATCAGATCAGCTTCTTTTAGCGCTTGAATTGCTTCCGGTGTGGCGGTGACGTAAGGCACAAGAAAAATGGATTTGGGTAGCTCGGTTAAGCTATCAACGCTGACTTCGCCAACAACGCTGTTGCCGCCGTTTAATACGGCCGCGAGGTGTACCGATTGTTCCGACATCGGGAAGATAAAAGATTTTACATGCAATAATTCGCGAATGAGATTGACTGCTTCCGTTGGGCGAATGTGCATATCTTCTAGGGCTTTGAGCATGAGATTGCCGAGGTTATGCCCCGCCAATTCACCGTTGCCACCAAAACGATATTCAAACAATGCGGAGGCGGTGCTTGGTTCCGTGATGATTTGATTTAAGCAGTTACGTAAGTCTCCCCAGGCAATGCCACCTTGATTGGTGCGAATTCGGCCGGTTGAACCGCCGTTATCGGTGGTAGTAACAATGGCGGTAAGACGTTCTTTCAAAAAACTTAAAGAAGACATCACGCGGCCGAGTCCATGCCCACCACCAATAGCGACGACTTTTTTGAGTGTGCTTAAATTTTCGTACTGTTGATATCCTTTAAAATCCGCCATTGTATTTCCCTTGTTTTTTTCGTGCGCATTATAACCTGCTTTGAAAGAGAGTACAGATTGCTAATTATTATTGGGTATGAAAATGGTTGTTTTAGAGTGTTTTATTATCGCTATATAAGTGTGTATATAATTGATTTTAAAGAATTTTATGAATTTATAACCTAGATCAAATTAATTGATTGCTTTTGTTTTCGTGAATCTTTTACAATGCTGCAAAATTTATTAACCGCATGTAACTCCGAGCTTACTCACCTACGTTTTGCGCACAATATGTTGAACACAAAATAGGGTGGTAATGCCAATAATACGAAGTCGGTATTATTCAGGGATACGTTGGAAACGATTTATCCTCTCCGTTTTTAGAAAGGTGTCAAATGCAAACCATTCCAATCAAAAATGTTGGCGCGGCTCAACTCGTTGATTCGTTCCAGCGTGAATACTACTATTTGCGACTGTCGATTACCGATGTGTGTAATTTTCGTTGCAATTATTGCCTACCTGACGGTTATCAGCCTGAACCTAATAAGCCGAGTTTTTTAACCTTGGACGAAATTCGTCGTTTGGTCAGTAGCTTTGCGCTGATGGGAACGGAAAAAGTCCGTATTACCGGTGGCGAACCGACCTTACGTAAAGACTTCCTGCCAATTGTCGAAAGCATTCGTGATATTGACGGTATCAAACAAATCGCACTGACTACAAACGGTTTTCGTTTGCTTAAGGATGTCGCTGATTGGAAACAAGCTGGCGTGACGTCTATTAACGTCAGTGTGGATAGCCTTGATGCAAGAATGTTCCAGCGTATTACCGGTGTCGATAAGTTTGATGACATTATGCGTGGTATTGATCGCGCTTTTGAATGTGGCTATCAAAAAGTCAAAGTCAATTCTGTATTAATGAAAGATTTGAATGATAAAGACTTTTCTGGTTTCTTGGCATGGATTAAAAATAAACCGATTCAAATGCGTTTCATCGAGTTGATGCAAACCGGTGAAATGAATTCTTTCTTCCAAAAACATCATTTATCGGGACAGATTTTAGAACAGAAACTCTTGCAAGACGGCTGGCAGTTGCAGATAAAGAATCGTTCTGATGGCCCAGCAAAAGTTTTCCGTCACCCGGATTATATGGGCGAAATCGGCTTAATCATGCCTTATGAGAAAAATTTCTGCGCCAGCTGTAACCGTTTGAGAGTTTCTGCCAAAGGGAAATTGCATCTTTGCTTATTTGGTGAAGAAGGGATTGATTTACGTGATTTGTTACAATCTGATGACCAACAAATGCTTTTGCAATCAAGAATTTTCTCTGCGTTACAAGGTAAGCGTGAACACCATTATCTGCATGTCGGCGATAGCGGCGTGCGTAATCATTTAGCCAGTATCGGCGGTTAATTTACGCCGAGACTGAAAACATCAAGAAAACCAACCGCACTTTTAAATTATCATGACCACATTTACTCACATTAATGCGAATGGCGAGGCGAATATGGTGGATGTTTCCGCCAAAGCCGACACGGTTCGCGAGGCGCGTGCCGAAGCCTATATTCATATGGCGCCGGAAACCTTACAAATGATCCTCTCCGGACAACACCATAAGGGCGATGTGTTTGCTACCGCCCGAATTGCCGGTATTCAAGCCGCAAAACGCACTTGGGAACTGATTCCGCTGTGTCATCCGCTTTTACTTTCTAAAGTCGAAGTGAGTTTGACCGCACTTCCTGAAACCAATCAAGTACGCATTGAAAGCCTGTGTAAATTGAGCGGTAAAACCGGTGTAGAGATGGAAGCCTTAACGGCTGCAAGCGTTGCTGCATTAACCATTTACGATATGTGCAAAGCTGTGCAAAAAGACATGGTGATTGAAACGGTGCGTTTGTTAGAAAAGAGCGGTGGAAAATCCGGGCATTTTATTGCGGAGGAGAAATAATGTTACGCATTTTATTTTTTGCTCAAACTCGAGAATTAATCGGTTTGGATGCCATTGAAGTGAATGAAAATTTCGCCACGGCAGAAGCATTACGTCAACACCTTGCGGCGAAAGGCGATAAATGGGCGTTGGCATTGCAATCGGATAAACTTTTGGTGGCCATCAATCAAACCTTAATGCCGTTAGAAAGTGCGGTCAAAAATGGTGATGAAATTGCGTTTTTCCCACCGGTGACTGGGGGCTAAATGAACGATATTCAAATTTCCGTGCAAGAGCAGACGTTCGATCAAAATGCCGTTTATCGTTGGTTGAGCGAAGAAAATTCAGTGGGTGCCACGGTAATGTTTGTGGGCAAAGTGCGTGATATGAACTTAGGGGATGAAGTCAGTAGTTTGTATTTGGAACATTACCCGGCGATGACCCATAAAGCCTTGATGGACATTGCTCAACAGGCAAAAGCGCGGTGGGATTTACAAAAGATTTCCATCATTCATCGTGTAGGTGAATTGAACACCGGTGATGAAATTGTGTTGGTGGGAACCGCGTCTGCGCATCGTGGCGATGCTTATCATGCGAATGAATTTATTATGGATTATTTGAAAACCAAAGCGCCTTTTTGGAAAAAAGAACAAACCGAAAAAGGGGAGCGTTGGATTGAAGGTCGCGACAGTGATTATGCAGCTGCCGATAAGTGGAAATAAGAGAACTCATTGATTTTATTTATTCGTATTTGAAAAAGAAAAATCCGTTTTTTATAAAACGGATTTTTTTATGCTTATTAAAAATAAAATATCATGCCTTTTCTTGGAAAAGACGTGGCGCTTTATGCTAGAATAGTCGACCATTTTTCCCGATATGAGGCATATCGGTTGAATATTTCAATTATTACCAAGTCGTCGGAGGAATAGATGACAAGTTCTGCAAATAAACGTTCTGTGATGACGCTATTTTCAAATAAAACCGATATTTATTGTCACCAAGTACGTATTGTGTTGGCTGAGAAAGGCGTAGCTTATGAAACGGAAATTGTAGATCCGCAAGCATTATCAGAAGATTTAATGGAACTCAATCCGTACGGTACTGTGCCTACGCTAGTTGATCGTGATTTAGTACTGTTTAATTCTCGCATTATTATGGAATATTTAGACGAGCGTTTCCCGCATCCGCCATTAATGCCAGTTTATCCGGTGGCTCGTGGAAAAAGCCGCTTATTGATGTTACGTATTGAGCAAGACTGGTATCCAACGTTGGAAACCGCGCAAAATGCGGCTTCCGAAACTCAACGTGCGAATGCCTTAAAACAATTGAAAGAAGAAATTCTTGCGATTGCACCGATTTTTAATCAAACCGCTTATTTTATGAGTGAGGAATTTAGCTTAATTGACTGCTATGTAGCGCCGTTACTATGGCGTATGCAGGAATTGGGTGTCGAGTTCAGCGGTGCCGGCAGCAAAGCTGTGAAAGCCTATATGTCTCGTATTTTTGAACGCGATTCTTTCTTGCAATCCGTGGGCGAATTAGCGCCGAAAAACTTAATGGATGAAAAATAATAGGCGATTTAATGGAGTATAAATCATCCCCGAAACGTCCTTACTTGTTAAGGGCTTATTATGATTGGTTGATCGATAATGATTTCACACCGTATTTGGTGGTTGATGCCACTTATTGGGGCGTGAAAGTGCCGGTAGAGTATGTCAAAGATGGACAAATTGTATTGAACTTGTCTGCCAATGCCACCGGAAATTTACAGTTAACTAATGATTTTATTCAATTCAATGCCCGTTTTCGTGGCGTGCCACAGGATATTTATATTCCAATAGGAGCGGCATTGGCAATTTATGCCAGGGAAAATGGCGATGGTGTGATGTTTGAGCCTGAAGAGGCTTATGATCATCTGGAGCAAACAGAAGAACAGCCTATTGGATTTGAGAACGCTGTCGATAAAACGGATAAACCGAAAAAGGCAGAGAAATCGACATCTCACTTACGTATTGTGAAATAGTTGTTCGATCATCAGATTAAAAAACTTTGAAAAAAAATACCGCACTTAGGTATCTTTTTTGTTATTCAAAGCAGCAAAAGTGCGGTCAATTTTAAACCTGTTTTTCTAGCTATAAAAAAATCGCCTTGTTAATTCAACAAGGCGATTTTATTTACTCGTAAATTAGAAGTTTGCGTTGCGTGGTGCTCGCGGGAATGGAATGACATCACGAATGTTTTGTAAACCGGTGACATAAACAATCAACCGTTCAAAACCTAAACCAAAGCCGGAGTGCGGTACAGTACCATAACGGCGTAAATCGCGGTACCACCAATAATCTTCAGGATTTAAGCCCATTTCTTCCATGCGTTTATCCAATACATCTAAACGTTCTTCACGTTGTGAACCACCAATGATTTCACCGATTCCCGGAGCCAACACATCCATCGCCGCAACGGTTTTTCCGTCATCGTTTAAACGCATATAGAAGGCTTTGATGTCTTTCGGATAGTTTTTCACCACAACAGGTGATTTGAAATATTCTTCCGCTAAATAGCGTTCATGTTCGGAAGAAAGGTCGATTCCCCAAGAAACCGGGAATTCAAAAGTTTTGCCGGATTTCAATAAAATCTCAATCGCATCGGTGTAATCTACTTGGGCAAAATCGGAATGAATGAAACGTTCCAAACGATTAATGACATCACCATCAACATGTTTAGCAAAGAATTCCAAATCATCACGACGCTCAGTTAACACCGCATGGAAAACATATTTCAACATATCTTCGGCAAGTTTTGCGTTGTCTGCGAGCGTTGCAAAAGCCACTTCCGGTTCAATCATCCAGAATTCGGCTAAGTGGCGAGTTGTATTGGAGTTTTCAGCACGGAACGTTGGCCCAAACGTATAGATTTTACTTAACGCACAAGCGTAAGTTTCACCGTTTAATTGACCGGATACGGTTAAGAATGATTCTTTACCGAAGAAATCTTGGCTAAAATCCACCGCACCTTTATCTGTGCGCGGTAAGTTTTCTAAATCTAACGTAGATACGCGGAACATTTCGCCCGCACCTTCCGTATCGGAAGCGGTGATTAATGGCGTAGCAACCCAATAAAAACCTTGCTCGTGGAAGAAACGATGAATTGCTTGCGCCAAACAGTGGCGTACACGTGCAACAGCACCAATGATATTGGTTCGAGGGCGTAGATGCGCGACTTCGCGTAAATATTCAATGGAATGGCGTTTTGCTGCCATTGGATAGGTTTCCGGATCTTCGACCCAACCGGTGACTTTGACACTTTCAGCTTGTAATTCGACAGCTTGACCTTCTGCCGGGGATTCTACAATAGTGCCGGTGACAATCACGGAACAGCCGGCTGTTAAGCGTAATACTTCAGATTCATAGTTAACGATATCATTATTTACGATAGCTTGAATGGGAGCAAAGCAAGAACCGTCATAAACGGCGAGAAAGGATAGGCCTGCTTTGGAATCGCGACGAGTACGCACCCAACCGCGTACTGTCACTTTTTCGCCAATTGCAATTTTGCCTTGTAGTACATCTACAATTGATGCAATTTTTGTCATATATACCTCAGAATTAATACTTTTTTAGAAACCGCGTTAGTTTACCTCAAGTTCGAAAATTTTCAAAAATCTATCCGGTGGTTTTTATTTTTGTGACAGGAGGCGCAGATTTAAAGCAAATTTCTTGAGTAAAAAGTGTTAACTGGTATAACTACGTTCGTCAAATTAATTACGATAATAAATATGGACGCATTAAATGAATAAGGAAGAAAAAACACCCTCACGCCTAATTCAATTAGGCAGCATTTACCGTTTAATTGAACAATTTGAAGAAATTTCCCGGATTGAACTTTCAAAACTTTCCGGATTTGCTCCCGCGACGATTACTTCTCTTACTCGCGATCTCATAGAAAAGCATTTAATCATGGAAAAAACGGTACGTAACACAGACAATCGTGGACGCCCAGCGATAGCATTATGTGTCTCTCCAATCTATTGGCAGTCCTTATGTGCCACATTGATGGAAGATCGTTTTGAAATCACACTTAGTGAGCTTAACGGTGTTATTGTTAAACAAAAGATTTTCCCACTATCAACAAATAAATTGTCAACGCTCGATGAGTTTTTAGTAAGTAGCATTGAGCAATTCCTTAATAAAACAAAAGAATTATCAAATTTAATTACATTTTCAGTCACTGTTGGGGGAGAATTAGATAAAGACGGAAACCTAATAAAACTAGGAAGTCAGAGATTCAATCAATTAAATCTTAGAACGTTATTTTTGCCTTATTTTGATGTTCCGATTTTAATTTCAGAGTATTTTAAAACTTGGTTATTAGCTGAATCGACTTTAGGTAATGCAATTAATTGTGATGATGCTTTGTTTATCCAATTAGATGATGAGGTTAATTTTAACGTATTGTCAGAAGGGAATATTTTATTTAATGGAGAGCATGAGCGAATTAATATTAATCACTTAGTCGTTCCTCGATTAAATGAGTTACAAGCCCTAATTAATCGTGATTTACCGGAAGTAGAGCGTTATCAAGTACAACATCAGATTACCCACCGGGCAATTATTCAGCTCATTGATTTGCTGTATCCGAATAATCATTTTTCCACAAATGCTGAAAAAATTAAGTTCTTATGTAGAAATATTATCCAACAAGAGAAGACGGCATTACGGATTTTGGATCATTTAACGGATTGTTTAGCCTATATTTTAATGAATCTCCTTCATATTTTCTCTGCAGAGAAGATCATGCTCAACTCTAGTATGTTAATTGTTAAAGATGTTTTGCTTGAAGAACTCAATCAAAAACTCACAACTTATTTTTCTCATGGAAAGGTTGCAGAAGTTGTGATGGGGAAATATGAATGGAATAGTCCGGTCGTCGCTGCTGCCGCAATTAAACAGGGAATTTATGACGGCACTTTGTTAACCAATTTAGAACAACCGGAATAAATTGTAAATAAATTCAGCAAATTTGTTTTAGCTCAATACTACTCATTATAAATTCTCTTAGAATTCTAAAAATAATATGAGAAAGGGGATATTAATGAGTAGTTTTTTTGTCACCGGAACTGACACAAATGTAGGGAAAACTGTGGTAAGTCGGGCAATTATGCAGGCTTTACAGAAAGCGGGTGTGCAGGTTGTCGGCTATAAACCTATTGCATTTGGTCAGGATGAAATGATTTATCCGCCACATAATTTATCTGAAAATAGCGACTATGACACGAAAGATAATCCTGATGTATTAACGTTAATGGCGAGTACAGAAGAAAACGTTAGTTATGAAGAAGTGAATAGCTATACGTTTTTACACACGATACCTATCTTAACAGAGGACAGTAAGCGGGTTCATATTGAAAAATTAAATAAAGACTTGGCTCATTTACGTGATAAATATCAATCCGTTGTTGTTGAAGGTTCTTTTGGGTGGCTAACACCAATTAATAAAGATTACAGTTTTGCCGATTGGGTTGCTGAGCATCATATGCCGGTTGTTGTTGTGGTTGGTATTAAAGAAGGTTGTATCAACCATGCTTTATTAACAGTGCAATCGATTATTGATAAAGGATTGCCGTTGTTGGGTTGGGTAGCTAATCGAATTAACCCTGGATTAGGGCATTACGCAGAAGTGATCGAAACCTTGAAACAAAAAATTGATGCCCCGTTATTGGGCGAGGTTTCTTATGTTCACAAACCGGAAGAGCAAGACTTAAGCCGTTTTATTACTAACGTAGATCGTTTAACTTATATGAAAACTGAGTTGGTTGCTTAATGCAGTAGAATAAAGTGCGGTCAGGAAATAAGATATTTTTAGTGAGTTAATATTTTATTCACGATAAAGACAACATAATTAATATAAAAAAGGCTTAGAAATGTTTCTAAGCCTTTTGTTTTATAACAATCGATTATTCAACGGTCAGAATACGGCAAGTGTTTGTACCACTTTCGCTAAATTCAGCCCCTTGAGTTAATAACACGATATCTCCGGCCATTAAGAAACCTTTGTCTTTTAGCACGCTAATTGCTTTTTGAGCACCTTCCATTGTACGGCTAACATCATTGTAAAAGACCGGAGTTACACCGCGATATAATGCGCACAAGTTTAATGTTTCTTGGTTACGGGATAAGGCAAAAATCGGTAAACCGGAACTAATACGGGACATTAATAACGGTGTACGTCCACTGCTACTCATCGCAATAATGGCGGTGACGCCTTTCATATGGTTAGCTGCAAACATGGTTGACATGGCAATGGTTTCTTCGATGTCGTCAAATTCAACATTCATACGATGATGAGAAACGCTTGCACCTGGCATTTTTTCTGCGCCTAAACAAACTTTTGCCATTGTCGCAACAGTTTCAGCCGGGTATTGACCTGCAGCTGTTTCTGCAGACAGCATGACCGCATCAGTACCATCCAATACCGCATTCGCCACGTCCATGACTTCCGCACGGGTTGGCATAGGGTTGCTGATCATGGATTCCATCATTTGTGTTGCAGTAATTACCACTCGGTTTAATTGACGGGAACGACGAATTAATTTCTTTTGCACTGCGACTAATTCCGGATCACCGATTTCAACACCCAAGTCACCACGGGCAACCATGATGACATCAGCAGCCAAAATGATATCATCCATCGCTTCGTTAGACTCTACGGTTTCAGCTCGTTCCACTTTGGCAACGATTTTGGCATTTAAACCAGCATCTTTGGCTAATTGACGAGCGTAGTTCAAATCGGCACTAGAACGTGGGAAAGACACTGCAAGGTAGTCTACTCCGATACGTGCTGCGGTGATGATGTCGGCTTTATCTTTTTCAGTTAATGCGTCAGCAGATAAACCACCGCCTAATTTGTTGATCCCTTTGTTATTTGATAATGGACCACCAACAGTAACTTCCGTGAAGACTTTTGCGTTTTCGGTAGATAACACTTTTAATTGAACGCGACCGTCATCCAATAAGAGGATATCGCCTGGAACCACATCTTGCGGTAAAGTTTTGTAATCTAATCCAACAACTTCTTGTGTACCTTCACCTTTCGGTAATTCTGCATCTAAGATAAATTTATCACCGACATTTAAGAAAATTTTGCCATCTTTGAATGTTGATACGCGAATTTTAGGACCTTGCAAGTCGCCTAAAATTGCAACAGTTTTGCCTAGTCTTTTTGCAATTTCACGGACACGTTCTGCACGACCAATATGATCTTCCGGTGTACCGTGAGAAAAATTCATACGCACTACGTTCGCACCAGCGGCAATAATTTTTTCTAAATTGTTACCGCGGTCTGTGGAAGGTCCCATAGTACATACAATTTTTGTTCTTCTTAACTTTCTAGACATTACATTCTCCATAACTATTTGTATTATAAAAACTTTAATTTTTGTGTAACTTTATATCAATTATGCTTAAAAAAACTGGGCGACATTATACGCCTAAAATAAAATTAGATCGAGATCACATTTTAGGAAAAAGTCCTTGCAAAAAGGAAAAAACGCTTAGTTTTGCTCATTTTCAATGTGTTGTAATAAACCCAAAGTGCGGTTAAAAATTCATTTATTTTTTTGACCGCACTTTTCGTTTACTTTAGAACAAATCCTCCGCTGTGATTTGTTTCATTTTTTTGCTGTAATCGGTGGAGCGTTTATTGAAAAAGTCGGTTTCTTTGGTAGATAGAATTTCGATATCAAACCATTCCGTTTCTTTTAATTGTTCCGGATTAATGTTGTAAATCGGTTCCAACCCTAACGCCTGTAACGAATTGTTATATCGGTTAGCAATATAGTTTTCCACGGTGGCTTTGCTTAGAAAATCCAATTCGCCGTTTTCAAAAATCCAATTCAAAATTTCTTTTTCGGCCATAAAGGCTTGGTCGGCAAGTTCTTTGAGCTCGGTGAAGAAAGCATCGGTGAATAATTCAGGTTGCTCTTCACGCAAGATGCCATAAAGGGTAATACCGAAACGACCGTGGATTTCCTCTTCTTTAGAGGTAGCTTCCACGGCGTTGGAAATGCCTTTGAATAGATTTTTATGTTTATTGAAGCTCATCATGATGACAAATTGGCTGAATAAGGAAATGTGTTCCACAAATAGGGAAAACATGATTAACGATAATACGAAGTCTTGTTGGCTAACGTCTTTTCTACGCATAAAGGCTTCCATATATTCAATACGCGCCATGATGGCTTTGTATTGGCGCACATTAAGGAACATTTCATTAAGACCTAATTTTTCTAACAAGAACGAGTAAGCGTCTTTATGACGAATTTCTGATTCAAGAAAACTGCCGCCCACATCTTCAATTTCCGGTTTTGGGAAGTAGTTATATAAATTGCCCCAGAAACGTTTGACGCTCACTTCAATTTGTGAAATCGCCAACATGGTTTTGGTGATAACGGCGCGTTCCACATCGCTGATATGTGTACGGAAATCCTGAATATCTCCGGTGAAGTTAAATTCCGTGTGTAACCAATAAGAGTGGCGAATGGCGTCTTTAAATTCTAAAAGTTCCGGATATTCGTAAGGTTTAATTTCAAAGCGTGGAATAAACAAGCTGCGTTTTTGGGTGGCATTCATTTTGTAATCCTCGTGATTTATATATTATTAACGGCAGGCTACCAACCTGTTTTATAAAATTTGGCACGAGCTAGAAAGTCGCGCCATCGTTGTTTTAATCGGATGAAAAGTGCGGTGAAATTTTTCAGCGTTTTTTAACCTTCACAGCTACTGCAATTCAATAGGTTTCGATTGAACACTTGCGCCGCACTCATGCTGTATTGGTAATAAATGGATTTTAAACCCAGTTCTTCAGCAGTAAGGTAAAGTTGATTTAGGTCTTTTGTCGGCGTTGCGGGATGCACCATAATATTCACGCTTTGCCCTTGGTCGATATATTTCTGACGTTGCGCTGCTTGTTGAATCACAGAAAGCTGGCTGATTTCCGAGAAAGTTTTGAAGACTTCTTTCTCATCTTCCGTTAATTCCGTTAAATGTTGCACCGAGCCATCGTTAAGCAAAATACTTTCCCAAATGTCATCGCGATCCAGCCCTTTACGTTTAAGCAAAGCTTCCAAGAAAGGGTTTTTATAAACCACTTTAATTTTGGACAAATCTTTCACGTAATAATTGGATTTAAATGGCTCAATGGACGGCGAAACGCTACCTAAAATAAAGCTACTGGATTTTGTCGGTGCCACGCTCATAAGTGTGGTGTTGCGGCGGCCGTAACCTTTCAGAATTTCAGGCTCACCAAAACGCTGCGCCAGTTCTTTAGAGGCTTTCAAGGTTTTTTCTTGTAACAATTTAAAAATCATATTGTTGTGCTGCATGGCTTCAAAACTGTCAAAAGCCATGTTTTTTGATTGCAAATAACTATGCCACCCCAACACACCTAAGCCCAAAGCGCGGTGACGACGGGCAAATTTATTGGCTCTGTCCATAAATTGAATATTGGCGCTTTGCGCGATAAATTCACTCATGACTATATCCAAGAAATAAGTCAACACTTCCGGCGCATCGGTGTCTTTCCATTCGTCAAAATAGAGTAGATTCATTGAAGACAAACAGCACACGAAACTTTCATCTTCGCTGGATGGCAGAGCGATTTCGCTACATAAATTAGATGCGTGAATCATCATATTGCGATCTTTATACACGTCCGGGCGTCCCGCATTGGCGTTGTCTTTAAAGAAAATATATGGAATGCCCGTTTCTGTCTTACGTTGTAACAATTTTGCCCAAATTTGGCGTTTGTACGGATCGCCGGCTTTCATGCTTTCCAACCATTCATGACTGACACAAACGCCGTAATACATGAGTTGGATCGGGTTGCCCTCGGTGTGAATATCTAACCATTCTTCAATATCACCGTGATCGATGTCGATATAACCAGCGAACATACCTTTACGGCTGGTGCCTTGGCTAATGGTGTCGATGGTCGCCTCAAACAGTTTGGTGAAAGCAAAGGAGCCGTTGGATTTACCGTTATTGGTAATGTTGGAGCCGCGCGGACGAATGTCACCAAAATAGCCTGATGTGCCGCCGCCGAGCTTACTCATCACGCCGATTTCTGCCACGGTGGACATAATGGCATTAATAGAATCGCCGATGTAAGAACCGAAGCAGCTAATACTTAACCCACGATCCAATCCGAAATTCGACCAAATCGGTGAAGAAAGCGAGTAATAGCCGCGCGCCATGTAGTGATAAAATTTTTCTGCATAACCTTCAATGCCCAATTTTTGTTCGGCATACTCGGCAATAAAGCGGATACGCTCTAGGGCAGAAGTGCCTTCCAATAGATAACCACGCTGCAAAAACAGTTTGCTGTCTTCATTAAGCCAAGCAAAATCCGGTCGATTAGGATCGGTGATTGGCAAAATAACCTGAGTTTCGTTCATAAAAAGCCCTTAACTTTTATAATGTTACTGATAATGATAATAAATCCTATTTATGATAACATCTAAAAATAGAATTCTCACGATCAAAAAATGTGAAAAAATTTAACCGCGCTTGTTTTATGAATAAGCTCAATGAGTTAATAAATTGTAAAGAAAAAGGCCGAATTAACATCGGCCTTTGATAAGGGAAAGGAAAAGTGCGGTAACTTTTTACATTATTTTGTTGCCGCTTTCATATTGTGAACAAACTCGCCAAGTTCGCTTAGACATTGAGCGTGATTATCCAAATTTCGCTCAATGATTTTTACGGTTGCAGAACCGGAAATCGCACCGGCTGCACCAAGTTGAAGCGCTTCTTTTACTTGCGACGGTTGGGCGATGCCGAAACCTTGTAGAATAGGCGGAGCATGGTGAGCGTTGAGTTGCTCTACAAGGGTATCTAAGTTAGCCGCGTGAGCTTGGTTTTCTGCGCTAGTCACGCCGGCACGAGAAACCAGATAAGTATAGCCTTCGCTGCTTTGCGCCACGCCTTGAACGGTTTTTTCATCCGCATTCGGTGGGCAAATAAAGACGGGCTTAATGCCATGTCTTTTGGCCGCGGCAACGTAATCGTCTTTTGCCAATAACGGAATATCGGCAACCAACACCGCATCCACGCCAACCTCGGCACAACGTTGATAGAAATTATCCAAGCCCTTGGCAAAAATCAAATTAGCGCAAAGTAATAGGCTGATGGGAATCTCCGGGTATTTTGACCGCACTTTGGCAAGCAATTTAAAGCTGTCTTCTGTACTATGACCGGCGTTAAGTGCACGATTATTGGCGGCTTGAATCACCGGACCATCCAATAAGGGATCAGAAAAGGGAAAACCCAATTCCAATGCGTCCGCGCCGTTATCGACGAGGGTACAAATAATTTCAAAAGAACGATCAAAGGTCGGGTCGCATAAGGTAACGAAAGGAACGAATGCGCCTTCCTTTTTTGCGCTTAATTGGGCAAATGTGGTTTCAAAACGGCTCATAATTGCATTCCTTTTTCGTTTAAAATTTTATCTACGGTAAAAATGTCTTTATCGCCACGACCGGATAAATTCACCACCAAAATTTGTGCTTTATTCGGTTCCTGATGAATCATTTTTAATGCGTGCGCCAGTGCATGAGAACTTTCTAACGCAGGAATAATGCCTTCATGTTTTGCCAGTGCTTGGAACGCATTTAAGGCTTCATCATCGGTAATGCTTGGGTATTCTGCGCGACCAATGCTTTGCAAATAGGCGTGTTGCGGACCGACAGAAGGGAAGTCTAGTCCCGCAGAAATGGAGTAGGATTCTTCCACTTGGCCGTCTTCTGTTTGCATTAACGGCGATTTCATCCCGAAATAAATGCCGACTTTTGCATGGCCTAACGGCGCGCCATGTTCACCTGTTTCAATGCCATGGCCGGCAGGTTCTACGCCAATTAAACGCACATTGGGTTCATCAATAAAATCCGTAAACATACCGATAGCGTTTGAGCCACCACCTACCGCCGCAATCACGGCATCCGGTAAACGGCCTTCTTTTTCTAAGATTTGACGTTTGGTTTCTTCGCCAATCATTTTTTGGAATTCACGCACAATGGTTGGGAAGGGGTGAGGGCCTGCTGCCGTGCCCAATAAATAATGGGTTGTTTCATAATTTGCCGACCAATCACGCATGGCTTCACAGCAGGCATCTTTTAAGGAGCAGGAGCCTTTTTGCACAGGAACCACTTCAGCACCCATTAAGCGCATGCGGAATACGTTGGGTGATTGACGTTCTACGTCTTTTGCCCCCATATAAATGCGGCAAGGCATATCCAACATGGCACAAGCAAGGGCCGTTGCAACGCCATGTTGCCCTGCGCCGGTTTCTGCGATAATGCGAGTTTTGCCCATGCGTTTTGCCAGTAAAATTTGCCCTAGCACTTGATTAGTTTTATGAGCACCGCCGTGGAGCAAATCTTCCCGTTTTAAATAAATTTTGGCTTTCGTGCCTTTGGTTAAGTTACGGCAAAGGGTAAGTGCGGTCGGTCTGCCGGCATAATTTTTCAGGAGATCCTGAAATTCACGTTGAAATTCGGGATCGTCTTTGGCTTCAACAAACGCTTTTTCTAATTGTTGTAGCACCGGTATGAGAATTTCCGGCACATACATACCGCCAAACTCACCGAAATAAGGGTTTAAAATCGTTTCAGACATGAGTTTTCCTTATGACATTAAAAACAGGCTGTCGTAGATTTTGTAGAAATTTATGACAGCGAATAATACAACAAATACACTTGAAATCAGTTGAATTAACCAAAAAATCGCCCAAAGTAAAAATGTCGTAATCGGGCTAAAACCGATCTCGGCAAGGATATTTTGTTGTTTCAAATAAAAACTGCGCAAACTCAATAAATAGGCGGAGAGCATAATTAACAATGGAATGGCGACAAAGCAACGGATTACATAATAGACGATGTCGATTAAATTGGGCTCATTAATATAGAAAAATAATTCTTTTCTAAATTCCGGATCTTTGATGTATTCCGTCATCACCATATACAGCACAAAAAACAGCAAGGCAGGCGTTAGCCCACGTAAAAAGGCTAAATAAGGCTCAGTAATTTCAGTTAAAAAGCGGGAAAGTTTGCTGGGTTGTTTAGTCATTTTTGCTCACTTTTAACGGGTTAAAGGTTTGTGCCGTCGGCATTACTTCAATGCGGTTAATATTCACGTGCTCCGGTTGTTGATTAAGCCATAGGACGATATTGGCAATATCTTGTGGCGTGACATATTGCACGTTTTCATACACTTGTGCTGCGCGGGCATCGTCGCCTTTAAATCGCACGTTGGAAAATTCCGTACCGCCACATAAACCGGGTTCTACATTGGAAACACGTACATTGGTGCCGGCCAAATCTGCACGGAGGTTTAAACTGAATTGTTTCACGAAGGCTTTTGTGCCGCCGTAAACGTTGCCACCTGGATAGGCATAATTGCCGGCAATTGAGCCTAAATTGATGATGTGCCCTTGATTACGTGCCACCATCTGCGGCAAAACTAAGCGGGTTATAGTGACCAAACCTTTCACGTTGGTATCGATCATTTTTTCCCAATCGTCTAAATCGGCTTTATCTGCGCTTTCTAAGCCAAGAGCAAGGCCTGCGTTATTCACTAATAAATCAATGGCTTGTAATTCTGTCGGCAGCGTTTTGAATGCATTTTCAGTCGCTTGACGATCAGAAATATCGAATGCAAGAGGAAAGAATTGGCTGCCGTATTCTTGTTCTAATTGCGTTAAACGTTCTTGTCTTCTTCCTGTACCAATAACGAGATAACCCGCTTTTAATAATGTACGACAAATGGCGTTTCCAAAACCGGCGGTGGCACCTGTGACCAATGCAATTTTTGTCATGTTTATTTCTCCTTGTTGTGGAATTGGGGTACGGAAAAATTCATTTAGATAAATGACCGCACTTTCTATGATAAACAATATACTACTACACTAGTGCGTAAAAATATAGCGCGTTAATAAAGAAATTTACAAGAGAGTAAAGAAAAGTGCGGTTGTTTTTTGCAATGAATTGATGGGAAAAAAAGCACGCTTGGGAATTGCGTGCTTTTTTACTTGGAATGAACCTAAAGTGCGGTGCTTTTTTGCCGCATTTTCAATGCTACATCATTGCACCCACATATTTCAGCATTACTCCGGCGGCAATGGCGGAACCAATCACACCGGCAACGTTAGGTCCCATGGCATGCATGAGTAGGAAGTTTTGGTTATCTGCTTCCAGTCCGATTTTGTTGGAAACCCTTGCCGCCATTGGTACGGCAGACACACCGGCAGAACCGATGAGTGGGTTAATTTTATTTTTGCTGAATTTGTTCATCAATTTCGCCATTAATACACCGCTGCCGGTACCGATCCCGAAGGCAATCACACCAAGAATCAAAATACCCAAGGTTTGCGGTTGTAGGAATTTATCGGCGATGAGTTTAGAACCCACAGACAAACCAAGCACGATGGTGACGATGTTAATCAAGGCGTTTTGTGTAGTATCGCTTAAACGTTCTACCACACCACTGACGCGCATGAGGTTACCGAAACAGAACATCCCGAGCAATGGGGCGGCATCCGGTAAAAGTAAACCAACGAGCAACAGCAAAATCACCGGGAACAAGACTTTTTCACGATTGCTCACATGGCGCATTTGTGTCATACGGATCTTGCGTTCTTCTTCCGTGGTTAAGGCTTTCATGATCGGTGGCTGAATCAATGGCACTAACGCCATGTAGGAATAAGCCGCTACGGCAATGGCTCCGAGTAATTCAGGCGCGAGTTTACTGGTAAGGTAAATCGCGGTTGGACCGTCTGCACCACCGATAATACCGATGGAGGCCGCTTGCGGGAGCGTGAATTCGATAATGCCGAAATAATTCAATGCCAATGCACCGAGTACAGTGGCGAAAATACCGAACTGTGCCGCTGCACCAAGCAGTAACGTTTTCGGATTTGCCAATAATGGGCCGAAGTCTGTCATCGCGCCTACGCCCATGAAAATCACTAACGGCGCAATGCCATAACCGATAGCCACTTTATAGAATAAAGCCAAGATCCCGGCGCTGTATCCCATGTCCATTGACAAGGCTTCCAGTTGATTTACGGTAGAGCCGGAAGCTGTCGCAAGTGCAGTTTTAATGAGTGCCGGATCAGCGGTGACGCCTAATTTCGCCGCAATGACGGCAATTTGCTCCGGTGAACCAAGATGAAGCAAATTCTCCAATGCCGTCATGGCAAGCCCGGCTTCGGGAATGTTTGATAACAATCCACCAAAGCCGATAGGCAATAATAGCAATGGCTCAAACTTGCGCGAAATGGCAAGCCACAACAGGAGCAAGCTGATAACGATCATCACCGCTTGACCCCATTGCAAATGGAACAGTCCCATACCCTGAATTAATGCAATAATGCTATCCATAGGTAACTCCTTAGACGAGGTTCATAACGGTATCACCCACCGCGACGGCATCGCCGGCTTTGACACAAATACCACGCACGGTACCGGCTTGTGCCGCTTTGACTTCGGTTTCCATTTTCATGGCTTCAAGAATGAATAACACATCACCTGCCGCGACAGTTTGACCTTCTGTTGCAACGACTTTCCAAATGTTACCCGCCATTGGCGCAGTCACCGGAGTGCCACCACTGGTTGGCGCTGGTGCTGCCGGTGCGGCTTGTGGCGCAGATTGTGGAGTTGTTGTGGCTACGTGTGAAATGTCGCCGCCTTCACTGACTTTCACCACAAAGGCTTTGCCTTCTAATTCCACAGTATAAACTGCGGAGCCGGACGCTGCTGATGCTGCTTTAGAAACAGGTTTATTTTCCACCGCACTTTCATTGCCGGTTGGTGCCGGTTCAAAGGCAGCCGGGTTGTTGCGGTTTTCTAAGAATTTCCAAGCGATTTGAGGGAAGAGCGCCACGATTAAAGCATCGTCCACGGCATTGTCTGCTAACTTCACGCCTTTCGCCTTGGCTTGTTCGGCAACTTCCGCTTCAATTTTCGCCATTTCAGGCGCAATGTGATCGGCCGGACGGTCAGTCACCGGAGCGGCACCTTCTAATACACGAGCTTGTAATGCGCTATCTACCGGTGCAGGCGTTTTACCGTATTCACCTTTTAAAATACCGGCAGTTTCTTTCGCGATGGTTTTATAGCGTTCGCCTGTCAGCACGTTAATAACGGATTGTGTGCCGACAATTTGAGAGGTTGGGGTAACAAGAGGAATGTAACCTAAATCTTTGCGTACGCGTGGAATTTCTTCTAAAACCAAATCCAATTTGTCGGAAGCATTTTGTTGTTTTAATTGATTTTCTAAGTTGGTAAGCATGCCGCCCGGTACTTGTGCCACTAAAATACGGCTATCTACGCCGCGTAGTTGACCTTCAAATTTGGCGTATTTTTTACGCACATTACGGAAATAGGCGGCGATTTTTTCCAAACGCGGAATATCCAAACCGGTGTCATATTCAGTGCCTTGTAAGGTCGCGACCATGGATTCTGTTGCAGGGTGGCCGTAGGTGCCTGACATAGAGGAAATTGCAGTATCAATGCCATCTACGCCTGCTTCAATGGCTTTTAACAATGCCATTTCCGCCATACCGGTGGTGGAGTGGCAGTGTAAATGCAATTCGACGTCGAAACGTTTTTTGATTTCGCGCACTAAGTCTGCTGCTGCCATTGGGTTCAAAATACCTGACATGTCTTTGATGACCAAGCTGTCGATACCGATTTCCAATAATTGTTCGGTGGTATTAAGCCAGGTTTGCATGGTGTGTACCGGGCTTGTGGTGTAACTTAATGTCCCTTGTGCATGACCGCCGAATTTACGCACGGCTTGCAATGCCGATTTCATATTACGCGGGTCGTTGAGCGCATCAAATACGCGGAACACGTCCATGCCGTTTGCTACGCAACGTTCGACGAAACGTTCCACTACGTCATCGGCATAATGGCGATAACCTAGCAGGTTTTGACCGCGCAATAACATTTGCAACGGGGTTTTCGGACAGGCTTTTTTTAATTCACGCAAACGTACCCAAGGGTCCTCCCCTAAAAAACGAATACAACTGTCAAAGGTTGCACCGCCCCAAGCTTCCAACGACCAATAGCCGATATTGTCTAATTCTTGTGCGATCGGCAACATATCATCAAGACGTAAACGGGTCGCGAAAAGCGATTGGTGAGCATCACGAAGCACCAGTTCGGTCATTTTAATTTTTTTAGTCATAGTAAAATCCTTAGTTTATTTGAACTGTTGGGTACGGCGATGGTGCGCGATAGCCGCTGCAATTACAGGGCGCAAACGCTCAAAATCGTCAGTGGGGGTCGCAGAAAGTGCGGTGGAATTTGAAGGCGTTTTTGGTGAGGGTTGAGGCTCAGGAAAATATTTATTTATCAGCTTTGACATCAGTCCGATTGCCCAGATTAAAATGAGCAAAAAGACCAATACAAAACCCATCCCTGAAAACATCAGATTAATTCCTTCACCGAAAAGTTCTGCCGAAGTCATTATTCGTATCCTTATATTTAATATGGGATTTTTATTCTACCCAAGTCATTTTCACAAAACCGTGATTGAGATCATAAATTGAGTGAAATGGGGGAGAGGGAGGGAAAAAGTGCGGTGCTTTTTAAGGGAAGTTTAGGCTTATCTAAAAATAAAAATGCGTACCCTATGACAAATTTAGTAACTCATGAGCACGCATTTGAAGAGAAATTCTGTTGTGGCTATTTTACACTGACTAACGTGCTTTTCTTTTTTAAGCGCCACAATTGATAAACGTTTACTAAAACCAAGAAAATATTCAATAACGCTACGGGATAGGAGCCTTTTAAAAGACCATAGACTACAAATAAAATTGCCCCGATGCAGTTAACGGTTCTTAAAGAAACGATGGATTTAAATAAAAATGATGCTGCCACAAAGAATGTTGCGACATAGCCTAAAAGCTCGATTGAATCGATTTCAAACATGAATGCCTCCAGGGAGTTAGAAATAAAATGAGGGAAATAATATTGTAAATAAGCGTACCTTGTAAACAAAACACAGAAAGATGAAAACAAAAAGCAAGCTCAAAGCCTGCTTTTCTTCAAATTATTGCCAGTCAAAATTTCACGTTACTGTTGATTTAAGCCCAAAAAATCGCCCACTTCATGTTCCAGCTGGCTCATGGCAAGCAGGGCTTCCTGGGTTTGTTTGGCCTCTTCTTCATCAATGATGCTCATCGCGAAACCAACATGGACGAGAACCCATTTGCCAAGCAGAGGTTTGGGGTCATCGCTGCAGATAAGGGAAATATTCACATCACGTTGCACACCGCAAACATCCACGGTAGCAAGTTGTAATGCACTGTCGCCGATTTTTACAATTTGACCGGGCACACCTAAACACATAATTCATTTACTCCGATTAAAAATTTGCGCTTATTTTACCATTGCTTTAAATAAATTGCGGCGATCTGGATCAAACGTCGTTTGTTTGGTCGGCATGGATAAAATCATGCGAAGGCAATTCTGTGTCAGTTGGATGGCTTGTTCATTGGTAAGATTCGGATCAAGCGGGGAATGCAAGGAGCAGCTTAAATATTGCGGTACGGTTTCAATGCCACTGACCGTAAAAGTAAGGGCTTTGTAAGGCAGTTGAACAGTGATTTTATCCCCTAATTCACGCGGTTCCCACGTTTGTTGCGGGCCTGGCAGAATAACGACGCTAATCATCCATGGGGTTAACACCGAGCCGACCCATTGTCCTTCAAATAAAGCGAATTTTGGGCAGAAACATTCAATATTGTGATGAAAGAAGGGGAGATCTTGCATTTCAGGAACAATTTTTTGCATTTCAGCAAGGAAAGTCTCCGTTGGATTTTCTTCAAAGCCAGAAACAGAGTTTAAAAGTGCGGTGGCATTTTGAGGTGTTTTTTCGTGTCGGTACATGGTTAACTTTTCACAAAATAGTGGCGTGCGTTCTATAACGTGTGCCAGAAGTATTAATAAAATAAGCACGCGTCAGAGACGCGCGCTATCAGTGGGTGTTTGTCAATATCAATAAGATTAAAGCATAGCAGGTGAAATCTTAAAGAAAGTTCCCCTCTTTCGTAA
>OGJD01000105.1_pt1 | contig 86378 bp, 94 predicted proteins | sample 1571971 | NCBI WGS metagenome assembly OGJD01 (sample SAMEA2582117, study PRJEB24529) | metagenome | biome: Human gut stool | place: China | collected 2011
CACCGCCGGCATGGCCGCCACCCCCGCCCCGGCTGCATCTTCTCCCGCTTGGGAGCACACCCTCACTGTGGGCCCCGGGCCCTTTGCCGAAGGGGAGGCCCACAACTTCTTCGACATACCCGCCCTAAATTTCCCCGACTGCACTGATTTCTCTCCCCGGTTGACGGACCGGGATTGGGGGGTGAGTTCCTTTGAGGAGAAGCTGACCGCCCAGGAGATCATCACCGCTCTGGGGGGCACGGGGGAGGTTCCCTGGTCCCTGCTGTGGGAGGGCTATGGACTGGACGGCCAAGTTTTTTACAACGAGAAGGGAGATGTATTGCAGGTGGTGATCACCGGTGTGCGCGGGGACGACCGCCTGCGGCTCGCCCTCTCCCCCGGCCGGCTCCCCCCCCGCAGTGTGGTGTATCAAGAGGCCGCTACCCAGGCGGTCAACGGCATTCCCGTCACCACGGCCTCCTTCCGCGGCCAGTCTGACGGCCGGACGCTGACTACCTGCGCTGCCGACTTCCTGGCGGGCGGCACCGGCGTCTCCTTCGAATACCTCTCCCCCGATGCCGGACAGTCCACCTGGCTGACCGAGGTGCTGGCGTGGTACGGCACCGGCGCCGACAGCGGCTTCACCACAGAGCATCTGAACGCCAGAATTCATCCCATAACAGGGCACGAGCCTCCGGCGGAAGGGGAGGTCGGCGGCGGGGTGGTGGTTCCCGTTCCCATCCCCTCCCCCACACCTTGGCAGGTCTATCCCCTGGAGTAAATTCAAAATGTTTGTCGCTTTTTCCAATCTTTTTTGATTTCACAGGACGAGATGCGGTGATCTTTTCCCTTGACGCCGGGCGGCGGGCACGCCTATAATAAACCGCAAGAACCAGTTGTTGCGGATTACCCCCGCTGCAATGATAGAGGCGCGGAATCGCAAGAGTATCCGGCATACCCTGCAATGGGGCAGAGCACCCCGCCGGAGAAAGGGCCCTTCCGCCGAAGGGCCGGTCCCCTGCCTGGAGGACCGGTTGCCTGGGCCGTTGGGATAACATCTCACGGACTGCCACATATCATCTGTGTGGAGCGCTATCATTGAGGCCAAGGGCTTTCGTCGCTGTGCTTCCCTCTGCCCGCATGCCCTGGAGCCGGTATAGCCGCTCCCCGGTACCGCCGCGCCCGAGGGAGGCCGGTTTTCGACGCTCTTTGTCGCCATGAACGCTTCCACCAGGAAGGTTCATGGCGCTTTTTTTGTTAAAAAAGCGCCGAAAAACTAGACTGGAGGAAACAAACATGAATCGAAACACCCTCGCCGCCCTGTCCCTCACCGCTTCTCTCTCCCTCACTCTGGCCGCCTGCGGCTCCGGCGGCGGAACCGCTCAGAGCCCCTCCCCGGCCGCATCCACGCCCCCCGCCGCATCCGGCGCACCGTCCGACGGCGTGGAGGACGGCGTGCTCACGGTGGGCATGGAGTGCGCCTATGCCCCCTACAACTGGACCCAGATGGACGACTCCAACGGCGCGGTGCCCGTCTCCAACGTGCCGGGGGCCTATGCCAACGGCTATGATGTGATGATCGCCCAGCGCATCTGTGACGCCAACGGCTGGGAGCTGGAGGTGGTTTCCACCGCCTGGGATTCCCTCATCCCCGCCCTCCAGAGCGGCACCATCGACGTGGCCATCGCGGGCCAGTCCATGACCGCCGACCGTATGGCCCAGGTGGACATGGCGGGCCCCTACTACTACGCCGACATCGTCTGTCTCACCACCGCCGGCAGTGCCTACGCCGCCGCACAGGGCATCGCCGACCTGGCGGGCGGCCGCTGCACCGCCCAGTCGGGCACCATCTGGTACGACACCTGTCTGCCCCAGATCCCCGATGCCCAGATCCAGACCGCCGCGGAGACCGCCCCCGCCATGGTCATGCAGCTCCAGACCGGCGCGGTGGACTTCGTCTGCACCGACCTGCCCACCGCCACCGCCGCAGCGGCAAACGACTCTGACCTCATCGTGCTCAACTTCGCCGGCACCGACGGCGACTTCCAGTTTGCCTCCGAGGCGGAGCGGGCCGAAAACGTGAACATCGGCATGTCCGTGGCCAAGGGCAGCACCGAACTGCTGGACGCCATAAACGCCGTACTGGACGGGATGACCGCCGACGACTTCAACCCCCTGATGGACCAGGCCATAGCCGTCCAGCCCGAGGTGTAAGCCATGGAACGCGTTCTCGCACTCGGACAGGACATGGCGCTCCTGTGGACCAGGTACGCCCCCCTCTACCTGAGCGGCGTGGTGAACACCCTGCTTCTGGCCGTGGCGGCCACCGTCCTCGGCTGCCTGATCGGCCTGGCCTGCGGCCTGCTCAACACCATCCCCATCCACCCACAGGACCGCCTGCCCCGGCGAGTCCTGCTGCGGCTGCTCCGGGCCGTGATCCGTATCTATGTGGAGGTCTTTCGGGGCACCCCCATGGTGCTCCAGGCTGTGTTCCTCTACTACGGCCTGCCCTACTTCACCAACAACGCCATGCGCTTTGACAACGTCTGGGCCGCCGCCCTTCTGGTGGTCTCCATCAATACCGGCGCCTACATGGCCGAGTCGGTTCGCGGCGGCATCCTCTCCGTTGACCCCGGCCAGACCGAGGGGGCCAAAGCTATCGGCATGAGCCACGTACAGACCATGGTGAACGTCATCCTCCCCCAGGCCCTGCGCAATATCATGCCCCAGATCGGCAACAACTTCATCATCAACGTCAAGGACACCTCGGTGATGTTCATCATCGGCTTCACTGAGTTCTTCGCCGCCCACCGCTACATCACCGGCGTCAACCCCATGTACTTCCCCTCCGCGGCCATCGAGATGCTGGGCTACCTTTGCATGACGCTGGCGGCCTCCGCCCTGCTACGGCTGGCGGAGCGGCGGATGGACGGGGAGAGCAGCTACGAGCTGGTCCAGGCCGACGCCCTGACCATGACCGCCGGCACCTACCGCCGCCGGCCCCGCCCCCAGGACGAAGGGGGGGCGCTGACATGACCTTGGAACCCATTCTGGAGGTGTGCCACCTCTCCAAGTCCTTTGGGACGCACCAGGTCCTCCGGGATGTGAACTTCACTGTCCACCCCGGCGATGTCACCAGCATTCTGGGCTCCTCCGGCTCCGGCAAGTCCACCCTGCTGCGGTGCATCAACCTGCTGGAGCGCCCCAATCAGGGGGAGATCCGCTTCCACGGCCGGCCCATCACCGGCCGGGGGACGGACGCCTCCGCTTACCGGACCCGGGTGGGGATGGTCTTTCAGTCTTTCAACCTCTTTTCCAATATGAACGTGCTGGAGAACTGCATGGCGGGACCGGTAAAGGTACTCCGCCGGAGTCGGGAGGAGGCGCGGGCCAGGGCCCTGCGCTACCTGGAGCAGGTGGGCATGGCCCCCTACATCAATGCCAGGCCCAGGCAGCTCTCCGGCGGCCAGAAGCAGCGGGTGGCCATTGCCCGCGCCCTGGCCATGGAGCCGGAGGTGCTCCTCTTCGACGAGCCCACCTCCGCCCTGGACCCCGAGATGGTGGGAGAGGTGCTGGCCGTCATGCGGGCGCTGGCCGCCAGCGGCATGACCATGCTGGTGGTCACCCACGAAATGGCCTTTGCCCGCGACGTGAGCAGCCAGGTGGTTTTCATGGCTGACGGCCGGATTTGTGAGTCAGGCGCCCCCGACGCCTTCTTCTCGTCCCCCAGCCAGCCCAGAACCCGGGAATTTCTGGCCCGGTTTATGGCCCAGTAACCGCCCCGCACAGGGCCTCCCGGCGCTGGCGGCGCTCCAGGTAGAGGAACATCGCCAGACACAGGACAATCTGCACCGTGCTGGAGGCGGGGGTGCCCAGCCCAATCTGGAACAGGGTGGCCCCGGGGATGCGGCTGACCAGATAGGCGATGGGGATGCGCACGCCGAAGGCGCCGATGACCCCCTGGATCATGACAAAGAGGGTCTTCTCACAGCCGTTGTAGTAGCCCATGAAGCAGAACAGGAAGGGGGTTAGCATGCAGTCGATGGCGTAGGCCTTGAGATAGCTGTGGGACGCGGCGGCCACCGCCGCGTCCTTGGCAAACAGCAGGGACAGGGTGTCGCCGTGGAAAAAGGCCAGCCAGGCCATCACCAGTCCGGCGGCGAAAGCGGTCAGGATACCGTAGCCCAGCGCCCGCTTGGCCCGACGGGGCTGGCCGGCCCCCATGTTCTGGGCTACAAAGGCGGACATGGAGTGCATATAGGCCGAGGGCACCAGCATGAGGAACACGCACACCTTTTCCGCCACGCCCACGCCGGCGGAGGCCGTGACGCCGAAGGTGTTCACGATGGTCTGGATCACCAGGAAGGAGGTGCCCACCAGCAGCTCCTGCAGGGCCACCGGCAGGCCCAGCCTCAGCTCCAGCGCGATGATGCGCCCGTCAAAGCGGACGCTCCGCCGGGAGAAGTGGAAGGGCAGCCGATCCTTCCTGCGGCGGATAACCGCCAGGGAGACCACCACGCTGACCGCCTGGGCGGCCACCGTGGCCAGGGCGGCGCCGGCCGCGCCCAGGTGAAAGCCCTCCACCAGCAGCAGGTCGCCCCCGATGTTGATCACACAGGCCAGCATCACCGTGAACAGCGGCGTCCGGGCGTCACCGATGCCCCGGAACACCGCCCCCAGCACGTTGTAGGCCACGATGAACAGGCTGCCGCCGCCGCAGATGCGGATGTACTCCACCGTTTCGGCAAAGGCCTCCTCTGGCGCGTGCAAAAGGCGGGCAAGGGTCTCGGCTCCGGCCAGCAGTACCACCATCAGCAGCACCCCGAACACCGCGAACAGGCAGATGCCGCCGCCGATGGCCCTTCCGGCCTCGTCCGGCTCACCCCGCCCGATGCGCTCGCCCACCAGAATGGTGATGCCCATGGACAGGCCGGTGATCACCATGGTCACGGTGGACATGAGCATGCTTCCGGTGGCGACGCCGGAGACATCGGCGGTGGCAGCGAACTGCCCCACCACCAGCAGGTCCACGCCGCCGTACAGCGCCTGCAGAAACAGCGTGAAAAAGACCGGAACGGCAAAGCGGATGAGGGTGTGCAGGATGTTCCCCTCCGTCAGTCGGTTCGTTCGTTTCATGTGATTCTATCCTCCGTTTTCTCCCAATGAGCTTCGCTCCTCCGGCATAGGGCTTCATGCACACAGAACACACCACAAAACGATGCAAGGGCCTGGGCGCATGAAGTTTTTGCGCATGTAGGCCGTCCCGGCCCACGCGCTGTCATCCCATGGCCGTGCCGCTGTAAGCGGGTACATGGCCAGGTCTGCTATGCGTTTGCACAGCAAAAAAGCCGGACAAGGTGCGGACTTCTCAGTCCGTGCCTTATCCGGCTCCTCATTTCCACTGAATGAGTTGCCCTCCGAGCAAGCATCCCTATTATAGCAAATCATCCCCCATTGTCAAGGGGATGTTAAAAACGGCGGCCCCGCAGCGCGGGGCCGCCGTTTTCCTCGGTCAGGTATCGTCCTCGATCAGGCCGTAGCCGCCGTCATTGCGCTTGTAGACCACGGCAAAAGCTCCGTCGTCATCCGCGTTCTTGAAGGCAAAGAAGGTGTGGTCCACCAGGTTCATCTGGAGCACCGCCTCCTCCACCGTCATGTGCTTGATGGGGAATCGCTTGGTGCGGACAATCCGAAATTCCTCCTCTTCCTCCTCAGGGGCAAAGGAGGAAACCTCTTCGGCATCCACGGTTCGGACGAATGCATCCTGGCGCAGCCGCTTCTCCAAGCGGGCCTTATTTTTGCGCAGCTGGCGCTCTACCGAGGAAACCGCCGCGTCGATGGTAGCAAACATGTCGGAGGTACTCTCAGACACGCGGATAATCGTGCTGCCGGAGCGCACGGTGAGCTCCACGTTGTTCCGGTCCTTCTCCACGCTGAAGACGATGGCGGCCTCCGCGTCCGCCTTAAAATAACGGTCTAATTTACCCACCTTTTTCTCCGCATAGGCGTGGACCTTGTTGGGCAGGTTGACCTTTTTGTCTGTGAACACGAACTTCATAGTTTTCAGCTCCTTCCACCCTCCGGAGAGGGTTATGGTCCGGAGACCGGGAGGCCCGGCCTCCTTGCTTTGATTATACCACGAAGTTTCCCAATTGTCACAGTTTATTTTATGAATTTTTTGGTTCTATGCCCAATCAGCCGTGATGTCCGCAGCCGTGGTCATGACCGCCGCAGGTGTGACCGCCCTCGTGATGGTGTCCGCAGGTATGCCCCTCACCGTGGTCGTGGTGGCTGCATACGGTGTTGGGATCGTAGGCCAGGCTGCCAGCCAGCAGGGCCTCCACCTGGGCGTCCGCACTGCCGGACGCACCGGGGTAGAGCTGAATCCCCGCCTCAGCCAGGGCGCTGCGGGCGCCGCCGCCGATGCCGCCGCAGATCAGGGTGTCCACTCCAAGTCCCCGCAGGAAACCCGCCAGGGCGCCATGGCCGGAGCCGCCTGTCTCCACCACCCGGGCGGAGACCACCTTGCCCTCCGCCGCCTCGTAGATTTTGAACTGCTCCGTATGGCCAAAGTGCTGAAAAACCTGTCCGTTTTCATAGGTAACCGCGATTTTCATTTTCATAACCTCCTAATTTTCCTTGGACCGCAGGCACGCGCCGCAGCCACAGCGTCCCATACCGCAATCCCGCCGGGCGCAGTCCCGGCCGGGACACTCCTCTCCCCGGGGGCAGAGCACATAGTCTCCGCCGGAGATGTGCAGGCGCCTCCCCTCCACCAGGGCCTGAGCCAGCCTGCGCCGGGCGGTGTCGTACACCTGCTGCACCGTGGAGCGGGCCACCCCCATCTGGGCGGCGCACTCCTCCTGGGTGCAGCCCAGCAGGTCGATGAGGCGGATGGCCTCGTACTCCTCCACCGCCATCTCCACCCGGCCGTCCGCTGCCCCCTCCAGGGGGCCGAAGCTGCTGCATCGGGGCAGGGCACAGATGCGTCTGCATTTTTTGGGTCTGGGCATAGCGTCTCCTCCGTTTCCGGCTTATGCCATTTATTATAGCATATTTTTGGCATATGTCAATAATCTCTTTTTGAGTTTAACCGCGTGTTAATTTCCTTTCCCTCCACTTAAGATGCCTTTTCTTGTTATTTTTTTACGAAAACCCACCCGGTTTTTACCCTTAATCAGTTGACACATCGTTTTTGTACGCATTTTCTTGTCCACCCACCTCTGATTTCGGTGAGTCTGCCAATTGTTTTATTCCCATGCCCATACTATACTTTAAACAGCCCATAAAGGAGGTATGATTTATGGTACTGGAATTGAAGTTTGATTCCATCTCTGAGCTTGCAGAGCTGCAGCGGCTGGCCGTTCAGGCGGATAAGCCCGTATATATTGCCAATGAAGACGACTCCATCCGGGTGGATGCCCGCTCGTTTTTGGGGCTTTTCGCGCTGGACTACTCCAAGCCTCTGAAGGTGATCACCGACTCCCTCTACGCCATGCGGATGCTGGAGATCCAGCAGCGCAACCGTGCGGCCCACATGGCCCGCGCCTGAGGGGGATACAAGCAAAAAAGAGCGGAAGGGCGCGGCCCTTCCGCTCTTTTTTACTCTTTACAGGTGTCCATGAATTTCCTATAATAAGGAATGTTGTGTCACAAGTTGTTCTATTGTGAGGTGTTGGTGTGAAATCTGTACTTGCCGACCGGCTCTTTCATCTGAAGGAGAACGGCACCACGGTCCGCCGGGAGTGCTTCGCCGGCCTGACCACCTTTGTCACCATGGCGTATATTCTGGCGGTCAACCCAGCCATTCTGGGCGCCGCCGGCATGGACCGGGGCGCGGTCTTTACCGCCTCCGCTCTGGCCGCCTGCGCCGCTACCCTGCTCATGGCCCTGCTCTCCAACTATCCCTTCGCCCTGGCCCCGGGCATGGGGCTGAACGCCTACTTCGCCTACACCGTGGTCATCAAGCAGGGCTACTCCTGGCAGATGGCCCTGGCTGCGGTCTTCCTGGAGGGCCTGCTCTTCATTGTCCTCTCCGTCACTTCGGTGCGGGAGGCCATCTTCAACTCCATCCCCCGGCCTCTAAAGCTGGGCGTCACCTGGGGCATCGGCCTGTTCATCCTCTTCATCGGCCTTCAGAACTCCAAGCTGATCGTGGCCGACCCCTCCACCATGCTGTCGGTCTACCCCTTCCGGGAGGCCATCGCCTCCGGGGAGATACGTTCCGTGGGCCTGGGGGCGGTGCTGGCCTTCGCCGGAATCCTCCTCACCGCCATCCTCACTATCCGCAGGGTGAAGGGCGCCCTGCTGCTGGGCATCCTGGCCGTGTGGGGGGCGGCCATCCTCTGTCAGCTCACCGGCCTCTATGTCCCCAACGCCGAGCTGGGCATGGCCAGCGTCCTGCCCGACTTCTCCGCTGGTCTGGCCGTCCCCAGCCTGGCTCCCACCTTTATGCAGATGGACTTCACTGGGCTGTTCACCCTCAATTTTCTGACAGTGGTGCTCTCCTTCCTCTTTGTAGATGTATTCGACACCCTGGGCGGCATTATCGGCATGGCCTCCCAGGGGCACATGCTGGATGAGAACGGACGCCTGCCCCGCATCCGGGGCGCGCTGCTCTCCGACGCGGTGGGCACCTCCGTGGGCGCGGTGCTGGGCACCTCCACCACCACGACCTTTGCCGAGAGCGCGGCGGGCATCGCCGCCGGCGGCCGCACCGGCCTCACCAGCGTGGTCACGGCCCTGATGTTTCTCCTGTCCCTCTTCCTCTCTCCCCTGTTTCTGGCGGTGCCCGGCTTTGCCACCGCTCCGGCGCTGGTCATCGTGGGACTGAGCATGCTCGGCAGTCTCCGGGCGCTGGACCCGGCGGACTGGCGGGAGAGCCTTCCCGCCTATCTGACCATGGTGGCCATGCCCTTCTGCTACTCCATCTCCGAGGGCATTGCCGTGGGCACCATCTCCTATGTGGCCGTCCACCTCTTTACCGGCGCGGAGAGCCGGAAGAAGGTCAGCCCCGTGCTGGCGGTACTGGCCCTGGTCTTTCTGCTCAAGTACATTTTCCTGTAAGGTACAGCCTGGGCCCTGTCCATACGGACAGGGCCCAGGCTGATTATTTGACCCGCCGGCCGTTGAGAAAGACGGCCCGGATGCTGCCGTTCCAGTCAAAGGGGTGGCCGCTGGTCACCACCACGTCGGCGTCCTTGCCGGGGGTGAGGGTGCCCACCCGCTTGGAGAGGCCCGCAATCTCGGCGGCGCTGCTGGTGATGGCCGCCAGGGCCTCCTCCGGGTCCAGGCCCCCCCGCACGGCCATGGCCGCGCAGAGGGGGAGGTACTGGATGGGCGTTTCCGGGTGGTCGGTGCAGATGGCGATCTTCACCCCCGCCCGGTGGAGCAGGGCCGGGTTGTCCAAGGTCTGGCCCACCAGCTCCGGCTTGGAGCGGTCGGTGAGGCAGGGCCCGGTGATGACCGGCACCCCCGCCTCCGCCAGCAGCCCGGGCACCAGATAGCCCTCCGTGCCGTGAACCACCACCAGCTTCAGCCCGAACTCCCGGCTGAGGCGCACGGCGGTAGCGATGTCGTCGGCCCGGTGGGCGTGGAAGTGGGCGGGCAGCTCTCCCGCCACCACCGGCACCAGCGCCTCCAGCTTGGCGTCGTAATCGGGCATGTCCTGGTCGGGATCTCCGTCCGCCTTGGCCTGCTTGTCCTGGTACTCCTGGGCTTTGGCCAGGTGCTCCCGGATGAGGGCCGCGGTGGCCATACGGGTCACCGGCGTCTCCTTCCGGTCGTTGTAGACCGACTTGGGATTTTCCCCCAGGGCAAACTTCATGGCGGCGGGGGCCTTGAGCACCATCTCGTCCACCCAGCGGCCGTCGGTCTTGAGGGCCAGGAACTGCCCGGCGATGGGGTTGGCCGAGCCGGGGCCGGTGAGCACCGTGGTCACGCCCCCCTCCCGTGCCTCCCGGAAGCCCCGGTCCAGGGGATTCACTCCGTCGACTGCCCGGAGCTGGGGGGTACAGGGGTCGGTGGACTCGTTTCCGTCGTCCGCCTCAAAGCCCAGGGCATCCCCGAACAGGCCCAGGTGGCAGTGGGCGTCGATAAAGCCGGGCAGGATATGCCCCCCCTCCGCATCCAGCACGGGGCCCTCCGCCCCGGCGGGCAGGGCCTCCATGGGCCCTACGGCGGTGAGCTTCTCCCCCTCAAAAGCCACGAAGCCGCGGGGAATCACCGGCCCGTCCATGGGGTGAACTACCCCGTTGAGAATCAGCATTAGCCATTCGCCGCCTTTCGACAAAAGTTCTATTTGACATTTTATGGAAATCATAGTATGATAAGAGCACAGCTTATCCAATAGGCGAGTGTAATTCCAACCCGCGATTCTTCCATTCTCCCGCACACATCTCTCTTGGGCGCCCCAGGACGGGGCGCTCTTTTTTTATCTACTCCTCCAGCGTGTACTGGTCCACCAGGGCCACGTCCCGCTCCAGGTAGTGGCCGCCGCGCCAGAGGCGGAAGGTGAGCACGTCCCCCACCGCCAGCCCCTCCTTGATCGCCTGGAGCTGGTCCATGTCGGTGATCGTCTCGCCGTTGACCGCCACGATCACGTCGTTGGGCAGGACGCCCTGCCGTTGGGCGTCGGAGCCCCCCCGGACGCTCTGTACCGCCACCCCCCGGGGGCACCCGTACTCCTCCGCCAGCTCCTCCGTCACGGTATAGCCGGTGATGCCGATGGTGGGCCGGCCCTCCACCCGCCCGTGGGCGATGAGGGCATCCACCACCGTCTTGACCGTGGTGGTGGGAATGGCGAAGCCCAGGCCCTCTACCGTGTTGTCATAGGCCCGCATTTTCAGGTTGGTAATGCCAACCACCTGTCCCCGGTCGTTGATGAGCGCCCCGCCGGAGTTGCCCGAGTTGAGGGCGGCGGTGGTCTGGAGCAGCACCATGGTGTACCCGTCCACGTTCACATCCCGGTTGATGGCGGAGATGATGCCGTCGGTCATGGTGCCCCGCAGCTCCTCCCCCAGCGGATTGCCGATGGCCGCCACCGTGTCCCCCACCTCCAGAAGGGTGGAGTCGCCGAACTGGGCGGGCGTCAGGCCGGCGCAGTCGATCTTCAGCACCGCCAGATCGCTCTGTGCATCCTGTCCCACCAGCAGGGCCTGGAACACCCGCTCATCCTGGAGCACCACATCCACGGCGCCGCATCCCTCAATGACGTGGCTGTTGGTGATGATATACCCGTCCTCCGACATCACCACGCCGGTGCCCAGGCTCATGCCGTCCCCCTTGCTCCCCCGGATGCTGACGATGGAGGCGATGTTCTCCCGGTAGATCTCCTGGAGGCTGTGGGCCCCGCCGCTGGGCAGGGGGGAGATGGTGAGGGTGGTGCCGTCCCCGGTGGGGGCCCGCTCTACCGTGGTTTCCTCCGGCAGCTCCTCCCGAACGGGAAGGGGCTGCCAGGTGCTGTCGGCCAGGGCCGGCAGCTCCTCCAGGCGGCTGTGGCTCCACAGCCCCGCCGCCGCAGTCAGGCCGCCCAGCAGGGCCATGGTCAGGAGAAAGAGGAGCACCGCCGCTGCGCCGCTCCACCGCCGGCGGCGCCCTGCGGAAATCGGCGCCGGGGTGCTCCGGGGGGCCTCCCCCGTTTGATCGTAATAGTAGCCGCGCATTGGCCCTCCTTCTTGCCCCGTCTGCCGGGGCGTCATGCAAGCGTCAGGGTAAATACGAACTCCGTCACGCCGTCCTGGCTGGTGACGGAAATGTTCTCCTTGTGGTTGTTGAGGATAGTCTTGACGATATACAGCCCCAGGCCCACGCCCTCCCGGTCCACGGAGCGGGATTTGTCGCTCTTGTGGAAGCGGTCGAAGATCATGGCCAGCTCGTCGGGGGGGATGGTGTCGCCGTGGTTGCGCACCGCTACGTGGGCCTTGCCCCCCTTGGCGGTGATGGACAGGCCCATGGTGCTCCCCTCGGCCGAGAACTTGATGGCGTTGTCCAGCAGGTTATAGCACACCTGGGTGATGGCGTCCGGATCCCCCCACACCAGCACGGGGCCGTCGGGGAGCTGGGTGTCCACGTCCAGATGGCGGGCATTGATCTTGTTCTCCAGGCTCACCAGCACCCGCAGCATGACCTCGGACACGTCGAACTGCTCCTGGGCGGTGACATTCTCCGCCGACTGGAGGCGGGACAGATCCAGCATCCGCCGCACCAGGCGGGAGAGCCGCCGGGTTTCCGAGGAGATGGTCTGTAGGGCGGCGCGCTCCTTGTCCGGCGGGATGGTGCCATCCAGAATGCCGTCGGAAAAGCCGGCGATGGTGGTCATGGGGGTCTTGAGCTCGTGGGAGATGTTGGCCACAAACTCGCTGCGGCGGGCCTCGCTCTTGGCAATGGAGTCGGCCATGGCGTTGAAGGCCTCGGCCAGCTCGCCCACCTCGTCCTTCCGCTTCTCATAGCCCTGCACCCGCACCTCGTACTCGCCGTGGCCGAATTTGCGGGCGGTCTCGGCGATCTCCTTCAGGGGGTTGGTCAGCCGCAGGGAGGTGATGGAGCTGGTGATGAAAGCCACGCACAGTACCACCACGGCGGTAAAGAAAAAGATGGAGATGAACGCCTGCCACAGCTCGGTGATGTCCGAGGTCTCCGCCGCCACATAGGCCACGCCGATCATGGTCTGCTCGGTCTGCCCGGTGGCCAGGTTCACCGTTTTGACCGTGATGGGGGTGCCCGCCACAAAGCGTTTCTCCGGAAACAGGCCGCCCAGAGTGGTCATACCGCTGTAGCCGCCCTCCTTTTGGAGCTGGCTGACGATGGACTGGGGCAGATAGTTCCCCCCCAGCCCGCTCTGGATCGTCGCTCCATCGGAACAGAGTACCAGCTCCCCATCCGCCTCAGTGACCAGGACAAAGGCGTTGGCGATGTGGGCCACATTGGCAACATAGAGCTGGTAGGCCATGTCCCGCACGTCGATCCCTTCGGCCCGCACCTTGGCGGTGAAGTCGGCCACATAATCGGCGTTGCGCTCCATGGAGTCCCGGGTTTCCCGGATTGTATACTGGTAGGACAGGCCGATAAAGGCGGTCCCCAGCAGGGCGAAGGAGATGAGAATCATCCCCGCCGTCAGCAGGAACTGCCGTCCGTACAGGCTCTTCATGCGCCGCTCACAACCTCAAACTTGTAACCGACACCCCACACGGTTTTGAGGCTCCACTGCTCGCTGGCCCCCCACGAAGCGTTCCGCTCCGCGGGGCCCCCATTTCCTTTCCATTTTTCGCGGGCCGGAAGTGAATTCCGTCCCGCTCCGCCGCAGAGGCGGCGGCACGCCTTGCGTGCCGGCGTCAGCGCATATGCCCTCATCCGTTCACCACCTCGAACTTGTAACCAACACCCCACACGGTTTTGAGGCTCCACTGCTCGCTGACGCCCTCCAGCTTCTCCCGCAGGCGCTTGATATGCACGTCCACGGTACGGGAGTCGCCGAAGTAGTCGAAGCCCCACACCTCGTCCAGCAGTTGGTTTCGGGTGAATACCCGGTTGGGGGAGGCCGCCAGGTGGTAGAGCAGCTCCAGCTCCTTGGGCGGCGTATCCACCCGCTTGCCGTCCACCAGCAGCTCATAGGAGTCCAGGTTGATGACCAGCTTGTCGAAGGTGAGCTTCTTCTCGCCGCTCCCCTCCTCCTCGCCGCCGAAGCGGCGGAGCACCGCGTGGATGCGGGCCAGCACCTCCTTCATCTCAAAGGGCTTGACGATATAGTCGTCGGCGCCCCCCTCCAGCCCGGCCACCTTGTCCTGGGTCTCCCCCTTGGCGGTGAGCATGATCACCGGGGTCTTGTCGTTCTCCCGGATCTTCTTGAGCACCGACCAGCCGTCCATTACAGGCAGCATGATGTCCAGCAGCACCAGCTCCGGGTGGAAGGAGCGGAACAGCTCCACCCCCTTGCCGCCGTCCCCGGCCACCGCTGTCTCAAAGCCCTCCTTCTCCAGATAGAGGTGGAGAAGCTCGGCAATGTTGGAGTCGTCTTCCACAATCAGGACCTTCCTGGCCATAGCGCACCGTCCTTTTCTATGTTGTTCTCTCCGGTATTATACCGGCTTTTTTCCCCACAAGGGTGAATTTTTTGTAAAAGGGGGTTACCGGGTCTCCACATAGGCCCGGTCCACCTGAATGACCGCAAAATACCGCTCGTCCAGGGCACGCACCGCCCCGGACAGGCGTTCGCAGAGCTCCTCGTCCCGCAGGCGGCAGCGGTGGGGCACCACCACGTCAAAAATCAGGTTGGTGTGCTGGGGCCCCTTGGTCACCCGGAAGTCATGGATGGTCATCTCCGGCTCCACGGCCCTTGCCAGGGCCGCCACCTGTTCCCGCAGGCGGTTCACCGACTCGTCGTCGGTGGCGATGGGGTCCATGTGCGCCGTGGTCTCAATGCCGAACTTCTGCTGGATCTCCCGCTCGATGTGGTCGATGGCGTCGTGGGCCTCCAGGATGTCGGCATCCTGGGGTACCTCGGCGTGGAAAGAGCACAGCCGCCGCCCCGGGCCGTAGTCGTGGATGATGAGGTCGTGCATTCCCACCACCTGGGGATGCGACAGCACCACCTCCCGGATCGCGTGGACCAGCTCCGGGTCGGGGCTGGCCCCCAGCAGGGGGTTAATGGTGTCCTTGGCGGCTCCCCAACCCGCCTTCAGAATAAAGACGGCCACCACCGCCCCCGCCCAACCGTCGATGCTCAGGTGGGCGAAGTGTCCGGCCAGGGTGCCCGCCAGCACGGCGGAGGTCGCCACTACGTCGGAGAGGGAGTCGGCGGCGGTGGCCGCCATGGCCGCCGAGCCGAGCTTTTTCCCCAATACCCGGTTGAAATGGCTCATCCACAGCTTCACCAGGATGGAAGCCGCCAAAATGGCCACCGACACCGGGGAGAAGTCCACCGCCTCCGGGTGGAGGATCTTCCCGATGGAGGTCTTGCCCAGCTCCAGCCCCACCAGGAGGATCATCAGGCTCACCAGCAGCCCCGCCAGGTACTCCGCCCGGCCGTGGCCGAAGGGGTGTCCATCGTCGGCCTTCTGTCCCGCCAGCTTAAAGCCCACCAGAGTCACCACCGACGAGCCCGCGTCGGACAGGTTGTTGAAGGCATCCGCCGTGATGGCGATAGAGCCGGTCACAACGCCGGCGAAGAACTTGCCCGCAGACAGCAGCAGATTGAGCACAATCCCCACCGCCCCGGACAGGACGCCGTACTTCTCCCGCACCGCCGGGTCCGTCACATTGTCGCAGTCCTGGATGAAAAGCCGCACCAGCCGATTGATCATGCTGTCTCCCCCAAAGATTGGTTTCCTTTTATTATCCCACGCCCGCCCGCCATCGTCAAGGAGAGGTTTTCCCCCCAAACAGACGGTCTTCCTCCCTCTCCTTGTATCCACAGGTACAAAGTGATAGAATAGGGAAAACAAGCTCCCCATACCCAAGCCGCCGTGGCGAGGAGGTATCCTATGAAAATCCGCTTTCTCGAGCCGGGCAACCGGCCCTACAAGCCCACGCCCCTCAACTACTTCGTCTACGACCGCTACATCCGTACCCCCTCCGTGGGGCTCAACACCCTGGCTACCATTGTCAAGGAGCTGGTGGACGACACCTATATGTACAGCGAGTCCATCTCCCGCATCGACATGGACGACGTGGAGGACGCGGACATCGTGTTCATCGGTATTTTCACCTTCGCCGCCGTCCGGGGCTACGAGCTGGCCGACCACCTCCGGGCCCACGGGCGGGGCCTGGTGGTGCTGGGCGGTCTCCACGCCTCCATGAACTGCGCCGAGGCGGCGCGCCACTGCGACTATGTGCTGCTGGGCGAGGGGGACGAGACCATCCGCGCCTTCGTGGAGGCGGTGGGCCGCGGGGAGCGGCCGGACTTCCCCGGTCTGGCCTGGATGGAGGGGGAGGAGCTGCGCTCCACCGGCTATCCGCCCCCGCCGGAGCGCTTCGAGACGATTGCAGACCGTAATTTAGTCCACAATTATTCCAAAATGGTGGGGCACAGCACCCTCTGGCCCCAGGTGCACGCCTCCCGGGGCTGCCCCCATAACTGCGACTACTGCGCCCTGGTGCGCCACTTCGGCCGCCGCGTCCGCACCCGTTCGCCGGAAAATGTGGTGGCCGACATCCGGGAGTCCATCCGCTTCTTCCACCGGGGCCACGTCCGGCTGGCCAAAGATCTCTGGCTCACCGACGACAACTTCTTCGCCGACCGGGACTGGGCCATGTCCGTCCTCCGGGCCATCGTGGACAGCGGCATCCGCTACCGCTTCAACGTGCAGGCCCGGTACGAGGTGGGCTTCGACGACGAGATGCTCGATCTCCTCAGGCAGGCCGGCTTCTTCGAGCTGGATCTGGGCATCGAGTTTCTGGACGACGCCTCCTTCGCCACCTACCACAAGAAGAGCACCCGGCAGGAGATCATCGACGCCATCCGCAACATCCGCGCCCACGGCCTCAGCGTCCGGGGGCTGTTCATCCTGGGCTCCGACGACCAGGAGGCGGGCGTGGGCGACCAGCTGGCCGACTTCGTCATCCAGAACCACATCCAGGGCACCCTGATCCAGTGTATGTACTTCGTCCCCGGCACGCCGGTATACGAGGCCAACCGGGACCGGCTGCTCCACCAGGACTGGTCGAAATACAACGGCAACGCCGTCCACTTCCCCCGCCGCATGACCCCCTACCAGCTCCAACTGGAGCACATCCGGGCCAGCCGGAAAATCTACTCCTGGCGGCGGCTCTTCTCCGCCCTGGTGCGGGAGGACCCCATCCACAAGCTACTCTTTTTGGGGGAATTTTTCTGGCACATGAGCGTGCGCAGCGATCTGAAAAAGGAGCTGCCCCACCTCAAGCGGACCTCCGAACAGGCCGCGTGCGCGCCTCACTAGAGGCGCGCACGCTTTTTCGTACCATACCATGTTGTGGCTATGGGGTGCGGAACTCGTCCACCCTGTCCTCAGTCCGAACCGCTGCTCCTGATGAGCAGGCTCTCCCGCTCCCGCTTCAGGCCGTCCTGTTCTTCCGCCAGATTCTGATCCATCCATTGCAGGCGGTTGAGCACCTCACATACGCGGGAATCCACCGCCTCCACCCCCCGCTGGGCGTCGTTGATCCGGGACTGGATGTACCAGTCGACGAAGATCCCGTCAAAGAAGTAGTCGGCAAAGGTGGCGAACTCTCCGACCTGCAGCTGTGGAAGCTCCATGTCCCGCACGTCTGCCAGCTCGGTGCGGAAGCGGGATAGGCACTGCTGGGCCCAGCCGATGCCCGCCCGGGCGTCGTCCAGGTGCTCGTGCTTGGCCATGGTGGCCATCAGGCCGCCGCCCAGCATATCCCAGGTGCCCCAGTCCTCGGCGCTGTCCAGGCTGTCCAGCACGGCGGACAGGGCGCTTTCCGCCGTGCGGCCGGCAGAGATGGCCTCCCCCACCTCCCGGCGCTGGTGCTCCAGCTCGTCCAACTGCTGGTCCAGCCGGGCGAGCCGGGCGCCGGTCTCCCCGCCCAGGGCTTTGAGCAGCTCTCCCTTCTCCTCCAGCAGGGCGTCCCGCCGGATGCGGTCGATGCGCAGGCCGTCCTTCTCCCGCAGCAGGACCCCGATGCGCCCGTCGAGATCCTCCAGATCCCGCTGGGCCTGATCGTACTGGAGCTTGGCGGCCAGGGCCTCCCGCCGCTCTTTGGACAGGCGCACCTCCCTGTCCCCGGTGAGGGAGAGCAGCAGGGCCCGCAGGCCCCCCTTCTCCAGCCGGTCCACGTCGTCCTGCTCCTTGCGGAACACCCGGCCGGTCTCCATCACCCGCCGGTCCCGCTCGGCCCGCTGGTCCTGGAGATCCTTCCACTGGGCCTCCATCCGTCCCTGCCGGGCCAGAGCCTCGTTCAGCTCCTTGAGCTCCCTGTTGATCTCGTTCAGCCGCTCGTCCATGCCGTTCCCCTCCTTTTCTTTTATTCTACGGCTTCCGAAGGGAAAGCGCAAGGAAATCCGCTGGACTTCCCCGTCAAATTCGCGTAAAATAGCCTTATTCCAATCCCACAAGGAGCGCTGATATGGACACAATCATTCAGATACTGGCCCGGGAGCTGGGCCGGAGCGAGGCCCACGTGGAGAACGTGGTGCGCCTCATTGACGAGGGCAACACCATCCCCTTCATCGCCCGCTACCGCAAGGAGCTCCACGGGGCCATGGACGATACCGCCCTGCGCACCCTGGCCGACCGGCTGCAATACCTGCGCAATCTGGACAAGCGGCGGGAGGAGGTCAAGTCCGCCATCGAGGGCCAGGGCAAACTGACGGAGGAGCTCTCCGCCGCCATCGACGCCGCCGCCACCCTGGCGGAGGTGGAGGATCTCTACCGCCCCTATAAGCAGAAGCGCCGCACCCGCGCCACCGTGGCCCGCGAAAAGGGGCTGGAGCCTCTGGCCGAGCTACTCTTCGCCCAGGCCGCGGACGGCCCCGCGCCGGAGGAGGCCGCCGGGGCCTTTATCGACCCGGAGAAGGGGGTGGAGACGGCGGAGGACGCCCTCCAGGGGGCCAGCGACATCATCGCCGAGCGCATCTCCGACGACGCGGACATCCGCAAGCGCCTGCGGGAGCTGGTGTGGAAAAAGGGATATCTGGTCTCCGCCGCCGCGGCCAAGGAGCCGGAGGACACCGTCTACCGGCTCTACTACGCCTTCCGCTCCCCGCTGAACCGGGTGCAGGGCCACCAGGTGCTGGCCATCAACCGGGGCGAGCGGGAGGGCGTGCTCAAGGTGAGCGTGGAGATGGAGCGCGAGGCGGCCCTGATCCCCGTCCGCCGGGCGGTGCTGAACCCCGGCGCCCCCGCCATGGCCTTCGTCCGCGCCGCCGCCGAGGACGCCTACGACCGGCTGATCTTCCCCTCGGTGGAACGGGAGATGCGCGGCCTGCTCACTGAGCAGGCCGACGAGGGGGCCATCAAAATGTTCGGCCTCAACCTCAAGCCCCTGCTGATGCAGCCGCCGGTGAAGGGCTTTGTCACCATGGGGCTTGACCCCGGCTACCGCAACGGCTGCAAGGTGGCGGTGGTGGACGCCACCGGCAAGGTGCTGGACACGGCGGTGGTCTACCCCACGTTCAGCCAGCGGAAGAAGGAGGAGGCCATCGACACGCTGGCAAAGCTCATCCGCCGCCACGGCGTGGCCCACATCGCCATCGGCAACGGCACCGCCAGCCGGGAGACCGAGCAGATGACGGTGGAGCTCATCAAGCGGCTGGGCGGCGGCGTCAGCTACATGATCGTCAACGAGGCGGGGGCCTCGGTCTACTCCGCCTCCAAGCTGGCCGCGGAGGAGTTCCCCGACTACGACGTGAACCTGCGAAGCGCCGTGTCCATCGCCCGGCGGCTCCAGGATCCCCTGGCCGAGCTGGTGAAGATCGACCCCAAGAGCATCGGCGTGGGACAGTACCAGCACGACATGCCCCAAGCCCGGCTGGACGAGACCCTCTCCGGCGTGGTGGAGGACTGCGTCAACGCGGTGGGGGTGGATCTCAACACCGCCTCCGCCCCCCTGCTGTCCTACGTGGCGGGGCTGAACAACACCACCGCCAGGAACATCGTCAAGTACCGGGAGGAGAACGGGGCCTTCACCACCCGGAAGGGGGTGCTCAAGGTGCCCAAGCTGGGGCCCAAGGCCTTTGAGCAGTGCGCCGGCTTCCTGCGGGTACCGGAGAGCCGCAATGTGCTGGATCACACCGGCGTCCACCCGGAGAGCTACGGCGCGGCGGAGGCGTTGCTCGCCCTGTGCGGCTACGGCCTGTCCGACGTGAAGGCCGGCGGCCTGGACGGTCTGCGGGAGCGGGTGGCCGCATACGGCGAGGAGAAGGCCGCGGAGGTATGCGGCGTGGGTGTACCCACCCTGCGGGACATCGTGGGCGAGCTGGTGAAGCCCGGCCGGGACCCCCGGGACGAGTTGCCCCGCCCCATTCTGCGCACCGACGTGCTGGAGATGAAGGATTTGAAGCCCGGCATGGAGCTCACCGGCACGGTGCGCAACGTCATCGACTTCGGCGTGTTCGTGGACATCGGCGTCCACCAGGACGGGCTGGTGCACATCTCCCAGCTCCGGGAGGGCCGCCGGGTGCAGCACCCCTCCGAGGTGTGCGCCGTGGGCGACATCGTCACCGTCTGGGTGCTGGAGGTGGACGAGAAGAAAAAGCGGATTTCCCTCACCATGAAGAAGCCAAAGGGCTGAACCGGCCTTGACGGGCCCCGCCGCAGGCGGGACGCGGCGCATGCCGCGCCAAGCGTTCCGGCCGGCAGGCCGGAACCTTGAACTCGCCCGAATTCACTTCGGGCGGGTTGAGTGAAATGAGGGGCCCCCGCGCGGCCATGGCCGCGGGGGGCGGCGAGAAGAAAAAGCGGATTTCCATCACCATGAAGAAGCCAAAAGGGGGAGCGGTATGATTCTCAGCTTTGACGAGGCGGGCGCGCTGCTGGACGAGATGGCGGAGGAGTTCCCGCCGGAGTTCTACGACGAGCTCAACGGCGGCATCGCCCTGCTGCCCGAGGCCAAGGAGGATTCCGAGGGGGAGCCCGGCGAGCTCTACATCATGGGCGAGTACTGCAACGACATGATGGGCAAATATATCAACCTCTACTACGGCTCCTTCGCCGCCCTGGCCGAGCAGGAGGACTGGACGGAGGAGGACTGGGAGGATGAGCTTTACACCACCCTGGCCCACGAGTTCACCCACCACATCGAGGGCCGCGCCGGAGAGCGGGGCCTGGAGCGCAAGGACGAGCAGTTCATAGAGGAGTTCCGCGCCGGGCGCGGGGAATAGCCGCCCGGCGGCAGACGAAGCAAGGCCCGGCGGACGCAAACGCGTCCGCCGGGCCTTGTCCTATATTCCGCTCATCCGTGCTGGGGCACCACCGCAAAGAATTCCAGCGTCTGTGTCCCGTCGTTGACCAGGGAGTGGGCGTGTCCCTCCGGGCAGTAATGGCAGTCTCCCGGAGCCAGACGCTCCTCGCCGCCGCCGTACAGGGCCTTGCCCGTGCCGGAGAGAACGTACACAATTTCGCTGCTCCCCTCGTGGGTGTGCAGGCCGATGGAGCACCCCGGCTCCAGCCGCCCCCGCATGATGCGGTTGCGCCCGTCCGCAAACATTCTGGCGTGGGTCACTCCCTCGCCGCCCTTGAACCCAGGGATAGCAGTCTCCTCCATGGCTCCGAATTCCACTTTCATTCCAACTCCTCCTTTGACTACAGCAGTGATACGCCGAACCGGCCCGCCATATCCCGCAGGCCCTCCTCCAGCTCGTCCCGGCCGAAGCCCGCCGCCTCCAGCTGGGCGTCGGTCAGGTCGTTGAGCCGGGCATAGAAGTCCACCGCCAGCTCCAGATAACGCCGGTCGTCGGGATCGCTCTCCGCAAAGAGCAGATCCTCCGCCCCGCCGATGTCCCCGGCGTTGACCTTCTCCAGCAGGCGGCGGTGGAGTTCGTCCAGCGCGGCGTCCTCCGCCGTCCCGGCGGGCACATAGCCCGTGGACTCCTTCTGAAACACCAGATAGGCAATGGAGCGGGCCAGGGCGTCCACCTGGCGCATCATCCAATCCTCGGTCAGCATTCCGCATCTCTCCTTTTTATAGTTCCCGCACCAGGCGCACCGCCACGCCCACGATGCGGGCCGCGCCGGTCTCAAAATCCGACAGGGGGATCAGCTTGGGCTCGTAGGCGGGGTTCTCCGGCTGGAGGAGCACCATGTCCCGCTGGCGGCGGAAGCGCTTGAGGGTGGCGTCCTCCCCGTCCACCAGACAGGCCACAATCTGGCCGTTCTCCGCCGTATCCTGCCGCCGCAGCAGCACCAGATCCCCGTCCCGGATACCGGCGTTGATCATGCTGTCGCCGGTGACCCGCAGGAAGAAGTGCTCCTCCGGCTCCGCCACGTCGGCGGTGGCCCAGCCCTCCACCCGCTGCTCGGCCGCCATGGGCAGCCCCGCCCGGATAGTGCCCAGGATGGGGACGGACTGCCGCTGTCCGGTACGGCGGGGCACATCGTAGCCCAACAGCCACAGGGGGTCCACACCCAGGGCGGCGGCCATGGCGGAGGCCGTGCCGATTTTCGGCTCCCGCTGGCCCAGCACATAGCGGTTCAGCGTCTGTGGGTTCATCCCCAGGCGCTCCCCCAGCTGCTCATAGCTGAGTCCCTCTTCCTCCATCAGGCGGCGCAGGCGGCCGCCAAGGCTGCTCTCCCGCTCCATCTGTCCGTCCCTCCTGTCCCATTATTGGGGCTATCCTATCATATTTTATCACCATTTGCAACAGAAACCAGAAAAAAGCCCTTGACTGTTATCTCCATTTGGTGTTATTATAGCCTCGTAATCGAACATAAGTTCTATTCCATTCGTTCAGTATCACCATTTGGAGATCCCAGATGCGAAAAAATGCCCCGCCGACTGGCGAGACATTTTTTGGTGGAGGAGGGTGGATTCGAACCACCGAAGCGAATCGCAACAGATTTACAGTCTGCCAAATATTTTCTGTTTCCATTGCGCCGCAATAGCTCCGCAACCTATCGCCCAGTTTTACCCATGCATTACCCAAATATTTTTTAGATTCTTTTATTTTATCCTAGGATATCATGGAGTATTATGGATGTCAATAACGGGAGAGACACCTAATCCTGGAACCTCCCAGGACAGTATTAAAACCAAAGAACTTGATTTTCTGTCTTTTATGTGGTAGAATTAATTCACGCAAATAAGAGGTTTTGGTGGCTACACCCGAAGCTAACCGCCCTGCGCACTGTTCGCGCAACCGTTATCGTCGATCGTTAACCGGCGTTAAGAGGTTGTGGGAAGGGTGCGTTTTTTGCGTCTGTATGGCCCGTCGGTAAAGGCCGCTGCCCAGTTCGAGGCTGGGGCGGGCCACTCCTTTCTCCCCCATCCTTTTTGCCGCTCCTCGCTTGTATTCCCCCTCCAGGTGAGGGGCGGCACCCGTGCCCCGGTAGCTCAATGGTGAGAGCGACACCGTGATCTGGTGTAGTAGATGTCGGTTCGATTCCGGCCCTGGGCTTGGTGACCCGCACTTTTCGCGGTAACCAATTATAGAAACTTGCTCCAAAGTACACGGAGCTGACACCCCGGAATAGACGGGGGCATGCGGAACCTGGGGCGGGGCGGAATCCGTCGCCTAACCGAAAGGGGTAGAGGTCGCAAGTTCGAATCTTGCAGGTTCCTATGACTGTGGATAGACACTATACCGGGTAGCCTAGAGCGTCTGACGGCCCCGGAGAAGGGACATGACGCCCGCCTGTCATGGAGGCGGAAGCGGTGGCAGCTATGACCTGCCCCGGTGTGCCGACACATAGAAAGCGGCTGCGCCCGGCGGAGCGTGTAGAGACGGAATCCGCCTATATTGGGTCGCTCCCATCCATGGAATCCGGACGCTTGTGTAGGGCGATAACTACCGGCGCTATCCCGCTGAAAACTACCCTGCGAGTGGCTAATCATGATGTCGCCACCAAGACTAGGGCGTGACAATCTAAGCGGGAAGCGTACAACCCCTGCCGCTGTGTTGACGGCTGCGTTCCTACGTGGAGAGAGCAGCGGTGGGGGAATATGCCATCTTAGCTCAACTGGTAGAGCAACCGTCTTGTAATCGGTAGGTTGGAGGTTCGAGCCCTCCCGGTGGCTCCAGAGATGTCTGGTGTATGCCGGACAAAGCATCATCTTGTGGTGGTGCTTTATATGCCGAGTGCAGTAGCAGAAGCGGAAGCGGCGGCCATGGACAACGCCGTGGACGTGTGGCGGCTCAATGCCGCCTCTCGGCTCCAAACGCAGATGGAAAGCAAAAGAGGCACTGCGCGATTAAATTAAATGCCAATGGGCGGCTGGACAACCTACTGTCCGCCATATGCCGCTCCTCGCCGCATGAGGCGGGCGGTGGCACCAACAGCGTGCCGGAGTATGCCAGGGGTGAGTGACCGCCCAGAGAAACGATTTAGATACTCGGCAGTGGCACCGGGCGCTGTACCATTGAGCGGTGGCGGAATAGACACTAATTGTGGTAAAACTGGTGCGATTACCAGCAATAGTAGACGCCGACAGTGAAGAAGAGTAACCGTCTGTGAAGAACAAAGCAACAGCGGCGAAGTCGTGGGCGTAGAGCTTTGGTGAGGCCCATATGTGAGGTGCAAATCCTCACCCGCTCAAATTTGCCGCTCCGCAGTTGCAGGAGACGGGGGCGGGAAAGAAAAAAGGAGGAGCAAGAATGCTGTATTCTGAACTAATTGCTGAGATCGCAGACCGCACCAATCTGAAGAAGGCCACTGCCAAGGCCGCTGTGGACACGATGGTGGAAATCATCACCGAGTGCGCCAAGAAGGGCGAGGATGTGGCTGTCAACAATCTGGGCACCTTCCGCTCCAAGATGGTGCCGGAGCGTGAGGGCCACAACCCGGCTACCGGGGAGAAGGTCACCGTTGCGGCCCACAAGGCGCTTCGGCTGCAGGTGTCCACTGCCCTGAAAAAGGCAATTAACTAATGCGCAAGCTGGTTTTGGCGTGCGTCACCACCGCACTGGTTTTCCTGACCGGGTGCATGACTTCCGAGGATCGCCCTGTGCGTGTGACCGTACAGGGCAACTTCGGGGGGAGTTCGATCACTATATATACTCAGAAGCAAGCGGACTACACCATCGAAGAAACCGACACCGAATACACCGTAACGGTGACGATGCCGAAGCCAATAAACTAGACGGGATTCCCGCCTTATCCGGGTGTAGCGCAGTTGGTAGCGCACATGCTTTGGGAGCATGGGGCCGTGGGTTCGAGTCCCACCACTCGGGCCAGCACCAGTAGCGCAATCGGTAGCGCACCGCTTTCGTAGTGCGGAGGTTGGAGGTTCGACACCTCTCTGGTGCTCCATGCTGGTGTAGCTCAGTTGGTAGAGCAGTTGATTTGTATTCAACCGGTCGGGGGTTCAAGTCCGTCCACCAGCTCCAAACAGGGGTGTAGCCAAGCGGCAAGGCACGAGGCTTTGACCCTCGTATCGTCGGTTCGAATCCGGCCACCCCTGCCAAAATAGGAGGGAATATGGCAGAATACAAACTTTCACAACAATCCATTGAAGTGATAGAGCGCGCCCTTTCCAAAGGAAATGAAGTGAAGCTCTCCGCATGGAATAATAAAATAAAAGTGATGTCCATACGCACAAAGTTGGAACACATTCAGGCACCCGACAAAAGTTGTTGCAATTTGAGTGGAAAAGCGGTAAAATAAGAAATAATAAGATACCTGTGCCAAATTGACGGCATAGAGGGGCCATTTGGGGCCGCTGTTGACTGTATAATGCAGTTGGCAGTGGCCTCTTTTTGTTTTCTTGCGAGGAGGGAACAGGGTGTCGGAAATGCACAACAATGGGCAGGAGCAGGAAATAGCAACTGTATACTGCGTCAACTGTGGGTGTGGCCTCAATGAGGAGGAAGGCGTCCTAGCCTCCCCAGATTGGTACGAAGATACGCGGTTCGTCCATTATTGCCGTGACTGCCAGCAGAAGCAGTTCGAGGATTTTGCGGAGGACACCTCTCCCGCCTTTGCATACTTCCTATGCTGCGCGGCCTACAATCTCCCATTCATTCCAGAATGTATGCCAAACGGAGCATATGACGTCGACGAGATCACTTGGATCATGTATCTAGAAAACTTGGAAACCAGCGAATACAGATACAAGGACGACGGCGAACCGGCGGCGTTTGTGGATGGTATGACGGACATCTCTGTGCTCTTTGGCGGAAAAATCGACGCCAGGACAAAGTTCGCAGCAGGAGCGACCATGGAGGGAACCTCTGCCAAGCTGCCTGGTACAAAGGCCCAGCGCCGCAAGTGGGGCATATTGAGCGACTACACAACCGGGGACTATAAGGAGCTCGACCGGCTCTACTCCATCAAAGCCGGGGGTCTGATGGAGAACGGCATTGACGAAGAAATGGAGCACAATCTTCGAGAGATATGTAAACTCGAGCTTGACTACTCCAAAGCGATGGCAAGGAAAGAATACGATGACGCCCGCAAACTGAACGACATCCGCTCCAAATTTATGGCAGACAACCTCATGCGGAAGCGCGACGAGGCCCCGGTGGCTCCCATTAAGTTGGATACACTGGGCGATGCCTTGGAACGGGCCGGGTACATGAAAAACGGAGACCTGCTAGGGTATGATGAACTTCTGGGAAAGCTTCGCGGAGATCAAGCCAAGTATCCCATGTCTCACGACTATCTGGACTACATCCTGCGAGAAATCGTCAACTGTACACGTCGGAACATGGGCATAGCCGAATCGGACGAGCTTCCCTTGGAACTTCAGATTGAACCGCAATACGGAGAGTTCGACAGTGATATGAGCAAGGCAGAGTTGGACACATTGAAATGTCTGGGACTCCCGCCCATGAAATTGGAAAAGAAAAAGCTAAAAGGAAAGAAAAAGTAGAACCGAGGAGTTGAGTAAAATGCCAGCCGGTAAATGGTGGAACCCCACACTTCATAGATGGATAAAGCGCGGGGAACCAAAACCGGTGGACTACTCCAAGAAGAACTCTGAAAGCTGGTGCCTGCTCCTCTCCTACTTCCGTTGGTATCCTGATCGGCTGCTTGCCATCTGCCAATCCCCAGAGGCCGATTTCCAGCAACAATTCATTCAAGCACTTATCTGGCGTGCAGATGCCCGGTATAAAGAAACCTTTATCACTGGTTCCCGTGGCCTTTCCAAGACCTACACAAAACTATCCGGCGCATCAACCGAAATGCTGTGCTGGCCACATGAGCGTATTCGCTACTTTGGCCCAACCATGGATCAGGCTGCGGATCTGGCCCGTTCAGCATTTGAGCAGGTGCAGAAGAACTATCCTGCCTTAACCAGCCAAATCATTATCAAGACATCTGCAAAGGGTGATTTTACCCTTATCACCGATACCAATTCCGAGTTCCGCATAACATCCAAGCGCGGCGATAACTGCCACCAAGTCATCTGTGAGGAGTGCGGGCAGGAAGACGAGTACCCCTTCGACCATGATCGCTATCAGACGGTTGTTGACCCAACAAACCGTTTGCGTCATCTAGTGAACGGTTATCCTGACCCAAATCATATCAACTTCAAGAAGCACTATATCACTTCTGCTTCTTCCCAGCAAAACGATGCCTTCAAGTATCGGTGCGACATTCTGGCCGACATGGTGGCTGGGAAGAGCGCGTTTGCCATAGACGTGCCCTGGACAGTCTCCGTCCTGTCAGGTATCCGAGACATTGAATACTTTCGGGGCCTAAAAAAGAATATGACTCCTGAGAAGTGGCTACGAGAGTGCGAGAGTGTCTACACCGGAGACACAAAAGACCCGGTCATTTCAGATGTGGCGCTCACTAAGTCCCAGGTGTTGAAGGTCATGGAGGAGCGCCATTGCGGGAATCCGAACTGCATTTATATCATCGGCTACGACGTATCCCATGAGGAAGGTGCGAACCACGCAAAATGCGCCATAGCAGTAACGAAATTGACCGCTCAGAAGGAGGACTCCAAGAAGGATGTGTTCCTGAAGCAGGTGGTATATCTTAACGATATGCTGCCAAGGGAGGCCAGCCTACAAGCACAATACCTCAAACAGATGTGGACGCGATTTTCCATGTCGGGGTCCAATTTCCTGACCTACATCGCCATCGACGATAAGCAGTACGGAAAGTCTGTTACGGAGCAGTTGATGAAGGATATGGGCGACAGGGTGACGCTGTGCTGCATGAACCATGACTACCCAGAGTTGGAGCTACCCGGTGCGCTTCCGGTTATTTACCCGGTCAAAGCCAGTAACGGCGCCAGGGAAACAGGGAACAGCGATCCGGACGGTGAGATGATAAAATACGCCAAGATGCAGTTTGAAAACGGCAACGTCCAGATGATCGTTCCAGACCACTACGCCGGTTTGGAGGCATATAAAAAAGCTCACAAAATCACGGACAGCTCCAGTGACGTAGAAATCGTTCTTCCATATATCAAGGCCCATGAGATGGTCCGTCAAATCAAGAATCTGCAAATCAAATACCGGGGCTCAAATTGGTCGGAGGACCGGGTATCCAAGTTCATCCAGCGTGATATGTGGTCTGCGACAAAATACACACTGCGGGTGGCACAGCTTCTGGAACGAAAGAACCTCATCCAGTCCGCCCGCCGGAAAACAAATTGGGAACCGCTGATAGCCGCCGCCCGCCGTGCCTCAGCCACAGCATCGGGGGTAGCGTCGTATAGGCCGCGTGTGCTTGGAAGAAGGGGAAGAGTATGTTGAACCGATACCGAATCTATCAAATGACTCCAACAGCAGAGCACATCGATTACGCTGCGGAAAAGTACCGCTTCCACCGGGCCACCCCCCATCATCTTCTTGTCTATACTAACAAACGGAAACCGGGATGGAGTACGCTCATCAGGAACGCAAGATCTCTTCCCGCACCTGACCGGGAGTGGGTAGCCGCCTGCAATATCATCATCGCAGGCGAAGCCCTGCACAATGACCTGGATGCCCAGGCAGGTATTCTGAACTTTCTGGCTGATCTAGAAAAAGAGCTGGAGAAAGAGCAAGTACGGCTGAAGGAGGCTTAGCGAAAAGTGCAGACAATCTATCAAAACCTCCTGCGGCAAATCAATGTGCTTTCTGCGAAGTTCTCCAATATGCCGATGGATGCCCTGTTCCGGGCCTATGACCGGGCAATGGATAACAACCCATGGATTCAGAATAAGCGGGTCAAGCAAATTAACACCCTTCCCGTCGAGTATAGCAAGGACGCCATTGGTGAGGCTATCAAGAATCCAGGCGGAAACGAAGCCCTGCTGAGAGGAACCCATCACGCATTGGAGGCTACAGCTTATCCGATGCTAAAAATCAGGAAGCTCTACACCGACCTGATGACATACAACTATTATACGGCCCCGGCATTCACCGACGAAGATGATGCCAAAACGCCTGAGTTCTGGCGTGAAGCTGCCCTGTTGGAGAAGTTCAACGACAAACTGAACCCAAAAGCCAACGCCCACAAAGCTACCGGGCAAGCAATCCAAGAGGGCAAAGTGTTTTACTACATCCGATACGATGTAGATAAGTCCCACAACAAAGTCAACTACGCTTTCATGCAGAAACTCCCGCCAGACTGGCTAAAAATCATCGGCTACAACAACATTTCCGGCTATACCGTCTCCTTCGATATGTTCTATTTCCTCCAACCGGGTACTGACTGGAGGCAGTTTGGAGATCTGTTTATCCCCTATCTGGAGAGCTTCGACGCTGTGATTGAGCCGCCCGGAAACGCTGTGTTTGCCTCAAAGGGCTGGCGGGTCAATTTAGACAAACTAGCTCAAATGAAGGATCTGGTCGGGAACCCGGAGGCATACGTCCAGAACGGGCGGTGGGCCTATTGGGTGACTCTTCCAATCGACAAAGTCTGGGGCTTCGAGATAGATGATACAAACCCAAACCTCGCTTCCACTATGACAGGGCTTTATCTCTCCATGTCTGCTATCGCTCAGTATGAGCAGGTCCAATTGGAGTTGGTGCAAAACCCGCTGATTGCTGTGATGACCGGAGAAATACCCTACCGGAATGACAGCGCCGCCCCGCAGGACGACGGGATAAAGCTATCTGAGGGTGGGCGCATCCTGTACGAAACCCTCTGGTACAATATGCTATCCCAGAACAACACCTCCGGCATCGGTTTCTTTATGGCTCCAGCGGAGAATCTAAAACTCCACCAACTAGCTGAGGCGCCGAGCGCCACGGAGATATCTACCAACGGCTACGGCTACGCCGTCGAGAAATCCGGTCTGGCAGGTCTCATCCCCATTAACGACAACCCACGCGCTGGCACGGTAAACATTTCCATTCAGTTGGAGGCAAAATATTGTCAAAGGGTCTACCAACAGTTTGAACGGATGATGAACTACATCTACTCTACGCTGAACCTCCGGTACACCTGGAGATTCCACATGTTCGGAGACCTCTACAACGACGAGAAAGAAAGGGCCAACATGCAAAAGAGCATGTCTATGGGTGTTCTTCCAGACCTTTACCGTTACAACGCCATAATGGGCCGCTCGCTGCTGGATGACTTGAGCATGAGCGCCGCCGTAAAGGAGAGTGGAGTGCTGGACATGAGACTGCCGCTTGTAACCAGCTACACTGCCAAGAACGGAGGACAGCTCCCTCCCTCCCCTGCCGCAGATCAGGGCGGGAGGCCGGAAATGGATATCGCAGATGTCACAAGCGAAGGAACGGAGGATATGAAAGATGCGGACTAGAGCGGAGGAAATCCCAAAGGAAGTAATTCAAGCAGTTGGCCGCATACTGGAACGTGGGAATGTAGCTGTGGTTGAGGAGAACAACGGAATTTTTAAGGTTTATACTACCCACCAAAAAGTAGAGTATTCTAACAAATTGGAATAGTTATCCACTTTGAAAACAAAATTTGGTCGAAAGGAGGGTTGTTAATTTGATGAAAAAGCGCGAGTTTTTCAATTATGAAAACCCGAAGTTCTTCGCTCTGCGCGACCCCATGCGGGAAGTCATTCGTGCCTACTGGGCGGCAATGCAATATTACGCCTCCATCAAGGAGATCGTGTGGGGCCGGTATGGAATGGCCTATCTGAGTGATTCCCTCCACACTATGGAACACAAGCAGCCGGAGTACATCGACCAGTTTTCCGCTATCATGCGGCAACAGGGGCTTGAAATTGAATACCCATCTGTGCCTGAACTGGACGAACTTCTGGATAGCCTGGACGAAGTGTTCCGTGTCTGCATTGAGCTTAACGATAACGTGGACAAGGCCCTCCAGAGATTTATTAACGTGGCCGACCGAAAGGAAAATGAGGTGGGAGGTGTACCCAGCCAGAGTCAGGGGCACTTCCCTGGTCTGGCCCGGCAGGTGGAAAGCCTCCAGATTGAGAACAGCAAGGATCGGAAGAAACTGCTGGAAAGCTGGTCTATGTGGGATAACGGCTCGAGTATGTCCAGCTTCGACAAGTGGGTTAAAAGCATCTACGACCTACCGGACAACGGAGAGGAGGACGATGTTTAATGCCAATCAAGACCAAGTCCGCCGCCCCATTCGACGGCCTGGGTTCCCTCCGAGTGCTTCAACAGGACAACGACCTGAATTGGGACGTGCGGATCGAAATTATGCGCTCCGGCCTCAATGAGAATGGCTGGGACTACCGGAACATTGGCCGCTACGCCAATACCTTCCGGGGCACCCCCATCCTGTGCGCCTATCTTCCTGGCGGACGTATCGGAGACGGCCACAACATGACTGAGAGCAGGGGGATGGACGGACAAGTCCATTACTCCTTCACAGACGGAACCGCAGAGCGCATTGTCGGCATAATTTATGACACAGACGACGCCGTATGGACCGAGGAACGGGACGGTGAAGTGTGGGCCATCGCCAGGGGAAAGCTCTGGCGTTTCTATAATCCTGAGCTGGTGGACAAGATTGCACGACAGGGGCGCATGTCTGTATCCGCCGAGACCAACGTGACGAAGGCCCACCGGGAGACAGACCGGGAGGTCTACTCCCAATGGTACGGACTGGGTGTCACCATCCTGGGCGACGGCGTTGCACCGGCTGTCCCTGGGGCGAACATCAAGGCGCTGGAGGCTATGCAGAGCCAATTCAAGGAAATGCAACTCCGGGCCGCGTCCTACCATACGGACAAGCCGCAAGACAACAATAAAGGAGTGAAAACTTTGAGCGGAATGAGCAATGTCCCTCTGCTGAAAAAAGTACAGGAGAAGTTCAAAGACTACCGCATCCTGGACATGAGCGAAAATGGCGACCATATCCTGATGCTCAATGCCAGCGGCCTCCCCTGCACTTATGCCAGTAAGGCCGAGGACCACGATACCGTTATCCCGGAGCGAATCACCTATGCCAATCTCTCCGCCCCCTTCAAGTTCGAGGACGGTACTGTGGTATCCGTCGATGTGACCACCATGCTGGCAGCATCTGTGGAAGCCGCAAACAACCGGGCCGAATCCGCTGAGACCAAGTGTTCCAACCTTGAAAAGGAAAATGAGGCTCTGAACGCAAAGGTCAAGGCTATGAACGAGGCCGAGGACAAGCGACGTATTAAGGCCGCCAAGGAAGTCATTGAGAAAGCCATAAGTGAGGCCGATGCCTGCCACATGGAACTGAGCGAAGATACCCGTAAACAGCTCATGGACGCTGTGGAGGCCGGGTGCTACAACACCGTGCTTAACGAGGCAGGCGAGTGGGTCGGAGACCAGAAGGCCACCGCAGACGTGATGAGCAAAATCGGCGAACTTTCCATGCAGGCCGCCAGAGCCAAGGCAAACGCGCAGGAGAAGCGCTATGTCTGGGAGGGCGGCGGATCGGCAACCAATGCAGCCGGGGGCGACTCCAACGCCTTCCTGTCCCAGGCCATCAAGAACATTTCCGACTGAGAAAGGAGCAATACAGAATGGCTCGAATTGCCAATACCTTTTTTGAACTGAAAAACGGCAACCGCCAGTATGATGCAATGGCGAATCTGGCCGGTGTGTACCAGGACGCCGGCACTCCCGAGATCTGCCCCTCCGGTTTTCTGGTGACGAAACTCCAGCTTATGCCCGCCTCCGGCTATAACGGCATTTTGAATGGGAATACCTGGATTTTCAACAAAGCTGTCAGCGGCTCCAACACCACCAACGGAGAAATCCTGGAGCTGTTTGCCTATGATTCCTACGATGTGAACATGGTGGGTGACGGCGTAAACAATTGGCGCGTCGGAGCAAATACTGCTGGTCTTGAACTGCCTGCCGATGTAGTGGGTACTTTCTGCCGCATTGTACCTGGCTGGCAATATGTGTTCGGCTCTGGCAACTTCTCTACTGCCCCAACCGACCTCCAGACGACCAAGTACGCCACAGTCTCCAACGGTCTGCTGGTCGCTGGGGCCTCCGCACCAGATGCCAACACCGGGTACTGGTTCGAGATCGTGGGCGAGGTCTATCCAACCGTCGGAACACGCAACTGGGGTAAGGCGTACCGGGTCATCGCCCACTTCAACGGTATCGCAGGAACATCGGCCCCTGTAGCCCCTACTGCTGATGTGACCTTTGCTCTCACTACTCCATCCCCCGATGGTTCAAATACCATCAACGGAGGTGGGGCGACCAAGACCGTTACTGTGAACGTGAAGAACAGCACCGACAGCGTGGTTATCACGGCGACTAAGACCTCCGGGCAAACCCTCGCCAAGAGTGGCACGAACCAGAGCAACGTGACCCTAGGAAGCGACGGCAGCACCACCCAGACCATCACGGTGGACACCACCAATGTGGCTACTGCCGGCGGCAGCAAGAACTTCACCATCACTGTCAACGAGGGCAGCCACACCTCCATCAGCTACGCCGTGACCGTCACCGTGGCTGGTGCGGACTGAGAAAGGAGCTGAAGCATAAATGTCTCTGAAACTGAACAGCATTTCCCTTGACAATTTCAAAGTCAATACAGCGGATACCAAGATGGGCCGCATCTCCCGCAACGAACTGATCGCCACCGGTCGGCTGGTGACCATGGAGTACAACGGGCGTCTCTCCAACAAGGTTCGCAACAAAAGCGAGTACAAGCCTCGCATGGACGATATTGCCTACACTAACCTGTCCTCCGGGCACAAAAAGAACCTGCTGATGTTCTGCGCCGCCCAGGCTTATGCTGTGCAGGGCAAGCCCGCCCCCGAGGACTTCGCCCAGGTCCAGAACGACCTTGGTCTGTTACGAGACCGGAACTTCCTCGCCACGCTGGCCGGTATTTCCAGGGAGATCATCACACCCTTGCTGCCCTACACAATCTCTAACATGGGCGGCCTCCTAATGGAGACTACCACTGTGCCCCTGGGCCAGACGAAGGAGATTACCGTTCACAGCAACGACATCTTCCTGTTCGAGGATTCCAGCTGGGGCGCTTCCCGCTCCACCACCATGAACTACCTCTACGATGACACCATCACTCTGAATCCCCGGCCCTACACCTGCCGGGCTGTCATCAAGTGGTACCAGATGGTGGGCAACGATGTGGACATCGGCTGGTACTATAACGCCATCATGGGCGGTATGTACTCCCGCATCATGGCGAACTACATCGGGGCCATTATGACCCTGGCTGACAACAGCCCCTACATCCCCGACTACCTGACCTTCGACACCTACAACTCCCAGAACTGGGCAGAGGCTATTGTGGCGACCTCCACTGCAAACGGTATCCCCCGGAACCAACTGATGGCCTTTGGCGATTACCGCGACCTCCAAAAGGTTCTCCCGCTGGGCACTCCCTCCGATGCCGCCCTAACCTACGGCCTGGGCGAGGAGTGGATGCGCAACGGTTTCCTGTCCGTGGTGGGCGGTGTGCCTCTGTTTGATGTGGACCCAGCCATGGTGCCCGGCACCGTGAATACCACCGGCGAGATGCTGGGCATGAAGGGCCTCATTCTCATCTCCGGGCGCATTGGCCGCGCCTACGCCCCCGTCTACACCGCCTTTGCCGAGGGTTCTCCTCTGGTCATTGAGATGGAGCCCCGCGAGAGCGGCGACAACTCCATTTACATCGACTGTACCGCCGTCATGGACACCAAAATCGTGATGGGCAGCAAGGTCGCCGCCATTCAGATGCCTTCCTGATTTCCTCCTTTTCTATAGGGGAGCGGCCCTTCGGGGCCCTCCCCACCCTTCAAATCTTGACAGAAAGGGGCGTTAAAAATGCCCAGAGGCGTAAGAAACATCAAAAACACCGTGGCGGAAACTATGGAAGCCAATCCTGTTGCCGATACCGTCGGGCAGTCACAGCCCACAGAGACAGAACTGCTACGCCAGCAGAACGAAGCCCTTGCCAAGCAGTTGGAGGCCATGCAGAAGCAAATCGAGGCCATGCAGAAGAATCCGGGCTCCACCGTGGTCATGGCGAAGCCGGAAGAAACTGTGGAGCTGACCTACATCGCCGCCGTCTCCCCTACCAATGTGCTGTCCTTGGGGGACTACGGCTATTTAAACGGTGTGGGAGGCTATGTAGAGGTCCCCCGCAAGGAGTTTGGCGGAAAGTTCATGACACCGGAAATCCGGGGGCTGCTGAACCAGCGGCGGCTTATTGTCCTGAACGGTCTGAACGAGGATGAGCGTCGGCGGTACAATGTTGACTACAAGGACGGCGAACTGCTGGATATGCAAATGTTCGACCGGCTGCTGGACGTGGGGCTGGAGCGGCTAAAGGAGCTGTTCTCCAAGCTGTGCGTCGAGCACAAGCGGATGGTCGCCACCCACTTCATCTCCTCCTATCAGAGGGGCGACAACCGCATTTCCCGTGAAAAAGTGGAGCCGTTGAACGACCTCTCCAAGTCCGAGGACCCCAAGGGGATGTTCCGGCCAATTCTGGAGAGCCTGAACAAGGTCTGATGCGCCCCGGCGGGGAGCGCATAAAATCCCCGCTTTATATGCTGGCGCTCCGGCGCATGAACTGGAGTGCAGAACACAGACAGGAGGCGGATCATATGGCCCCTTTGACAGGCATCCACGCCTATTTCATCAACAACAAGCCTATATACTCCGCCTTTCTCGCTGATGTGGAGGCCCAGGGCGGCAGTACAGACCCATTCTCCCCTGCCTCCGCTTTCCCGGACGGCTATTTTACCGCTATCCCTTGGGTGGGGGTGGTTGTCCAAAAGGACCCTGATTATGAGGGCGACACAGCCGCATATAAGTCCGTGTCCGTAACTTTGAATGGGCAGTCATACCCCCTCCACCTGAACAGCGCCCAGAGTTTCGAGACGGGAGCGACAGGTTATTTCCACTCCGCACCAGCCCCGCAGAGGGAGGACTACTTCGGTGTGCCCCCGCTGACAGGCACCGAAGAAGTCACGGTAACGCTTCTTTATGATGACGTTCCCTATCAGAACACAGTTTTGGCCCCGGTAGAGCCGCTGGGAGCGACCACAAAATGGTCTGACATCATCCTGAACTATGGCAACCTATTCACAGACGATGTGAGAAACCAGGAGGCATACGACATCAATCCGGCGGCCTTTCTCAATACCGCCTCCTACTATCTTCAAGCGGCAATCCCCCGATTCAATCGGCCAACGGAAATCATCTCCTATCTATCCCAGCGTACCCCGTCCTTTTTCTCGGAGACACAGTGGGCTGTACCGGCTGAAATCCTGCCACCTGGAGAAATGCAGACACCTACTACAGAGCCTATCACCATCCAGGCCAAGCCTGGATACGAACTGTGTTCTGTGGTTATCCGGGGCACAGATAAATTTGGAAATCCCGTGGACACTCCCTATTCCATGGAAACCTACGACCCTCAGACGGGGAAGGTGACTTTCCCTGCTGGGCTGATATCTGGCACAGAGTTCATCATCGACCTGTATCGGGACGGAGTGTTCCAAAAAACGCTCTCCCCGGATATGAAGCGCATCCTGGGCTTGTGCTTCCACATGGTATGGGAGTACCGCTTCACCGGGAACTGGCTAGCGCGGTCAGCTAAAGTGAGTGACAAATCCTTTGCCCCACCTAACGAAGCCAACTGGACACGAGCGCAGGAGGAAAAGCGGCGGAGTGAGGAAGATACGCTTAATCAGGAACTCCGCCGGTATGAGCAAGCCTGTACCTACCGCGGCGTGGTAAATTTCAGCCCTTCCATCAATCTTTTCTGAACAAGGAGGTCATGGTCATGGCATTTCATCTGATTGGCACCGACCCGTTCACGTCCACCTTCGTGCTAGACAGCGAGGAAGACTCTGCTGAGCTGCCCACCAACTGCGGCATCGGCTCTCAGGCGTTCTGCGCCGAGAGCGCGGACGGAAGCGGAATCGGTCGTGTGACCTACATTCTCAACGGCAACCTGGAATGGGTCAAGTGAGATAGGGGGCGAATCAAAAATGTCCATTAAAGACGGAATTGTTGGCGCAATGGTCGTCGGCGGCGGTTCCGGCTCCGGCGGCGGCTCCGTGGTAGTCCCGAACATCAACGCCACCGTGGAGACGCTTCCAGCGGGGAGCGAGGCCACCGTTGAAAAGAGCGGTTCCAATACCAACGTGACCTTTAACTTCGGCATCCCGAAGGGCGACACGGGCGCGAAGGGAGACCAGGGCGCCCCTGGAGCGACCGGACCTGCCGGACCGCAGGGCGTTCAAGGCGAGCAGGGCGTGGAAGGACCTGCTGGGCCTGCTGGCCCAACTGGTTCCACAGGACCACAGGGCGAGCCCGGTGTACAGGGACCGGAAGGCCAGCAAGGTATCCAGGGAGAACGGGGAGCCACGGGGCCAGAGGGGCCACAAGGACCACAGGGTCCTGCCGGTAGTGTCGGCCCGCAAGGCCCGCAAGGCATCCAGGGTCCCAAGGGAGACCAGGGAAATCCGTTCCTCATTCAGAAGATATATGATACCGTTTCCGCCATGAACGAGGGTTATGCCACCGATGGTCTGCCGCAGGGATCTCTTGTGGGGATCTCCACCCAGACCGGCGGCGAACAGGGCGGATACATCTACGCCAAAGGGGCATCTGCCTATGAGTTCTTCTATGACCTGAGTACCACGGAAGGCATCCAGGGCCCCAAGGGCGACCCAGGAGAGCAGGGGCCGCAGGGTGAACAGGGCCCCGCTGGCCCCGCTGGCCCGACCGGCCCACAAGGCGCACAGGGAGAACCGGGCCCGACCGGGCCCGCAGGTCCACGGGGCGAACAGGGGCCATCCGGTACAGCTGGAGTTCAGGGCCCGGCTGGTCCGCAGGGTGCGGTTGGTGCACAGGGTCCAAAAGGAGAGGCAGGCGTTCAAGGCCCTGCTGGTGCTGATGGAAAAGCTGCAACAGTCAAGATTGGTACCGTGACCACCGGAGATCCTGGAACAGCCGCACAGGTGACCAACAGCGGAACCTCCAGCGACGCTGTATTCGATTTTACCATACCAAGAGGGCGGGACGGAAGCAGCGGGGGCTCCGCCGCCTCTACCGATGCCGTACCCTTTACCCTGACTTCCACAGGTTGGGCAGGCGAAAGCGCGCCTTATACACAAACAGCGACGGTTGCTGGTATTACAAAGGACAATTCGGCGGTAACAGGCCCTGCAACGCCAACGGATGCAACTAATGCCGCCAATTCCGGGGTAAAGTGGAGTGCACAAGGAGACAACTCGCTAACCTACACAGCCCAGAGTAAACCGGATATTGATCTAAACTATAATGCCCTAATCTTTCCTACAATGGCATGGGAGGCGTAAAAGTGGCTGTATTCGATGTAACTCCCAATATCGGCGGAAACAAACTTGTGCCTGGAAACGGAGTCTCCATCACCAATGAGGCTGTATCCATCAGGGCCATAAATAGCTGTGACAATGCTACGAGCATCAGCAAAAATGGGATTTACACATACATACCGTTTGAGGGTAAAACGTTCCCATTGATCGAAGTAACCGTGCGAGCGGAAAATTTATTCGGAATATCTGTCACAGCCACACAGGGAGAAACTGTAGTTTCTGGTACGACAAATGCTGACGGGATTGCAACCCTAGAAGTAAGCGCATTTGGGCCTTGGGCCGTACAAGCGACCTATGGGGACATCACGAATGTAGAAACGATTTATGTTACACACGCGGACATGTATTCTGTCGGCTTATCTTTATTTCCGGCTACTATTTTTGGCGTTGTGTGGGACATGTCCAATTCTAGCCCGGAAATGAAACGCCTTACTTCGGAAAATGATCCAAATGGGTACGTGAATAATACGGTATCATCAGAACCATCCCCGGCGGTAGGAACAGGAGGCGGAAGTTCCCCATTTGATAACTATCTTCCATGGATGGGAATGAAAGAAGTCAACATTGTAGATAGAGATATTATTGACCAGGATAACCCATTATTTACTCGGACCGCCAATGATACCATGGTTTATATTCCACCTTTCTATTACAAAATCATTTCTTCAGAAGATATGATTTACTTCTATATTGCCGACAATAAAATTTCAGGATTTGAACTTCATCCGGGTAGTAACACGTATGTGGCTCGATACCGAGTCAAAATTGAAAACGGAGTATTTACGTCTAAATCGGGTGGAACACCAAGTTACGGGAGCTCCTTTAATGCCGATTACGCTCGTTCGTATGCCACCAAAAAAGGTAGTGGTTGGCAAATATTTGATTACTCTACTTGGTGTGCCATATTTCTCTTATATGCTGTTGAATTTGCAGATTGGAGAAGTCAGGCTTTGATAGGACCCGGACAAGTAAATGCTTCTGCTGGTGCGCCGAATGGAGCTACCGATGATATGATATACCACACAGGCAAAAAAACAGCGTCCACTTCAAGCAGCCCAATGCAGTATCGCGGAATAGAGGAACTGTGGGGGAGTTATCGCCAGTTGACAGATGGGGTCAACAAACTGAATGGCAATATGTATATCTGCCTTGACCCTACTAAATATGGTGGCTCGATTCCAACCGACTACATTGACCTTGGGCCTTTTAGTTCCAATTCCGGCTACATTACCCGACTAAACGTGATAGATACCTACAATTGGTGCATTTTACCTGATCAGTCTGGAGGCAGTTCTAGTACTTATATCCCGGATCGTGCAAATATTCGCAATGCTTCTGAGTCAATCTACATGTCTGTCACTGGTGGAGACTGGAACGATGATACAGATGCTGGAATAGGATATTTTTTAACAAACGATAGTCCAACCGTTGGGACAAGCTGTAGGATTGAGTATCGGGCTCCAAAAGGCGCATGAGTAGGAGGTAAAAACAATGCCTATCTTTGATTATACACAAAATTCTACGGGAATTACTTCCTATACTGCTGGAGATGGTATATCCATTCAAGGAAATTCGATATCTGCAAAGGTGTCTGTTGAAGAGGATAATGCAACCCAAATTTACAACGGGGCGATTTACACCCCAGTAGTGAAACCTACCGCTATGAAGCCACAACTTATCATATATACAGCCCCATCTTCTCCAAACATCGATGTAGTCATTCAGAAAGCTGAAACAAAACTGACGTTACAGACAAACGAAAATGGAGCGGTCACCGTAGATATTCCCTTATTTGGAACTTGGGATATATCAGCCACACTTGATGGAGAAAAGGTAACCGACCAAGTGGCTATCTCTACAGTACGGCAATATATTGTCACACTTTCCAGCGGAGCTGTGTGTGGTGTGTCTTGGGATATGGCAAACCCATCAACTAAACTGACCCGCTTGACTATCAATAATGATCCATACAGCTATGTTACAACTAATGTGACTGAAGACCCCTCTCCCGCAATTGGGATAATAGGCGGAACTTCCCCATTTGACCGGATTGCGCCTTGGTCAGAAATTTATGAATGTAACCTTGATGGAAATGGAACAGAAATTTACAAACGGGGAGAGCCTGGATTTTCCCGCACAGAACATGAAACGTTGGTATGGATTCCTAAATTTTATTACCGCGTATCGGACGCCGGAAGTATCCGATTTTTCTATATATCTTCAATGCCACTTGAAGGGTTTGAGAGGCACCCTGGCAGCGGGACGTACATCGGAAGGTATAATACAACTCCAGGATATAAGTCCATTTCAGGTATACAACCTTTACGTGGTGCAACAAGGCCAACCATCCGCACAAACTCTCGGGCAAAAGGTACGGGCTGGGATGGATATGATTATATGACATGGTGCGCTGCATGGTTACTTTACTTAGTTGAATTTGCAGACTGGGATAGTCAGAATACCATTGGCCTAGGCTATACTTCTGGACGCTCTGCTCCATTGAACAATGGCGGAACGGACAACATGATTTACCACACAGGGCGTGCGTCTGGAACAGATGGAGATACGGCCATACAATATAGATGGATTGAAAATCTATGGGGGAATCTATACCAAGTAATAGATGGTATAAATGTCTACGAAGGTACTTTCCTTATTTGTACAAATCCAGAAAATTATGCAGATGATACTGGAATCAACTATGTAAGTACAAGTATGCCAGGAGTTTCAATAAGCGGGTATATAAGTAAAACCGGGTTATTTGAAGGGGCCACATGGGCATTCATCCCAACCGAAGCAGGAGGCAGTCAAAGTTCATATATACCAGATCGGGTGATTATCTCTAGTGGTCAGTCATGGCGCATTGCAGTAGTCGGAAATCACTATAACAATAACTATAGCACCGGATTATTTGATATTTATTGCGGATACAACTCTGCTTCAGAAGCAGATTCGAATGGTGCCCGCCTTATTTTCCGTCGTCAGGAGGTGCAAGCATGAGAGTACACGGTGACGTTAATCCACCTGCTTTTACTGTAGAAAAGCAGCCAAAACATTCTGGCTATTACCTTGTACGGTTTTACAAAAACGCTGTTCCATATAAAAGCAGTGACTATGAGGGCTGGGAGTATGAGGAGTACCACTTAGAGATGCGGGAGCGGCCTGACCTTCAAACTTATGTCCAAAATCACTACAACGAGCTATTCCAGGAGGCAAAGGGTGGACCGAGCGAAGTGGAACAACTGAGGGCCGACATGGACTATATTCTGTTGATGGGAGGGCTTTAAGATGGACGTAGAAACCATGCGCTACTATGTATCCACTGGCCTGTGGTCGGCTGATAGGGTAGAAAAACTGTATCAGGCCAAGAAAATCACCAAGGAACATTACGACGAGCTGAAGGCCCTTGTCACGAAGGGGTGATACCATGCCGTTTATGCAACGCCGACCTGTCATCCAACGGGACTCTAACACCCCGAGCGGCACTGGCCTCCAGCACCAATACATGGCGGACCCCGCAAAACAGCACCTCCGAAGTATGGCGCAGTATGCCACGGACTTCTTTGAAGCACAAGTGCAGGGGCTTGAGGACGATGATGCGTGGAAAGCTGGGTGGTATAAGATACGAACCGCTGCCCACTTTTCTTCCCTCAATACCAGTAATATGTCCCACGACGATGATTGGCGGGTGGTGTACTTTGAGCGGCCAGATATCGACTACATAAGGCCCGGCACCAAGTTCTGGTTCTGGAACAACTGTTGGTTGGCGGACAACCCCGCCAATATAGCAAGCGTGTCCGGGAACGCTTTGGTGAAACGGTGCAACGCCGTGTGGAATAGTCTGGACTACTTTGGCAACATCGTATCTGAACCGATGGTCATCACCCGGCCAAACACCATGGCGAACGCCAACACAGATACGGAAACTATGAAGTTGGCAGACAGCTATATGGACTGCATCATGCAGGCCAACCCATGGACGATTCAGAATCTTAAAAACAACACCCGCATGATTCTTGGAACAAGCGGCTTTGCCGTGCGGGGCCTGTCTGACTACATACGGGAGTTCACCGACCAGCAGGACAGTGTGCGGGTGCTCCGCTTCTCCCTGTACTACCAAGAACCGACGGAACGGGACGATATGAAGCATCAGGTGGCGGATGGGCTGGCGTTCTCATGGATAGTCAATGTCACCGGCCCCCGGTCGATTCAGGCCGGTGAACACGTTTCTCTTGTGCCATCCTCTATCCGAAACGGCGAGGCGGTGGCGGACACCATCGCTGTGACTTATCTGTGGTCTTCCCACTCCCCGGAGATTGCCACGGTGGACGAGAATGGCGTGGTAACAGGCATGGTAAACGGTCAGGTAATCATTCGATGCACTTTGAAGGAGAACCCTAGCATCTTCACAGACACCGTTTTAGAGGTACAAGATGCTCCAACAGGGCTTCACTGGGCTACTGACGTACCGAGGAATATCCCAGCATACCAGAGCCGCAAACTAGCCGTAGCTGGGGAACAGGGCCCTGTGGAGTGGTCTTTCTCCGGGCCTGATCAGAACTGCTACACCGCGCAAATAGTCGGAGCGCAGTCTGCCATCTCTTGCTACTACCCCTCCCCTGTTCCTCTAACAGTGAGCATCACAGATGGGACTGCGACTCTGACAGCAGAAATCAAACTGACCGGAAGTTGAAAATTCAGTTGAATAAGAGGTGACAATCATGCTGAACAAGCCAAGATGTCAAAAGGCGACCAACCAGACAGGAAAGCAGGCCCTATACTGTGAGGGAAGGTTCCTGTGCGCCCACCAGTACAACTGCCCACAGACCCGGCAGTACGAGAATACTCCGGGCTTTCAGGAGTGCAAGCGGCTCCAACCGCAGAACCGATCCCCTTCTGTCGGATACCACCAAAACGTCATCCCTCGGGTAAAGAACCTGAAGTCGGTGGAGCAGGCCCCGGATGCAACAACTGTCCTTCCCAGCGGGATGTATGTACGGAACGTCATCCCGAATGCCGAGGGCAAGGCCGAGGAAACTATTTCTGGTAAAGAAGAAGCGACACACATAACTAAACAAAAGAAGGAGACGCAGAATGGAAAACAAGTTCGCAAGTCTCGAAGCAGAAAGCGTAAAGAAGGCTGACACCTACCTGAGCATCGCCAAAAAGACCGCCATCGTCAAACTGTTGGCCCCCGGCTGCATTGAGCTGGTGGATGTGCTACCGAAAAGTGAAAACGCAAACGTTCAACCAATACCGCCCCGCTGGCAGGAGAACATTTTGGGGAAGCGGCTGATTATGTCTTATGTGCTGGCAGGTATCTATCTTCACCTGATCGACGTGAACGGACTTTACAACAGTGAGACCCCGAAGTTCGAGTTCACCGCCCGGCAGTATGACATCTTTTCCAAAACCTACGGACAACTGGAAGGGATGAAGCGGGATGACGATCCGGAGGTGCGAGCCCACGCCGCCGCCATCCTGTCTGACTACCGGGACTTTGAAAAACTCCTGAATGCGGAAATCTATAATCTGCTCCAAGCCAAAAATGATCTGCTTTCCCGAGTTGTAATGCTGTTTACTGCACAGAGTACCCCGGAAAGCATTCAAAATGCGTTGGATGCCCTGCACGAAGTGCAGACAGAGGCCGAGGCACAAGCCCGCAAGAGTAAGGAATGGCTGGAACATGTGCGGGCAGAAAAGGAGGAGTAGGCATGTGGCCTTCACCTACCTATCCATATCAACGAGATCAGCAATATATAAAGTTCATCGGTGCAGAGAACATCCCCCGCCAAGTTTGCACTTATTTGATGGACATGCCACTGCCGAACTACAATCCCCCCACTGAGAACATCTATCCAAGGGTACGGCTGATGAAGTACCTCTTCTATGATGGGATTTCCCCGCTGGACGAGCCGTGTCCGACGACGGAACAGAAGTTGTCCGTTCTATTTGACCCGGAACATCCAACTGCCCCAGTCTCCCCAGAGAAGGGTTACCGTATCTTCCCGCAGGCATATGTGGCTCAGGCACAGAACATCGGGGACACCTCATTACGATGCTATATGGGCCAGACAGTGGCAAAAGGGTCGTACCGTGCCGAACTGTCTGTGATCTTCGAACTGACTACCAATGTCAACTATGAATCTGCATCCGGCTACGCCATATCCCGCACCTATGCCATGGAGTGCGCTCTGATTGAGGCGTTAAACGGCGTGAATATGAACGGTGTTGGCACATTCTACTTTGACCGCACACAACACCCGTCCTGCGGCTCATGGAACATCGACGACAGGGGAACCAACCTGGGACGGAGGGTGATTCTCGGCCTGACATGGCAGGACTGAATTAAAAAGACCTACGCTCAATTGTGAGCGCAGAAGGGCCATTAGGGGCCACACAGGAGAGCATATTTCTTCTGTGTGGCCCCCTGCTTTTGTTTACCAGGAGGCATCAATCATGCCACTCACTCAGGAACAGCAGGAAGCCGTCCGTATGGGCACACCAATCGAATGGAACGGCCTGACCCTGTTTCCAATATTGATGAAAGACTATAACAGGTTTATCATCGCCCAAATGGGCCTTACGGCTCAACAGCAGACACTACCAAGTAAATACGTGGTTATGCGCTATCTGGAAGCCCTGTATGCGCTTGACTACGACGTGCGAACCAATGGAGGCCCACAGGGCGGTTTTTTCTCCCGTATCCTACTCTTTTTGATGCTTTCTTTGCGGCTGGAAGTGAGAAAAGGGCTGGATGGAGAAGAATACATTCCCATAGGCATCCAGACGGAGAAGGACAACCCACGGAAGTTGACCGCCCTGGAAGTGACGCAGGGTGAAGTGAGCGTTGAGATCACCCCGCAGAACTTCGTTCAGCTCCGGGAAATCCTGGCCGCACAAAACGAAGTGGAACTTCCAGACGAAACCCTGAACGCCGAACTGGTGCAGGCGGAACGGGACTTGGCTGCGAAAAGTTCTCTCAACCTCGTACCAGATAGCGAGGCTCTGATCTACTCCGTCTCTGTCAAAACGCAGATCCCCGTCGAAGATATATTCCAATGGACGGTAAGGCGATTCGTTCTGACAGAGCGGGCCATTGACCGAATCACCGGACACCTTGTAGCCGCACTTTCGGAGGCAGCGGGAGCCAAATATAAGAACGGTAACCCGTGGCCCTCCTGGAAGTACGACCGTGACAAACATTCAAGCGCACTCGTCTCCCTTGCGGAACTCACACAGAGGCTATCCGGTTCTGTGGAAGCGAGATAGCCAATCCACCTGAAAGAAAGGAGCAAACGTCTCTATGATTACTGCTACTCTGAATGGCCGTCCCCTGTACGCCAAGGGCACCATGGATGTAAAGATGTTCGACCCTGCTACCAATGACTTGGTATATTACTCCAACAAAATGTCCACTTCGCAGTTGGCGTCCACCATCAACCTAGGCCCCATCAACGCAGGTATTGGCAACCCCATCGTCATCCAGATTCCAGACACTCCCTCTCTGACCATGAACCTGACCGCCGCCGACTTCTCCCTTGAGGGCCGCGCCCTGTCCGTTGGCGGGAACGTGGTCTATAACGGCGTGGTACCCGTGGATGAGGCGGTGGAGGCCAACGGAACCACCCTGACCGTGATGCAGACACCAGTTGCCCCCCTTGGCGGCTGCAACGTAGTTGGCTACATCAACAACGGTGGCACCGCCTATCCCATCGACCCTGATACTAAGCAAATCCAGGGCTTCACCGCCGTGGCGGGCACCACCTACTGTGTCCACTACTACACCACTAATCCCTCTGCCAAGCAGCTCTCCATTGAGACTCTGATGAATCCTGCCGTGGTGCGCGGCTTCATCACCATCCCTGTCTACTCTACTGAGGGCAGCGCCTCCAACGCCAATACCGGCTCCCGTGTGGGCTCCCTCTACATCACGATCCCCCGTGGTCAGCTCTCCGGCGACGCTTCCACCGAGGGCTCCCAGACCACCGCCGCCACCACCGTCATGAACTTGACCGCTCTGTCCTACGACGAGGCGTGTGAGCAGGGCATCCAGTGCGGCGGCTCCTCCTCTCCCAAACTGGCCTACATGGTACTGGAGCTGTTCGGCAACCCCGACCAGAACGTGGAGAGCTTGGCTATCGTGGGCGGCAACGATATCACTGTCACCGCCGGTTCTCCCTACACTATCCCTGTAAAGTATGAGATGGACAACGGCGAGATTGTGACCCCCGACCTGACCAACTTTATCTACACTCCAGAGGACGGCGGGCTGTATTTCAACGTCTCCCCCAATGGCGTTATCACTGGCACTGCCAATGGCACCGGCAATCTGGTCATCACCTCCAAGTATAACTCTGAGCTGACTACCGCCGCCGCTGTGACCGTGGAGGGTGGGGCCAGTACGCCAACTTCCAATGTCACCTTTCAGCTCACCACGCCTTCCTCCGGCAGTGATAACAAACTGAGTGGCGGAGGCGGTACCTACACAGTGGATGTAGATGTGGTGAACGGAACCTCCTCTGTGGTCGTGACCGGCACAAAAACCGCTACTCAGAGCGTGGTCATCACCGGAGCCAACGCCTCTCTAGTAACCGCGGCTGGTAATGACACCATCCCCACCTACACCATTGATACCTCCTCCGTCGCCTCTGACGGCGGCACCCTAAACTTTACCCTTGGTGTGACCGAGGCAGGCAAATCTCCCATCTCCTACGCCTTTGATGTGACCGTTGCCGCCCCGCCTGATGACACAGCGGACATGACCTTTGACCTGACCACACCCAGCAAGAACGAATCCAACACCATCAGCGGCGGCGGCTCCAACAGAACCGTCACTGTCAACGTACAGAATGGCACCGGGAGCGTGGTGCTCACCGGCACAAAAACATCCGCCCAGGAAGTAAAGGTCGGCGGCACAAACGCCAGTGATGTCAGTCCGGCCGGGAGCGCAACCGCCCCTACCTATACCGTCAACACAAGCAGCGTTTCCGCCGCGGGTGGCTCAAAGTCCTTCACGCTGACGGTAAGCGAGGATGCCCATAGTACCATCGTCTACAATGTGACGGTCACTGTGGCCTCACCTCCTCCGGCGACCGCAGATGTGACGTTTGCGCTGACAACTCCGGGCAGCGGGGGCGGGAACAGCCTCAGCGGGGGCGGAGCGAGCAAGACCGTGACGGTCAACGTCGTGAACACCACGAATAGCGTGGTCATTACGGCAACCAAGACATCCGGACAGACGCTTTCCAAGGGCGGCACCGACCAGGCGAATGTGACGATTGGGGATAATTCTACGAAGCCCACCATCACAGTGGACACCACGAGCGTCGCCACAGATGGCGGAAGCAAGAGCTTCACCATTGCCGTCAATGAGGGGAGCCACGCCTCGATCACCTACAACATCACGGTAACTGTGGCCGGTGGCGGCTGATATCCAGCACAGCTAAACCGACAGCCCTCCCCTAGGGCAACTGAGGCGGGGGCCGAAACTGAATAGAGTTGGGCTATTAAATGTCCGAGAGGGCGCGCTTTTACCAATCATGGCAGAAGTGCGCCCTCTTACTTTAAGGAGGAAAATTGATTGAGTTTACTGGAACGATACCAGACTATGTCTGCAAAATTAGATGCTGCTATTGACAGCGCACTTGAACATGAAGTGGCCGAGGTTGTCAAGGACATTATTTTGGAACAGGCAGTAAGCGCAGTTTATAGCTATCCCGCAACCGCACCAGCCATGTCCAGCAGACGCAAATCTGACGGGGGTCTTGGAGACCGAGGGAATCTAAGTGCGCGCGTCGAAGCAGGGCATGTTCTGATTGTGGAAGATGTTGCCCCCCTTCAAGGAACGGATTATGGCATAGCCCTTTCTGATGTAGTGGAACATGGCCTTGGTAATTACCGACAACCAGGTCCGCGACCTTTTTTAAATCGTTCTGAAACTGAGGCGATCAGTTCTGGCCGGGCAGTAATTGCCCTGCTCTCCGGTCTCGAACGCCAGGGAATTTCGGGTGGTGGTCTTTCGATCATATGATACTCCTAGACCACTCTGGTGGATACACAAAAAATGTACCAACGCGAAAATTCGCATTGGTACATATGTATCAAAGATAGTCTGATTGCTTGACAGGATGTTTATTGCTGTTTAAGTGTTTGCATATTCCGACCGCCTCTTTAAACGCTGGAGCTATCTGTTCAATATGGGTTTCGTTAAGCCCTTTATACCGGCACTCGATTTTCGAGAGGGAGCCCGACTTAGTACGATAGTTAATCTCGAAGTATTTTCGATACATAATAGTTCCCTCTTTTGCCGCCATTGCACCAACAATAGCACCCGTATCGCCGCCAATGGCACCTCCGATCGCAGCCCCGGTTAGTACACTCCCTTTTACGTATTCTTCTCGTGTCACAACCCCATAAGAGACGATTTGGGAAAACGGGAGGAATCGCTCTATTTCTTTCTCTTGAAAAATCAATTGCACCCTTTTTTGATCTAAAAGAAGATTGATACATTCGCCTGATATTCCAGGAACTCCCTGCAATCCAAACAGAAGTGTCTGCGGTAAAGACTCCCGGTATAACCTTTCTTCATTTACGCGGTCCAACAATAGGCCGGCATTATGGATGGCGCGGTCAATCCGTTCATATTTCACTATTGCAAAGCCTGCGCATACCACAGTAATTAAGATCCCCAGTGACACTTCACAATATATGGCAAATAGAACCCCTAAAACCGCCGCGCAAATCCAAATAGCTGTACCAGCGATATCCCGTTTTTGTATTTTCAATACTGTACGCATACTTTTCCCGCAGTTTTTGCATAGTTCAATCGTGCGGCTTTGAATATGCCCGCAATGAGGACAGCAGATTTCCCCGTCTTTCATATTTTTTACAGGATTTTGTGTGCCAATTAAATTGTTCAGTGGTGTTCCACAGTTGATACACTCTACATTTTCCTCAGACTGTCTTTGCCCGCAGGATGGGCAGTTGATAAGCCCCATTTTCTCTCCCTTCCTTCCCCCGAACAAATTACATTTTTTGATGAGACTATTATACTACTTTCCTATTTTTACAGCAACCAAAAAATCGTAGGAGGATTTTAAAATGCCTGATGAAGTTGTTACTTTAAAAGTGACCCTTGACGCAGCCAAAGATATTGAATCCCGGCTGAAGACAATGGATTCCTTAATGGATAGCCTGCGCAAAAACAGTAATGTCAAGCTGACCATAGATACCAGTTCATTCGATAAGCTCAATAGTGAAGTCCAAAAATATATTGCCTCCGTTACGGAGCAGGTAAACCAACAGCTCCGTCTTGCCTCCGCTACCCAAGAAGCTCTATTGGCTGAAAGGCAGTTGGCAATAGAAAGCGAGAAGACCAAGCAGGCTGTCGAAAAAACGGCACAGGCCCAGATAAACGCGCAATCAAAGGCGATAACCTCTTCCGAAAAAACTGCCCAAGTACAAATACAGTCACAAGCCAAAATCCAGGCAGAGATTGAGAAAACAAACCGTGCACAACTTAATACTGTTTCTGCACTAAATAAAACATCCTCCGCTGCCAAAGAGGCAGGTTCCGAATTTGGAAACATGTTTAAAAACATGCTCCTTTCGCATGTTATAAACACTTTGATATCTACCCCAATTACACTATTACAGTCTGCACTCGACGAGTTAAAGGCTGTTGATACCGAGTTGGTCAACATTCAAAAGGTTATGGGCGCCACTGCTGGCGAGATGGAAAACCTCTCTGAAAAGGCATATGAAGTAGGGTCTTCCCTTGGTATCGCCGCTTCGGACTACTTGGCTTCTGTTACTAAATGGGCACAGGCTGGCTATGGTTCTCTATCTGATGAACTGGGCGAACTTTCGGTAAAAACGCAGAAAGTGGGCGATGTGCAGGAGGCTACCGCCAACCAATTTCTTCTGTCGGTTGATGCTGCCTATAAATACAAGGGAAATATCTCTGAACTGACAAAAGTTCTGGATGGAGCCAACGAGATCTCCAACAACTACGCCACCAGCGTTGAAAAACTAGCCGGTGGTATGGGCATTGTCTCCTCTCTGGCCGCACAGGCCGGTATGGAGGTTCAAGAAACGATGGCGGCCATCGGCACGATCACTGCCGTCACTCAAGAGTCTGGCAACAGCGCCGCCCGCGCCCTCCGTGCCCTGATTTTGAACATCCAGGGGTCTACCGAGATTGCTATTGATGAAGCGAGTGGTGAACGCTGGACAGAGGATGAGATTAAGGCCACTGCCGCCGCTCTGGGCGATCTGAACGTTGCAACCCGCGAGTACAAGGACGGTGTAGAGCAGCTACGGAACCCCATGGATGTCATTGGGGAACTCTCCGACAAGTACCGAAAGGGACTTATCAGCGAAGTCCAGCTCCAGGAAGTCGTATCCTCTCTGGGCGGAAAGGTACGGTCTAACCAACTGCAAGCTCTTATCTCCAATTATGACATGTACGAAGAGATGCTAGATACCTACGCTGACAGTGTAGGCAGCGCTGACCGGGAGTTGGACATCTACCTGAATAGCTGGGAGGCAAAGACAAACCGGCTGAAGAATCAGTGGGTAGAACTCGTGGCCTCCTTCCAGGCCAATGATGCAATCAAGGGAATATTGGATATCGCAAATGCGCTTATGGAGGTTGCTAATACCCCTGTTGGCAATATTCTGGTAGTAGCAGCAGCAATAGCAACTCTCAATGCCTCCTTTGCTGGATTCGCCGCTACAACAGGCGGTGCTGCATTTCTTGGAAAGTTCAAAGGATTCCTCACTGTGTTTGACGACGTAGGCAATGCCACCACAAAAGTCGGGAAACTCACCGCAGGTTTTAAGGGACTTGGGAGTGCTATTACTACTGCCCTAGGGCCAATTGGAATTGCTTTGACGGTTTTGTATACTCTTGTCACTGTCATTGACGCATTGACGGTCAGCGCCGAAGAGCAAAAGGAGAAGGTCGATGCTCTCTCTGCTGAATATCAAGATGCTACAACAACTCTGGAGTCACTGGAGAACCAATACAAGGATAATACCGACCGACTTAATGAACTCAACAGTCTAAAATCTAGCGGCGATTTTACTGTGAACGATCAGGAGGAACTTGACCTTCTTAACGAACAGAACTTTTCGTTAGAACGCCAGATCATACTTCAAGAGAAATTGGCGGAGGCCAAGAAAAGGCAGCTTGCAGAAGAGGCAAACACCGCTTTACGCAAAGGTTTTTCTGAGACCTCTGATGTAAATTTTCTGACTGGATTCTTCTCGTCTGCTTATGACCAGCTTTTCGGCGGAAACAGTCAAGCCTTAAATGACTTTTTCCGCCAGTTCAGTATGAATATAGCCGGTGCCTTGGACGGCTTTGAAGGTCAGGCAAATTATATTTCTGGCCGTCTGGATGATCTCAATAAACAGAAGGAAGAGTTCCTTTCTGAGCACGGAAGCAATCAGAGTACCTGGAGTGAGGAGGAACTAAAGCAGTTCGATAAACTGGAGAACCGGATTGCTAACGCCGATGAAATGGCAATCAGCTTCTACAACGAAATGCAAGGCTATATCGGCAACCTGACGAATGAGGAAGATATTGCTTACTGGCAAGAAATTGCCGATTCTTTGTTTGCCGCAATCGCCCCAGCCATGTCGCTCCGTTCCCAGATTGAGTCTTTAACCTCTGCAATGGACTCTGCCACACATACCGAGTTCAATGATGTGCTTACCCAAATGCGGGAGGACGGCGAAGTAACTGAAAGCGAAATCCAGACCCTTATCGACAAATTTCCAGTGCTTAATGCACTCTTAGAGAGCGGTGAGTACACACTCAAAGATCTGGCGCAGTATTTCTCCGGTGCTGGCGGAGAGGCAATTTTGTTTGGCGACAATGTAGAAGATGCATCAAATGAAATAGAGCAGATGGGGGCAGCCGCCGATGCCCTTTCGGACACCCTAAACGAACTTGAATCCGCTCTGAGCACCTTGGACAGCGCCCAGGACGAGCTTTCGGAGAACGGGAAGCTATCCATTGGAACAGTTGATTCCCTGATTCAACAGTTTCCGGAGCTGACTGGCCTTCTCTATGAGTATCTGGCCGGTTTGGTGTCTGAGCAGGAACTCCAAGAGGCCCTTTCTGCTCAGTACAACAATACAACCAATGAGTACAAAAAGAACATCATTGAAAAGATGATGTCCAACAAAGAATTTTACAAGAATACAATTCTCACAAATACAAACATTGTTTCCAAACTAGCCGAGCTGGGCATAACCGACCTTGAAAACTACCAAACTCTGGAGGAGCTTAAGGAAGAAGTAAACCGCCGTATTCAGGAGCAGATGACCAAAAACGCAGATAAAGGAAAGGATGACCGCGAAAAGATCTACGGTCAAGAAGTAGAGGCTTTCACAGTGGCCCAAGCATCCATGCTTACTGCTCAAGCCCTATCCCTGGATAAAATGAAATCTAAGAGTTTGACCGACCTCCTTAACGAAAAAAATGGAATAGGTCAAGGCGAATATTTCGAATTTGGGCAACAGAAACCAAGCACAAATTCCAACGGCGTAGTATCGGACTATTGGGACGACGTTATGGACATCCTATCGTCCGCAATCGAAATTCCCTCCCTTTCCTTTGATTCTTCCTCCGGAGGTGGATCGTCAGGAAAAGGTACATCCTCTAAATCTTGGTATGAGGAGGAAATCGACCGTCTAAAAGATTTAGTTTCCCGTACTGAGGACACCAATACTTTGCTTGAAAAGGAAGAAAAGAACTCCTACCAGAAGCGTATTGTTAATGTCCAGGCTGCTCAAGCTGAAATTCATAAAACGGCGAATCAGTTCCGCGCTAAGGGCCTATCTGATACCTCCGACGAAATCAAGCAGCTTAAGTTGATGTATCATGATCTCGCAGATGAGGTAGTTTCTATCTATCAGGAAATGCACGATGATCTGATGGAGAATAACAATGACCGCGAGTGGGAGCTTAACCTTTTCAGGAAGAATCGGGAGCGGGCCGACCGGAGTGTTGAGGAGATTGTCGCTGACAATGAGAAAATTGTTGCAGAGTACAAAGCCATGCAGCAGGAGGTGGCCGACCTTGCCGCCTACTACCGCTCCATGGGTTATGACGAGACGGACGATCTAATCCAAGACCTCTCCGACGCATGGTGGGACTACCAGGAGCAGCTCGAATCGGTCTATGATTCCCTGACCAAAGCCTTTGAAGATTACATCTCAGAATCCGACCGACAGATTCGTACCCTGGAGCGCACCACTGGCACAGCGGGCCAGCAGATAGAGATTTATACCCAGAGGATAAACGAGGCCAAGAAAGCCCTGCAGGCTCTCCAGTCGACGAATATCAACGGCATCAACAATGAGCGGATTGGGAGTATTCAAGACCAAATCTACTCCGACGAGGACGCTATCTCCAATATCCAGGATGAACTCTGGTCTGAATTGGAGGCTGCCGTCAATAAAGAGTTCGACAAACTCCAGGATGAAATTGACGATGCCCAGGGCATGTTGGACAAGTTCAATGAGGCCGTAGAAAAACTTGATGAAGAACTCCAAAATAAAATCGAGCCTCTGCAAGAGCAGATCGAGGAATGGCAGGACAGGTTAGAGGAAGTTCTAGAACCCGTCGAGGAAAAGCTGGATGACCTGAATGAACAGCTTGAGGCCGAACGGGATGCACTGGAGGCCCTGACTGATCCTCTGCACAAGGAAATCGAGGGCTACTACACGGTCAACCCAGACGGAACAATCGGCGAGTACGTTCCAGGCATTAACGACCGGCTGGACGATCTAAATGATCAACTCGATAAAGAAAACGAGAAGTGGAATGAGCAGAAAGAACGTGAGGAAGCTGCGCTGGCTCTCCAGAAAAAAGAATTGGCTTTACAGGAAGCCATCAAAAACCTGGAACAGGCCCAGCTCGATCTCGAAACTGCCAAAAACGAGCGTACTATCTATACTTTAAAAGATGGTGTATGGGGCTGGAGAGCTGATGAGCAGGCTATTCAGGATGCCGAAGACGCTTTAGAGGATGCCGAGCAGGCCAAAGAAGATGCAGAGAAAGAGCTAGAAGATCTGAAGGAGCAGCAGGCGCACGACAAAATCATTTCCAACTTAGAAGACCAGATCAAAGCATTAGAAAAGCAGAAGGAGTTAATCAATAAACAAATTGATGCCTATGAAAAGGAGAGTGAGGCCCGGCAGGATTACATTCAGGACCAGATTGACTACTGGGAGAAGGAGAAGGAAGCTCAGGAGGAGCACTACAACGATCTGATTGAGGCCAACCAGAAGGAAATCGAGGCATGGGAAGAATACTACGAAAAACGCAAGGAGGCCTACGATGATGATATCGAGTTCTGGGGAAATAAGGTAAAAACTCTACAAGAACAGTACGACGCATGGGCCGAGCGCTGGAGCGACATTCAGGATTCCATGACCGAGGATGTCCGATCCATCGAAGAAATCCTTTCTGACATCGCCAAGTATGGCACTCCTGAAATGAAAGCCCAAGTGGATAACATCACGGACCTTCTCCGGGACATGGGCGTGGCGCTTGGCGATTTCAATTCTAGCATTGACAGCGGTCAGGCCGGAGGAGGAGGCCAGAACGACCAGAACATCATTGACCAGATGAAGCAGAATGCCCAGAAGTGGTGGGATGCCACTCTGCGGGGCGACAAGGAAACAGCCGACTACTATGATAAACTGAACTATCAGCTTGGCACCAGCATTGGTGCGCATCGTGACCACAATGGTGTTTGGTGGGATAAGTACGGAAACAAGCTGTTCGACACGCCATCTTCGTCTGGAAACGCCTCTGGCGGCCCTGCTTCGGGCGGGTCCTCCACTGGAGCGTCTGGTTCTGGCTCTGGTTCTACGAACTCTATGGTAGACGCTAACAATCAAATCAGTCAGCTACGAATGAACGCCATGCATGCCAGCGACTCTGAAAAGCGCTCCTTGTTTCAGGAAGCCAACCGACTAGCCGTATCGTATGGCGCAGTTTCTATACCATATACTTCTGATCCAGACGATTGGAAGTGGTATAACCGGAGTGGAGACTGGCTGTTTGACCAGGGTGGCATCGCTCGTGGCAAGGGCATGATGGTCAAGGGGACGGACACACCAGAAATGGTGCTCAGCCCTGTTCTGGCATCCGATGTGCTCAATCCAGTCAAAAACGAGGAATTTGACCGCTTTGTACGGGACATGGGCATCATGTTCGGAGCGGCGGAACGATACGCCCAGGACACCAGAATGGAGCCGGGCAGGTCCACCAGCAACGATAACCGCAACTATTCCCATCAGACATTTATCAACGGCGTGGAGATCGGGGACAGTATGCTTGACCGCCCCTTGTCAGAAGTCCTTTCTCTGCTGGGACTACACCGTAACTACTGATTTTCCCTCGACAAAAGTTGTTGCAATTTGAGTGGAAAAGCGGTAAAATAAGAAATAATAAGATACCTGTGCCAAATTGACGGCATAGAGGGGCCATTTGGGGCCGCTGTTGACTGTATAATGCAGTTGACAGTGGTCCCTTTTTTGTTTGTGCTGGAGGTGAGCCAGTGGCGCTATATCAACCGACCAATATTTTCCCGTCTTCCTTCGCGGGCGTGGGTGGCGGCGTGGTGGATGTGACGCAGCCTCTCACCGTATCGTGGCAGGTCAACGGCTCCTCAGCCATGACCGCCTATCAAATCAAAATCTACGAAAACACTACCGCCTCCAAACTCGTCTACAACAGCGATCGTGTAAACCTACAGCACCCCTTCTACGGTATGACCTCCACAGGTGATGTGAACTACTTCCAGGTCACCATCCCTGCAAATCGGCTGACCAACCTGTCCAACGGCTTCTCCAGCGGGTACAAGATGCTGATCACACAATGGTGGAACGGCGGTTCCATTCAGCAGTTATCCCCCTCCTTTTTCCTGACACGGACAAATCCGGCTGTGACCGTCAGTGTACCGGCCACCGTCACATCACGGAGTGTGACCTTCACCGGCTCCTATACCCAGGCCCAAGGCGACACCCTGGACTGGTTCCGGTGGGAATTGGCCCTCCAGGACGACCCGGAAAGCCCGATTGAGGACAGCGGGTACATCTACGGCACCGAGGACATCCAAGTCACCTACGATGGTCTATTCACCAATACAGCCTATTCCGTGCGGCTGACCATCCAGACAGAGAACGGCGTACAGGCTACTACCGGCTGGCAAAACTTCACGGCACAGTATGACGTGTCCGATATGAAAGGCTATGTGGATGCCTGTGTATCCCCGCTGGAAGGTGTAATTATCCAGTGGCCCCGCATCTCTTATATCAACGGAAAGCCGTCCGGGCCTCATCAGTTGACCGGCGGACAGCTCAGATTGCCCGCAGGGTCAAGCATTACCTGGGACGAGCGAAATGGGGAGCCGATGAACATCCCTACACCCTGGTCGCTTGCATGGTCGGGCATCGTACCTTTGACTGGCACTTCTCCTGTCTGGCAGATCACCGGGGATGGACATACATTGTCCCTCTCCATTGAGCCGCACTTGATTTCTCTGATCCTGGACGGTGCGGTGCTGGCCTCTGTGGAGATACCCCACCTTTTGGTGGACTATACAATCCGCATGGTACTAACGCCCCGTGAACTCCACATGTATTATCCGGTGCAGGAAGGCGGGCTTTATCCATCTTCCGTCCTTTTCCCATCCGCCACGCTCTATCCTATGGGCGGGGATGTATCCTGGGAGCGGTTCACCTATCCGCTGACGTGGGTCCAACCGGATATCGAATCTATCACCCTATATGGAGAACAGCGGTGTGACTACATCATGGTCAGCGGCGGTGAGGTTTCCGGCGCTTTGCTGGGAGACCTGTTGACCAACTTCGAGTTTGAACCGAGCTGGACACTGGACACCTGGTTTTTGGCAACCTTCAACGGAACCGGCATCAATGGCGGCAACATTACTCCGTCCGGCGACAGCATCACCGGCGCAGCAGTCTACCGGCTGAAAAAGGGTGACCGGCGACTGCAACTGGTAGCAAATGTGGGTATCTGCAGTTCCACATTGGTGGATGAGGGGTTCCGCAATCAATCCACCTATACCTACTATGTGTTCGTGTTGGGGACAAATACTTATGTATCTGCCCCGCTGATCTCCAACCCGGTCACACCTATGTTCTGGAACTGGACCGTGCTGGACTGCTCGGTAGATTCCAACGGAACATACCATCTGGAGGAAGCGCACCTGTTTCGCAACAGTGTAAGCACGGACAGTATCAGCAACAACAATGCCCCATCCATGCTTCAAAATTTCACACCCTACCCGCTGAGACAGCCATCCTCCTACAACTTCAAATCTTCTACCCTGACCGGCTACATCGGACGGGTGGACATGAAACTGAATCAGTACATCGACACAGTGGATATGGCAGAGGCCCTTTATAACCTGTCTGTCAGCAACAATCCCAAGTTCCTGCGGGACAGGAAGGGTAATCTCTGGCGCATTCAAACCAATGCTGCCGTGTCCATGCAGACCGGGGACACGATGGTCCCCCAGCCCTACTTCGGTTCTTTCCCGTGGGCTGAGGTGGGAGCGGCGGACGGTATCTCCATCATCTGCCAGCCGGGTGACGGGGCGTGGGACAGCACTACCGGGCAGGAGCCGGACAGTGGCGAGACCGTGACCAAAATCGTTGTGACTGCCCCATTCGGGTCTACCGTAACCCTGACCAATGGGCAGGAGAGCTATACAGAAGTCTGCTACGGCTACATCACCTACCAGCCCGCCACGCCGGGCGATTGGACGGTGACGGCTATGCGGGATGGCTCGTCGGCCAGCGAGACCATCACCATGGCAGAGGGCGTGACATACTACGTGGGGCTTGTCATCACGGAGGTCTACGCCACACTTATTATTGCCGCTCCATCTGGTACCGTCATCACAGTATCCCAGGGGAGCGAGTTCGAGGAAACAAAAGTAGTCCCGTAGTGCGGACAGGAAGGAGGATTCTTTTTCATGGCACAGGTAGAGTTTCAAGTCCCCGGCCCCGGCACCTACATCATCGAAGCCGCCCCGTCCCTGCCTCCCCTGTCTCAACCGGGCACGGCAGCGGACGTGTTGACGGGCGAACAATTCTATGGTGAGGACGGGAACCCTGTCACGGGCACGATGCCGGATAACCCCGCCGAGGCCGTGATCATCCAGGGCGGCGGTTCCTACACCATCCCCAAGGGCTACCACACGGGCAAAGGCACCGTGACCAGCGAGGGAACAGAACTACCCACGCTGGCCAACCCCGCCAACGCTGGAGAAATTATCTCCGGCAAGCAGTCCATCGGACAGAACGGCGAAACCCTGACTGGTACAATGCCCAACAACGGGGCCGTGAGCAAGGACTTGACCGCCGGGGAGAAGTACATCATCCCGGCTGGTTATCACAACGGGCAGGGCAAGGTGACTGCCCCAACTGTTGCAAGCGAGACCCCCGGCACAGCAGAAGCCGTTGACATTCTCTCTGGGAAAACTGCATGGGTCAATGGGGAGCAGATCACAGGAAGCATTCCAACCAAGACCGCAGAAGATGTGACGATTCAAGGCGCATCCGTGAGCGTCCCCAGTGGCTACTACGGCCCCAACATTGCAAAGGCAATTCCCACGGTAGAACAGACCGTTCCCACCATTTCTGTCAGCCCAGAGGGCCTTATCACTGCCCAAGCCCAGCAGACAGAGGGATTCGTGGCGGGCGGAACAAAGTCTGCCACGAACCAACTCCCTGTGCAGGGAGCTCAGACGATCACGCCCAGCACCACGGCTCAAACCATCCAGCCCAACGTGTACCTCACCGGGGCGCAGACTATCCAGGGGGATGAGAACCTTGTTCCTGGGAACATCAAGGAGGACGTGTCCATCTTCGGCGTGACGGGGACTTATGCGGGAAGCGGCGGTGATTTCGCTGTTCCGCTCACCGTAACCGTGGATAGCGGGGCAACTGTTACAGCGGTGAATGGAGATACGACGTTGACAGCAACATCTGTTAATAGGCAAGCAAAATTTGTTTTGACTAGCGGGGGAAACTGGAACATCACCGCCAGCTTGGACGGTCGTGTTGGGCAAACCTCCATTGCAGTTGAATCCGCGTACTCCGCCTCTATTACGCTGCCAAGCGCAGATCCAGTATTTGGCGTAGCGTGGGACAAAAATGATCCGTCCACCACATTGACTCGCCTGACCCCCAGTACCGACCCAAACACCTATGTGACTGGAACCATTGCAGGAGAACCATCCCCGGCGGTGGGAACAGGAGATGGAAGTTCACCTTTTGATAGTTATATGCCATGGAGCGGTATGTATGTTTGCAATCTGTCGGTGAACGGTGTGGAAACTGCAAAGAAGGGAGAACCGGGCTTCTCTTACTCTAACTCTGATGTGATGGTCTATATTCCAGTATTTTATTACCATGTGGAGGATATCGGAAATGTCAGATATTTCTATATTACTGCTGACGAAAGAGCTGGTTTTGAATTGCACCCCGGTTCTGGAAAATACATTGCCCGATATAACACGATTGATGGATACAATTCCCAATCCGGTGCCACCCCACTTGTCAATGTGACACGGGAGACAGTACGCACTAATTCCCGCGCAAAGGGAACCGGATGGGACGGATATGACTACATGACATGGTGCGCTGTATGGCTCCTGTACCTTGTAGAGTTTGCCGATTGGAACAGCCAATCGGTCATCGGGGCTGGAATTACAAGCGCAAGTGGCGCACAAAATACCGGCGGTACAGACTCCATGACCTACCACACCGGAAGGGCCGCAGGGACAGACAGCCTCTCCGCAGTCCAGTACAGGGGGATTGAGAATCTATGGGACAACGTTTATGAGTGGATCGACGGCATCAATTTTGACGGACGAGTCGCCTATATCTGCACCAATCCGGCCAACTATGCCGATGACACCACCAGCAATTATACTGCTACTGGCGTGACGCTCTGCTCCAGCGGCTGGATCAAGGATCTGGGCCTCAGCAACAATTTCTCCTGGTCCTTCCTCCCGGATGCCGATGGAGGAAGCGAGACTACCTATATCCCGGATTACATATACTCGGGCTCCAGTTGGCGGGTTCTCTATGTCGGGGGCTCTTGGAATAGTCGCTTGTATGCCGGGCTCTTTTGCTTCTATGCTGGCTTCTCATCGTCGACCTCGAACAGCACCATCGGTACGCGGCTCATTTTCCGCCCCTAATGGGGGATCTGGGGCTGCCCTCCGGAACTCCGAAGGTTTACCCATGGCCGCAAGCCGGGGACAGATTACCAGCGATGAGGCAAGCAGGATTCTGAACATCTGAACAGAAAAAGCCGCCCCCTTTTGGGGGGCGGCAGGAATAGACAAAACGCGGCGCATGTGGTATGCTAGGATCGGCGCTGCAATAACGGCAGGCGGTTAGCCACACCCTCCGAAAGGGGGTGAGGCCCTATGCGGATCACATTACATATCGGGCGGTTTACCGTTACGATTATTGTGAAAAGCAGAAACCGCCACCCTGGCCGGTGACGGTTTCCATTTGGAAATTTAGTTAACTGCTTGGGCTAACCGCTTGTTGCAGCGCCTTTCTACCTCTATTATACCATCCCGCTTCGGTTTGTCAACGACGAATCGAGTGCGGGATTTTTGTTTTCCTGCCCAGCAGAAAGGAGGGAGCGCCCCATGCCAGCGCCTACACCACAACGCTATCTGCAATACCTCTCCGCTGTGCGCGGGGAGTTCACCAAGCTGGCCCGACTAGATTTTCTGCAACCGGACGGTTCCCTAGCCTTTTCCATTGACAACAACCCACACAATCCCCGTTCCGGGGCATTCATTCAGGAGGGAGAGTTGTCGGTTAACCTACAAAATGGGATGCGGCGGCAAGCATCTGTAACACTCTCTAACCTGGACGGGGCCTATGACTACAACGTGAACAAGGTCTGGTTTGGACAGCAGATCAGGTTGATGGAGGGCCTTGTTCTGCCCGACGGGACAGACTTCTATCTACCCCAAGGCGTGTTTTACGTCAAAGACCCGGAGGAAACCTTTCTGCCCAACCAGCGCCTTGCCCGGTACAATCTAGTTGACAAGTGGGCATATCTGGACGGGACGCTGTTCGGCAACTTAGAGGGTTGGGCACTCATTGAAATCAATGAGGATATCTTCAACGCCATTTCCCAACTGCTTCTACGGGATAGAGGAAACGGACAGCCTATCGATAACATGGCCCCAATCTTCACGACCTACTATAATGACAAGACGGTAAAATTGACGGACGGACGCATAGTCCCATGGACAAACACGCCATACACGGCCCGGTTTGACAACCGAAGCAACACCCTTTCTACCCTCTTGTTGGAGATGAACAAGATGCTGGTTGGGTGGATTGGGTACGACCAAGCGGGACACCTGCGGGTGGATGCCGCCTATGAGGACATATCGGATGCAGACAAGCCAATCCAGTGGGAGTTCTCCCCCCAGCAGGTGGATTTCCTAGGAGCGACTTATGCCGTCAAGAACACAGAGGTATTCAATGATATTATCGTCAACGGTGTGGCGCTGAATGGCAACCACGTCCCCTCCGGGCGGGCGATAAATCAAGATCCGTCCTCTGACACCAACATAGATCTTATGGGCCTGCGCACAAAGGTCTTCGAGGAAACCTGCTACTACGCCGATGAACAATGTCAAGAACTCGCGGAGTGGTATTTGAAGCAGAACTCCGTTCTGAAAAAGTCTGTGACCATTCAGTCCTCCCAGTTGTTTCATCTGGTAGAAAATGAATTAGTAACTATTACCCGGACGGACAAGCCGGGGAGTCCGGTAGAGCGGCATCTGGTCACTGGCTTTTCCCGGCCTATCGCACAGAACGGGCAGATGACTATTGACTGCACCAGCGTGAACGACTTCCCGGTGGCTTCCCCTTATCCCCTGCCCTCTACACTTGTTTATGCAACCATTGCCTGTGACGTGCGGGCGGGGGCCATCGTGACCTGCTCACTAAGCGGCACCACTCTGAGGGGCGTATCAAATGGACTGGTAACGTTTCAGCTCCCGGTGGATGGATACGGAAAGTGGGAACTGGAGGGCACCTATAAGCCTGAAAGTGGAGCACAGGAAACGGCCAGCACAACGGTTTCTGTGGGCAGTCCGGGGCTTTATAATGCAACACTAAAGTTTCCAAGCGAGGTGAGCACATGACGTTCATTGGAGTTGACCCTGGAAAGAAAGGCTCACTGGCCCTGCTAGAAAATGGGGCCGTATCCATCTTTCCCTTTGACGAGGACACCTACATAGAAATGTTGGGCAAGGTAGCCCCCCACGCCTCCATCTGCTGTCTGGAACACGTCGGGTCTATGCCTGGGCAGGGAGTCACCTCTATGTTTCACTTTGGGGAAAACTTCGGCTTTATCCAAGGCGTTCTCAGGGCCTACAAGATTCCTTTTGAACTGGTACGTCCTCAGAAATGGAAGAAAGAGTTTTCTATCACCGGGGACAAGAACAGTTCCATTCAGGTATGCAAGCGGCTGTTCCCCGACGTGCGGCTGTTCAGGACGGCCAGATGTACAAAAGAGGATGATAATATGGCAGAGGCAGTTCTGTTGTCCGAATATGCCCGCCGCAAACTAGGGGTGGCACAATGCGAAAACGCAAGCTGAACGCACAAAATGAGGCCCTTGCCGTGTGGCGGGCCTTGGAACCGCAAATCGTGGAGGCTGTGCGTCGGGAAACCGCCGATTGTGTGCGGCAAAAGAAGCTGACGGTGGTGACCGCCCCCAACGGCACCGCTATGGGCGTGATGCGACCGAATGACAGCACCATCTTCGAAATCCCATACGTCTCCACCCTTGCCAATGTGCCAGTGGGGACTATGGTACTGGTTCAGTATTTTTACGGGATGTCAAACATGATAGCCGTCTCATTAGGGGACGGAACACAGCCGGGAGGAGTGTGACTTTATGCCCATTAAAGACGGAAAATATAAAAACCCTAATTGGGTCAACGGCGGCCCTCCAGCTATTGATGCCGACGAACTGAACGCCATTTCCTCTACACTGGAGTCTCTGGATGCTGCTGGCGGGACAGGTGGCGACGGAAAGCGTTACGCCCGCATTGTGATCGGTACTTCTACCAACGGCTGGACGGCAGCAGACTGTGATTATCTGTGTGACGGAACTGCTGATAATGTGCAAATTCTGGATGCTATCAACGCTCTCCCAGCAGTTGGTGGGGAAATCGTTTTTTTGGACGGGAACTATAATCTGTCTGGTGACATTCAGCTCCCAGCAAGTACGCCTGATTATTTTTTGCAGATATCAGGGAACGGGGAAAATACTGTTATAAACGGAAACAAAAACACTCTTTTTTGGGAAAATTATGGCGGCGGAAACAATTACACTTCTATTAAATTTATAAATATTGCTACTTCTTCGCTCAAATTTAACGCTATTGGGTTTGGGTCAGTCTCCTTTGTTGATTCCTTTTTGACAGACACAGGAACCGGTTCTTCAGGCTATATAAGCCCTTCGATTTCCAATTGCGTTATAAAGTTTACTTCACAATTTCGTGGAACCGCATTTCAAACCATAGATTATGGAGACACATCTTCTCCTCTCAAATTCTGTAACAATTTGGTCTATATTCCTGTAGACTTTGAAACTTCAATTGTCGATGGAGCAATTGGATGCGTTATTTCAGGCAATGTGTTTATTGGAGCAAAAAATTCTACCGGCTCCGCTTTTTCGATTGCTGACGGAAACGCAACAGGCAATGTACTAATCAACTGCAGTGGCGGAGTTGCCGGGTCTGGCGTGGCAAGCGGGAACACCGTTATTAGAGGCATGTTATCGGCCTCATATAAAAGCACGCTTTCCTGTAACTGCATTACGGACGGGTATATTGAGCTTTTTGAAGGGGTAACTGTATCGGGCAACAATATATCTCAGAGCGCCGAGTCTCAAAAACCATGCATTAGATTGAGCAAATGGAGAAACAACGAGGAAGATAACACATATAGCACTATTATCGGGAATACCTGCATAGGCGGAACAATTGGTATTCTGCTGGATACTCCTAATACTATGCCAATAAAAACGAAGTCTAATGCCTGTATTACAGGGAACACATGCACTGCCCCTATCCCACTTCAAATCAATTCCAACTGGAGCAACTGCCTTGTGACAGGAAACCAGTTCCCTAACGGGGATGTAGTAGACGATGGCACGAACAACATCATCTTTAACGGCACTTCCGGCGGTCAAGTCATCCTTACAACTTCTGGATGGAGTGCCAACACACAAACCGTCACCGCGCCCGGAGTAACAGTCTCCAACTATGTAACCACCGGGCCCACTCCCACAGCCTTCAACGCCGCAATGGAGGCGGGCGTGTATTGCTCCGGGCAGGGGAATGGAACGCTTACCTTCACATGCGCGAAAACTCCGTCCAGCTCCATCACTTACACATATACAGCGCAGGAGGTGTTGTAAATGCCCATCATCAACAGTTCGTTATTTGGCTCCGCAGGTCAAATAGACAATACGCGGATTGCACGTAGGCTTAAAAACAATGAAATTATATTTGATGGGGAAACGTTTTCCATTAAAGATATACTATGCAACGCTTTAGTTGGAACTTATTCATTTCTTTATAATAATTTCAGAAGAACCTTTTACATCGCCAATGTTGTAGATAAAGACAATCCCAGATTTAGGGATAGTAACATTATAATGACTGGATACGAAATCCAACCCACCGATGTTACAGGCAGTACCAAAGGTAATATAATAAACGGAGTAAATTATTTTGAGTCGTTCACATTTGGTAGCCCTATAAATGTCAATGGATATTTCAATGATGACGATTATTCCAACTTGTACGCTATTGGGATAGTGCAAAAATAGAAAAAGGCAAGGAATTCAGTTATGTCACCGAATTGTATAAAAGATTCCGCGCAGGAGTGCATCGGCTACGCCGAGGCACAAATCCTTAAGCACCAAATCGAGGAACTGGTCAAAAAGCAGGAGGCTGACCGTGAGAATAACCGAAAAGACCATAAAGAGTTCTATGAACGCCTTGAGTTTGGTGAAAAGGCGCAGGCCGTCACACAGAACCAGCTTGCCCAAATCCTCGATGATACCAGCGAAATCAAAACAGACCTGAAAGACAGCAGGAAAGAACTTACCACCGCTATCGAGAAGCAGAATCAAGCCATCACCGACTTGCAGATGAAGCCCGCCCACAAATGGGACATGCTAGGCAAAGAAGTGCTCAAACTGGTCATTGCTCTGGTATTCGGTATCGTGGCCGCCGCCATTGGATTGGGGGCATTCAAATGACAGAGTTGAGTATCCTTCTGGTTGCCATTCTGATGCTTGTGGCCGCCCTTATAGCGGCTATGGTGTACATGGCGAAGAAGGTGGGCGGGAAGGGAGAAAAAGAACTCCGCTCCGTGACCAGGCTCCTGTTCCTCACGACACAAATTGCCGCCCTGGTTTGGGTATCGGTGTCCTACCTGATTGCCCTGTACGCCACCGTTCAGCTTGGACAGCCCTTCCCTATTGTTGAACTTTCCCAGCAGGCAATCACGACCATATTAGGCGTGAATGTTCTGAAAGTGGTGGAGAACATCTTTGAACACAACGACGGGGCTGTGTTTGGCAGGACGGACAAGAATCGACAGGATACGGATTAATTGAAGTCCCCGGCAAGGATATTAAGAAATTTTCTTGGGAAGTAAAGAAGCAAGTGAAATCTAAACACGAAACACAATAAACAAGTTCAGAAAGAGGTACATATCATGGACGTTTACAACATTTCCAATCTGCTCGCTATCATTGGCGCTCTTGTGGTGCTGGTTAACATTCTAACCGAGGTAATCAAGAAGGTTACATGGGACAGACTTCCCACCAATATTGTGGCGCTTATTCTCTCCGAGGGCCTTACGCTGGCCGCCGGAGCAGCTTACGCACAGATCAACACTATTCATATCACATGGTATCTGGTAGTCGGCGCTGTTGTAGTCGGCTTTATGGTCGCCTATGCCGCCATGTTTGGGTATGACAAGCTGAAAGAGATTCTGGATTGGAGAAAGACCAATGTCAACTGAGAAGGAGCTCCGACAGGAAGTCGTGAATATAATGAAGAACTGGCTGGGCTGGTCGGAGGTTAACGGCAAATTTAAGGCCATTATCGACCTATATAACACCCAGAAGCCCCTCCCTGTAGGCTACAAGATGAAGTACACCGACGAGTGGTGTGCCGCCACGGTTACCGCCGCCGGGATGCAGGCGGGGCTGTCCGACATTATCTTGGGCGAGTGTTCCTGCTCTCGCATGATCGCGCTGTACAAGGCTAAAGGGCGCTGGATGGAGGACGACGCTTACCGGCCCGACATCGGGGACATCCTCATGTACTGCTGGAAGGACGGGGCCAACTATGCCACCACCGACCAGACCGCCAATCCCAACCATGTAGGCTTTGTCGGGGCGGTCAACAGCAACACCATGACCATCTATGAGGGCAACAAGGGCGAGGCCGTGGCGACCCGTACCGTGCCCATCAATGGCCGCTATATCCGGGGCTACTGCCTGCCGGATTATGCCAGTAAGGCGACCACCATCAAAACCGAAGCCGAGGAGGACGACGATATGGACATCTCTAAACTGACCGACGCTGACATTGAGGCCCTTGCTGCCCGGCTGGACACTGTGCTCTCCAAAAAGGAGCCGTCTGACTGGTCTAAGGAGGCCCGGATCTGGGCCGAGGGTCAAAACATCATCTCCGGCGATCAGGCCGGGAACAAGAAATACAAGAAGCCAGCCACCCGCGAGGAACTGGTGCAGATCCTCTACAACATCGAGAATCCGTCTTGAACAGAAGTGGCCCCCGGTCTCCTATGCGAGGCCGGGGGTCGTTTCCAGTATCCCTTCAAACACCTTTCTGGTTTCCGCCGCAATCTCCGTCTGCGGTTTGAGCATCTGGGCATATCGCTGTGTCATGTCCAGGCTGGAGTGTCCCAAGAGCATTTGTAGCTCTTTCGGGTTCATTCCAGAGGAAACCAGCATTGAGGCACAGGTATGTCGCAGAGAGTGGGGGGTGATATCCTCCCTTCCGGTCATGGCCTCCACATAGCTCTTTATACCATAGATAGCTGTTATTCGAGACAGGGGTTTGAAGCCGCCTCCTTCGTTCTTTTGGACGAAGATGGGGTCTTTATCTACCGCCTCCTTCGGCCTGGCTTTGTTCAGATATGTGTGCATGACCATCTGCGCATAGGGAATGAAGGGTACTGTACGTCCCTTGCCTCCCTTACCGCTGCGGATGGTTGCATACCCTTCCTCCCAGTTCAGATCAGCCGGTGTTAATGCCAGCATCTCCGACTCTCTTGCACCGCTGGTCAGTAAGAGTACCGTCATAGCCCGGTTCCTTATATAAACCGGCTTTCGCCCAAAGGACGATGTACTGGTTGAGAATATGCGGCGTATATCGTCGGCGCTCAACACCGACTTTGCAGAAATGTATTTCTCAGACATGCGCATTTTCTTCGAAATTGGGTTTTTGTCCAACATCCCGGACTCTACCATCCATTCCAGCGCCGTATTCAGCCGGGATATATACTGCGCAAAGGTGTTTCTGGAGTATCCCAGCAGGCTTTTTCGGTAGGCCAGAATGGCCTTCTGGTCAATCTCCTGCCGTCCTTCGCTCTCCATGAAGCGTATGAACTTCTCCACGCCCCGGCGCTTCTGATCCTGTGTGTTCCTTGACATGTTCCCGTATGAGGCAAGGTACTCTTCGGAACAGGTCTTAAATTCAGCCAAGTTCATTTTTCTCCCCCTGTTCTTATTAGAGGGGCGACGTTGAACCGCCCCCTCTGCATTCTTTTGAGAGTTCCTCGTTAGCTTTCTCCTCAAACCATTTCGTCTTTGACTTCCCTTGGCGTTTTAATTTTATTTCCAGTGCTTCGACGAGCTTCCGGTCACTCAATACCGAGAACTGCTTTTTAGTTTTTCTCCGCTCACGAAAATACTCCGCTCTGCTTTCGGCTGGCATCTTTTCACCTCCATTGTAGCGCAAAACAAAAATACCATGTATCGCGCTACAAGTCAATACCTTTCTGGAAAATATTTCGACGATTTCTTTGCTTGTGTTGTGTAATAAAAAATAAGATTCGCCTATAAAAGTAGCGCCCCTTCCAATTGGAAGGGGCGCTGTCGTATAGCATAACTATCAACCATGTAGCATAACTATCAACCATGTCGCAAAATAAAATACAACGTTATAGACTAAATACATCACCAATAGCGTTATTGGAATTAACACCAATGTAAGAGCTCCCATCCCCGCCGATCTTGCCGTTCTCGGCCTATCATCGATCCATACCAAATAAAGAATCAGTCCAACGAGCGGGATTAAAAACCCTAGCAGCCCCCACAAGAACCCGCCTCTATCGTTTTGCCGAGCCAATCCGTCTACTTCAATTCGTTCGCTGTGGCTTTTGCTATATCTAAGAATAGATACAGATATAAGCACAAAAATAATGGACATAATCAGCAGAAGAGCTGGAAGAAGCAGCATACTTGCACCGTATAGCCACATATCTCCAAAAAAAGAAAACAAAATCGGCAGATATAAAACAATACTAACAATAGAACAAATAAGCATTATTCTTCCCAAAACACTTGAGAACATCGGCCTTCGCAACATACTTTTCCCACAGTTCCTGCATATATCGACATCCCCTAATTGTACATTCCCACAATGAGGACATTGATACTGCTTCCCCTCTGGAAATTCTACTTTGGTTTTGCAATATGGACACATCCCGATAAACCCCGGCTCTCCCTTTAACAATTTTCCACAGTTGGGACATTTCAGTGTCATCTCTACTCCCCCTTTGTCTATATATCGGCACAGAAGCCTTATCGCATAAGAGTTGATGCGCTTGTATTAGTGGGCTAGATCTGGTATAATGATTCTAAAGTAAATAAGCGGTTTCCTCGCTGCTACCAACATCATGAGTCCTCCACAGGGAGGCACAGTAGCGAGATAAGGTTTTCCAGCAAAACCCGGCGGCATTTTACTTAGTGAGCCATATAGGGGCGCACGACTTGCCAACGTTAACTCCAGACGGAATATGGAGAAAGCGTTGGTGGTCGTGCGCCCTTTTCGCTTTCTCCAGTTTTTGTTTGCTTAAAAATTAGGGAGGAAGCAGTATGAATGAGATAGTTTTTATCGGGAAAAAAGATGTTCCTTATACCACATCTAAAATCATTTCTGATCGAACAGGGATAGCGCACCGGAAAATTAAGGCGGCGATCCGCAAGTACAAACAGCAGATTGGCTTCTTCGGACTTTCTGCCCCATATCAGGCAGAAAGTACATGGGGCCGCCCATAGGAGGAAATTAGAATGAGTGAATTGATGATTTTTGAGCGAAAAGAGCAGGCAGTCGCTAGTAGCCGGACCGTCGCAAAAGACTTCAAAAAGCAACACCAGCATGTGACACAATCCATAGAAAATCTCATCAGCGAAAATTCGCTGGTGAAATCCATGTTTGAGAAAACGACTTATCTGACCGAACGAGGCCGTGAATACAAAGAATATATTATGAATCGGGATGGATTTTCCCTGCTTGTAATGGGGTTTACCGGGAAAGAGGCCCTAGAATGGAAATTGAAATATATCCATGCATTTAACACTATGGAATCCATTATCCGCGAACGCCAATCCACGGAATGGCTCCTGACCCGCAAGCAGGGGAAACTGATACGCCGAAACGAGACAGATGTGCTGGCGGAGCTTGCTGAGTATGCCACCCAGCAAGGCAGCAAGAACATGGGCAAACAGGTGTATCAGATCTACACGAAGCTGGTCAACTCCCTTGTCGGAATTGAGAAGGGAGGGCGTGAGACGGCCCCCTTCAAAACTCTTTCTGTTATCATGTTCTTAGAGGATATGATTCTCAATACTGTCCGGCAGGAGATGAAGAACAGAACATACTACAAGGAAATCTACCGCAAGTGCAAGGAAAACGGCGAAGCAGTCATGCGCTTTGCATATTTGCCAAGTACGCCGTCTCTTACAGCTTAAGAATGCAATTTCAAGTCACAACCTCACTTCGCACCCATCTGATATGAAATTGAGGTAGTAGAATTGAGACTATTAAAATAATAGAAACAGCCCCGCAGGTCAACCCTACGGGGCTTCATGGCACTTTATGAAATTCTGTGGTCTGAGTACGCTGGGTGGGACTTTGTGAAAACCTGTGAGCGGTGCCCACGGGACTTACCAGAATTGTGTGAGCGGAGGGAACGGGGGACTTTGTGAAATTCTGTACGCGGGGGCGGTGGGACTTTCTCAAATCCTGTGAGCGGTGGCTAGGGCCTGTCTGCCTTTTCCTCGATCTCAGGACACCCCACATATCTGGAGTAGAACACCTCGGATAGGAACACAAATCGCAACAACATAGCCGCTTCCATGTCTTGTGACGAGGAAAGCGGCTTCTTCTTTTGAACTTTCTTTATTTTCCGTTTGCCGCGCCCTACGGCAAAATCAACTTCGTGAGCTTTCCTTTTACACCCGCGCTCTACGGGCGTATCTTCACCAACACAAAACAGGAATGAGTCAGCCCGACGCTCTCCCATCTCCTACGCCCGCTTTTGTTCTTCTTCGAGTGCGGTATGCTCGTACACATACTCCGGGGCAAGGTCAGCTTCGCCATCTAGCCATGTCAGAGCACCAAAGTCGATATACACCCGATAAAACTCAGCCTTGTCCTTCAAAGGCGCAAAGGCTGGAGTGTTCAGCATCGTCTCCAAATCAAACACGCCGGATTCCCCTGTACTGAAGCGCACCAATAGCCTGTATCCGTCCAGCGGACGGGCGCAGATTACAGACAGCTTCTTTTTCGTCTCGCCAGCATAAGCGATTCCATCCAACACATACATTGTGACTCCCTCCTTACCTCAGCGGCTCGATCTTCCCAAACGGGATATTCTGCACGGCTTTGTTCCAGCAAGCGTAAAGTTCGTCCTCGTGCAAAATAAGCCATGCCTGTATCAACTTCAACTGTTTCAACGGGATACTCCCGGCCAGCAACTCCCTGTCGATTCCAATACTTGCCTCATAGTCCTGGTAGTACGCGTCGATATGAGGTTTATTGTGCTGCCCCATATCGGAGAACAGCATGTTGATGATGATACCATAGAAACGGCATAACTCAGGCATATTTATCACTTCCCAACAGAGACACGCGCCCCGGTATTTTTTTCGCGCGTTAACGTGTCCCCTCAGTGTACGCCCCATGATTTTTGACTTCGCGTTACCGCGTAGCATGGCACAAAAGAGGCCCCATGAATTGGGGAATCGCGCTAGCGTGTGGATGCAGACCCGCAGACCGAACCCAGCCGGGAGATACCAAGGGCGCAGCCCTCCCCCACGACGCCAGAAAATGGCCGGATGTCTCCAAGGGGACACCCCAGGGCCGGGAAAGCCTACGGTGGGCCGTCTGCTGGGCGCAGTGATGCTATGCGCCTGGGCCCTGCCCTTAGACCGGAGGGCCCAGGGCAAAACAAAAAATCTTTGGAAAACCTATTGACGTACTGCAATACGTATGATATAGTATAGACAAGCAAGAGGGGCGGGGCCAACTCCGAAAGGAGGGAAGCCCATGAGCCTAACGGAAACCATCGCACTACTTATGCTTGTGATTGCGGCTATTTCCCTGGGCAACCAGATAAAGAAATAACCGCCCCTTGACCCCAGCAAGAAGCGGCAATTTCAAGCTCTACACTTGTTAAGTTGGCCGCCTTCCTGCTGACACCAGGGAGAGCGCCCCTCTTGCCCTATATTATAGCGAAGGGGGCCGAAAATGTCAAGCGAGAAAAAAGAACGCCCGCAAGATCGATACAACAAATCGCACACCGTCAGCATAGCAATTAGACTGATGAAGAACACGGAACAGGACATAATCCAGAAACTCGACAGCGTGCCCAACAAGGCCGGATACATCAAGCAGTTAATCCGGGCCGACATAGCAAGGGATAAATAAAAACCCGCTCCCCGTGTCAACAGCACGTTAGATTGGAGCGGGCCCCGTTAAGAAACCACCAAACCAGGGCCGCCCCGATTGTATCACGGAATAGCTTTATGATAAGAGCCAGGGAATCAATTCCCTGGCTCTTTTTCCTTTGTTGCTGGATTGATCCCCATTGCTAGAGAAGACCTATCTCTTTTTGCTTGTGTTTCCACTGCACGGGTCAAAAAGTCTGCTATTGCCTCCCCCGTGGCTTCTGCGGCCTGCTGGGCACGTTCCAGCGTATCAGGGGAGATAAGGACACCCCCGCCCACCTGCGGCCCTTCTGCGGCCGCCTGCTGGCCTCTCGCTCCGTCCCGCTCCATACGCTGGTCAATGGCTCTGTTGATATAGGCGTTGACGCTTTCCCCTTCGGCCTCTGCACGGGCCTGTATGATTTCCTTCTTGCCCTTCGGCATGGTGAGATTTACCCGGTCATAGGCTTTGGCAATAAATTTATTTTGATATGCAGTTGCGTCCGATTTATTCTTGTAAGCCATAGGCGCACCCCCTCACTAATACTATAACATGCGCCGGAATTATGCGCAATATGCCAATTGCACAAATGGGGCCAAAGAATATTGTGCAATATGCTTCTTGAAGGAAGTTGCGCAATATGCTATTATAATCATGTCAGGAGGGCAACCCCTGATAAATCAACCGGGCAGGAGGTAACGGAAATGGAGATTGATAGCATGACCCAGACCGAATTAGCATCTTACCTTGAAACCCTAGCCAAGCTGGTAGAGGCCACGGCCAAGGACGCACAGGACGCGGCCCGCATCATCCGGGAAGCCATTCCCAAGCAGTAAAAAAGATAGCCGCCCAGCCCTGAACAAGCAAGCGACTATCTAAGACCCAGCGGAGGCGGTTAGAGCCTGCCATCTGGCCGCCTCCACTATAACACAACCGGCAGGGGAAAGCAAGGCCACAGGCCGGGAGGAGAAGAAAATGAAAGTAAAGAACGTAATACGCGGATTACAGAGAGAATACAACATCCAAGAAATCAACATCATAAGCCAAACCGAAAGCAAGGTATATTACAGTGGCACAGTGTATGGATGGAAAGCAACCGACGTTGATTTAATTCTTCTAAAGCGGAAAATCGAAAATTCGGAAGTCGTTGACAGAATCATGTTTAACAACAAGAAAGCGTTTATATTTATCCCACCGATTAACGCATTTTACCCGGCAAAATAAAAGCCCCGGCCACCGCTTGCAACAGTGACCAGTGGAGAAGGGAGCAAAAACGATGTGCAAATATATGGAGTACTACCAGCACAAGGACGGCTTATGGTATGTTGTCCGATACCGTGACGACTGGACGCCATCAACGACCCCGTGGGGGTGGAAAACCAAAAGCGCCGCTATCCATTACATAGAGGCGCACGGCCTAATCCCGCATGAAAGAAAGCCCGCCTGACCTCTCGCAAAGGCCAGACGGGCAAAGAGAAGCCCCAGAAGCACCACCAACCAGGGCGCGCCCATTATACCACGGGCGGCCCTCCATGACAAGGAGGAAAACAGAAATGAAAAACACTGCAACGAAAGAATACACGATCCGCGATATTGAAGCGCTGACGGAAGCGCAGGCCGCAGAAATAGCAATTGAATCCGCCACCGTTAAGGGGCATCAAGTCTATTTTGTGGACTTTGGCGGCTATTTCGGTTATTCCGCGCTTGTGTTCGCTGATGGTCACCACATCAAATACGCTAATGATTATGAGCTCCACCATAAGGACAAGAACCGCGATGAACTGCGGGAATTCTACTTGAACAGCCTAAATAAAAAGCTGTTTACCGCTGACGAAATGGAAACAGTGACCAACTACCAGGACAAGCAAGCAAAAGAGTATTATATCCGCAATTATTACGGTATGCGTCGAGACTACATTTCAATGTTCTTTTGTGGCTCCGATAAGGAGCGGGAAAAGCTGAGAAAGAAAACCGAAAACATGATTTTCAGCCCTGTATTTATGGCGTACTACGACAAAAAAGACGCTGATTTTGTGAATAGCGGAGAAGAATTGCTTGCCATGCTTGAAAAGGCAGAACCCGAAAGCGACAACGCGGAATACTGGAAAAACGCATTTCTCCGCGAGATGTTTAATCACGAATACGGTATAAACTGGCAAGCTGATTTTGACGTGTGCTCTTGTTTCGGTAACTGCTCCGGCGTGGCAAATATCGACGACATCAACGAGCTTTTCAACGCTTGCAATTTTAGCGATATACAGCGGGCCGCATATATGGCCGCACGGCGCGAATATGGCAAGCAGAGCGCAAATCTTTATTGACTAGGAGGGCCGCACGATGAAACGATACAGAGACGCCGCCGGACGGCTGACAATGACCATTAACGAGATCTCCGCCGCAACGCTGGACGAGGCCAACGCCTACTATCAAGACGGCGGGCGCTACATTTACGAGGGCAGAGCCTACACCCTGCGCCGCTACACTGACAAGGACGCCCACGGGAACGCTATTGAAGTGGCCCATTTCGTCGGCATCGACGGCTACAACCTGTTTACAGACCCGGCCCGCCTGGGGACATTCCTTCCAGGCGTGGCAAGTGATGGGCAGGAAATCACCCGTTTTTAAGGAGGCGAAACCATGTTAAAGAAACCGAATCAAAGCCAGAAAGACCCCGTAAAAGCCGCCCTTGCAATGCCTGATAGCAAGGATAAACACCGTATAATTTGCGATCTGATGTTAGAGGCGGAATACATGACACCGCTATGGTACACGCTCAAGCAAGAGGCCGACAGACTGGAAGAAGCCGAGTTTTGTTGGTATTGACCCGCCCGCCGGAGAATGGAGGAAATGAACCATGAAGCAAAGAGAAATTGACACGGCATCCCGCTTTGAACTGCTTGACCAGTTGCAAGCATTGGAAAATGATTTACAAGCGGTTCCAGGGACAACCAACATTGATTTTGATTTGTCCGGCATATATGATCATTGCCCGCTTTGTTTTGTTGTCGGGTATAACATAGACGTTAAACGGGGCGACTATTTCGAGGCCCGCCGGGAATGGCTGAAAGCGGTTATCATGGTATTTTCAGCGCACGACCTGCACCCGACAGGAGACACAATAGAGGACTACGGAGAAAGCTATTATTTTGTCCGCTGCATGGGCAAAACGTGGAGGAAATAACGATGGAGCAGAAATATACAAAAGAAGCCGCCGACCCGCAGAATATGGCCGCAGAAATGCGGGAATTTGCGGAAATGCTTATTTAAAAGAGGGTGCGACGCTTGATTATCCTGTTTATTCTGCTGCTCCCGCTTATGGTGATATGGGAACTTGCCAAAAAATCTTGACGGCTCCGAGCGGGCGCGATACAATCAACACAATGGAGGCCCCGCGCAGGGGAGAAGGGAGAACAACCCATGAAAAAGCTGACTGCTAAAGAGGTATTTACCCGCGAAGCCTATGAGGGGCTGACAGCCGAAGAACGCCGGTCGGCGCTAAAAGTTGAACAAGCAAAAGAGTGTAGCGGCTGGAGAGCCTATCCTGACACTTGTGCCGAGCTGGTGGATCTTATCCCGGGTGAGTGGTGGATCAAGTATCCTGCCCAGCATATCGGAGAGGTTATGTCTCTGCTCTAACATGTATTCTTGACTTGCAGCTTCCCCAGCCTTCGAGCGGATGGTTACCGGGTCTACTGCCTCATTCAACCGGGACAGCTCCACCGCCGCCCGGAAGATGGCGCGGTTTGCCTCCAGATCCTTCAATTTTTCTTATCGTTGCAATTGCAATATTCCAGAATCGCTGCGCGCTGTATTACCCGGTCTATCGACTAGCCGCAAGCCCGCGGGGGGGAGAAAACCGAAGTCCACACGCTTGGGCCGCTCAGGTTAAATGTTGCGTGGGCCATGCTCCTACCCACCTGAAACAAATATTTTTCCCTATGTTTCGTCAAATTGACGAGCTACGCAAGATCGTAACTCATTTTTTGACTGGTAATCTTGCAAAAACAGGTAACAACTTAAACATTCTTAGAAAGAATGTTTAAGTTTTAGTCTTCTATATGCAAGTTCTGTATCATTTATAGCAATCATGGGGGGTAAGTTTCCAAGTCATTCCCATAATATGGATTTCCAATTTTACTATGCAGTACCCCCCCCTTCTCATTTACCCCGCCTCTCCCAGCCTTAGGACAACTCTGCACCGCCTGACTCCGCCTCCTCTTCAATCCCCCTCCACCCTATCATCAGCCTTCTGTCACCGCCAGATGTACTATGATTGAGAATGACTCGGCTCAGTAATGCGCTTCAACTTGCACTCCTAGACACTACCATGCTATAATAGAAAATAAAAGAGGCGGCGGCTGCCCAAAAATCGGGTTCAATCCATTGTGGCACAATGATTACAGTCCATTTGAATTAAGTATCATTTTGATACCTTATTAGTATCAATTTGATATTTAATAGGTATCATTTTGATACTTTTCTATTGGTAATAACAGAATGTATATATGCATATAGGAGGTGAGGGGCTATTGAGCGACAGGGCACTAAAAGAAACAGTCAAGGTTCAAAAAGAGTATATTATCGTGGATCAGCAGACCGGAGAAGTGACGAACCAGGTGAAGAAACTAATGTATAGCGTAAAGCCTGGTGCGCGATATGTGAAAGAGTTCGCGCAGAATCCGTTGCTCCGGCAGCAAATACCACACTCAACAAGGACTCTTTTGAGTGCCTTGGCAGCCCGCCTCCCCTATGCCAATAGCGACCCCTATATCTCTCTTGGATCCGATGCGTTGAGTTCCATAGGAGAAACATACGGCCTCGGTGAGGCATCAATGAAACGCGGGTTGAAATATCTGATGGAGAACGGGTACTTGATCCGCATGGGACGCGGGAGGTACTTTTTGAATCCGTATCTATATGGTAGGGGGACAGCGGCAAATATCCTAGAACGCCAGAAGGAGTGGGACGCGCTTCAATCTCGTAAGAAAGACGAATCCCCCGCCTGACCATCACGGCCAAGCGGGGGCGTTTTTGTTATTCTGGGATTTGCACTCCGTTTTCCTTTAGCATTTCCATAATTCTCTCAAAGAAATCTGGTTTTGCTTTTTGAATAGATTCCAATACTTTTTTAGCATGGTGCCAATATCCCCTATCTCCTGAGTCTGAAGGGTATAGGCCACTTGGGCAACTAGGATAGAAGTCTGCGCCCAATGTTGTACCTCCAGCATAGTTTCCATCTTCGCTTCCAAATTCCATGGTTCCATCTTCCCGAAGCCTGCACCAATCAAAGTATTCTCCCCGCGGGTCCCAGCCGCCCTTTGATCTGACGTACCTATTCTTTCCTGAATTACTGCTCATCAAAACTCGGGCGGCGGATACTCCTAAATTTATTTATGGGGAGGAAGCCGCCCGGCCTCCTTTCTGTTGAATTTTCAGACGTTTTATGGTATAATTTTCTTAGAAATGAGGTGAGAAAATGGAGTATTCGTACAAGTTTCGTATTTACCCAAACGGCGAACAGAGGGCTTTGATTGCTCGAACATTTGGTTGTTCCCGATTTGTGTATAACCATTTTCTCAACCTCCGCAAAGAAACCTATGAGACAAGTGGTGAAACCATCAACTACGTCAAATCCTCTGCATTGCTTACTCAGCTAAAGAAAGAGCTGACATGGCTGAAAGCAGTCGACAGCATACCCTTACAGGAGTCTTTACGTGACTTGGATTCCGCCTATCAGGGTTTCTTCCGCCGTGTGAAGAAGGGCGAAAAGCCCGGCTTCCCACGCTTCAAAAGTAAGCGGGATAGGCGGAAGTCCTACAAGACTAAACAGCATGTTACCAATGGGAAGCCGACTATTTATGTTGATGGTAAGCACGTCCGTCTCCCTAAACTCGGCCTTGTAAAATGCCGTGTCTCTAAGGAAGTCAAGGGGCGTATCCTCTCCGCCACAGTCTCCCAGAACCCGTCCGGGAAATACTTTGTGGCCCTGTGCTGTGCCGATGTGGAGATAGCCCCTCTACCCTCTACCGGGGCGGTAGTCGGCCTTGATATGGGGCTTAAATCATTTGCCATCACCTCTGATGGAGTGGAGTATCCCAACCACAAGTTCCTGACCAAAAGCACCCGCAAACTCGCCCGTCTCCAGCGTCAGCTCTCCCGAAAGTCAAAGGGGAGCAAGCGCAGGGAGAAAGCACGGGTAAAGGCGGCTCGCTTGCAGGAGCACGTTGCCAACCAACGGGGAGATATGCTCCACAAGCTGTCCACCGCCCTTGTCCGGGACTATGATCTAATCAGCATTGAGGACTTGGCCCCAGGGAACATGGTGCGCAACCACAAACTGGCCCGGTCTATTTCGGATGCAAGCTGGGATGAGTTCCGGCGACAGTTGGAGTACAAAGCGGCGTGGTACGGGAAAGCGGTTGTCCGGGTGGACAAGTTCTATCCGTCCTCTCAGCTCTGCTCCGCCTGCGGCGCACAGTGGCCGGGGACGAAAGACCTCTCTGTGAGGGATTGGGTATGCCCTGTCTGTGGAGCTATCCACGACCGGGACATCAATGCCGCAAAGAACATACTGAACGAAGGTCTGCGCCTGTTGGCGTAGACTTGCATACATGGTAGGGCGGGACACGCCCGAACCCAACGCTCGGGGAGACCATGTAAGACCTGCTTGCAGGCAACGGTCGTTGAGCCGAGAATCCCCTGCCTTTAGGTATGAGGAGTGTCAATTCTTTCGACCACTTTGCGGCGTATGCGTTACGGTTGCGCCTCGCCATCAGCCCCCCTCCCATTCCACCGGAACGACGAACATGCCGTAGTTCGGCCCTTGTCGGCACGCTCCAGGTGGATAGCATCAAGAATTGTCTCGGTTGCTACCACACCTATCCCCCTTCAATGCTATCATCTTCTCCCTCACCAGCTTGTCCACGACCTTCCCCACGTTGTTCCCGTAGCCACATATCTCGGCCAGCTTGTTTAGGTTCCAAGCGGTTTGAGCGGAGACGAGAATGGAGAGGCGGCGTAGGTTCTTTTTCATCCGTTTTTTAACCCCTCTCGGGACTCTTTCACTTTGTTGTCGATAATATCATCGTGAAACCCTGCATGAAAAATCCTGGTCCCAGCTGATTTCATATCTCTAACCCAGTACTCTTCTGCCTCCAGGATACAGCGGTAAATTTGGTTTTCTGCTAGTGAGAGCCCGCTCATTCTGGTTTTCCCAAGTAAACTTAGATAGTCCTTGTCACAGTATATTTTCATAACCATTTCCCGAATAAATCGAAGTTCTCGCGCCAAAGACTCATAAATTTTCTGCTTATCTGCATTATCAATAATTTTCAATATAATAACCTCCCTGCAATCCCTTACTTTCTCAGTTCCTCCACGCTTTCCTTGACCGCTCGGATGACGTACCGCACGTCTGCCTCGGTGGTATCCCATCCAATGGACAGCCGTAGAGAACCACGTCCGGTTTCCTCGGTGTACCCCATCGCCTTCAACACATGAGAGACACCAACCTGACCCTCCGAACAGGCCGAGCCGGAAGAAGCGCATACGCCCCGTTCATCCAGAGCTAGTACCAAGGCTTGTCCGTCAATACCCCTGAACACAAAGGAAGCGATAGATGGAGAACGCTGTGTGGGGTGTCCAGTCAGTTCCGTACCTAGAATAGAGAGGATGCCGTCAATCAGAATGTCACGTAGTTTAGTGAGATAGGGCACACTCTTGTCCAGGTTATTGGTTGCCCACTCAATTGCCGCACCCATTCCAGCGATACCAATTACATTTTCTGTCCCTGCCCGCTTTCCCGCCTCTTGGTGTCCCCCGTGGAGCATAGAGAGTATATCTACACCCCTGCGCACGAACAAGGCTCCTATGCCCTTCGGGCCACCGAACTTGTGAGCTGACATAGAGAGTAGGTCTACACCCGTCTCTCTCACATCAACCGAGATATGCCCGACGGCCTGGGTGGCATCGGTATGGAATAGCTTATCAGCGGAATTGGTCGCCCATGACGCAAGCGATTTCATGTCTTGTACTGTCCCGACCTCGTTGTTGACCCAAAGAATCGACATGGTATCAATGAATGTCAGGTCTATAACAGGTTTGGATGGTACAATTCCTAGATGGTCACTTTCGAGTCCGACAATTCCACCGCGCCGTCCATATTCCATCGAACTGTGCTCTACATTGCTTTTTACTGTACTAAATGCTGAAAGTACCCAAATATTTGCCTCCGTTGCCCCAGAGGTGAAGTAAATCTCGTCCGGCTCGGCGTTGATGGCCTTGGCGACCTTGGATCTGGCCTTTTCTACCAATTTTCGGGCTTCAGCACCAGCATAATGTAGTGATGACGGGTTTCCATATATATCAAACGCATCGTGCATCGCCCGTCTCGCAGGCAGGCATAGTGGCGTTGTCGCCGCATAGTCTGCGTACACATTTCGTGTCAATGTATGTATCCTCCTTGCAATTTTCACATGTGATAGAAGCAGAGCCATGCACCCGAATGGTTCTTCCACGGTGCTGAATTTTGATTTCGTTTCCATCCGTGGTGGCTATCATATTCCCACACGATTTACAAAAAACCGCTCTATGCATGGTTCCATCCCTTCTATCATCGAGATTTGGGCGGCGGGTCCCCCTTGCTTTAGCCATGGGGAGCGTCAATCCTCTCCGGGAACTCGTTCAAGGGCTATCCCTCCCCATAATGGCCTTGTATCTCTGCTCCAGTTTGCCGTCGGCATAGTCTGTATCTACGCTGTCAAGGAGGTCTCCATACTCCAGGATAACGGCCTCCATCGCGTCCCGGAATCTCTCAATCCTGTCCGGGCCGAACCCGTACACCTCGTGCAGGGCCACAGCAGAGGCTTGATATACCGTGGTCAAGCATCTATGTACCAGCTCTTTCTTTTGATGTGCTGATACAGCGCCCTTTGCGGCCATGAGCTTCGCCGCGTATGCATTCCGCCTCATGACATATCTTCCTTCGGCGGATCGGGGAGGGGCATCCAGTGGGTGACAACCGGCTTCCCCACAATAGGGAGATTCCTCCATTTTCCGTCTGTCGTATGTGCTGTGTATACTTTCACGCTTCCGTCCTCGAACTCTATGGCAACATTCACATTATCTGACGTTTTTTCAAACATTCCGGGGCTCCACATTGGTGTCCCTTTGAGACTTTTGAATATGCTGTCATGCTCAACTGGCAGCCTATCCTTGACGCTAATCCACTCGCTCATGCTGTCCGCCCTCCTCGTCCATCAAGTCAAGGGTGTAAGTCTCTAAAGCTGATTCGACATTAAAACTTCTAGAAAACAAACATTTCTTTTTCGTCTGACGGAAAACCGTGATTGATATGCCAACCGTATCATCAGGGACTTGGAGCTTGTACTCTTTCATTGTACGCCCTCCCCGTCGTGGATGGAGCCGATGACCTCCATAAGAACTCCACGGTTCCACTCTGGAAACTGTACTGTATGGCGGTATTGCAGTCTGAATTTCGCCCAATTACTATCATATACAACGATGAAATGTTCACCGCTTTCGTCGAGTATATCCCCCTCAAAAATCTTCTTCCCGTTTTTGTCGGTCAGGCCGGTGTACTGGCAGACCGTGGAGGGGTCAACATCATGACAGGTATCGCAGCAAATAAAGCCTTTGCTTTTTGAAAATAATGTTTTGCTATCACTGGGCAAGATTGCGCGGGCACCGCCTGCAAAGCATACCAAGCTTCCGGAAATCCATTCTCCATTATCCAGCCGCTTAGCTTTGAAAAGGATTTCTCTCATTGTTTTTCCTCCATCATCGTTAAAGCCTTCTGCAAGCAAGCCTGTATCTCTTCACTGATAGCAGCATTGCTCTTTGCGAATGTACTGTCTAAGTAGTTTTTGTCATGGTAAGCAAGAGTTTCTAGAGCTAACGCAACACGAATGTACTCTTCTGACGTTTTGCATACACACTCAGGGGATTTCATTGGGCACCTCCGATGATCTCGTCCAATGTGGCCCGCCTTATGCTCCTCAGCGTAGGAAACGTTTCATCAAGGTTATCAAGACTGCCCTTATAGTTGTCTTCGTCATCATACATGTAAAATGTCTGTCCCACTATATCAACGTATGCCAATGTTTTAACAACTGGATATAGCACTTTGATAGCCTTCGCCCTCTCCACCTCCTGCTCCGTCCAGCGGGGCTTGCGGGCGATGTTTTCTGGATGATTTATGAGATTGTTAAGACATTCCACAGTGGAGAATCCCCAGCAGTCATTTGATATTTCAATCTGGAATGTCCCATATTTATTGATACGAAATCGCCCTAACGTGTTCCCTCTAATTTCAAACTTTTCTTCTGGTTCAACCCCAAGCACCTCGCAAATTCTCGGCTTGTCCATGTTGGCCCCCCTCCTTGATTTTCAGGTACTTTTCGATGGCTTCGTCTAGGTCGGTCTCCTTTCGCTGGCCGTAGGAGCAGAAATCATCCGGGCCAAAGTTAATGCTAAACGACGCTCCGCCCTCATGGTCTGTTGCAACATCATCACTCTCACATTCCATAGTATAGTGATTGAACCACTTACAATCCCGGCACCTGACCACAGGCACGGCGTCGATGGTGGGCAGGCTATCAAACATACGCTGCATGACGGCTCCAGTCACCCCATCACCACCAAAGCACTCTCTGGCTTTATCCGCATCAACTAGTCTCATGCTCGGCCTCCTCCTTTTCCTGCTCCCTCCGTAGTGCGGCCTCGGCTTCCTCGCGGGTCAGAAAAACAGTTTTGCCTATATCTGACATATAAAAACTTCTGCTAATTTTATTGTAAGCCGTAATAGCCGAGCAATATATATCGCCATCACAAGCGACCCCTTTAATAGATACATGATTCCCCTCAATTGGGAAATGTGCTGTAGAAAACGCCGACTTTATAAACCAAACTGTGGCGTTTGGCTTACATTTGAGCACCACGCACCGCCCTTCATCGTCGGCCTGCTTGAGTTCGCGGAGGCGGTCAACGGGGCCAAGTTCTTTGTAGGCAGATAGTTCCCGCTTCACCTGCTCCAGCTCGGCCTCTTGCTCTTGTAATAGCAAGTGCCTCCGATCAAGTTCTTTCGCCTGCTGAAATACTAAGTCCACCTTGCTTTTTAGCTCGGCCCGCAGCTTCTCGTTTTCGGCCTGGAGTGCGGAGAGGGCGTCTGCCGCCTCCATGCACAAGTCCATGATTTCCAGTGTCGCCTTATCAGCACATAGGCTGTCGGTGCGCAGCCGCTCAATCAGCTTCTCAATGTCCATCACTTTTCCTCCTCGGGCCGCTTGAGCCAAGCCAGACACTCGTCCATTTCGCCAAGTCGCCAGTCATAGATACACAGCAGTTTCGCCAGTTCCTCGTCGCTCATGGCCCGGATGCGGTCGGCGTTGGACAAAATTCGTCCCGGTTTGTACTGAGGGCACCAAGAAATTCTGGCCGTTGTACCGGCGTTATTGCAGTCATTTTTGCAAGTAATGCAAATCGTTTTCATGCGTTCTCCACCTCTTCCGGCGGCCCATCAAAGGCCGTCCAGTATTGGCCGTACAGTTCCAGGCTAAACGGTTTGATATGCTTGCAGTACAAGTTTCCATCCCTGCACCCCTCTGCAATTTCCAAGCCGCCCCATTGGAGCTGCGCTATCCCTGCACCCTCAATGTAGATTGCGGTCTCCTGGGTGATGGATTCCAACTCTGCGCGGGTATATTGGTGTCTCATGGCGATACCTCCGGCGGGCGGCGGTAATTGTCCTGTTTCTCTCTGACGCAGTCAAAGCATTGCCCGAATGAGCCATGTGTTTTCCAATAGCACCCCTCGCACGCCAGCGGCTCGTTCGGCGGGGTGAGGGTGGGCATACTGTCAATATCATCCTTAAAATCCGCGTATGCGTGCGCCCACGATACAGGAGCTGTTCCGCTATTCCATGTGTCTTGGATTCTCCTGTTGCATAGCTCTTGCAGTTCGTCTGCATCAATCGCCCTTGCCATCTTTCAGCGCCTCCAGTTCCTTCAATCTGATGTCCACGGCCTCGTCCGTCATGGGAGCGCCGCAGGCTGGGCAAAAGTTTTGTGCTTCCTCCATACTATCAAGGTCGTGTTCACACCTTGAACATTCCTGCCAAGTACATCCATCTTCATCAGTCATGCCTATCCACTCACCCCTCCACACCCGCTCCACCTGCTCCCGGCTGACGGGGCGGAGGGCCTTTATTTTTACCTTTTCCAGCTCAATAGCTCTTCCCCGTTGCCGTTTCCCATAGTAGTGAGGCGGCACACTTTCTAGGTGCCTGATTCTGTCCTCACAGCTCTTGATTGCAGCCTCTCGCCGCGTCATGCTCATTGCACCCCCTCCAGCATCTCCATCTCCTCCGCGCTCAGAATCGGCGCGCGGGTGTTCCACTCAAGCAAGGTATTATTTCTCACATAGAAAAAGTCAAACTTATATCTGAGCCATTTATGTATTTGTCTTGTGCCACATTTTTTGCACCTGACAACGGTTTCTTTCAGCCCGATTTTCTCATTTCCGCGCTCGATATATTCGGCCTCTCCGCCACAGTGAGCGCACGGCAGCAGCACTTCCGCATCCGTCAGCCGCTTGGCCGCCTCTCTATCGCCCAACAGGGCGCGCGTCTTATCGTCCATCGTTCGATTCCTCCTTGACTGCTTTCCAGCGTTCTTTGCGGCTACACGTCCCGACGACTGCATCACAAATGCTCTTGGACGCACAGCGCTCACATGGTCCCGCCCTAAAAAACTGTTTCATATACTCTGTGGTGGTTGATATGGAGTATCCGGTTGCCTGGGCTATCGTCTCCGGCCCATACCCGTCCAGCGCCATGCGCTCCAGTAAATCGCGGGACGGTCTGGGCTTTTTCGCCCTGGTATGTAGGAGACAGCCAACTTTTTTGGGGTTGCAGTCCGGCAACGGGCACTGCCCGCAGATTTCCGCCTCTTCTGCATCCCGCTCCGTAATCCTGCGCTCTACAACTGACTCCATCGCGTCCAGGCTGCGCCAGGGGGCCACCGCTCCGCTGATGCCGTAGGGATCTGCGGTTATCACGGCCTACACCTCCACCACATGGATTCCGCGCCCGGCCATGAGTTTTTTTCTTCAGCTCGTATTCTTTGGTCTTGTAGCCCTTCACATCTTCTACCACAGGCAGCCAGTGAATAGCGCCTGTGCAGTCCGGCTCTGTAGGGCGCTCGTATGCAAAGTCGGCCCGGTACTTAATCGCCCGCACACGCTCCCCCAGCGGTGTCGTGAACGCCTCCTGAAGCGTGAACTCCGGCTGGAGCTTCAAATCTCTGATTTCTCCGGCGCACAGCATGAGCATGAGTTGGTCATACCGTACGGCCTCTTTCTGACTGTCGAAGGTGATGCCATTTCGCACCGCCTTCTTGTTGCCGTATTTATTCACAAGCCAAGGCCCCTTTCATCAAGAATTTCCATCCAGGCCGCCCAGGTCAGCCCTGACTTTTTTGCCTCTTCCCAAGTGCCCGGAACCCCGGCCACCCGGCACTGACGGCGAAGCTCCTGCCACCGCTCCCGAAGGGCTTCTACCGCGTGGTCTATGTAGCCACCTGTCAGGGGCGGAGGTTGGTGCGGCATTTGTGGGAGCGGCGGGCATCGGGAGGAGATGTCCGTCACATCTGGCCAGAACTTCTTCTCCCGGAAGTAGGCCGCCACCGCCGCCCGAACGTCCTCGACGGCATACGGTTCCAGCACCAGCGCCCAGGCCGATTTCAGCGTTGTGTCCTCGGCACGGGGGTCGTTTGGGCGGAAGATGGCCAGCAATTTGAACAGATTGTCCGTATCCTCTCGGGTCACAGCGTCACGTCCTTCCTGTACTTCTACCGATAGCCTTCCGATAGAAGCCTTCTTCCCCTCCAAATTACCGCCATTCTCTCGGGAGAAGGAGGAGGAACGGGGGGATAATAGGGGGGATAGAGATAGGGGGTGTGGGGGAAAGAGGAAGGG
>OGJD01000127.1_pt1 | contig 76135 bp, 60 predicted proteins | sample 1571971 | NCBI WGS metagenome assembly OGJD01 (sample SAMEA2582117, study PRJEB24529) | metagenome | biome: Human gut stool | place: China | collected 2011
ATGGATATTGCCCTTGATGATTTAGAGAATCTCTAAATCATCAGGGCCTAAAAAGGGAGGTTCTTCCTAGATACAGGAAAAACCTCACAATTTTAGAGGAGAGCGCCAAGAGTGTAGAGAAAAGTTAAACCATTAAGGCTTAGGCTTTCGTGCTACGAATAATTAAGAGTGGTGACTTCAAGACCGCGGCAATACGCGTTGCAACGCTACCCAACATGGCGGCTTCAAAGTTATCGTACCCATGAGAGCCTAAGACCAAGAGGTCAAGCTCTTCAGAGTCCGCAAATTTCGCCATTTCGACACCCGCTTCCCCGCAAAGACGCTTGGTCTCAACAGGAATACCAGCTTCTTTAAAGAGCGCAAGAGCAGGGGAGACCGCCTTTTCAAACTGTTCGTCCTGGAAGGTTTTCACTTCCTCATCACTCATCACCGTCAAGGGCACGCCCGCACGAGAGGGCATTGCAATAGCACGGAAGTCAGAAACGACGTTGGCCAACACAAAGGTGGCTTTGGGTCCAAAGAGTTCACGGTTTGCAATGATGAATTTCGCGGCAGCTAAGCTATATTCCGAGCCGTCCACGGCGAGACCCACACGAATATCGTTGTGGTCTTGTGGCATCACATCGCGAATGATCAACATCGGGCGCGTGGTGGTCGCAAGAAGGCTATTAGACACACTGCCAAAGAGGAAGCCGCGCAATGCGCCACGCCCATGGCTACCAATCAAAATCAGATCAGGCTGGTAGTCTTCAATCGCTTTATTGAGCGTCGGGACAATTTCGCCCACACCATAGGCATAGTGAGGCTTCACAGTGGACCCCGTTAAGACGTCCTTCACGTCATCAAAGACGCGAGCAGCTTCTTGCTCGTAGTAGCGGTGTAGCTCTTCCTCAGTTTCATGCGCATAAATGCGACCCGGGACGGGCAAAATGGCATAGAAGACTTCAACTTCAGGATTTTCCCAAGGCAAAAGGGACTGAATCTTCAGGTAATCCAAGGCACGAAGGCTCTGTTCGGAACCATCAACTGGAACGAAAATTTTCATAGTGTGAAACACCTCCCGAGCGCCTTCATCGAGTCTGTGGCTCGTGAGCTTGCTCGAATAATGTGGTCAAGAAACGGTGCTTACTTCCATCATAGCAAGTTTGCGCACCGCTGACGCAGTTTTGACGCGCTTCTTGACGAAAGACTCAGGATTCCTCGGTCTTGACAGTACTGAGTTCGAGCTTAGGCACACTTTCAAGTAGCATTCGGGTGTAATCGCTCTTGGGGTTCTCGCGAATACTCTGCGTTTCACCCACTTCCACCAATTCACCATCTTTCATCACCGCCATACGATCTGCCATGTAGTTCACCACGGCAAAATTGTGCGTGATAAAGAGGTAGGAGAGCGACTTTTCCCGCTGTAAGCGACGAAGGAGATTCAAAATCTGCGCTTGCACTGAAACGTCGAGCGCTGAGGTGGGCTCATCGCAAATCAAAATGCGAGGTTCTGGGGCCAGGGCTCTTGCAATCGCGATACGTTGACGCTGACCGCCAGAGAAAGCATGCGGCAGACGGTCAAGCGCATCGGCGGGCAAGCCGCCACTTTCTAGGAGCGAGAGTAGGCGCGCTTCTTTTTGCGCCTTTCCCCATTCGGGGCGCAGAGCGTCCATCCCTTCGAGGAGCGTTTCTCGGATGGTTAGTCGAGGGTCGAGCGAGGCAAAGGGATCCTGGAAAATAATCTGAATGCTTTGTCGCAGGCGTGCCAATGACTCTCGGCGAGAGAAGTCAAGCGCTTCACCATCCAATATTACTTTCCCTGTGACACGAGCGCCACGCCCTAAAAGTCCAAGGGTTGCCAAGGCCGTGGTGCTTTTCCCAGACCCAGATTCCCCCACGAGCGCTAAGGTTTCGCCTTCCTTTAAAGAGAGCGAAATATCTTTCACAATCGCTTTACGATGTCGATCCCAGAAGCGCCCACCGTAAGAGACGTTGACGTGCTGGAGTTCAAGAAGGACTTTCTCACGCGCTGCCACTTCGCCCCAAGTAGTTTCTTGCGCTGCGAGAGTTTCTTTACCTCCCGCCTTGAGGTTTTCGAGTTCTACAGGGCAGCGCAAAAACCGCTCCCCATTTCCTAGCATGTCAACTCGCGTGAGAAGAGGGTGTTCACCAAAACAAGGCTCAACGGCCTTGGGGCAGCGTGCTGCAAAGCGACACCCAAGGGGAGGGTCAGAGAGCGAAGGGACACTTCCTTCAATCGGCTTTAAAGGAATATGGCGCGAAGGCGTTGGGAGCGCTCCGAAAAGGGCTTTGGCATAGGGGTGCAGTGGACGCGCAAAAAAGTCCGCAACGCTTGCTGTCTCAACGGTTTCTCCTGCGTAAAGTAGCGAGAGCCTATCGGCCGTCTCTTTCACCACAGCCAAATCGTGCGTAATGAGCAAAATCGTGAGGCCATATTCTCGCTGCAGATCTTTTAGGAGCTGCAAAACCTGACGCTGAAGGGTTACATCGAGCGCCGTTGTCGGTTCATCGGCAATAATTAATTGCGGACGCGCCGCTAAGGCCATCGCAATTAGTACACGCTGCTTTTGTCCGCCTGAGAGTTCATGCGGGAATTTCTTCATACTCAAGCGGGGTTCGGGAATCCCGACGCGGGTGAGCCAGGAGAGTACTTCGCTCTCTCGCATGCCTCGATCAGAGCGCACTTCCGAGGGTAGGGCTTCTGCAATCTGATCTCCCACTGTCATCACGGGATTTAACGCCGTGCCAGGTTCCTGGAAAATCATCGCAATCCTGCGACCTCGCCAAGCGCGTATCGCCTCTTCAGAAAGGTCGGGGAGCGAAACCCCATCAAAGAGAATGTCGCCAGTAAGGAGCTTCGCTTCTTCCGGTAAAAGGCGCATGATCGCTGATGCGGTGAGACTCTTCCCACAGCCACTTTCCCCGACTAACGCAAAGGTTTCGCCTTCTCGCACAGCAAAACTCACATCGGAGAGCGCCTCAAGGGGACCGTTCGCAGAAGGGAGGGCGAGCTTCACATGCGAGAGAGAAAGAAGAATTTTTTCTTGGCTCATAGCTCTTCTCCTTTCGCCGAGGAAACACTTGCTTTTCTTTGTGCTTTTCTTTCTGTTTTCCCAACTTTTCTCTCTATTTTGCCTTCTGAGACCGCTCTTGGATCGAACGCATCACGTACCGCAGCGGCCAGGAGGTTCGCGGAAAGCACAAGCGTCAACATAAAAAGAAACGCGGCGCCCAGATTCCACCAAATCATCGGGGTGCGACTCATCTCGGATCTAGCCGCATTAATCATCGTGCCAAAGGAATTCATCGAGGGGTCAACGCCCACGCCCACATAGCTTAAGACCGCTTCATAGAGCACAATGCCAGAAAAGTCCAGCACGGCAACAGTGAGCACAATGTGAAGCACATTAGGAAGCAGGTGACGCCACATGATTTTGAAGGACGAAACGCCCAAGGCCTGCGCTGCGCGCACGTAGTCGAGCGTTGAGAGCTTTAACGCTTCTGCTCGAAGCAGACGCGCGAGCGTTGCCCAACCCGTGAGCCCAATGATCAGGGCGAGTGAAAAAAGCTTCACATCCGCGCGTTCGAGCCCCGTTTGCCAGAAGTCAGGATGACTATCCATATAGCTTTGAATCATCAGGACAGTGGCGGCAATCAAAAGAACGCCTGGAGTGGAAGAGAGCGTGGTGTAAAGATACTGAATGATATCGTCAACCCAGCCCTTAAAGTAGCCTGCGACAATCCCCAAAGTCACCGCAAAGGGAAGGGTGGAGAGCGTTGCCAGCGTGCCAATCACAAGCGCCGTTCTAAAGGACTGGAGCGCTGAGAGGAGCACATCGCCCCCAACCGCATCGGTTCCCAAGGGGTGGCGTGCGGGCCAAATGAGAATCGTGGCACCAGCGAGCATCAAAAGAATTGCCCAGGTGAGTAGACTCGCGCGCCCAGCTGGCGTTTCTGGTAAAGAGACGCGACGGCGCATTAGCCCGTTAACGCAGAGCTGCGAGAAAAGGGCGACGGCAAGACCTCCCACCGCCCCAAGCGCCATTTTCCCCACGAGCTCCGAAGTGCTCGCAGGATGCGCGAGCGGTGCTTTTAAGGGTTGAAAGTCGCGAGAACGGCCTTCTGGCGTCACCACCGTACTCTTATCGAATTCACGTAGTGCAAAGGGTTCACTATAGCTTCGCTCTGGCGCGGCAGCGCCCAAGAGATCTTTCACCGCAAATTCGAGCGCCGAGCGCGTTACTGGGGAGTAGACAGCGCTGCCATCCGCGGCAGGGGGGAGTGCCACTCTAAAGTGGAAGGAGTCAAGGAGTGCTACGTCAGTAAAGGCCGCCAAGAGCGTAGCGGCAGTGGCAGCACTTGGGCGCGAAAACACACGCGCCCAGCGGATACTACGCGTCTTATCGCGCTTTACCCAAAGCGTATAGAGGATAATCACGGCGAGAAGAATCGCCATCACAATGTCCGTGGGAAGAATCACCCATTTCATAGCGCGGCTCCTCCCTTAATCCTTGGAGAGGCGAATACGCGGATCCACCAGCGTGTAAACGAGGTCAGTCAAAATGAGCCCCACAATATAGGCAAGCGTGCCCAAAAAGACCATGGCGCGCACGACGGAAAAGTCCTGCGCATTCAAGGCATCAATCGTATAGCTCCCAAGCCCCGGAATTCCAAAGAAGCTTTCCATAATGAGGCTCCCCATAAAGAGCATGGGTAGCACCGCCACGGTACTTGTGATAATGGGAAGGCTTGCGTTACGAAGCACATGTCCAAAGAGAATGCGCGTTTCAGATAACCCCTTAGCTCTTGCCGTTTTCACATAGTCCTTATGAATTTCTTCTAAAAAGAGCGCTCGGTAAAGCAGCGTATCGCTCCCTAAGCGAGAGAAGACACCAATAAAGACTGGGAGAAGCAAGAAGGGCCAGGAGGCAACGCCATTTTCCCAACCGCTAATGGGCACTAAGCGCATTACTTTGCTAAAAAGCCATTGTCCCGCGATGATATAAAAGAGTCCCGAGACGCTCATCAAGAAAACCGCAAGCCCAATCGCTGCACCTTCGAGTTTTGTGCGTCGATAAAGCACCACAAGAAGCGACCAGCTCACCATCACGATGACGCCCAAAATAAAAGTGGGGAGCGCCAGCAGGAGCGAAGGGACCATACGCGTCGTGATCTCATAATTAATGTCGCGCCCAGTACCAGATCGTCCAAAGTCGAGCGTCAAGAGAGGGACAGAGCGCGTAAAGAAAATGGTCTTCGTGAGCTTTTCTGAACCATCGGCCTTCTCATTAAAAAAGAGCGGCATATCGTAGCCGTGCGCGGTCTTCCATGCGGCAATGGCTTCTGCGGTGACGCGCTTTCCCCCAATATTGAGGCGCGCCATATCGTCAGGCGTATTCACCGCAAAAAAGAGGAGGAACGTGAGAAGATTGACCCCTAAGAGAATCAACACCCCGTAGAGCACTCGGCGAACTAAATAGCGAAACATAACTTCTAGTCCTCCTTACGCTTTTCTGGCGTAGCGCGGAGTGTCACTTGATCTCGACGCTTCAAAACGCCTTTAGCGCCCCAGATGAGCGCGAGAAGCCCCAACGCAATGAGCACCAAGGGCCAGAGAATTGGGTGGTTCCACGCTTTAATTTTCTCGACACGCTCCGCGGCATTTACCCCTAGATATTGGAGATGGTTTTTCACCATGCCAGAAGGCTTGGCGGAATCAATCCACGCGTGATACGCCGCCACATTCGAGGGGAAATAGCCAAAAAGAAGCGGCGCGTCTTCTTGCAAGCGCTTTGTCATCCGATCGATTAACTGCTGTTTTTCTGGCGTATCGTCTAAATACTGCATGCGGGCAAAATCGCGATCAAATTTCTTTGAAGTGTAATTCGTTTCATTACTTCCCCCAAACTCCACGCGACCTTGCGGACTGTAAAAGAGAAAGAGGAAATTTTCTGCATCAGGATAGTCAGCCTGCCAACCGGCAAGGAAAATCTGCACGCCACCCGTGGAAAGTTTATCTTGGAAGCGGTTAAAGTCGGTGGCGCGAATTTCGAGCTGAATGCCCAATTTCGCAAACTGGCGCTGGAACCATTCGAGCAAACTCTTGCTCCCTTGAGAAGCACTTTGATAGTCAAAGTTAAGCACCAGGGGTTTGCCTGTATGCTGATCAATACCACCGGGGTAGCCAGCCTTCTCCATCAAGGCTTTTGCCTCGTCAAGCGATCGGCGCACGACTTCCCCCTTAGCGTTCTTGGTGAAAACGACTTCGTTAAAGGCCTCTGGGCCATCCTCTCGGTAGCCAAAGAGCCCCGGTGGGACAATCCCATGCGCGACCATACCTAAATCTTTTTCAAAAATGGCGACGTATTCCTCCCAATCAACAGCAATGGAGATGGCTTGCCGCAGGTAACGTGCGCGCTCTTGCGCTGCTTTATCACCCGCACCACCAAGTAGGGGATCCTTCCAATTAAAGCCAATATAGAAAATTCCCGCTTCAACGGATTTTGGCAACTGCAGGCCTTTTTCGCGATAAAGTGCTGCTTTTTCTGGACTGTCACCCATCGCCACGGCAAAGCCGCCACCCATGTCAACGCGGTCAATCAAGGGCGAGTCGTAGTAGCCCTGCAAGAATTTACTCTGTAAGGGAACGGCTTCCTTTTCAATATCAAAGATGACTTTATCGACGCGGGGCAATGGCGTGCCACAAGGCGCAAGGAACCCCGCCTCTTTGTCACCGGGCGAGCCCTCGCAAGGGTAGGTTTCTCCACGGAAAAGTGGGTTTTTCACCAACACATGCTGACGGTTTTCTAAAAATTTCGCCATCATGAAGGCCCCAGTCCCCACAGGCCAAGTATTCAAGGTGAAATTGTTGGCGGCGAGAAGCGGTTGCGAGAAAAAACGGTCGGCTTCAACTGGCATCGGGGCCAAAAAGTTCATCGTGAGCCAGTAGTTAAACTGCGGGTACTTGCCTTTGACGCGATAGCGAACGGTGTATTTATCTAGCGCCATCACACCATCAAAAGGCACGCGGTCAAGGTCAAAGTAGGGGGCGGCCGTGCCGGCGGCTTTTTCCGCCTTTTCAAGCTCAGCAAGTTTGGCGGCATAGTCTTCTAGCCCCACCACATGCTCCGACAAAATGGAGAGTACGGGGCTCACAAGGCGCGGATTCGCCAGACGCTTTGCGCCATATACATAGTCGGCGGCGGTGAGTTCACGCGTGGCTTTCTCACTAAAATCAACGGGGCTACGCATCCCTCGGGCTTCGTCTTCCGTGAGATGCCAATATTTCCCCACCATTTTGCCACTTGCGTCTTTTTCCATCACAAACGCCGGGTGGGGCGCAAATTGAATCCCAGGTCGAATCTTAATGTCGTACTGCGATTCGGCAATCAACTCTGGAGGAGCATCCTCTGGCAACACCTTCCCCTCTTTGTCAAGGTAGGTAGGGTGCACGACAGCTTCGGCCGTTCTCGGAATAATTTCGTAGGGGCGCTTCAAATAGTGGTACTGATAGAGCGTCTCATAAATCGCAGAGACGTAAGTGGCCTCGTCCGAGACATAGGAGCGCTGTGGGTCGAGGGTTTTGGGTGAGCGAGAAGAGAAAGCAGAAAAAAGCGTTTTTTCTCTGTACTCTTCAAGCGAGTGAGGAGCATTCAAAACAGGCTCTGCCTGCACTAGGGAAGTCGACCCCAGTGTTGCTGCGAGAGTGGCAAGCGTCAAGGCGAGCAAAGAGAAGCGCCTTGCGCTCGCAGGCACTCGTGAGTCTTTTAGGAGCCTATTTTGCTGCATCCCCTTTTTTCCTCCATCTCTCAAGCGACATCGTAATCCTTAGATTATATCGGGGAGAGAAGCGTTCTTTCGCTCCACTAAGGCTTTTCGCTTAAAGAAACGTTGCCGTAGACTGGTGCCTAATTTCTACCTCTCCAGAGGTAGTGCTAAGAGGAGAGGCGAAAAAGTGATGTTTTAAGCGTGCGCTTCATGGAGATTTTGCCAAAGCCTTCTGATACATAGAGAATTTTTTTTTCAATTAAGAAAAAATGTCTTAGAAAGGTTAACTTTTTCTCTCCCATACGATTTAAGTCAAAGTTTAGAAGAATCTTTACATTCGTCAGTGTTAACCCTTACTCCACTTTGGATATACAATGATAGAGTTCGATACAGTGGTGTTGCACGGTGTAATTCCCCGTTACCCTTTGCTCATTGGAGAATGATGAGCGAAATAGGGCGACACACCTGGGTTAAGCACTGATTCCACGGTATCAATTTCATTTTTATGGAGACACTTGAATGAAAAAACTTCTCGTTGCAGTGGCCTTGTCCGCCGCTTTTGGTTCTGCTTTTGCTGCTGAAGATGTCACGACTGACATCGCTGTGATCGGTGCTGGTGGCGCTGGTTTGTCGGCTGCTGTGGAAGCCACGAACTTGGGTGCTAAGGTTATCGTTGTTGAAAAGATGGCCTTCCCTGGCGGTAACACGATTCGCGCTGCTGGCGGTATGAACGCTGCTGCTACGGCTCTTCAGCAGGCCAAGGGCACGTTCGACACACCCGAAATCGCTTTCTTCGACACGATGAAGGGTGGTCACTGGAAGAACAATCCTGACCTCGTCCGTACGCTCGTTACCAAGGCTTCTAGCTCTGTGGAATGGTTGCTCGCTTTGGGCGGTGACTTCCGCGACGTCGGTTTGATGGCTGGTGCTTCTCAGCCCCGTACGCACCGTCCGACCGGTGGTGCTTTGGTTGGCCCGGAAGTGATCCGTACGTTGACGACCGCTGCTAAGGCTCGCAACATCGACATTCGCACCAACACCGACGCCCTCGAAATCTTGAAGGACAAGTCTGGCCGCGTGACCGGTATTAAGGTTAAGAGCAAGAAGGACGGTGAATACACCATCCACGCTACCGCTGTGGTTGACGCCGCTGGTGGTTTCGGTGCAAATAACGCCATGGTCTCGAAGTATGTGCCCCGCTTGAAGGGCTTCTCCACGACGAACCACCAGGGTGCTACCGGTGAAGGCGTTGTGCTCGCTGAAAAGGCTGGTGCCGCTTTGATCGACATGGCTGAAATTCAGACCCACCCGACCGTTGTGCCTAACGTTGGCGAAATGATCACCGAAGCTGTTCGTGGTAACGGCGCTGTGTTGATCAACAAGGAAGGCAAGCGCTTCTTCAACGAACTCGAAACGCGTGATGCTGTGTCTGCTGCTATCTTGAAGCAGAAAGACGGTGTGGCTTACCTCTTCTTTGACTCCGATATGCAGAAGTCCTTGAAGGCCACGAACAACTACATCAAGGCTCCGTACGCTTTGTCTGGCGAAACCCTTGATGAAATCGCTGGCAAGATGGGGGTTGATGCCAACACCTTGAAGGCCACGATGGAATCCTACAAGAAGGGCAAGGCTGCTAAGAAGGACGAATTCGACCGCGCCAACATGCCGCGTGACCTCGACAAGGGTCCGTTCTACGCTATCTTGATCACCCCGGCTGTTCACCACACCATGGGCGGTATCAAGATCGACTCCTTGACTCAGGTTTACAACACCCAGGGTCAGGTCATTCCGGGCTTCTTCGCTGCTGGTGAAGTCACCGGTGGTGTTCACGGTGGTAACCGCTTGGGTGGTAACGCTCAGGCCGACATCGTCACCTTCGGTCGTATCGCTGGTCAGCAGTCCTACATCTATGTGAAGAAGGCTCAGGCTGCTGCCGCAGCCAAGTAATCACATAAAAGTGAGGCTTTAATGTGGTGGGCGTGGGAAGAGGGTTCTCTTCTCGCGCTCCTCACGACAAACTGAGCGTGAGATGGTCGCTCCGTTTTGTCAAAGCACTAAAGGCAATTCGCGCTTTTCCTAGCTGAAAGCATGAGTTGCCTTTTTCTTTGCCTCTTCGTTTTTTTACGAGAAGACAATTTCTCATCAAAAGGCTAGGATTTTAATCCTCAAAAGAGACCAAAATTCGATTTAAATCTACTCACTACTCTCACAGAAGAAAATCCGAAAATTGAGTAAAATTCTCAGGGTTTTACACTATAGGAAGATTTGATCCGAGAGGGTAATATGAAATTGAACAATTCCCCCGAGACTCTTTTTTTAATTCCTAACGTTGAGGACCCAATCCCCCTAGAGAAACGTGCAAATGCACAGCACTCGCCACGCTTGTCGTAAGGGACAATCCCTCTGACAAGAAGAAGGTATATCATGGCAACAACTCCCTTTATTGAGCGGGAAGACTACGATCGATTCCTCGAGCAGGAAGCATCGCATTTTCCGCGAGCGACTAAGGAGGCAGTAGCCCGCCTGATCACCTCGTCACTCCCAGACGAAGTGCAATGGGTGGCCGATAGTGCGCGCGAGTATCCCGAAGATCTCTTCTTAGTGGATCAACCGCCCAGAGTGTTGGTGTACGAAGGCGACCTATCTCTTCTGGGGCGTCAAGTACGTCTCGTGGTCGCTGGATCTCGCCAAGCTTCTGAAGCTTGTCGTGCTGATACCGAGTCGCTTTGCCAAGCGTTAGCCTCGCACGGCGTTTTCATCGTAAGCGGTATGCTCTCCAATATTGATATGGCCGCTCACGAGGGGAGTTTGCGTGCCGAAAATCCCGATCCAGAGCGTCCTGCAACGAGTGGCGCTATTGTCTGCTCGCCTTTTGGCGCACCATGGCCAAAAGGACGCCGTGAGTTGGGGCACGCGATTTGTGACGCGGGTGGGGTGGTCGTCTCCTTGGTTCCGCAGGTGCGTGGACTTGCGCTAGACGAAAAAGAACGCCTTGAAGTGTTGAGCTACCGTCAGCAAGTCTTTGCGGCGATTGGGACGGCGATTCTTATCGTGTACCTGCGCCCCAATGGCGTGACAGAAACCTTGATTCAAAAAGCGCTTGATATGGAGCGCCCAGTCCTTCTTTGGCATAGTGCCTTAGAAGAAAAGAGTCCCTACCTAGAAGAACTTTTAGCCAATCCGCCTAAAGACGAAGCCGGGCGAGAGCTCCTCATTATTGTCAAGAGTGTGGAAGAAATTGAGGCCGCGATTTCAGCTTGGCAATTAGTCTGGTGGCTCTAGCGCGCCTCTCGCGCACTTCTCCTCTGAGAGAAAGCAGGACGAGTGAACAAAGTCTTCCTCGTCCTGAAATTTTGTCCACGTATTTGACGCGAATTTTTCATCGGGTATTTACCTATACCCAATAAAGATTTTCGGTGCTACTATGAGCCTGCAAGCTTGAGGGCTTGAGCTCCTCCAGTGCGATTTTCACCTCCCATTCGTCCGAGTGACGCTCGCTTTTAAGCTTGCATTCTCCTTGACATGGTGTAACTGAAAGAGAGAGCAGTTGCACTATGGTACTAAAGGCGCTTCATGAGAACGCACCGTCGGTTGATTCCTTCCTTCGGTGCGTTTTTTTATTCGCATTTTTTTTGAAGCACAAAAAAACTAGCAAGTCGCAAAACCTGCTAGTTCTTCTTTTAGGTGCACCTAAAACGCGTTATCGCGGGCTCCACGGCTGCACATGACCGCGCGGGAAGTAGGTGTAAGCGCCTGCGCTATGAAGCGTCTGTTCAGGACGGTTGTCGCAAATAAGGCTTGCGCCATCCCAATAGTCTTCTTCCACCTGAGCGGCCACCACTTCAGCCAAGGCAATCCCTGTACGAGCAAAAAGCTCAGGATCCATGATGCGGCATTCAAGGTGAGCCAAGGCGCCACCCACTAAGGAGGCGTTAATTTGGCGGGCAGGGAGCTTTTCTAAATGCGCGTAGGCAAACTTATCCTCTGTAATATCACGAGCGTGCATCGTGCCAGCACCAATCAATCCTTTCTTTAAGGCGTTGCCAGGAACCGAAATGCCGAATTCACCCGAAGCGATGATGTTCTTCGTGGAGTCATGCCCCAAGTCGAAAACAACGATCACCTGTGTGGGATCCATATTAAAGAGGGTATTCCAAGCGTTGGCCATCACGTTGTCACGCCCTTCTGGGGAGCGAGAGGTGATAAAGACCGTAGGACCGCCTGTGAGAAGCGCATAGGCTTTATTCTGGGGGACGTCAATCAACATAGCGAAATCGTAAATCTAAAGCAAGAAAGCCCCGATAGAGGACTACCGGGGTTTAAATTCTCGAAGAGTAACCCGATTAGAGGTTCTTTTCGATAAAAGCCTTCAATTCAGAAGGGGTGCGAACTTCGACTACGCGGTCGACTTCTTCGCCATTCTTGACAACCACCATGGTGGGGATGTTCACTACGCGGTACTTTTCAACGATGGCGGGATTCTTTTCGCTATCAGCGGCACCAAAATCAGCGCGATCCGCAAATTCGCCAGCAAACTTCTGGAAGAAGGGTGCAGCGCGACGGCAGTCAGCACACCAAGTGGCACCCACAGCAAGAATAAAGGGACGAGTCGCTTTCAGAACATCCGCCTCGAGGGTGGCATCGGTCACAATCTTAATGGCCATAATGGGCTCCAATTCAGTAAAAAAGTAGCAAGAGAAGAGGGGAGAGAAAAGGGTGCTCACCCCTAGATATAGTTTCTTCACTACTAGTAAACAAAACACATAGTCTTTCCATTCTATCAAAAAGCCGACCAAAAAGCTAAGGTTTAGCGCTAGAGCAAAAAGTTTCCAATCGTCAATAGCCAAAACGAGCTAAAAGCATCTTCTTTGACGATAGGTCAAAAAGGCGCAAGTTTTCTTTTTACGACATTTTTTCCTGAAGTCGCCACACCACTAGGCTTTGCTAGAATGATTCTCACTTTCTTCTGCTCACTTAAAGGATGAGTAGGTCGAAAGAATGCTCAATACTTTTTGCGAAACTCAAAAAAAACAGGTAGTATTGAGCCCACTGTGAAACACAATCTGTTGTGTTTAGTCACCCATATTCCCCCTACATGATGGAAGAAAAATGGAGATTTCATCGTGCTAAGGGGGTGTTTTGTCGAAAGATTTTAGGAACTCACAATGTCTGTGCAAATCGATTTGAGTCGCGATAAGTTGTTTGATGAGTTGGGGTTGATGCGCTTGCGTGAAAGCTATATGCGCCCCGATGAGAAGAGCCCGCAAGAACGTTTGAAGTTTGTGGCCGAAGCCTTTGCCTCGAACCCCGAACATGCCCAACGTATTTATGACTATGCGAGCCAGCATTGGTTGAGTTTTGCCACGCCGATTTTGGCCTTTGGCCGCACGAAAAAGGGTTTGCCAGTTTCGTGCTTTCTCTCCTACATGGAAGACAGTGCCGAAGGGCTTGTGAATACGCTCTCTGAAGTCAATTGGCTCTCCATGCTCGGGGGTGGTGTTGGGATTCACGTCGAAATCCGCTCGGCTGACGAAAAGTCCGTGGGCGTGATGCCGCACTTGAAAGTCTATGACGCCGCTTGCTTGGCTTATCGTCAGGGTTCGACGCGCCGTGGTTCCTATGCCGCTTTCTTGTCGATTGACCATCCGGACATTATTCCCTTCATTGAAATGCGCAAACCCACGGGTGACCAGAACATGAAGGCATTGAATCTTCACCATGGCGTCAATATTTCAGACGCTTTCATGGAAAAGATTGAAGCCTCGATGCGCGACTCGGATGCCGATGACTCTTGGGAATTGAAGCACCCGACAACGGGTGAAGTTGTGGACGTGGTGAGCGCTCGCGACTTGTGGCAACGTATTCTTGAAATGCGTATGCACACGGGCGAACCCTTCTTGGTCTTTACCGACACGGCTAACCGTGCTCTGCCTAGCTGGTTAAAGGACAAGGGCTTGAAGATCCATGGCTCGAACCTCTGTACGGAAATCTTCTTGCCCACCTCAAACGAACGTACCGCTGTGTGCTGCCTCTCTTCCTTGAACCTCGAATACTATGACCAGTGGTGTCATGTGCCGCAGTTCATTGAAGACGTGTTGGAATTCTTGGATAACGTGCTTCAGTACTTTATCGATCATGCGCCTGATACGATCGCTCGCGCTCGCTACTCCGCCATGCGTGAACGCTCGGTGGGCTTGGGTGCGCTTGGCTTCCATGCTTACTTACAGAAGAACCGCATTCCGTTTGAATCCGTCGTCGCTAAGGTGACGAATATGGCTATTTTCCGCCACATCCGTCAGGCTTGCGAAGAAGCCGACCGTCACTTGTGCGAACGCCGTGGCGCTTGCCCTGATGCCGCTGAATCTGGCGTGCGTCGTCATCTCTCGCACTGGATGTCCGTGGCGCCAAACGCTTCTTCCTCTTTGATCATGGGGGGCACGAGCCCCTCGATTGAGCCGTATCGCGCCAACATCTATCGTCAGGATACGATCTCGGGCGCTTACATCATGAAGAATCGCTTCTTGAAGGCTGAAGTCGCTCGTTTGGGTCTTGATACGGAAGAATTCTGGGCCGACATCATCGCACACGATGGTTCGATCCAGCACCGTGAAGACATTCCGGAGCAGATCCGCAACACCTATAAGACCGCTATCGAAATCGATCAGCGCTGGATTATTGAAATGGCTGCAGATCGCCAGCAGTTTATCGACCAGGGGCAGAGCGTGAATATGTTCTTCTCGCCCGATGTGTCGATTGGCTACTTGCACGCTTGCCACTTCATGGCTTGGAAGCGCGGTTTGAAGAGCCTTTATTACAACCGCTCTGACAAACTGCGTAAGGCTGACCGCGTGGGCGTTCAGGTGCAGCGCAAGCGTATCGAAGATGAAATCGATATGACGAGCGTGGCGGACGATACGACGTGTCTCGCTTGCGAAGGCTAATTCTTGAAGAACTTGCAAACACATAAAAAGGAAAAGACAAATGGCAGAAGAAATTGACGATAAGGGCCTCTTGGGCACGCGTGACTACTACAAGCCCTTTAGCTATCCTTGGGCCTATGAAGCCTTTATGGAAAGTGAACAGATGCACTGGCTCTGGACGGAAGTCCCGATGCTCGAAGACGTGAAGGACTACAACACGAAGTTGACGGAATCGGAAAAAGACTTCTTGACGAAGATTCTTCGCTTCTTCACGCAGGGCGACATTGACGTTTCGGGCGCTTACGTGAATAACTATCTGCCGCGTTTCCATCACCCGGAAGTGCGTATGATGCTCTCGAGCTTTGCTGGGCGCGAAGCCGTGCATATTGCCGCATACTCCCACTTGATTGAAACGTTGGGTCTGCCGGAATCGATCTATAACGAATTCTTGCAGTACGAAGCCATGGCCGCTAAGCATAACTTCTTTAACGAAGTGAGCGAAGTGGACACGGAATTGGCTGCCCAGATCGCTGCTTTCTCCGCTTTCACCGAAGGCATGCAGCTCTTTTCCTCCTTTGTGATGCTTTTGAACTTCACGCGTAATGGCACGATGAAGGGCATGGGGCAGATTATTTCTTGGTCTATCGCGGACGAAACGCTTCACACGGAATCGATGACGAAGCTCTTCCGTGAATACATTAAAGAACGTCCTGAACTCTGGACCGATGAGTTAAAGTCCCGCATCTACACCATCGCAGAAGTGATGGTCGATTTGGAAGACAAGTTCATCGACCTCGCTTTCGGCGTCTCGGAAATGAAGCGCTTGACGCGTGGCGAAGTGCGCGACTACATCCGCTACATCGCTGACCGCCGTCTCTTGGGCCTCGGTATGAAGGCTATTTTCGGCGTCAAGAAGAACCCGCTTCCCTGGGTGGACGCAATGTTGGGCGTCACGCACACGAACTTCTTCGAAAACCGTGCCACGGACTACGCCAAGGGTGCGCTCTCGGGTAACTGGGGCGACGTCTGGGGTCAGGCTAAGACCACGGAAGAAGGGGTGAAGAACTTTGATTCGATGCAGGATCAAGAGCTTCCGCTCAAGTAATTGAGCCGAAACCTCATTGAGGCCACAAGAAACGCTTCACGGAAGCGAAAATCTTGTGGCCTTTTTTATGTCTCACGAAAAAGAGTAAATTTCCTTATTTTTCAAAGGCTTTCCATTCTGGGAGTAGGGTAAAAACTAATAGTTTTCTTGACACGCTCAGGCTATTCTGGATGGGTAAAGTGGCTTCACCGCCACTTTCTCGCCGCTTTGCCTTTAGCCGTCCTCACATGACACTTGGACGCAAGAAGGGGACCACTAAAGCGCGGAGCTCACACACTCTTTGAGGAGACAAAATATGACCGATATTTCCCGCCGTCGCTTATTAGAAGGCACACTTGCTGGTGGCGCTATTGCTTTAACTGGCGTTGCCCAAGCTCGCACAAGCGACGAACCTAAGCAGTGGGATGCCACGTACGACGTGATCGTCATTGGCTCAGGCTTTGCAGGGCTTGCTGCTGCGCTTGAAGCCAAGAAGGCAGGCGCTAACGTCGTGGTGCTCGAAAAGATGGTAACGCCAGGCGGCAACTCCATCATCAATGGCGGTATTTTGACCGCCACGGGCTGCCCACAGCAAAAGATGCACGGCATTGAAGACTCGCCCGAATTGCTTGAAAAAGACATTTTGGCAGCTGGGCTCTATATGAACTACATGCCCAAAGTTCGTCTGCTCGCACAAAGCGCACTCTCCAACTACGAATGGACCATTAAGGAATTGGGCGTTGAATACCTGCCTGACGCTATTGGTCAGGAAGGTGGTCACTCGGTACCGCGCTATGTCACGACGAAGAACGGTTCTGGCTCTGGGATTGTGAACCAACAGCTCAAACGCTGCAAAGAATTAGGCATTCCCGTACAGACGAAGTGCTTCGTGGAACACATCATTCGCGCTAAAGACGGCCGCGTGGTGGGTTTGGAAGTCCGTGAAGGCTACAAATTCCCGAAGAAAGACTCTGGGAAGACCAAATTCTTGAAGGCCAACAAAGGCGTGGTGCTCTGCTACGGCGGTTTTGCGGCTGACGTCAAATACCGTATGTACCAGGATCCGAAGCTCTCCGATAAGCTCGACTCCACGAACCAGCCTGGTGCCACGTCTGAACTCTGGCGCGAAACCTCCAATATTGGTGCGCTCCAAGTGCAAAACGACTGGGTGCAGTGCGGCCCATGGGGTAACCCGCGTGAAAAAGGCTTAGGCATTGGCTGGATGTTTAACCAGACGGCAGCAGCCGAATACGGTATTTGGGTCAACAGTGACGGCGTACGCTTCATTAATGAGCTCGCCAACCGTAAGATCCGCGCTGACGCAATCATGGTTGAACAAGTCAAAGGCAAGAAGTGCTGGGCCGTGGCTAATGAACCTAACGTTGCACCGATGAAGAAACAACGTCCTGGCTTCATGGAAAAGATGCTTGAACGTAAACTCGTTGAAAAGTTCGACACCATTGAAGAGATGGCTAAGGCCTGTGGCGTTGATCCAGTCGCCTTGAAGAAGACGATTGAAGACTTTAACGGCTACGTGAAAGCGAAGAAGGATCCGGTTCTGGGTCGCTACATCAATAACGACCAGGTCCCGATGACGGAAGGTCCGTGGTACATTGGCGAACTCTCGCCCAAGGTGCACCACTGCATGGGCGGTCTAGTGACCGACATGGACTGCCACGTGATCGACGTCCTAAACGACAAACCGATTCCGGGTCTTTATGCCGCTGGTGAAGCCACGGGTGGCGTGCACGGTGCTGTGCGCTTAGGCTCTGTGGCCATTCTTGACTGCTTGGTCTTTGGCCGTATCGCTGGGACAAAGGCAGCGAAGGGTGCATAATCGCTCTTTAGCTTAGCTAAGAAAAAGGCGAGGGAGACCGTGAAAAGTCTCTCTCGCCTGTTTTTTTGCAGAGTTCCTTTAGTTGCGATGCACCACAATGCGCATCCCAGGACTTGCGATTTGAAGCACACGCTTCATTAGCACCTGCAGCCACCAGTGTAGGGCTTGACGCCTTTGCAGTGAAGGAAAATGGCGCTCCCCTTAGGATAGATGCGTTCACTATTAAAGTCCGTCTCGATCCCGTAGTTGTACTGAGGAGAATATTCAAACATCTCTTCGCCTTTACAGGGATGACCCGTCACGGTTTTTGCATCGATGATGGTGTTGTAGTAGGGGCCTTTCTCATCGCACGCATAGGTGGTGGGCGTCACATCGACGTAGGCGAGCGTTGTGCCAGGGTTCGGCAAAATGCCAAAGGCGCGCAGGATACCAAAATCTCCCGTAGGCGTTTTCGCGTCGCCTTCGCCTTCCTTATCAATCCCATTTTTTCCCACAAAGCCTTCGGACTCAAAAAGAAGCTCCCAAGCATCGTTCACGCCCTTGTGAAAGAACTGAATCGTCGCTTTGCACCCTCCCAGATAGCGCACCAGCATCACGTCTTGCACTTTATTGTCGTGGCGATATTTCGCCAAAACTCCTGCCCAATAGTCAGCCGCTTCCACATCAATCGTTGGATCTGCGGCAGGCGTTGCCGCCTCTGCGACGCTCACAAAACCCGTTCCCAACATCGTCGCGCCACCGAGTGCCGCCTTTAAAAAAGTTCTCTTCTGCATTCTGTCTCTCTTGAGTAGTCAATACCAGCGGCTTCCATTGCCACTGGTGAGGTTTAAAGTATAGAGACTTAGCCAAAAGAACTATCTCTTTGACGTTAAGTGTTGCGAATGAGAAAAGAATGAAACATTTGCAAAGGTTAAACACATTCTTCTTAAAGAAAAATGGCGGAAATCTCGGCTCTTCTAGGCGTTTTGCGTGCCTTCTCAGAGAAGGCTTTGCTAGAATGAGAGGCACTATGACTATCCAGAGAAAAAATGGATACCTAAAGAAGAGATAAGCATGCAGTTAGCCGCAATTACTGAAAACTTGAGTCCGTCCTTGTCGGCGGATCGATTAAAGCTTCTGATTAATCAGAGTGTGAAAGACGTTTTTCCCGATGCCACGATCAAAGATCTTGATGGCGGAAAGTCCTCTGGCAACATCCTTGAGCGTTTCCGTGACGCCATGGGTGGGCAATTTGTCGTCATGCCCGTGATGGGCCTTTGTGGCGCGCGTATTAGCGCTCGCTACTTAAGCGCAGGGGATACTGCAGTGGTGTCCGCCGCAGAAGCTGCTGGGGTGCAGTTGCGCCAGCCTGGGTTTGGGGCACTCAACACCACAAGCTTTGGCGTTGGGGAATTGATTGGGCATGCGCTCTCAGCAGGGCATAAGCACATTCTGGTGAGTCTTGCGGGCATGGTCAGCGCAGACGCTGGTTGCGGGATAGCTGCAGCGCTTGGTGTGCGCTTTATCAATCAGCAGGGGCAACCCTTCTTACCCGTAGGGGGAAATCTCGCGGCGATCAATAAAATCGCCCCAAATCAATTTTTCCTGCGTCCTCATGCGCAAACTATTACGGTCTTAGCAGAAAGCGCTGATACGCTTAATAGTCCGCAAACGCTCTTAAATGAAATTGCCAAGGAGCCAGGCGTCGAAGCATCTCACTTAAAAGCACTCGCTGAAGGCTTTAAGCATTTAGCCAACACGATTCGTCGTCAAGGTGGCGAAAAGATTCTGGGGCTCGCAGGCGGTCTCACAGGCGGTGGCGCGCTCGCAGGGCTTCGTGGCATGATTCGTGCTGAAGTGAAAGAGGGTGGCACTGAAGGGCTCTTAGAAGGGCAAAAGGCAGCGGAACCACGCTTGACGGATGTGGATTATCTCGTTGCGGTACTCCCAGAAGTCACAGAAGAAACGCTCAAAGAGGGGGCACTTTTAGGTTCTCTTCTCCAAGAAGAGCACTCGGCGCGTGTCATTCTTTTGACAAAAGAATTAAAAGTCTGCGCAAAAAACCTCTATTCTCTGGGCATAACGTCCATCTTTCCGCTAAACTTCACGGTATTAAATGAGAAAACGCCTTTGCGTGAAGATGAAGTAGTCTCTTTTGCTTTAGAAAACGCTATGCGTCTTCTTAAATAGGTACGTCACTCAAAGGGAAGTGCTTTCCTTTGAGTGGTGCACATAAACTTTCAACATACACTATTCAACTATGAGTCAATTTTTGAAAGAATTTCAGGCCTTTATTTCCAAGGGCAATGTGATGGACTTGGCTGTTGCTGTGATCATCGGCGCTGCTTTCTCCAATATCGTTAACAGTCTCGTGAAAGACATCGTGAACCCGCTCTTGGGCTTCTTGGTCGGTCGTCCTGACTTCACGAACCTCTTTGTCGTCCTGAAGCCTGTGGAAGGCTACACGGGGCCAGAAACGTACGACGCCTTGGTGAAGGCTGGTGCCACGGTCTTTGGCTACGGTGCTTTCTTGACCGCCGTTGTGCAGTTCCTCCTCTTGGCCTTCGTGATCTTCTGGTTGATCAAGGCTGTGACCTCCGTTCGTAAGCGTCTTGAAGCTGAAGCTGCTCGCTTCGCTAAGGCTAAGGAAGAAGAAGTCGCTGCTGCTCCTGCTCCGACGCCGGAAGACATCGCTCTCTTGCGCGAAATTCGCGATTTGCTCTCGAAGAAGAACGCCTAAGTCTTTTTCGACAAGTCTTCAAAAGCGGGGCCCGTTCTTCAAATGGAAGGCGGGACCTTCTTTTTGGACAAACAAAAAACGCACTTCAATGAAGTGCGTTTTTCGTTGAATGGCGTGCTTAATCTGTTGTCGTGATGTAGCGCTTCAATTCCTGAAGTGCTGTTTCAACATTGGGATATTCTTCTCCTTCTGGTTCTGCAATTTCCGCTTTTTTGCTTTCCGTTTTTGGTGGGAGGGACTTCTTAAAAGCGAAGGCTTTCACTTCAAATGGAAGGCCGCCTGTGCGCAGCGATTGACGCAAAAAGATGTTGATCGCAGTTGTGAGATTAAGCCCCAATTCTTCATAGAGCGCTTCACATTGCTTCTTGATTTCCGGGTCTACACGGATACTGATGGTCGTGCTTTCAGCCATGAGAGAGGGTCCTTTGGAAAAAGAATTTGAGATACATTGTATAGACATTATTCATACAATGTACTGAAGTTATTCATACAATACTCCAAAAAACCTGCTTTGGCAAGTCTTGCAAGAAAGTGAGATTAGAGCCTCAAAAAGAGAGGAGAAGCGCGAGCGCGAGGAGCGTAATGAGGAGCACAGGAATCGTCAAAACGATCCCCACGCGGAAATACATGCCCCAGGTAATCGTGAGATCTTTTTTCGCCAAGACGAATAACCAAAGGAGTGTCGCAAGACTTCCGATCGGGGTGATTTTTGGTCCCAAATCGCAACCGATGATGTGTGCGTAGATCATTCCCGAACGAACAATTTCTGAGGCACTACTTGCGTCGATCGCGAGAGCCCCAATTAAAACCGAAGGAAGGTTGTTCATCGTAGAAGAAAGAAGTGCGCTGATAAAACCTGTGCCTACAGTCGCCACCCAAAGCCCTTGACTGGCTAACCATGTGAGAATGGAGCCTAGGGCTTGCGTTAACCCGACATTTTTAAGTCCATAGACCACGAGATACATCGCCACCGAGAAAATCACGATGTGCCAAGGTGCAGCTTTAAAGACTTCTCGCGTTTGAATCTTTCCACCGCGAAGCGCAATGAAGTAGAGCGCAAGCGCTGCCACGGCAGAGACCAACGATACGGGCACACCGAGGGGTTCCAGTACAAAGAACGCGATGAGCTGCATCGCTAACACGACCCAGCCCGCTTTAAGGGTGAGCGGATCCTTGATGGCGGTGGCGGGCAGGGGGAGTTTCTCCGTGTCGTAAGAGAGCGGAATATCACGCTTAAAAAAGCCCCAGAGCACCAGAAGTGCCGCCAGAACGCCTACGAGGTTCACAGGAACCATGACGCTTGCATACTGCGCAAAATTAAGCCCAAAGAAATCCGCAGAAAGGATATTGACGAGGTTAGAGACAATGAGCGGAATACTCGCGCTATCCACAATGAAGCCCGCGGCAATCACAAAGGCAAGCGCCGAGCGCTTTTCAAAGCGCAGGACGTGAAGCATCGCCATCAGAATCGGGGTTAAAATGAGCACTGCACCGTCGTTGGCAAAAAGCGCGGAAGTGACTGCTCCCATGAGAATGATGTAGAGGAAAAGCCGAAGTCCCGAACCACGTCCCCAACGCGCCACGTGAAGCGCTGCCCATTGGAAAAAGCCTGCCTCATCGAGAAGGAGTGTGGAGACAATGATGGCGATGAGCGTTGCCGTGGCATTCCAAACAATTGACCAGACCAGAGGAATGTCGTTCAGGCTAATCACACCAGAAAGAAGCGCTAGAAGGGCTCCAGCACTTGCACTCCAGGCAATATTGAGTCCACGAGGTTGCCAAATGACAAAGACTATGGTCAACACGAAAATCGTGATGGCTAACCAAAAAGAAGAAGCGAGAAGCATCGTGCGTTAGGCCTTGACCATGATCACGGCAAGATAGGGAAAAAAGAGGAAAAATCGGTATGAAAATTCTAGCAGAATGCGAAGAGCGCCAAGCTTTCGCCTGACGCTCCGTTTTCTTTGGTTAATACCCCAGTAAGTCGGCAAACTTAATTGCATCATCAAGCATTTCAAGTCCTGTCTCAGCACACGGTGCAGGAATGACTGTTTCGCTCGGGCTGAACAACGATCGTAACGTTGGAGTCATGCGATAAGCGACTTGCCAGTCCTCTGTTTGAATTTCCCGGAATGCATCGTTTTGCTCGATCCACGTAGCCTCCTTGGCCGTTGAAATATCCATTCCACAGCCACAGAAGTAGGGACGTTCTGGGGGAAATTCCTTTCAGATGCTCTGAATCAATGGCAAATCCGCTAGACCAAAATGTACTCCTGCCACATAAATTCCGCTTGTGGCACAGCAGTGACCATCTATCAAATCCTGACCAAGATGAAATCTCACGCCAGTACTCTTGAAGAGGTTTATCGGAGAAAATTCCCCCAGGTAGTCATCAGCAGGTTTAGTAATTTTGGCTTCTACGAGACCCACACGTGCCGTGACACTCGTGACCATTTGCTCACGATGCAATTGCAGCATCTCCCAGAACTTTCTGACCCTCTTGGCGTGGATAGGCATGAAAAGCATGAGACGGAGACCATCCTGTCAGAAAAATGCATCTTGTAGCACTGGCAAAAGGTCCATCGAGTAGGGGCACCTTTGTACCTGTGAATAGATGCCTCTAAAGTGGAGGAAAATAACACCAAAAGTTGTCTCAGCTCGACCTTCACCGGCAAGCAAAGGCCAGTTTTTCCAATAAAAACAGCCATACCAACCGTTGCTAGCAGACCAACTCACTTCGAGTCGTAACTCATCGTTCCAGCTTTTCCAAGTAGCTTGCCATTGTTTGTCTCCATCAGCCTCGCTGTACTGAAAGCTCTCTGGATCGAGCAGTCCAGCGATCACACGGCGCGGTAAATCTTCAGGAGAGCGTACTCGGTCTCCTTTGAGTTTTGTGAACAAGGTATCCTCTTCTACTGTTGTTTCGAGAAGATTGATGAGTGGTGGATAAAGTTGCATAGTGCTACCTCGAGTCAGTTAGGAAAAAAGTCCTGTGATTAATTCAATGCGCAGTCTTAAGTCTTCGATTGCTTAGCCGCCTCCTTTGCCATCTCCTTTGATTTGAAGCCGCGAGCATACGAGTTCTGAATCCCGCGATCGATCATCCAAAGTCCTTTGGTGTTAAAAGCCGACTCAAAGGCTCGGCCAGGAAAGAGTACCGAGCGGTGAATGTCATCAACGCGGTATGTGGTACTCCAGTTGTCATCCTGAATAATCCATTCGCTATCGTCTTCCCACTCTGTTGCGAACTTAATGGCCGTTCCTTGCTGCATGCCGTGGCCGCGGAAGTAGGGACGCTCTGGCGGGAACTTATTCCAAATGGTTTGGAAAAGTGGCAAATCAGCAAAACCACATTGAATGCCAAACGCATAAAAACGAGTTCGGATATAGCACTCGGAACCTCCCCAGGTATACCTCAAGCTATGAACGAGAAAGTTTCCAACGCCGGTATGCTTGAAAATGGCACTGTTGGAGAGCTCTTTGCGAAGTCCTTTAAAGCTCTTTGCAATCGTGGCTTCCACTAAGCCAACGCGTGCAGAGAAGTTCGTGACCATCTCAGCGCGGTGCTTTTCTAACAGCGCCAAGAAATCCTTAATTTTGGCCGCATGGATTGGTATGAAGAATGTGAGGAGAAGCCCGTCGGGCAAGGAAAGTTTTTCTGGTGGATCGCCCGTGAAGTTCTTGGAATATGGGCACTCGGCCATCGCCATATAAATGTTTGTCAACTGAAGAAGCACGCAAGCGAGCGTAGCGGTAGGTTCGCCTTCAGTACTCAAGAAATTGCAGTCTTTCCAAAAGAGATGCACATTCCATTTTCCATCTGAAGCCCAGCTCACTTCGAGTCGCAGCTGATTGCGCCAACTCTTCCAAGTGGCCTCCCAATTCGTTTTCCCCTCTGCTTCACTGTAGTGAAAGCTTTTTGGATCGAGGAGCCCTGCGATTAAACGGCGCGGGAGATCTTCGGGCGAGTGGACTTGATCGCCAGTGATTTCCGCCGTCACGGTGTTTTCGATTGCAGGTTGATTGAAAAGGTTAAGAAGACGTGGGTAGAAAGGTTCGTTGGGCATAGCCATAGTAAGTACCTCATCGGTCGTGCAGGAAAAATTCCTGATGTCATTTTGAGTATAGCTTTTTCACCTGTTTCTACGCTTAAAAGCATGATCCTCTCATGAGCAAAGGATCAGAAAAAAGAGAAAAAATCTTCTTTTTTGACAAAGAGATAGAAGGTCTTTTTGATAAGGAGTCTGTAAGAGAGATTTTTAGGAGCAGTTCTTGAGCTATGTAGAGGTTCTAAGTAATAAAAAATGCAACGAATAATACCTAAAATTCGTTGCATTTTTGAGTAGCTGGGCTTCAAGAAGGAAAGGTCACCACGGCAAATAAGAAGCCGTCGCCAGAAGTGCCAGCACCACGAAGATGACAAAGAGCACTTGCTGGGCAAGCGAGCGGTCCATCCGCTCAAAACCTTCATCAGCGCGAATCTTGCGCTTAGAAAGCTGATGCTCACGCACATCCTTCTGGTAGTTGCGCACTACTTCAGCGTTGGGGAAGTTTTTAATGGCCATAGAGCGCGTCATTGCGCCAGGAGTCTTAGATTCTTCACCAATGACCGCAGGAATCCCTTTAATTTCAAAGCGACGATAGACTTTCTGTCGATAGGACTCAGAAATTTCACGCGTAGTGACGTTGAGGGCTGCGTTAGCGCCCATCGACAAGCAGAGACGTTCAAAGCGCTCACGCGCTAAATTTTCACGGCTTTCGGTGATGGTATAGAGGTGAGGAGTTTTCTCTAAAACGCGATAACGTTGATCGGGCTCCGCACCGCTTTCAACGTAGAGAAGCCCAGAAGGAATGACAAAACGCAAGCCCGCCTGACGATTCACACGACGGCGATGTCGACGATGTTGACGCTCTGGCGTGAGCCCAACCGCTGGGGCAGCACTAGCGCTCTCTTTTTTCTCGGGCGCGCCAGTCTTCTTAGGTCCTGCGTTCTGCGCAGAACCTTTTGCAGAAGGTTTTCTTTGAGGTTTAGTTTGAGATTTAGCGTTAGAGGATATCGGGGCCTCGGGCATAAAAGCGTTGTTCCTTAGAGAGAATAGGGTGGCACCGTTTTCACTGTGCATTCTTTCTTTTTAACACAACGGCAAAATTTTTGCTCTGCTCTTTTCCTCGTTTCTCCTTTTGAGTGGAGAAAGAGTAGGGGGAAGCCTTTCGTTGCCCTATTTCCTCTTCTAGCGTTAAACTAGAAGAATCGCTCTTCATTAGCAGAAAAGAAGCAACGTATATGAAATTTGATGAAGCACGCATCTTTGCGCTTTCCTTGTCGCCATCGGTCACCGAAGATTTATTTGCTGAGGATTGGATTAGTTTTCGTATTGCGGGAAAATGGTTCATGCTGATGCAGCTCGACACACCAGAGCCTCGTGTAGCTGTGAAGCTCGATCCAGAACGCGGTAGCGATTTGCGTGACCACTACGACGGGATTCGTCCGGCGTACCACATGAATAAGCAGCACTGGGATGATATCTATCTCAACGACGTTCCCACAGAACTCGTTCAAACACTCATTCGTGAAGCGTATCAGCTGGTACGAAACAAACTCCCCCAAAAAGTGAAAGCAGAATTGGAAGAAAGAGAAAAGGGAGTTGAGGTTAGAAACCCAGAACTTGAATGAAAGAAGAAGCAAACCCAAGAAAGACACTTTAAAGAGCGTTTTTCTTTCAAAAACTAATTATTCAACATAACGACTATTATGTTGAATAATTTTTGAGGTGTTTTTAGAGAGTTTCCTCAAGGATTTCCTCATCAAACTTTCAAGCATTCTTCTTTTTCGGGTTTCCCAAAATAAGAACGGCCACCCTATCTTCTTTTAGTCTTCCGCGTTGGCGTCATCGGGATGGCCACCCGCTAAGAAGATTTTTTCTTTCTTCTGAATTTCTTCTTCACGCAACTGGATACTGCGTCGACGGAATGTGCGTTCATTAACCGTCACACCAAAAGTCTTTTCAAAGAGACGATGGAGTTCGGCAAAGTTTCCGTTCACCTTGAGCATATTGCTGAGAATCCAATCGCGGTACTCATCTAAGCGTACCGAATTTTCTTTCTTCCAGTAGCCGCCTTCCTTCAAGTACTTACGCACAGTCGTGGTGCAATGCCCTGTCTTGCGAGAAATCACACTCACATTGTAGCCACGCAAATAAAGCTCTCCCATGCGTTGCATCTGCACAGCCGCGACTGCCCGACCCTGACGAGGTACTAAGGCCATCTTTTCCTTTAGGCGACGACGTTCACGGTCACGCGCCCGCTTAAAGTCCTCTCTAAAAGCGCTACAGAAGCGTCTCAACGTTCTCGGGTGCACATGAATGTCTTGTTTCTCAAGCTTAGCCAAGACGCGCTGACAGTTCCCATCTTCGCTATAGAAGATGTCACGGATGAGTTCGGTGTGCTCAATCAACGCTCTCTGCGGCATCTTTTCTTCTTCCGCACGAATGTAGCGGCGCACGGTATTGCGAGAAAAACCCGTGATTTCCGTGATTTGGCGCAGGTTATAGCCCTCTGCAAAGAGAGAACGAATTTTCTGAATATCTGGTTGCTTTAACATAATTCACCACCTTAATTCTTTAGCTCAAAACACGGTTAGGATCGAGGTCTTCGGCAGACCAATCAAGGTTTTCCGCCTCTTCCCCCTGCCCCTTCTGAGCGGCCTCTTGTGCAGCCTTCTGGCGCTCTTCAGCGGCTTCCTCTAGAGTCTCTTCACGACGCTCCTCGGCTTCCTTTTCAAGGATTGCTTCCCCAACGTCGCCTCGACGTAAGAAAATCGGATTCCCAAAGGTGTAGAACGAGCGGAAGAACATCGTTTTGACTGGGACGGATTGCAGGTTGGCAAATTCTTCCACAATCTGCGCAAACTTCATTGGATCCCAGAGGATAAAGAACGCGTAGGTCCAGTGTTTTCCTTGTGCGGTCCCCGAGAGCGTTGCGCACTTGGGTCCCTTCCACTTCACGTACTTCACCAGGCGTTCACGAATTTTCTCTGCAGCCTTCTGGGGGTTGCGGGTCTTCGCGACCGTTTCATCATTGAGCCCAAAGCCAATCATCGCTGCGGTTGCCCCGTGCTCACGGAAGTGATTCATGATCGTCGTGTCGCTTCCGAAGTAGCTCCTGATCAAGGGCATCATGCACCAGGTTTCCCCCTCTGCCACGTCGTAGAGCGGATAAGCGCTATCGTGCGGCTTCAAGGAGAATTTGATGGGCTCGTAGAGGTACTCTTCCATCGTGTAGGCGAGCGATTTAGGCTCCGTCTCACGGAAGTACTGCACAAACTGCGTCAACGTCATCTCGTGGCTTTCGCCTCGCGGGAGGGCATCGCGCTTAATGCCGATATCACGCAACCAGCGAAGCACTACGCTCTCACCAAAGATAGAACTAAAGAGATAGTTCACAAAGCGGAAGCCTTCACGCGCCATATTCTGCGGGAGGTTTTCAAACTCCGGCATAAAGAGCGAGAGCTTCCATTCCTTTTCTTCAGTGCGATTGACCCAAATACGAATCTTGTCGATATCGACGGGCTTTCCATCAAAGCGGAATTCGCATTCACTCAAGGGCTTAGCCTGAATGCCGTTCACAAATTCCCAGCGATCCTTCAGCTTTTCTGGCATCGACTCACAAATGTGGCCAATCAAAATCGCGTTCCAGAAAAGGTCGTGAGGAGAAATTTCCACCAAAATACGGTCTCGCACATGAACGTGTACACCCCACTCCGTGTCAAAGCACCTGTGCACGGCCTCGGTGATCATCTCGGTGATTTCAGCGCGATGCGATTCATCCGCCTCTTTGAGTGCGGTGTAGAGGGCGGCAGTATGCTTTTCAAAGAGATCCCAAAAGCCTTTAATGCGTGTCGCAAAATTAGGCATCGGCGTCGGAAGCGAGGTTTCTCGCAAGCAATGGTGCAAGAATTCCACCGTATCCGGGTCCCCTGGACGCAGCGCCAGCGCACGCTTAAAGTACGGGAGTGCCTCGTCTTCACGATCGAGGTAGTAGAAGGCGTAGCCCACACGGAATTGCCAGCTGTGCTTACGGTTTTCCGTTTCGCGCACGCTAAAAAGGAGCGCCAACGCGCGGCGTAGCGCCGCTTGGCTTTCTTCTTCGGTCTTCCCCTCGCTATAGGCAATGTTGTTATAGGCACGCGCAAGCTCACTCGTCAAAAGTGGCGAGCGCGTTTCTGCAGGGATTGCTTCTAAGAGATCAATCACCTCTTGCACTTTCCCTTCTTCGTTTAATTTGCCGCACTTCTCGAGCACGGTCTGCACTTCAAAGGGAAGTTCCTCTCCGCGCGACTGTGCTTCACGAAGCGTGAGCGCTTTGTCTGCAGCAAAGTTAAACGTGGTGACATGGTTTTGGAGCACGTCGGAGCCAGGCTTTTCCACTTGAATGACGACTTTACCGTTGAGCGAAATTTCCAAGCTCACCTTGCCCTCACCGTTAGCGAGAAAACGCGGGCACTCTTGGGAGATAAAGGTTAAGAGGCGCGGCATTTCTTGCGGACTCCAGTGCGAAATCCCTGCCTCGTTACTCAAAATCGTCACTGGGACGATCTTCAAGTCGTCAAACACTTCAACGGGATAATTCCCTTCTAAGTAGCGCACATCTTTCATTGATGGTTTCAGTGATGCGCCCAAAAGTTCCATCGCGTCTCTGACTCGTTTCAGGCCCTCTTCATCGAGCAACACTGTCGAGAGGAAAATCTTGAAGTGGTCGTAGTCGGCACTCGCCACATCGCGGTGCAGTGCTTCGTCTTGCTCTTCATCGGGATAGTGAAAGAGCATATCGATAAAGCCCTTCCCCGCGCTCAGATCGCGGCGAATGGCAATCAATTCATAGGTGTCAGGGAAGAGTTCCAGAGACTCGGAGAGAAGCGCCTCAGCCTTCTCTTTTTCTCCACGATAAAAAAGCAGGCGCACGAGCGCAGCACGCGTATGACCTGTTAAAGAATCCAATTCAAAACTGCGAGAAATGAGGCGGTACGCTTCTTCTAATTCCCCAGCGTAGGTGTGCCCCATTCCTTTTAGGTAGCACCAGAGCGGGTGGTTCATCCCCTCCTCTGCGCAGCTCGTTAACATACGAAGCATCTTCACAATCGCTTCGTACTCACGGCAGGCCAAAAGTCCGCGGCCCATGTAGAGTTCAATTTCTAAATCTTTTTCCGCCTCGGCCTCCGTAAAAGTGCCCTCGGCCACACGGTCAATCACCCACTTGGCGATATAGGCCAGAATCTCTTCAGCAGAGGTCTTCTTATCGGCAAACATCGCATCGATTTTTGCACGTTCTTTCTTACCTAATAAACCCATCTTTTCGTCTCTCCAACACTTAAGCAATAATCACGGTAAACTTGACTCATCACATTCTATCAAAAATGAGCGTAAAATTGCTCATTCCGATCTACAATTGATCCCCATAGAATAGCATACTTTTTCTCCCCGTATATCTTATTTTTCTAGGGAATCACGTGAGAACATGTTCTCAGAAAAAATCAATTTCCTCATAAATTTTAGGGGTAGTCAAAATTTTGCCATAACTCACCTGCTTTACCTACTCTAATAGGCTTTTCAGAGAAGAAAAGTCAGTGTAAAATGGTATAAATTTTCACCCCTAAAGAAAGTTTGACTCATGATGCAGATTCATATTTCGGATGATTTCGACCTCGAAAAGATTGCTACCTCGGGCCAGTGCTTTAGAGCGCTGCCGCTCGCAGACGGGAGCTTTCACTTTGTGACGGGAAGGAGTCGCCTGGCTATTCGTCCTTTGGGCAGCGGAGGCTTTAAGGTCACGTGCGACGAAGAAACGTGGAATCGCGTCTGGGGCCCCTACTTTGACTTGGGGCGAGACTACCGTGCGATTCGTACGATGGGCGTGCGAGATAAGCTTTTGACAGAGGCCATGGACTTTGGTCAAGGAATCCGCATTCTGCGTCAAGACCCGTGGGAAACGACGCTCTCCTTTTTGATTTCTCAGCGAAAGACAATCCCAGCAATTCGCCACTCGATTGAAGCGCTCTCTGCTCGCTATGGAGCGGAAATCGATAAGGCGCTCTACGCCTTCCCAGAAGCCCACCAGATGGCGGGGGCTACAAAAGAGACGCTCCGAGAGGCGAGCTTAGGGTATCGCGACGTCTATATCTTGAAGGCGATTGAGGAGCACCTTGCAGGCACGCTTGACTTTAAGGCTCTCGAAACGCTCAAAACGCCAGAGCTTATCGCTGCGCTCTCAAGGCTCCATGGCGTAGGCATTAAGGTCGCAAGCTGCATTGCGCTCTTTGCCTTTGGGCGAATAGAGGTGGCACCCTTAGACGTCTGGATGATTCGCCTGATTGAGGTTTATTACCGTGGGAAGACCCCGCGTTGGATGAAAAGTCCCTACGCTGGGCTCTACCAGCAATACCTTTTTTATTGGGCACTTCGTCACAAGCAGGAAGTGGTTGCCAAGGAAGCACGGCAGAAAAAACGACAAGAGCGCGCTCAAAAGTCGGAAGCACGCTCTTAGAAAAGGGTTTGAGGATTAGAAACGTCTGACGAGAAGCCAAATCCCGCAGACGATCAGAATGATCCCTATGAGGAAGAAAAACGGACGACGAAGTTCTTTCGGGAGGCACCAGCTGGGCGTGCCCTGAGGATTGCAGAGCCAGTCCCAGTTTTGTACGGTGCCGAGGATAAAAAGGATGCCTAGCACCAGCCAGATAAAGTCGATGTTTTTCTCAAAAATCCACTGGATGGTCTCAATCATTTCGTGCCCTCCCCGCCTCTCGATTTTAGAGAGGCCATTTCTCTCACTATGCACTAAGTTGAGGAGACACACAAGTGTTTTTTGAGTTCATAAAAAAATGCCTCAAGTGCGCTAACACCTGAGGCAGAAAGAAGAATTCTTTTTTCTTAGAGGAAGAGCAGCAGACTTAACGCCATCACTCCCATCCCTGCAATCAAACCGTAAATCGAGAGATGGTGTTCTCCGTATTTCTCTGCGGAGGGCAGGAGTTCGTCCAAACTGATGTAGACCATAATCCCAGCAACCGAGGCGAACACAAACCCAAAGACCGCTTCTGAGAAGAACGGCATGATGAGAAGGAACCCCACCAGAGCGCCCACTGGTTCAGCAAGCCCCGAGAGGAAGGAGAGAATAAAGGCTTTCTTCTTGTCGCCCGTTGCGAAGTACACAGGCACCGCTACAGCAATCCCTTCAGGAATATTGTGAATAGCGATAGCGACAGCAATCGGGAGACCCAACTGAGGATTCGCCAGGGTGGCCGTCAGCGTAGCCAAACCTTCTGGGAAGTTATGAATCGCAATTGCCACACCAGTGAAAAGCCCCATACGCATTAAGCTCTTGTTTTGTTTTTCCACCAAGTGTTGCTCGGGCTTTTCCGTATCCATTTCTTCAATGGTATGGATTTCGTGAGGGTTTTCAGAATCAGGGATCAACTTGTCGATCAAGCCAATCACGAAGATCCCCGTGAAAAAGGCGATCACCGTCACCCAGGTACCCTTGGTGACCCCATAGACGCCCGTTAAGACTTCACGAGACTGAGAGAAAATTTCCACAAAGCTCACATAGAGCATCACGCCAGCGGAGAAACCCAGCATGACGGCAAGGAATTTGGTATTGGTGCGTTTAGTGAGGAGCGACAAAAGACTCCCGATACCAGTCGAAAGACCAGCGAGGAGCGAGAGCGAAAACGCAAAAACGAGGTTGTCCCAAGAGAGTGTCATGATCATCTATCCTAATCGCGTGAAGTAGGAGTTCGTCCTTCTGGGCTCTCAGAGACCAGAAGGTACACCTAGACAGCACCTACCTTCTGACTCCTCTCCTCTTTTTAATGGAATCACTGGCAGACAATGTCTTTTTGTATGACGAATGAGATTCGCCACATTTGATGGATTGTAGCCTGTCTTAGTAGGAAGAGACAAATCAGCTGTCAAATTACTGCAAAAAGCGAACAAAGACCCTACTTCTAGGTAAAAGAGCTTGTATTCACTTTCTTTGATTCTCGCAGAGGGATATATAATTTTTAAAGGTAAATTGTAACAGAGATTGGCAATAGTCTGTTACATTCAGTCCCTTCTCTCATTTGACAAAGCGAAAATGCGAGGCGTATATTTTCCCTTACCCGATTAAAACGATCAGGTATTTTTTTCTCAGGCTCTTTGTCACGACTCACTGGGTAGTGAGCGTAAAGTTTTCAGCAAATTGAGCTGGTTTTTGGTTGGAAAGGAAAGGATAAAGCCTCCAACCCCCTAAGGAGTTATCTCATGATTTACGAAAACGTCACCGATTTGATCGGCCATACCCCCCTCCTCCGTTTGCACGCTATTGAAGCCCACGAAGGTCTCAAAGCGCGTCTCGTTGCCAAACTCGAATACTTCAACCCCGCTGGTTCCGTTAAGGATCGTATCGCTAACGCGATGATTACCGACGCTGAAAAGCGTGGTCTTTTGAAGAAAGGTTCTGTGATTATTGAACCGACTTCTGGCAACACGGGTATTGGTCTTGCTACGGTGGCGGCCGCTCGTGGCTATCGCATCATTTTGACGATGCCGGAAACGATGAGCGTTGAACGTCGCAACATCTTGAAGGCCTACGGTGCCGAATTGGTTTTGACGGAAGGCGCCAAGGGCATGAAGGGTGCTATTGCTAAGGCTGAAGAACTCGCTCAGCAAACCCCGAATAGCTTCATTCCAGGTCAGTTTGTGAATCCGGCTAACCCAGCTATTCACTACGCCAGCACGGGTCCAGAAATCTGGGCTGATACGAATGGCGAAGTGGATGTGTTCCTCGCTGGTGTGGGTACTGGCGGTACGATTTCTGGTACTGGTCGCTTCTTGAAGGAAAAGAAGCCTGGTGTCCGTGTCGTCACTGTTGAACCGGAAGCCTCCCCTGTTCTCTCTGGTGGTCAGCCTGGCCCCCACAAGTTGCAGGGTATCGGTGCTGGTTTCTTGCCTGACACTCTTGACCAGACGGTCTATGACGAAGTCATCAAGGTGAGCAACGACGCTGCCTTTGAACGTACCCGTCAGATCGCTCGCTTGGAAGGCGTGTTGGTCGGTGTGAGCTCTGGTGCTGCATTGAACGCCGCTATCGAAGTGGCACGTCGTCCTGAAAACGCTGGTAAGACCGTTGTGGTGCTCTTGCCTGACAATGGCGATCGCTACTTGACGACGCCGGGTCTCTTTGACTAAGAGTCCCCTACTCTTGCGCTAAGCAAGACGTAAAAGATCTAACCCCGTAAGGTTCGCCCTGCGGGGTTTTTCGTATCTACACGCGCCTTTCTAATCCTTCTTCTCTCTTTGTTTAAAGTGATTAGGACGCTTTTGTTTGATTCCACTATGCGACTCAGTGCTGCATCTGCCACACCAGTTCCATTTAAGTGGCTTCGAGAGTATGTTGAGCTCTTAGACAAGGACCTCCAACTTCTCAAACCTAGCCTCTTCTCTGAAGAGTATAGAAAAAAGTTGCACTAGGTTTTTGACATCCCTGAGCAGCTCACACTGATCTAAGGAATGGACGAGAGAATACTCCGTTGAGAGTCATCTCTTCGGAGTGTTTTTTCATAGGTAAAAAATCGCCCCTCGAGTCCTAAAACCCTTGGGGCGTTTTGATTCCGATTATTCAGAACGGTAGTTGTGGTCCGAACGATAATCTGGACGGTAGTCCTGACGATACGGCTGCTGTTGTGGGCGGCGAGGTTGTTGACGGCCTTGAACCGTCACATCCACCCCAGACTTCACCGCAAGGCGGACGAGTCGAGTTTCGAGACGAACCAAGCGACGAATAATTTGTTCCTGGTTCTTAATGATGCGACGTAGATGGCGATCGCTGTGTGTGCGTCTGAGAATTCGTGCCATATAAGTTCACTAACTAATTTGGGGTTAAATCGATGAGAAAGACTAAGTGTCCTTTTCATGTGTCGTTTGCGCACTGAAGCAAGCACAGTCTCAAAAAAGATGGCCCTCCCTACTTCATCGGAAAGCGATAAAGTAGCCTTCCATGGTCTAATCAGATCGAGGTGACTCAGGGCGTATTCCCTGCTCTCTGCCCTCGAGAGATTTTTTAACCTCACGATATCGACTTGGCGCATTAGCCGTTTATTATAAATGATCTTCAGAAAAATGTTTAATTGGTTCTTTTTCTTAAGTAAAACACCTTGCTAGAGAGAGAAAAAAGGATCAAAATTTTAGACACAAATTTCCTTTGTTCGAGCTCAAAAATTTCGCGTAGAATACTCTCAACACATCTATTTTCCTAGAAATTGGAGGCCTCACAGTGAGTGCATTTTTCTTCGTTCAGAACCCCAATCACCCTGAAATTTTGACGATCGGGCAGGCTCTCGAGCTCGTTGATGGCCTTGCCGTATACCTCTCTTTAGGGGATGGACGCGAACAAGTTCTCCAAGGTCAGCAGCGCCAAAACATGTTGAACCTCCCTATTCCCGAAGCGCAGATCCGCTTTTATAAGGACGGCGTCTCGGTGAGCGGTTTTCGCATCATGTATAAGCCCGAAACCCAAACCTACATTATGGAACTCAACGTCCCTCGCGTGAAGGGTGACTGGGAAGTGCTCTTTGACTTCGTGAAGGCGCTGCACTACAAGGTGGGTGGTGCCATTGCCTTTAAGCGTGACGAAGAACCCGAAGTTTTTGGGATCGACCCTGAAACGCTTCACGAAAGTGTAAATTGGCGCTCTCAGATTCTGCAGGACATCTCCTCGGTGGCGAAGTTTGTCGATGAGAGCGAACACCTCTGCACGTCTTTAAACGGGATTAAGCGTTGCATCTATTTAAACAAAGCCTCGATGGATGAAATCCTGAAGGCAGAAGACCCGGTTGAGATGTATTCTGACCTTTGCACCCAGCTTGAGTGCGATAGCACTGTCTTGGCGCCACAAATCGTCATGACGCAAGACAACGTCTTAATTGGCATGTACTTGGTGCCAGCTGGATCCGCTGCGATTTTGCCGCGCGGAACGCCTGAGCTCGAGCCCTATCACTTGGATAAACTCGAAGGACGCCGTTTAATTTGGTACGTAAGCTTTACGACGCCAGAGATGAAGTTTGACCTCGCCACCACCTTGGGCGTGATGTCTTATGCGGACTTCTTAGCGTTGTCGATTCCCGAAGCATGGACTGACATTGATGAAAAACGCGGCATCTACAAGGCCTTGAGCGAAGCAGAAATCACGCAATTGGTGGCGCAAGAGCGTGCGCTTGAAACGGCTCGTAAAGAGCAAAGCAAAGCTGGCGCCTGATAGCCCTTCCCAACCATGAATAAGGACCAGACACGATGAGTACGTTTTTTGCCGTCAAAAATCCCGACCTCGAGCACCCCATCACCTTGCGTGAGGCTCTCCTTCTTGGGGATAAGCTCGAAGTCTATCAAGGACCATCGGAGGGCTCAGAAAACTTTGATGAAGAGTATTCCAAGCTCTTAGGAAGCCCTATTCCTCCTGAAGACTCGGCCGTACTCTTAGGACTCAAAGGATTGGCTGTTCGCGGCTTTTACTTTGCCTATCAGGATGGGCTTTATATTGCGAGCATCAATACGCCCTCCACGATTGGTGACTGGGAGTCTATCCTCTCCTTTGTGATGGCGCTTGCCAAGAAATTCAATACCACGATTGGGATTGGCGACGGGCAAACCTTTGAAGGCTCCTTTACGCCAGAAATGCTTCCAGGCATTGTGGATTGGAAGGGAGACATCCGCGAAGGAGTTGAAGCGGTTAACCAGTACTTGAGTGCAGAGACACCCACGGTGGCGCTCCTTGGCATCAAGCGTACGATGTTTATCAATCGTGAGATGTTCAATGGCGTGATGGCCGCATCGGACCCGATTTTGGCTTTCTCGCAGCTCTGCACGCGTCTACAGTACCCGCAGGCCTACATTCCTGAGCAGATTTTGACGCAAGATAATGGCGAGATTTTTGGCTACTACGTGTTGAACGAAGGTCTCCCTACCCTTTTGCCACACGGTAAACCCACGGTGGACTATAAGTATCAAGGTGCCCTTGGGGACGAAAAAGTCCGTTGGCACTTAATCTTTATGACCGATAAGGTCGATGGGCAAGGGCGGAACGTCTATCTGCAGTATCCCTATGAGACGTTCTTAGCAGGGATGCCGCCTGATGTGTGGACGGGGCTTGATGCGGAGTGCTCTATTGTGAGAGCGGTAAGTCTCGAAGAAATGAAGGAATTCTTTAAAGAAATTGAGCCTTAAAGCAACGCTCTAAAGCTCAAATTCTCATGGGTGCCAAGGTTTAGACTCCTGGCGCCCTTTTTGCTTCTGGAAGCCAGGTCGCGATGATGTTGTGCAAAGCGTTGGCTATATCCTCAAACGGTGCTCCAAGGTTTAATGTCTCCCCTCCCATTCTCATTCCATCAGGGAATTCAATACTTCCATAGATCGTATTGCCATCATCACTTTGTGCGTAAAGTAGTAGCCCACTGATTTGCCGTCCCGAATACTTCTCCTTGAGTGCACTCATGTACGTATGCAGTTGATAAACATTGGCTGAGTGAAGTTGTTCACGTTGATAGTTTTCAATCAAGGGATGACTGTAGTACTTGGCATCAATCACTAGTACAGTCTTCTCCGTCTTCAACACCATATCAGTACGCATTACGGGAAGAAGTTCTGCAAAATTCCATCCTTTGCCTGAGGTCCTTTTCCCCAAAGACTGCCCTGGCCAATATAGTGTCTCCACTTTGGGGTTGAACTCCCGATAATGTTTTTGGAAAAAGGCTAAAAGAAACTTTTCATACAGCCGTGAGAGCCGTTGATCATCTGCATAATTGCGAAGTCTGTTTTCTCCCCTTTCGTTTGTTAGCAACAAATCATCCAAAAAAATCCCGCACAAAGACAGCAATTCTCGATATCTTCCTTCTCTGCGCTCCCGGCTATTGATAACACGTTCTCGATAGGCTCTGTCTGCTATTGGAAACGTCCCGATCGGGGCCAAAGAGTGCAACAATTGCGCAATTTCTTGGCGTGTTCCCTGAGTAACCTCTCGATGTTGCTGCAACAGCAAGAGTGTGCTTTTCAGTAATTGATTCTCTGGGCAATCTACCGAAAAATCATCCACTTCACAGAAAAGCGCTTTTCGATGCTGGCGAATAGCAGGAAGACTCTCCTTAAAAAGGATTCTCCCTTTGGGAGTTTTTAATTCTTCCTCTTTCCATTCGTATTTGTGCAATAAGCCTTGTTTTAACTGTGCATGCATACCAATGAGAAAAATTCGAGCATACAGCTCGGCTACGCCCTGAAAAGACTCCAGGGCCATATCTTGGTAGTTCTCGGCACGCAAAAAACGATAGGCGTACGCAAGCATGTAGTAGAGGTTACGAACGGGAATCATTGAAAGCGCTTCTCAGTTTGTCTACCCATTCTTGGGCTTTATCCTCATCGTCAAACCAATATTCTGACAATAAAGGAGCAATCTCATAATCAACAATGCTTTCGAACGTGAAGGGATCTTCTAGGTCTTTTGCTGATAAACCAGAGAGGAAACTATGCCCAATTTGATACCCCTTCCCCAGGCTAGGATCCAGTGAAATCTCTTTATTAAGTGCTTTGATGACTTCCACTAACTTATTGAATAGAGTCGAGCCTAAAGCAACCTGGTACGCCTTAAAGTTCTCAGAATCAAACGCAGGACAGAGCGTAAAAAAGGCAAAGCGGCGACGAAGCGCAAAGTCGACCATCGCGATGCTACGGTCGGCAGTGTTCATCATTCCGATTAAATAGACATTCTCTGGAACGCTAAAAAGCTCGTCTTTATAGAGAAGTGAGACCTTCTCTCCACGCTTATTCGCTTCCAGCAGCGTAAAGAGTTCGCCAAAAATCTTGCTCAGATTGCCACGGTTGATTTCATCAATCAAAAAGACATATTGGCGATCTGGGTCTGCACTTGCACGCTGACAGAACTTATAAAAACTTCCCTCTTTGAACTCAAAACCCGTCTCTGTTGGACGAAAGCCCATAATGAAGTCTTCGTAGCTGTAGCTTTGGTGAAATTGCACCTGCTGCAAGCGCCCCGATTTCTCGTCAACTCGCTCGCCCATCACTAAGTAGGCCAAACGCCTTGCGAGGAAGGTTTTCCCCACGCCTGGAGGTCCCTGTAAAATGAGCGCTTTCTTTCTCTCGAGAAGCGCCAACATATCGCGCATGTCCTTTTCGGAGCAATAGGCCTCGGAGAGAAAATCTGTTTCAAGGTAAGGCACAACAGTCTGGCTTTTCTCAGGGATATCATCCTCAGATATAGCAGAAAAAGAAGCTTCTAGCGCCTCCACAAGAGAAATATCTTCGTGAATTTCGTCAAGTAACGCCCTATTGCCAAGCTCGGCAGAAAGATCACTCTTCTTAGTGCCTATCCAGTTAACTTGACGACTGTGACGTTCTTGGGGCTCTACATCCGCTTCGTACAGATAGTCAGAAATGATCGTTCCTACCGCTAAGGTGGTTTTGCCATGTGGAGCTCTCAGATAGACCGTTTCACCAACTTGTAACGCTTTAAAGCGATCGCACCAGAGAGCTTCGTTTTGATACTTCCTCCCAGAATCGGGGTGAAGAGATTGCAGTTTAGCTTGAATGGACTCTTTATTTTTCAAACCATCCAACGAGGGCAACTCTCCATAAGGGAGTGTGATCTTTCCACTGAGGGCAAGTTCTTTCCCTTTCTCATTTTCAGGCTGATAAATCCAAATTTTTGGTGCGGACTGCCATTCTACCCAAGCCTTATCCACAAGTTCACAAGGGCGCGTAATCGCACCAAATGAACCTTGTTTGAGTTCGCCTAAGAGCGCTTCGTTAATACTCAAAAAATTCTTTCCCGAGGGAACGCCATGCTTGTTGAGCAGGTAGGAAGACATTTTTTTTGTTGATGGGCTCTTATAGTTCCAAGAACCCAGTAACCAGCGAGAAGATAGATCAAGACACACAAAGCGATCTGGAGCCGCATAGTAGAGCGCGATGCATAACTTCCACTTGGTAAATGCGACCTTGCTCGCTCTGTCATAAGCCGTGGTAAATGCTTCTCTAGCCTGAGAAGTATCGGCTTGAATTAATTGATGGGTTGCCACAAACAGATCCCACAGTGCCTCTATATCTGTGTCTTTCCTTTTTGGATTATTGGAAAAAGGATAAAGTGTCAAATTGCGTGGATTGCTTTGACTTAAACCAGAAAAATCTCTGGGAGCTGCAACTTGCATCTTGAATTCTTCTAGGAATGCCTGCAGACGTTCAAGCACTTCACTTGCGTTATTCTTTCTCGCTAAGAGTGCTAAAACCGTGAATGGATCTATATCAGAAGGAGGCTGAAGCGAATCTAGTTTCGGTAAGTTTTTTCCCATCGAACGAAAGACATTTTCGAGCTTTCTAATCAGTTCAGAACGATTATTTCGATAGGACAACAGTGCTTTTGAGATGGCTTCAAAAGTTGGTATCCACGAGTAAGTGGTCTCTTGCGGCATGAGGAGCTCTCTAGAAGATGAAAAAAGATTCTTTCATTATAGAGGAGATCAAATCTTGGATATCTTAAGGCTTCCCCCTACTCCCTTTATTGATGCACTTTAAAGGCATTTTCTAGGTACAATTCCTAATTCACAAAAAATTTCTGGATTTCGTCAAATTTCTGTGATATATTTCATCGATTTCTCGGGAATTTGACGGCCATCGATTTAGTTCTTCTCCAAGTACGACCTCATTTCTTTCACGTTCCCCGTGGTGCCCTCCTCCTCATTTTGCATCCACAAAATCACTCTCTCATTTAACTTCACAACCCACCACAGAGGTGAATTGTCCCCATTGCTTTTAGAAAAACAACACTTGCGCTCCAAGTCTCTGCTGCGCTTCTCTCTTCCTCTCTCCTTTTGCAGAGAGGGTTAGCTCAGGCTAGCTATACGTATGACCCTAGTACCGATACGGGTATCTATACCGATCAAATTGCCAGCGAAGAAGCTGCCGAACTTATCAGTGGTGATATTAGTAGCAATCGCGCTTTACTACCCACGAATACATTTCTCATTCTCGAGAACCGGAAGCCGAAAGCGATTTACCATAATAATTAATAATACCCATCTCTCTGGTACGTTTCTCACGTTAGACAACAGCGCCCAACCCGAGGTCTTAAGCGTCTTAGTGAACAATAAAGCACTGCAAAATATCCTTGACCCAACCAAGAGGCTGACATTCAAAGGTAATCCTCAGCTTCACGTCAACGGCGCAAACTTTGAAATCCTCACAGAGGACATGATTTTCGAGTCTTCCTCTGTGAATGTGCCTGCCGATAAGCCTGTTATTCTGGTTAATAGCGGGCTCTTTCAGTCTTTTACTTCCAGCACTGACCTTTCAAAGCTCAACGTTGGAGAAACGTTTTTCAGAACAACTGGCTACTATTTTCGAGGGGCTTCTGATTTCAGAACTGACCACTTCGTCTCGAACGAGAAAAATCCTCCCAAAAACTTGATTCATGCAACTGACAGGGCAAGAGTAAATTTTAGTCTTTACGCTTTTGAGCCCAGCCCTGTTACTAACACATTTTTAGGGACTGTGCGCGCTGAAAGTGGAGCCGAAGTCAACTTTGGTGCAGCAGGTGGAGCAATTACTAAAGACTCAAACGCCACCATATTCGGGTCGGAAAATACCGAACTTTTAGTAGCCAACGATGGTGGAAAAATCTTCATGGGCTGGGTTGGAGATGGAGTCAAGACATACGGCAGCATCATTGCCTCTGGCGAAAAGTCGTTAATTGATGTTTGGGGATATCGGGCGAAAGAATCTCTCGTGCTTGGTCGTTCTCTGGAATCCGGAGCACGCCTTTTGGCCTACTCTACCGACAAAGCAGAAATTAATTTGCTCTTAGATGGATACTCTCCAAAAGTTCAAGGAAATCTGGTAGTCAACAAAGGGGCAACACTGAAAATCACTACTTCAGGAGATCTTTCTGGAGTTAGGGCTATAACGTCTTGGACTCATGAAGGTGGTATCAACGAAACACCAACTGAAAACGATAATGCTCATCTGATCATTAATCTTGTTGACCCAAACTGGGACGAGTTTCCTGAATTAAACGGTGGTGAAGGTCTTAACTTTCAAGGTACCTTCATGGACACTCCCATTGCCGCTATGAGAAGTAACTCAACGATTACAGTAAATGTCAAAGGCAAAAATGCCAGGACGCGTGGCGCCAAATCTATTGGCAGCGTTGTCGACGGCGTTCGCTATGGCGGCAATACGATCACGCTCAACTACACTGGAGAAAATTCTGGGGCTAACGTGGCTACCTTTGAGGCACTTGCTGATAACCTCCTGGAAGCAAACTTTGGCAACAGCACCTACTTCTATGGTCGAGTCTATAACCGCGGGCAGATGCAACTTCACTTCGCTAGCGGCTCAGCCTAGGGTGGCGCTAGTAGCAATATGGAAAATTTCCGCGATGAGACAGGAAAGCTTTGGACGAGTCATTTCAATGTGACGATGGACCCCGATACGGTTTGGTATGAAGACTTTTTCCAAAAGTCTGGGATTTCGGACATTCGTTTAAACCAGGCGCGCCGTGAAGGCAACATGTATGTGGAAAATCATCACACGCTTGCAGAAAACAATCAGCTCACGTTGAATGCCAGCAATCACTCGGAATGGATTGGTGACTTAGTCCTTCGAGGTGGTTCTACTGAGGCCAATTTCGCTTCGTCCCAGTGGAGAGGTAATACCTTCCTGGGGCAGAAGAACTTCACCTCAATGTCACTGAGAAATCCTCGTGGCACGGAGATCTTAACGTCAATGTTGGTAAAGCAGAGGTGACTGTCGCCGATACCAACTGGAAGGGAGATGCTGTACTCGATAACCTGAGCAACGCTGGAAATCTTGAACTTAACGTGGAAAAAGATACCTCTTGGGATGGTGCATTAAACATCGCTCAAGGTAAGGCTACCGTTTCGGTGAAAGGTGCTGAGTGGAAGCAAGGTGTCATGATGGCCAATAGCCGCTTTAATTCCCTCACCGAAAGTGGCATCACCTCTATCGGATCTGGAGGCAATCGCGCGCCAATTGACACCAATGTCAGCGCTCCGCTTAAGGCAGGTGACTTAACGCTTTACGTGGGCGAGAACACCCATTGGACGGGTGACGTCAATATCACCAACGGTACGGCAAAGATCGATACTGATCACGTTCGTCGGGAAGGTGACGTCACGCTCGCCTCTGACCTCTTTAAAGTGGTTAATGCTGAAAAGGTCTTGGATACTGTCTCTTTGACCACTGCGGCTTCTCATGGAACAGGGGCTGAATTCTCTGTATACAGACCTTACAGGCTAGAAGAGCTTGCGGAGAAGTTGCCCCCTATCCTTGAAAAGTTCGCGCAGGATAACGAAGCCCTTCAGAAAATTAGCGAAGACGGCAAATTAGCGCTCTCTCTTGCCAATACCGAATGGAAGGGCAACTTGAGTGTGAGCCGTGGCACTGCCACTGTTGAGTTGAAAGATTCGCAATGGACAGGTGTCACGAATATCGATGAAGGTTCAACTCTTTCCCTTAAGGATTCCGCTTGGACGGGTAAGGCCGAGAGTGTTGGGGCCGTTACCCTACTCGACTCCGAGTGGCACGTCACAGCCGACAGTACCCTGCAAAGTCTCAAAACCGAGGGAGACTCTGCCATCTTCTTAGAAGACGGCACTCGTGAACTCAAGGTAAAAGAGTTGGCGGGTGAAGGCACCTTTGTGCTTGACTTTAAGTACAAAGACGACAATGTTGCAAGTTACCGTTCGGGAACTGAGAGCGACTACCTCTTGGTGAGCGACTCCGCTTCTGGGTCTCGCCGCTTGGTGGCAACGCCAGAGAGTGACTTCACGGGGCTTACCGCTGGGCACAAGCTCTACTTTGCAACAACGCCTGCGGACGATACCGCCTTTAATATCACGGCTGGGATTTCCAAGTATGTGGTGCAACGCAACCGTCTCTACAACTTGCTCAATACTTATAAGCTCGACAAAGAGCTGGACAAGACGGGCGACTTTGACGGGTTTAACAACTGGTTCTTGACGCTTGAAGAGTCGGAAAAGAAACCTAACGAAAACTCCCACATCCCTGGTGCATCGATGGGGGCTGCGCTGGCGCTTTGGCGCGATAACGATACGCTCCAGAAGCGCTTAGGAGAAGTGCGTGACGAGGCTGCAGAAAACGGCGCCTGGGTGCGTCTTACTAACCGCAAGATTGAGCGCACGATGAAGGGTCGCTTCACGGGCGTGCAATTGGGCTACGATCGCAAGATTGCCACTGCAGCGCAGGGTGACTGGGTCGTGGGCGCAGGCTTTGCGCACGCTTCTGGAAAGCCTGAATTTGACGGTGGTGATGGCTCTGGAAAGTTGGAGAGCAACGAAGTGATTGCCTACGCCACGAACCTTCGTGAAAATGGTCACACGATTGATATCGTTGGGCGCGTTGGTCGTATCGACTCGAAGTTCACCACCGTCTTGGGCGAAAAAGGTGAATTTGAAAACGTTGCTGCGAGCTTGGGTCTTGAATACGGCAAGAAGACGTTCCTCACTGAACGCTTTGCCCTTGAGCCACAAGCACAGTTGACTTATCACTATCTCTGGGGTGACGATTATCACACCCAGAGCGGGATTGAAGCTCATCAAGACAACGTCGATAGCTTAGTAGGCCGTCTTGGTCTAGTCGGAAGCTACGAATGGGGAAATGAAGCAAAGACTGGTCGAGTCTACGCCAAAGCCTCTGTCTTGCATGACTTCTTGGGCGATATGGGCAGCAGCCTCACGCAAGATATTACGTACCGTGATAGCGACGACTTGGGCGACACCTGGTACGTCGTGGGGCTTGGGACCAACGTGAAATTAGGCAAAGATTGGCACATTTATGTTGATTCCGAGACGAGTCTCAACGCGACGGTGAAGACGAAATATAACTTGAATGCAGGCGTTCGCTTCGCGTTCTAAGCAATTTTCATCTTCGTAAACCTTCAAACAAAAAGAGCTTTTAGAAAGAGAATTCTCCGACTAAAAGCTCTTTTTTGAGTAGAAAAAAGAAGGACTACTTTCTCTCTTATTTGGCTAGATAACAACGCTATCTGCCACCCTCTTTTGAGCATCTTCCCCACGGCGATCATAGAGCGCAGTCGTGGCAATATTCGCGTGTCCCATCATATTTTTGACGGTCACAATGTCAACATTTTTTCCTAAAAGACGCGTTGCAAAAGTACGACGAAGGTCGTGTGCAGAGCAAGGTGCATTATGCGCTTCAATCATGCGAGACTTGGCAATACGCCCGACACTCGTGGCATCGATCGGTCGAGTCGTATCTAATTTCCCGCCTTTAAAAAAGCGGCAGAAAATATAGCCTTTGTCTTCTGGACGGTAGCGCATCAACCACTCATTGACCACAGTGGCGACCGCTGGAGGAAGGAAGACTTTACGCTCTTTATTCCCCTTCCCGATGAGTCGCAGTGAGCGCTCCATCGGGTCATAATTCTCAAGCTTTAGTCCTGAAATTTCCCCACGACGAAGACCACAACCAAGCATTAAAAGGATCATTGCTTTATCGCGCAAATCTTGTGGATTATCTTCGTCAAAACTCTCTATTAAGCGTGAACTTTCTTCTCTCGTGATCGATCGACCAGTGGGGAGTCGATAGTAACGTTTTTGTTTCATTGCCGCAATTTTGAGGTAAACCTCATGCGACATTTGCCCCGTCATCCAAGCTGCTCTCGCCACTCCTTTAAGTGCTGCTAGGTAGCAATTACTCGTCGAAACGGAAATCCCCTCTTTCGCTTGAGTAGCAAAAAATGCCAAAAGATGTTCGGGGCGAACTTTTTCCCACTCGCAATCTCGAAGGTCCATATAGTGCGCCCACTGGGCAAACTTACTCAACTTCGAGGCCATCGTTCGGCGGGAAGTCGGAGAACTCAACTCCGACAGATAGACCAAGGCCGGGTTTGGCGAGTCACGACGCTCCGTACTGGGGAGCATTTCCTCTGCCAGCTGTGCGGTAAGTGCTCTTTTTTCACTCATTCCAAGGTCCTTTTTATTTTTGTATTACAGAACAAAAACTAAAGCGATACTTTTTATAGAAACAGAGAAGTGCTCAAAGAGAATGACCTAAAGCTTCCCGGCAAAAATCTCTCTTTGAAGCACTTTTCTGTCGTTAAGAGGTGCATTTTTCTTCCGAGGACCTTTTTTTGGGAGTTTTCGAAAGAATTACACATGAGAATGTATATTCTACGATCTAATTATAGCGCAAACTGAAACCAGGAAAAATGGAAAAAATGAGAATTCCTCACCACCCTCTTCCTAAAATTTTTCTCCAAAAAGGAAAATTTTCGAGAAGAGGAAATTTTTCTGCTGCGGACCCAAAACTGACTTTGCCAAAATTTTTCTCTGCCCGATTTTTCTCGACATGAGTGAAGGATTATTCAGGAAGTTTTTTTCTTCTTCTCCTTTTTTTTTCGAAAAGAGGATTTCGGGTTCTGCACTTTTTGAGGCCCAATTTGATTCCTTCTCTTTGGATCATTTTTCGAATGATTTTTTTCTTCTACTTTCAATATCCAAGCATCTATTTTTTGACTTTTTCAACTTCTTTATGAATTTTCTATTTTTATTTGAAAAAAAATTAGCTGGATAGCTCTCTCTGTACTTAAATTTTCCACTCTCTGGAAATTATTTTTTTTGAATGAAGAAATCAGTATTCTCTTTTCTGACTGAATGAAGATTGCTGGTTTTAGAAAGGGTTGGGAGATCTAGGTAAGCATATGTTTGCCAGTGTTTAAAGCTTCCCTATCCATTCCTGAGAGGTCCTTTTTCTCATGATTAGAGGGGAAACCTTAATCACCTTTCGGGAATTTTCCATCTATTCTTTCTTATCGATTATTTCTTTGAGTGAGGACAACCCTTTTCCCTATTCTATGAATCATCAGTCAATAGTTTCTCTTCTCTTTAAAATAATTTTATTTTTTCTTAATAATATTTATCACTATTTTATATCTTAGATAAATACTTGTCGATCATTTTGAGACTATCCCCATTTTTGTATCTATGAAATAATGTTCACTTTCTCTCTTCTCTTTTTAAATGAATCCTTTTCCGACAAAACATTTTCGCGGTCCACGTCGTCCAATGAGCCCTTCTGATCGATTAATCGCGTGTGAGGTGAGCGCACGTATTCAAAATGGTCAGTACACCGCCGACATTACGCAAAGCATGATGAGTGAGATGCTACGTCGAACGTTAGAGGCCATTCTTCAAGGCGAGATGGATGCTCACCTGCTAAGTCAAGGCTCTCTCACTAACAAACGAAATGGCTACAGCCAGAAAACCGTGAAAACGCACGAGGGACCACTGACACTCTCTATTCCAAGAGATCGGTGTGCTACCTTTGAGCCACAAATCATTCCAAAGCATCATCGCACTTTGCCGAAAATGGATGCACAAATTCTCGCGATGTATGCTCGTGGTATGAGTACGCGTGACATCGAAGCGCCTCTGCGCGAATATCGCCTCCTGTTGCTGTAATCGTGAGATTACGCTTGCTATCAAGTTCGGTTCGTACAACGCCGCTGCCTTCAGTATGACGAGTGGACGAAGATTTCTGACTGCCTATCGTCACCATAACAGCCGTCTGAGTGGCGGTATAACCTCTAGCTAAAGCACTCGCCTGCTTCATATCGCGGTCGACAAAGGTGTCGCTAAGGCCACCGACTTTCATCTCTTCTCGAGCACCATGCACAAAAGTGGCCTCGGGAGAATACGTTACGTAAACAGAAATCCCTGAGGATTTTGCTTCTGTCGTACCAGCTTTAAGAAAGACGTTTTTACCTCACCGCCGAGACCTTCCATTTGGGAGAGCTCGGCGGTCTCTTTTGGGGGAGGATTTACCTCTCCCGCTGTTACACAAATTTCACACAAAATTAACCTTTGTGTGAAAGGCTTAATCCTTCCTTACGCACCCTCTCCTTCACCCCACGAAAAAGTGAGCACTCTGTCGAAACGCTAGTCCAACAGTAGATTAGAAGTCAGTTAGGACTTTACTCATTTGCCTTTGATCAAAATGAATTTACAAAAAATTACACAAACTCATAGGGTATACCACTACCCCAAATGAGAGTGTTTTTTAGTCTATAGACCTAGTCCTTTTAGATAATCCTTGCTAGCTTTTTGGGTGATTGAGATAACATTCATTAAATCGGGGAAAACCCTATAAAATCAAGGACTTACATCCTAGGGAAAACATCCTCGGTAAAAACCCTAAGTCTCATCTCTTCCCATTAGCCTCTCCCGATAGGTTTTTCCCTATCGAAAATGATTATCCGAAAGACTAAGCCTATACACCGATTGAACAATAGGGAAATTAAAAAGCTTTTGTTAGAATCCCTCCCGACAATTGAGGAACGAGCTTTTTTGACGACAACCTCATAAAACAAGCGAGCCCACGCTCTATCTCTCTAATACTAGAACGCGAGACTCACTCATCAGGGATGACCTGTGAGCCCTTCGGTAATCTACTGACAGATTGCAAGAGAAGGGAAAGTCAATTCCCCGTGCAAAAAAAGCCGGTCTACTCAATATCGGAACTTGTTATGTGCCAAGCGAAAGACGAGTTCGCATTTATCGCATAAAAGAGCCCAAGCCTTCTTTGATCACCCTCGATCTTAGAGCGCTTAACTGAGGAATTGACAATGTTTAACCTACCCTTCTTTTTGGGTTTGTTCCCGTTAGTGGTGTTGGTGGTTTTGATCATCAACGTCAAAATGCCGGTCTATAAGGCAGTGTTGATTACACTTGCCTTGGTCTTAGGGATCACCTACTTTGCCTTTGATACCCCAGCTTCTGATTTGGCTAATGCTGTTGGCTACGGTATCCTCAAAGGTCTCTGGCCCATCGTCATCGTGATCTTTGGCGCCATCTTCGCTTATAACCTCATGCAAAAAACGGGTGCGATTAGCGTCATCCGTGATCAACTCTCCCGCGTCACTGACGACCGCCGTCTTCTCCTTCTTCTCATTACCTGGGGCTTTGGTTCCTTCTTGGAAGCTGCTGCTGGTTTCTCGACCGCTGTGGCTATTCCGCTCGGGATTTTGATGGCCTTGGGCTTTGACCCGATCCGCGCTGCTGTGGTGGCCTTGGTCTCTGACACGGTCGCAACCGTCTTCGGTGCTGTCGGTATTCCGGTGACGGTGATGGGCGACATGCTCCACCTCCCCGTAGTTGGCTTTGACGGGATGAGCTTCCTCGTTGTTTGCCAGTTGGGTATTTTGAATATCATCATCCCCTTCCTCTTGATTGTCATTATGGAAGGTTCGATCAAGGCCTTGAAGGGTGTCTTCATGGTCACCTTGATCACTGGCGTGATAACCTTGATTCCTGAACTCATCATCGCTGCCTTCGTGGGCCCTGAATTGACGGCCTTCGGTGGTGCCTTGGCTGCCCTTGCCACGATGTTGGTTCTCTTCAAGGCTCGTAAGACGCCTACCCCTGAAGAATATCGCATCAAGATGGATCACACCTCTGAAGCTGCCTCTGGCGGTGAAGTCTTCCGCGCTGTGTCGATCTACGCTTTGATGTTCATCTTCATCCTTGTTTGCTCGCCGCTCTTCCCAAGCGTTGGCGCTTCGCTCAACCACATCTCCACCACCTTTGCTTTCCCGGTGGGTGAAAAGACGTTGAAGGCGACCTTTAATTGGATCACGACGCCTGGCATGCTCATCATCTTCGCAACCTTGATTGGTGGTGTGCTCTTCCAGCGTGCGAAGCCCGGCATGATCATCTCGACCGTCGTCTCTACGCTCAATCAGTTGAAGACGAGTGCGATCGCCATTTCCGTGATTGTGGCAATGGCTACCGTGATGGACTTTACTGGTTTGATCGCTGTGGTGGCTCAGCCTCTCTTTGATACCACTGGCAAGTTCTACCCCTACTTCGCTCCGTTGATCGGTGCTGTGGGTACCTTCGTGACGGGTTCTGTGACGAACGCTAACGTGCTCTTTGGTAACTTGCAAACGATTGCAGCTAACCACCTCCAGTTGGATCCCACCTGGCTTGTGGCTGCCAATGCTGCTGGTGCGACTGCGACGAAGATGCTCGCCCCGCAGAGTATTACGATTGCTGTTTCTTCGGCTGGCTTAGCCAATGCTGACAGCGCTTTAATGAAGGGGACCGCGCCTTGGGCTGCTCTTTACCTCGTCGTCCTTGTGGTGATCGTTGGTGCAAGCAGTGCCTTCTTCGTGGCCTAATAAGAAACCCCGTTAATTTTGAAACACACTGGAGATAAAACCATGATGAACGTGAATTTCTTCTCTACCTGTATCGGTGACGCCGTTAAGGCGAACGCCGCTCGCAGTTCGGTACTCTTGCTCGAAGAGCTTGGTTGCCGTGTGCACTACCCCCGTAGCCAGACCTGCTGTGGTCAGCCGGCTTTGAATAGCGGCTACATCAAAGAAGCCATGGCTGGGATTAAGAACAACATCGTCGCTTTCGAAGAAAACGATTACCCCATCGTCTCGCCTGCTGGTTCCTGCACGTACGCCATTATGAGCTACGCGCTTCACCTCGTGAACGAACCGGAATGGGCCGAACGCGCCATCAAGTTGGCTGAACGTGTGCACGACTTAACGTCCTTTATCGTGAACGAATTGGGCATTGTGGATGTGGGTGCTCGCCTTGAAGGCCGTGCCGTCTATCACCCCTCTTGCTCTCTTTCCCGTAAGTTGGGCGTCACCAAGGAACCGCTCGAACTCTTGAAGCATGTGAAGGGCTTGGAATTGGTGGAATTCCCCCACATGGATCGTTGCTGCGGTTTCGGTGGTACGTTCGCCACGAAGATGTCTGAAATCTCTGGCGCTCTCGTGAAGGAAAAAGTCTCTGACATGATGACGGTGAACCCCGACTACTTGATCGGCGCTGACTCCAGCTGCTTGATGAATATCGGTGGTCGTATGGCCCGTGAAGGCCGCCCCGTCAAGGTGATGCACATCGCTGAAGTGCTCATGAGCCGCTAATCCCAAACGAGGAGATAACAAAATGCAAGATATTCGTGTTCAGTTTAAGAAAGCTCAGGAAGAAAAGCGTCTCGTTGTGAACGCTGCTAACCCTGACAAGTACCTTCGTACAAATCCCCTTCCCTTCCACGATCGTGCTCAGCAGCAGATTGACGACGATATTATGCGTCGCGCTGTGGCTAAGGCCCAGAACGTGATTGGTGCTAACCGCGCCAAGATCATGGCTGAATTGGGTGACGTGGAAGGCTGGCGCGATCGCGCTGCCCAGATCCGTGACTACGTCTTGGAAAACTTGGACGCCCTTCTCTACCAGCTCTCCGAAAAGGTGCAAGCTAACGGCGGTCACGTCTACTTTGCGAAGACCAAGGAAGAAGCTAGCGCTTATATTCTTGACGTCTGCAAGAAGAAGAACGCTAAGAAAGTCGTGAAATCCAAGTCCATGGTCACTGAAGAAATCGGTATGAACCATGTGCTCCAGGACGCTGGCATTGAAGTGTTCGAAACCGACTTGGGTGAATACATTCTTCAGGTCGCTGGCGACAAGCCCTCCCACGTGGTGGTGCCGGCTATTCACCGTGACCGTGTGCAGATCCGTAAGGCCCTTCACGACAAGTTGGGCTACGACGGCGCGGATACGCCGGAAGATATGACCGCCTTTATTCGTCAGAAGATGCGTAAGGACTTCTTGACGGCTGAAGTGGGTGTCTCTGGCTGTAACTTCGCTGTGGCTGAAACGGGTTCTGTGTGCTTGGTGACGAACGAAGGTAACGCTCGTTTGACGACGACGCTCCCGAAGACCCACATCGCTGTGATGGGTATGGAACGTTTGGCTCCGACCTTCAAGGAAGTGGACGTCTTGATTACGATGCTTGCCCGCTCTGCTGTGGGTGCTCGTTTGACGGGTTACAACACGTGGCTCACTGGCCCGCGTGAAGAAGGCAATACTGACGGTCCGGAAGAATTCCACTTGGTGATTTTGGATAACGGCCGCTCTGACATCTTGGGCTCTGCCTTTAAGGAAATTTTGCGTTGCATTCGTTGCGGTGCCTGTATGAACACCTGCCCCTGCTACCGTGAAATCGGTGGTCATGGTTACGGTTCCATCTATCCGGGTCCCTTGGGTGCTGTGATCACGCCGCTCTTGGGTGGTTACGAAGAATATAAGGACCTCCCCTATGTCTGCACGCTTTGCACGGCTTGCGACATGGTCTGCCCGGTGGAAATTCCGCTCTCGAAGTTGATTTTGAAGCACCGTAAGAGTGAAGTTGAACAGGGCTTGCGCCCCTCTGGCGAAAAATTCGCCACCGAGCTCTTCGGTTGGGTCAATGGTAAGCCTGGTCTCTGGAGCTTGGGTATGAAGGCTGCGGCCAAGATGGGCGCTGTCTCCAAGGACGGTAAAGTGCCGTTCGCTCCGGGTGAACTCGGTAAGTGGTATAAGGCTCGTAACTTACCAGTCTCGGATGGTCAGGCCTTCCGTAGCTGGTTCGATGAGCACGAAAAAGAAGTTCGTGCTAAAGAAAGCGCTGAATAACCCATACTGAGGAGATATTTATCATGATTCAAAATCGCGACTCTTTTTTGCAAATGTTGGCTGACAAGATGGGCCGTGCTCCTCGCACGGAACCCTTGCCGCCTCCCGCTCCGGTGAACGACTACGCTACGACGAACTTCACCGATTTGGACGCTGTGGGCTTGGAATCGCTCTTCTTGGAACGCTCTGCTCAGATGCTTGCCAAGACGAAGACGACGCTCCCGCAGAACCTTCCTGGCACGGTGGCTGAAGTTGCCCGCCAGTACGGTGACTCGATTGTGTTGACGGCCGATGAACGCCTTCAGGAAACGGGTGTGGTCGACGCTTTGAAGACCACCTTCTCTGATGTGTTCGTTTGGGATCACACCAAGGGCGAAGAAAGCATCGCTAAGGCGGAAGCCGCTAAAGTCGGTATCGTCTTTGCTGACTACGCTATCGCTGACTGCGGTTTCGCAGTGTTGCTCTCTAGCAAGGAACGCGCTCGTAGCGTTTCCCTCTTGCCGGAAAACAACATCATCGTGATCCGTCGCAGCACGATTTTGCCGCGTGTGGCACAGCTCGCTGAAATCCTTCATCAGCGTGCCCAGGCTGGCGAACGTATGCCGTCTTGCATCAACATCATCGGTGGCCCGTCCTCCACGGCCGACATCGAATTGATCAAGGTGGTGGGTGTGCACGGTCCGGTGACCGCCAACTACATCGTGGTGGAAGACTAATCGAATTAGTGTTTACTGGTCAGCCGCACGCAGGGTCAGTCTCCTCAGTGTCGGTTCATCATGTCTGGCTATAAGCCGTGCGCGCTGACCATTTTTCTTTTTCGACGTCGTCTTCAAAAACGAAAACGATTAATTTGCTCTCATCCCGAGCTTGAAACTCCCACTGGTGAAAACTGGTGGGAGTTTTTTTGTGCGCACTTCTCTCCCCTCTTTTTCTCTTTTTTTCCCAATTCTGTGTAAAAAAGCACGGAAATGTGAACACTTGTTCAGTCTTCCCGTTTTTGCTCTTCCTTTTTTGAGAAAATAGATCTCACACACTCTGGTGGCACAACTGCGGTGCTACCTCACAAAGAAATAAAAGGAAAATAGTCTGATGAAAATAGTTCGTCCATTTCGCGTTGCAACACTCGCCACGATGCTCTCCGCACTCCTTCTCTCTCCCACTCTTTTTGACCAGACACGGCGCTATTAGGCTACACCGAAGGCGCAGAAGTATTGCTCTCACCCACGACAGCGGCTCGCATTGAGATGATTTCTAACGTTGTCTACCGTCAAGTCACCTCACCTGTTGGTGTGAAGCCCCTACATATGACGCTCTTTGTACCTGGTACGGATAGCGAAAAGCGTCCCGCAATTATTTTCTTCCCAGGTGGCGGCTTTATGAGTGCCAATAAAGACCAATTTTTAGAATTGCGTTATGCGCGTGGTAGCGTCCGCAGAATATCGCACGATTCCTGCCAAGTACCCTGCTCCCGTTGAAGATGCAAAAGCGGCGGTGCGCTACTTGCGCGCTCATGCCAAGGAGTTTGGCATTGATCCCGATAAAACCGGCGTTTTAGGAGGTTCGGCTGGGGGTTATGTTGTCAAAATGCTGGGTACCACCAATGGCGAAAAAGGTTGGGACAAGGGTGACTGGACGGACGTTTCTTCTGATGTGCAGGCGGTGGTCTTGCTCTATGGGCTCTCTGACCTTCTCAATATTGGTGAAGGCTTAGGTGAAGCACAAGAAAAAGTGCACGCTTCTCCTGCTGTGACGGAAGCCCTTCTGGTGAATGGTCCCGCATTCCGTGACTTCCCAGGCGCAAGCATTCATTCTGACAAGAAGAAGGCTTTGAACGCCTCGACCATTGGCCACGTCGACGGGACGGAACCTCCGTTCCTTCTTCATGGCTCGAACGACCGCCTCGTGAGCCCTATGCAAAGTGCTCACCTCTTTGAAGCTTTGAAAGCCAAGAAAGTAAATGCACAGTATGTTCTCGTTGAAGGGGCTCAGCACGGTGACCTTCCCTGGTACCAAGCGCCCTTGATCGAACGTGTGGTCTCGTTCTTTAAAGCCAAACTCGGTGAACCCCAGAAGGCTGGCGAAAACAAAGGAGGCAATCTCTAAGGTTTTCGAGGAAAAGCGTGTTGCAGAGCGCGCAACGCTCTGTTGAGGTTTTTCGCTTTTCTACTCTTCGCCAATTGCGATACAGTGTGAGGCATCGACCATTTTTCTTTTGAGGAACTCTCGTCTCCTATGTCTCAATGGAAATCACTCGCCATGACGCTGCTTCACACTGCTCGCAAACTTTCACTCTCCGACTGGAAAGTCGACTGCGCCATTGTCGGTGCGCTAGCCCTTGGCCTCTTAAGTGTTTCTGAGGCCGCACCACTTCCTAATCTTCCTAATATTCCCGCTCCCGCCGTTGCACCGCATTTTGCGAAGACGCCAAACGTTGCGCTTTTGATCGGCAACAGCTATTCGTTCTACAACTGTGGGGTGCATACTTATCTGCGCGGACTGATGCGCGCAAGCGACCCAGTAATCCCGATGAAAACGCGTCTTTTGACGATTAGCTCAGGAGCGTTGTCATTTCACGATGTGGGCTTCTATCTTCAGCCCCACCCGCAAGACCCGTATGTGAAAAGAGAGAATGGGAAGCTTCTCCCCATGTTTGACATTGTGCTTCTTCAGGAACATTCTGAAGGCGCAGTGAGCGCTAAGCGCATTGCCTTTTTAAAGGAATTTGCCAAGCAACACGCTGATACGATTCGTGCCGCAGGAAGCGCTCCGCTTCTCGTGATGACGTGGACAAAAGAAAACCGTGCGGACGATATTGAGAAACTTGCCACCAACACGATTGAGGCGGCGAACGCTGCGCAAATGCCAGTGGTTCCTGTAGGGATCGCCTTTGAGGCGGTGCGAAAATCGCACCCCGACATTAAGCTCTACCAGGCGGATAAGAGTCATCCGAGTGCGGCGGGAACATACCTCTATGCGTCAGTACTCTATGCGACGCTATTTAAGAAGAGTCCTGTTGGGCTAGATTACCAAGGAGAATGCGAAAAGCCACTTGCGCCAGAGGTTGCGAAGACGCTCCAGGAAGTGGCTTGGAAGACAGTGACAGAGTTTTTTGGGTGGAAAGAGTAACGGGAAGTAGGCTCAGCTGGGATGGTTGAGCCTCCTCACCTTAGAGAGAGTCATTTTTTATGTTGTGAAGGTGGAGTCGCCAGTCATCCTCATCCCCATAGTCAATCTCATCTGCGTTGACTGCTCGAGTGGGTTGATCTGGAGCGCTCTTTTTTCGGGTGAGATAAATACGAGGAAGCACGATAGCGTCTTCGCCAAAAGGATTTTGTCGCGTTATCTTTCTCTCGGGGTTTTTCCAAGCCATCACAAAACCGACTTCAGCTCGCTTAAATTCATACCCCTGACTCAACTTCGCTTTGAATACTTCTTCTCGATACTTTTCCGCTAGAGCACATACTGGCGTTTCGACCCCATTTCTCTTTACAGTAAGCATTACCCAATTTTTTACCAACTTCAGGTACAAGGGTTCTCCGCTACGCAGACCCAGAATAAAACTCTTTTGCCACTCCCCGTTGCCCTCATGTTGCAAATCACTCCTGAAACTCAAAAAAACATTTGTAAGTTCAAGATATAAACCGATATCTGTCACTGGTGCGTAAGAGCGATCATCCCTCACATACTGCACGTTCGGAGATTTGGCAAAAGGTCGCATTATCGGAGTACTTGTATGAATATAGAGTTCATTTTTGGCTCGAGTAATGGCTACATAGAGCAGACGGCGCTCTTCTGCTTGATCGACCGTCTCCTTCTTATTCGATTTACCTTCAAGAGGATTCAGCATCAAATAGACTTGATCAAATTCTCGTCCTTTGGCGCTATGCATCGTAGAAACCAAGACCACGCCTTCTTCTGTCTTGGCGAAATCTTCATATTTCGCCTCTTTAAGGAAAGTTTCCAGTTCCCGACGTTGGCAATCAAAATCAGTCTCTTTATAGCTTTCAAGAATACGAATACAGGTATCCAATATGCTGCTGGTGGCGTACTTGGTCTTCATTGCCGTCATGGCTTTTTCCCAAGTATCTTCGCGAATGCACTCAGCCCGGGTGTCGATAAGACGAATCTGCCTCAAGAAATAGCGCAATTCCGCCACATTGATCAGCTCAAAGTCCCCCGTATTTTGGAGCAGTTTGGCGTTAATACCATTTTCTGTGAGGAGCCCTACCATTTCTAGTGCTTCATCGTTGGTTCGGGTCAGCACTGCAGCTGTATCAGCTAAACGATAGGTTGCCTTTATCTCTTCAAGCAATGGCTTGTGAATATTCCTAGTCGTATGCTCGGTGATTTTGACTAACCCTTCCTCTTTGCGAGCTGCCTCAATTGGCTGAGTCTTGAGACGATAAGGAAGCGTTTTCGCAAAATCATTCGCAAATCCGATAATCTTTTTAGTGCTGCGATAATTCGTTGGCAGTTCAAAAAACTTCGCTTGATACGTCTCTTTCATCTCATAGAGATACTTAGAGCTACTGCCTCGGAAGCCATAGATCGCTTGATCATCGTCGCCCACCGCAATAATTTTCAGTCTTCCCTCATTAGCTTCTTTCAAGGCCTTAATTAGATCGAATTCATCCTTACTCATATCCTGCGCCTCGTCGATAACGAGTGTAGTTTTTGCAAGATATCGAGTATCTATTTCACCAGCCTTAATCGCTTTTGTTGCCTCTTTAATAACATTCTCTGAGTCTTTAATAGTCCCTTTTCGGCAAAGCAGGTTAAACGCATAAGAATGGAAAGTGTTGATTTCGATGTACTTCGCCGTTGGCGACTCCAGAAGTGCCCCCAATTTTTCACGGAATTCAAGCGCGGCAGCGCGTGAAAAAGTGAGCATCACTAATTCATCATTTTTTACCTCGTCTAAGACGGTAAGAGCGGCCAATTTGTGCACTAAAACTCGCGTTTTCCCGCTTCCAGGTCCAGCGGCAACCACAATACAGTCGTGCTCATCATCTTCAATGATCTCTTGTTGCCGTTCCGAAAGTTGCTTCACGATCCTTGCGTACATATCGGGCGTAGCTGCACGCTTAATCTCTTCTTCGCGTCCTCTGAAGTACTTACGCACAAAGGTCTTAAAGGCGAGATTGAAGTAGTCGCGCACAAACTGCAAGGCTCGATCGTAGTCTTTCACCATGTAGCTAGCAAACTCTCCCACAATGTGAATTTGCTCAGCTCGGTGAAGGTAAAACTCTTCAAACTCGCGGTGTTGCGTCCCTTTGTAGCCACGGTTAAAGCTATGGTCCAAACGCTTGATTTCCATCGAATGGTAAAGGACCAAAAAGCCCCCTTTGAGCTTTAATGCCTCAATATTGTGCAGGTAGAGCAAGGCATCTTGAACATCTTCTACAGTAGGCTTAAAGCGATGATCGGTTGTTGGAGTATTGTTGTACGCGTCCATCAGATCGTAAGCAGAAAAGATCACCTCAGACGGACGTTTGCCCTTACGCCCTGACTCTATAGCCTCTTCAACCTCTGCGATGACTTCTGTAGCTGGTTTAACTTCAGAAACAAGTAGCTCATCTCCCAGCTCTGCCTGACCGCCTTCGAAACGCTTACGCTCAAGCTCATACTTTTCAAATAAGTACTTAATGATGAAGTCACTCAGCACCATGCGCTGCTCAAAGCGTTGACGCAAAGGAAGTTTTACATCGTCATCTTCTGGGATGGATAGACGAACGGTTCGCCCTCGAATATGTTTTTCTGCATAAAGACGCGTTGCCCAGAAATGCAGAATTTCTTGAATCGTTTTAGGGTTGCTCTTAAGACCTTGCTCGGTTAGCTTTTGGTTCAAGTCTCGAATCGAAAACTCTTTTTCGCCCGCTAAAACCATCTCGACAAGCTGTTTTTCGACATTCTGAAAGTCTTTCAAGGTGTTGAAAGCAGACCTCGAAGAATCGCCTTCAAGAATCTCTGCCGTCATGTCTTGCAGATTATCTAAAACACCGCTTTGTTTAAGGGAAGCCATGGCTTCAAAGACTTCTTTTTTCTCTAAACCAAGCTTGTCGGCAATATAATCCACGCGGGTTTCAGGATCCTCGCCCTGCGCTAATTTAACGCTACGCCCACTCACCAGAAAATGCGCGACACGAACCGCGTTTTCTTTCTGTTTAGCCGTCAAACCCATATTTTTCGATATGCGTTTTTCCGCTTCAATTTGGCTATCTACAGAAAGGCTATCTGCGAACACGCGTGTTGAATTCTTTCCTCGCTCAATGTAGCCGACCTTTTCTAAAGCCGTCACTGCCGTTTTAGCTAGTGTTCTGGCGTGGGGACCGCATACTTCGAGAAAGGAATCTTCGGGTAATTGATCACCACATCGTCCTGACGAGCCTCAGCGGCATCGACCACACGATCCGTAAAGGCAAAAGCCATCGGCGTGCCAGATGCGTTTGCACGTTCAACGCGCCAGAGGTTGTGCACGATATTGCCGCTACCAATAATCAAGACCCCTTCGTTGCGAAGCACGTTTAACTTCTGCCCTAAGGCATAGTGTTCTTCGGGCGAGAGGTACCCATTGATCGAAAGCTGGAGCACCGGGATATCGGCTTTGGGGAACATATGGTGCAAAACCGTCCACGTCCCGTGGTCAATCCCCCAGGTGTTATCCACCTTCAAGGCGTCCCCTACTAACTCTTCCAAGCGTTTGGCAACTTTTGGAGAGCCAGCAGGTTCATACTTAATCTGATAGAGCTCATCGGGGAAGCCGTACATGTCATAGACCTGTTCTGGCTTTTCCGAATCGTTCACGAGCGAAACCGAGGTATACCAATGCGCTGAGATCGCCAAAATCGCTTTAGGACGACCAAAAGTGCTGAGGATTTTCTCGCCCGTTTTCGCAAAGTTCTGCGTCAATTCGTTGTCCTGCAAGGCCAACATCGGAGAACCATGTCCTACAAAGAGGACAGGAAGGCGTTTTTGTGTCATTTTGAAGAAGTCCAAAAAAATTAATCTTTCTTAGATGAAGAATATTCTAATCATTCTTTTCCTAGAAAAAAGCGCACTCCAACAGGCAAACACAAAGTGCCTTCTCTAGTGTGTCAATAATCTGTTTTTCCTCTTGAAAGAAGAATTAGACCCGCTTTCTAAGAATCACCCGTAACAAAGTTTTGCCAGGGATTTTGCGAGCAGAAAAAAGCCACTCAAAGCGTCTCAATTCAAGGCTTTGAGTGGCTTACTGTGTTTTTGGCAGAAGGCTTTTTAGTTATTCTGCGTGTTGGAATGCGTCATATCAACTTCAGCGGCTTCCTTGTGTTCAGGTTCTTCACCCATCTGCATTGCTGCATTCAAGAGAATAGCCCCGAAGGTTGCCGTCCCGATGCCGCCCAACTGGAAGAAACCGAGGTTAAGCGTGAAGTCACCAGCACCCAAGATGAGGGTCACGGCAGCCACAATCAAGTTGCGGGAGTTAGCAAAGTCAACGTTATTGACCACCCAGACGCGAGCGCCCGCCACAGCGATCAAACCGAAGACCACGATGGAGCAGCCGCCCAACACAGGCTGCGGAATCGTGAGAATCAAGGCACCAAACTTCGGCGAGAAGCCAAGGATGATGGCGAGGATAGCAGCCACCGGGAAGAGCAACGTGGAGTAGACGCGCGTAGCGGCCATCACCCCAATGTTTTCCCCGTAGGTCGTCACACCCGTACCCCCGAAGGAGCCAGAGACCATCGTTGCAATACCGTCACCCAAGAAGGCACGACCCATGTAGGGGTCAAGGTTGCGACCCGTCATGGCGGTCACGGCCTTAACGTGGCCCAAGTTTTCTGCCACCAAAATGATCACCACCGGCACGATCAACATCGTGGCGTTGAAGTCAAAGGTTGGCGTCACAACGTGCGGAATACCGAACCAGTCAGCGTTAGCGATCTTGGAGAAGTCAATCGGCGTGCCGATCCCTAAGCCGTTAGCGAGGATGGCATAGATGAAGTAAGCCAAGGCCAAGCCAACCAAAATCAAAAGCTTCTGAATGAAGCCACGCGTGTAGACAGCCACACCGCCCACGCAGAGCACCGTCAAAAGACCCATCCAGTGGTTGAAGTCGGATTCCCCGACGCTTGCCACAGCGGTGCGGGCCAAGTTCAAGCCGATCACGGCCACCACAGCACCCGTCACGGCTGGTGGCATCAAGCGTTCAATCCACTTCACACCCGTGAGCATGACGATTAAGCCCACTAACGCATACACTAGACCGCAAATAATAATGCCGCCCAGTGCCACGCTCATGTTCGTATTCATACCCGAACCAGCAACGTACCCTGTAGCGGCAATCACCACACCGATAAAAGCAAACGAACTACCGAGATAACTCGGAACGTGTCCACCTACAACGGCAAAAAAAATGAGTGTCCCAATGCCACTCATTAAAACTGCCATATTTGGATCGAAACCCATTAAAAGCGGTGCCAACACGGTAGAACCAAACATTGCTACGACGTGCTGCATACCCATTGCAATGGTCTGTCCCATCGGTAAGCGTTCGTCCGGGGCGATCACGCTACCTTGCTGCTTTAACTTCCAAGACGGAAAGTACATTTTTTAAGCTCCTAAACAACCTAGCCACTGTGTTTTAACGAGGGAGAAAAAATCACAAATCGGCGCATAAACTTTTGCAGTTTAGCATGAATTTTCGCTTCATAAGATTCTCTTAAGTCCTAGGGTTATCGCCTAGGGAAAAGGGCTTATTGCCCCATCCTCTAGACTTTTCTCTCTTTTCTCCTCACGACTTCACTTCGCCTCTCTTCTAGAGAAGAGAAGGAAATCCTGAAAATTTAAAGCACTATTCTGAGCGAAAATGGGCTAGCTGTTTTTGTGCTCGTGTGGGAACTAAACTACAGGATTCTCAGTAGAAAAAATATTTCTTTCTCCCCCTCTTTTTCGTCACCTCTCTACACAAAAGCAAACATTGTAATCATTGACATTACAACTCTCGGTCTCTATGATTAAAGGCAACCTACAAAAGGAAAACCTTTATGCAAATTTCTAGTCGATTCACCCTCGCCCTACACCTTTGCACCTGCATGGAGGTGTTTAAGGGAGAGCACAAAGTGACGAGTGACTTTCTCGCAAAGAGCGTTAACACCAACCCCGTCATTGTGCGCAACATTTTGGGGCAACTCAGAAAAGCGGGACTTGTCACCGTACAGCGCGGTGCGGGTGGTGCTACCCTTGCGCGCCCTGCCGCGGAGATTAGCTTCTTTGATATCTATGAAGCGGTGGAGTGCATTGATGAAGGGCAACTCTTTCACTTTCATGAAAATCCCAATGAGGCCTGCCCCGTGGGGCGCAATATCCACACAGTGCTTGACCACCGTCTAGAGGATATTCAGAAAACGCTCGAAGCGAAACTCTCTTCGATGAAGCTCTCTGAAGTCGTCAAAGAGATGAAAGGCTGCCTCAAGTGAACGTCCTTCCGCCCTACTCTTTAAAGAGAAACAAGGCGAATGAAAAAATTTCGTTGTAACTCTTGACATTACAATAAAACTTAGCTAGACTTCATTGTAATGATTGATATTATATCTACCAAACAACTTCTTCTGATTTTTTAATGGAGACAACAAGTTATGAAACTCGCAGTGATTGGTGCTAACGGGAAAGCTGGTCAGTTAAAAGAGCATTAATGTGAACAGCAAGTAATTCCACTTTTGTGCTAACCTATGAATAGGAAAGGCTCACTTTTAGAGCCTCCTTATAATTCACTAAAGAGGAAGAGCATGAACCAGTTAGAACGGCTCACCTATTTAATTGACTACTTGAAAGCGGAAACGCCACGCTACAAAGCACTGCGTATTCCAGAGGTGATTGATGAACAGAAAAAAGTGCTGCGCGCGATGATGAATGTGCGCAAACCCGCTCCCGTCTCAGAAGAATTTCTTCGTATTCAGGACGAATACCTAAAGGAAGAAGTCGCCGCGCGTGGCATTGTAGAGCTCTCTAGCCTTACGCCTCGCGAAGGCACGCTCTACCTTTGGAAAGGTGACATGACGCGTCTGGCGGTTGATGCGATAGTGAACGCCGCCAATAGCGAACTCTTAGGTTGCTTTATTCCGTGCCACAGCTGCATTGACAACGCGATTCACAGCTTTGCTGGCGTGAGCTTGCGCCTGCTCTGCAACGATTTGATGGTTAAGCAAGGCGCGCCTGAACCTTTGGGCCAAGCGAAAATCACGCCTGCCTACAACCTACCCGCCAAATACGTGATTCACACCGTGGGGCCACGTGTCGGGTTTGAGGTGACTGAGGAGCAAAAAGACGCGCTCGAGGGTTGCTATCGCTCTTCGCTAGAGCTCGCCCATCAGTTTGGCGCCGAGTCTATTGCCTTTTGCTGTATCTCAACGGGCGTCTACCGTTTTCCAAACGACTTGGCAGCCGAGATTGCGATTCGTACCTCCAAAGACTTCCTCTCTGAGCACGCCTCTTCCCTGAAGGTGGTTTTCAACGTCTACAAAGATATTGACTTTAGGATCTATTATGAGCTGCTTGGACAGTCTCAACCTCGCGCGTGAGCGTATTGCGAGCGCTGAGGCGATTTTGATTGGCGCAGGCGCAGGACTCTCTACCGCAGCAGGACTGCAATATGGTGGTGAGCGCTTTGTGCAAGATGACGGTTGGTACGAAGAAAGAGATCGCTATGCGCAATTTTTGAAAGACACGAAAGACGCTTCGCTCTACTCACCTCAACTGATGAAAGCGACTCACCATCAGGGCAAAAAGTGCCGCCATCGCAGGTGGCATCATGGTAAGCAGTGCCACGGGAAACCCTGGCAGCGCCGTGAGCCAAATCAGTCCCCAGAACATGAGCCAGAGAAGGCTCCCGCCCCAGGCCCAAAGCCAGGGGAAGGGATTCAAGAGCGAGCGTAGCCGGGTACGACGACTTTCGTTTGCCTCAATCAACCAAATAATGAGCACGGGAAGGAGAAAGAGCCCCTCGCAAACGAGTCCCCAAAAGCGCACCGAAATAAGCGTTAATTCGAGGCGCAAACTCTGCCAATAAGGTCCCTCAAAGGTGCGCTCCCAGCTCTGCGGAATCTTGGAGAAAAGGTCGTTCGCTAAACTTGCCTTCTTTTTCGTCTCCCCTTCAAGGTTTCGCCCTTGCGCTGACTCTCCCTTGAGAAAGTTTCCAGGCGCGGCGAGCATGAGGGTGATGTGTTTATCCGTCATGAGAAGCGCTTTGCTATGCAAAGCTTGAATCGCCACCACGCGTCCAAAGGCACTGTCCCAGTCGGAAATATCGTCTGACACCACACGCGCCATCTCGGAGCGAGAGTAGTCTGCGGGGATCAAAAGAGCAGTCGTAATCAATGCGATGACGCCAACGAGCGCCACAGTACGAGCATAAAGCATACTTTTTCTCCCCTAGCCTTCTGGTGCGGAATCGAGCACCACGGGCATACGCCCTTTGAAAATCTTCCCGCCTGCAATCGACGCGAAAAATTCCCCATCGGGTAATTTACCCAGCATCTCTTGCGGGATGAGCGCTTCTCGTTTGGCTGAGCTCGTTCTTGTTATCGAGGCTCTAAAAGTAGGCACAATTTCTGACATGGAAGCGCTCCCCAGCGCGACCCCCTCACTCCAGACCATCGCTGCGCCAAAAGCTTCAAGCACAAACTCTTGCGTCTCTCCATCCTTCGTGCGAAGGGCAATCAAATTATTAAAGTTCCCCAGAGCCTGCATCGCGCGACAGTTTTCTCCCAGCGCCGCGGTTAAGTCCGCCACGGTTTGCATAGCGGCGGTGACATGCACGCCCGCTTCCATCCCTTTGTTGAGAAGTTCAATCATCGGTTGATTAATGACGTTTGCGGTTTCGTCCACAAAAAGCGAAATTCTTGCCGCTGAGCGACCCGAAGTACCTCGGTTGTAGCGCTTCCCAGTGTAAGAGGTGAGGTCTGAGAGAAGTAGATTCCCAAGTGCCCCCGCAATCACACGGTCTGGCAGTGCATCGAGCCCCAAATAGAGCACGTCTCCTGCTTCTAGCACGCGCTCTAGCGTGACCACTGGCCGCGTATCTTCTTCATCCATCACACCGGGAGAGAGCATCTCGCCAAGACTCCCTGTAGTGAGCATCGCGAGAATTGGCTGCAAGCTCGCCGTGATCTTTGCGTAGTGATCACGATTGTGTCGATAGACAGCAAGGAGCGGATGAATCACTTCGGGCCCAGGACCACGCAGCGTCTCCGCGTAGAGCGACTCCCAGAATTCCGCGAGCTTTTGCACTTCGGGAATGGGATAGCCTAGGCGATTCTCTGTGGGGTATGGCATTGCATTAAAGTCTGCTTCCCATTCGCGTGGACCACGTTCATCGAGATCCTTTTTCATCACACGAAGCAATAGATTGTCTATCCCACCGTCCAGTAAGTGGCGCAGTTTCACGAGTGTGGGTTTCTCCGTTAAATAGAAAAGCCCATTGACGAGCACATTCACCGCACTCCAAGCAAAGTCATTAAAAATCCCTTGGTCTGGTGGCAGCATGGCAGTTAAGCGTGACGCGATTTCGCTAGGACGCGACCAACTCCCCAGGGGATCTAAACGCACACTTTCTTCAGGAAACGCGGGGTGAAATTCCCAAGGCGCACGTCGCCCTGCTTTTTGGCAAGCCGTGCGAATCGCGGAGCGCAGACGCTTTGAGGATTTCGGATCAATCACAATCACCGCTTCTTGACGAAAAATCGCTTGGGTGATGAGGTTCGTGAGCATCACACCTTTCCCAGACTGGGTGGTACCGACAATCAACGTGCCGCCACCCAAACTTTTAATCGGGTGCGTCATCGTTTTCTCTTCTCGTAAGCCTACGCCGTGAAGAAGTGGCGTCCCAATAGCGCTAGACGCTAAGGCTGGTGGATAACGGTACGCCGCTCTCACCCAAGCGGGCACTCGCAGGCTACTCACTGGAAGGTCGATCAGCTGATAGAGCGCTCGCGTTTTCTCTGCCTCCCAAGAAAACCCTTCCCCAAGGTAAAGCGAGGTAATCCCGCGCCCTATTTCAACTGTGCGCTCACGCACTCGCTTCTCGACTAAAAGGACTTTATCGACAGCCTCACTTGGCATCCCAGATTCAAGCGCTTTTTCGCTCATTGGAAGGCGCAACGGGCTACTGGCGAGCTTTCCCCAAAGCGCTTCAAACGTCATATAGGTCATTGGCATTCCTGAGAGCGGTGCACGCTCAGCAAAAGCGCGAAGCATATCGCGAAGACGCCAGAGCACTAGTCCCAAGAGCATCAGCCCCACGCCCAGGCTCCACGAAGCCCCAATAATGCCCATCCAAACTGCGCCCACAAGCGACATCGCGGCGCGCTCCAGATAGAAAAAGGGCGAGGTGAACACATATTGCTCACGAAGCCACTGCGCTTCAGGCGCGGTGAGCACATTGCGACGAGTTAAAAATCGTCCCTGGGGGACTTTGAGCAATGTGCGACGTTGGGCGTTAGGAAAAATGGCGCGAGAGGCTTGCTTGCTCTCTTTCTCTCCTACTTTTACTGGAAGCCAACGCTTTAAAGTAAAAGCCATAACGTATCCTCAAAAAAAATCGAAATCATGGAAGTGCTCAGCACCTTTTAACCTTTGCGGTGCTCCCTATCTGGCACAAGTGGGCACGGAGCGCCAAAGTCGTTTGCCTCGGTTAAGAGCGCTGCGGGAAGTTTCACGTCGCGATCAAGGTTGTGTTGTCGGCACACAAAGCTCACGCATTCCTCGCGAAGGATGATCCCAGTAATCGTGGGCATAGCGAGAAGGCCCTCTACCTCTTCTTCGCCTGGGAGCGCTTTCACGACGGGGAGATAGCGCGCGAATTTCTTCTGACAGTGCTCAGGCACCAGCACATTCCAAAATGGGGTTTCGCGAACCATTTTGTCCAGATTCTTGTGGTAGACGTAGCCCGAGGGAAGCGTCACGCGACGCAGCACGAGATAACCTTTGAGCCCCGCAAAGTAATGCTCATCAACGCGCGAGAAAAGACTCTCCGGGATAAATAGCCCCGCAGGGGTCCACCAAAGGCTCAGGTCTTCCGTGTCATTGAGTAGTTCAAGAAACCCTACTAAAAGGGGCGGAAACGCCACACCCACGCGTGGCTTCCAAAGAAAACGAGGACCACTCCCTTGTGCTTCCCCCGCCTCAATCATTCGGTAAGGAAGATTCCCCTTTGCGCCCTCTCGTTTCTCAGGGTTGGTGCTACGAAGTGCCATTTCGGAGGCAGGCAACTGATGGGTTAAGCGCGATTTGAGCACTAGCTCATGGAGCTTTCTATCTTCCGCTAGTTGCACGACATTAACCCCCACCAACGTAGGATGGCGCTCGTCTACGCGAAAGATCACTTCGCCTCGCTTATCTCGCAGAAGAACGCCTTCGGTCGCAAGAATTTGTGCCACCACATCGGGTTCTTCAGATGCGTGCAAGAAAGCGCATTGCAGTTCCCGATCTTTCATCACAGAAAAAAGCGCCTCAGGCCAGCGAAGAAAATACCCGTCCTGAGCCCAAATTAAAGGGGAACCTTGACTATTGACGCGCCAGACTGCGTCCTTAATACGTGTGCGCATCACGAGTTCCGCTGCTCTGGCAAAGCCACTCATTAGAGGAAGTTACCCTTCTCTTGCCGCGCGGGCTTTCGCTTCCTGGTCGTAGGCAATCTTGTGCGCTAGCACCACGGTTTGTGCGAGAGCGCGCTCCATCTCGGTTTCGCCTAGCTGAAATTGCACCACGTTTTCCAAAACGGATAAAACAGTTTCAGTTTTCCCCGCCTTTCCTAGAGGGACTTCTCGCAACCAGCGGCGAAGCTCTTCAGAAAGGAGTTGATAAAGAAGGTCAAGGGGCAAGGTAGTCAAAGTGCGCTTTTGCCCTTCTTCAGGTGTCCAAGTGAGCGTGAAGCGCCGACCACTTTGCCGAAGGCCAAAGGCGTAAGCGCTCTCATGGCCTGGTGAAAGACGCTCCGCTACAGCACCCCCTTCTTCTCGGCTTAAAAGCTCGATGCGAGAAAGTGCACTCGCTTCACTAATGGCAGAGGCGATGGCCGCTACGACTCTCAATCGCACCATCCATGCATCGCGCTTCATCGCAGGAAGCTCTGCGCCCACAACACGCGCATCTAAAACCGAAATCGAAGCAATGGCGCTTTTAAGCGCCACTTCCATGAGGCCACCCTCTTCTCGCCAGAGCCCCATTGGGGCACGCGGAAGCCCTTGAAACGCTGCGGCAAGGCGCAAAAGAAAGGGGTCAAGATAGGCTTCAAAAATCGCCCGATTCCCAACCGCGACGCGCAACCGATCGACACTCTCGCGGTGACGCTCCAAGATAAGCGCAGGGTCTAGTGGCAGGAGAATCCCCTCACCCTCTGCATCACTCACCCAAAGAGGGGTTCTTCTCTCTGGGAAACGCACAACGCGAAGGGCTCTTTCAGACGATGCCTCTTTCACGCGGCTCTCCCACGTGCGAGTGCGCATCACTTCGGCGCGAAGAAGTTCACTGGTGAGTTCTTCGCGCTTGGGCTTCCCGCGCAAGAGTTGCTGAGATTTTTCCCCTAGGGGTTCGATTTCATTACGCTTTCCCCAAAAGCGTGCCCCCTCGGAAGAGGCCGCAGGATCGGGCTCTCTACAAAGGGTGAGTCCCTGACGGCATAGGCGCACGAGCCCCTCTTTGAGCGCACCTTTTAGAAGTGGCCAAATAGGACTCGAAGCTTTAGCTAAAACGCTAGGCGTCTTTTTTGGGGTTGTTGGATGGGTGAGCCCCTTGGCGGCTTTTGCGCGCGGGTGCTCAGTTGGGGTTTTCATAGGAAAGTAAAAATTTTGGGGAAAAGGGTGACTAGGAAAATGCCTCATTGAAGTTGTCTTGAGGATTAAGGGAAAGGAGCTTGGCAAATCCCCTTTTCCTTAACGCTCAAGCCTTGAGGCAAGCGGGAAAGAAAAGAGATGGCGGGAGGAAAGAAAAGGATAAATCCCTCTTTCCCCCGTAATCTCAATCAAACTCGACTATCCCGAAGACTCCTCTTTACGCGTTTCCCCTCTTTTCGTCTTAACGAAAAGCTAGGGCGCATTGAGTGTTGCTTGAAGCGCTTTGAGCACTTTGGTGCATTCGCGAGGCAAATCTGCCACGGAAACAACCTTCCCCTGAATTCGTCCTTGCGGAGTGGAATTGGGGCCAATGCCAAGCATCACCGTGGTGATGCCTAAGCTCTCACAAGCGGCAATCATCTCAGAGACAGGCTCCTCACGGAATGTCCCGTCCGTGATCACAAAGATCGCCTTGCGGCTAGCAGTCTGCGTCACCAGGCGCGTTGCTGCCCAATAAAGCGCAGGAATCATCGGCGTAGGACCTCGAGAAGGAATCCCAGCAATGCGAGGAAGTACTGAAGAAGTGCATTCCCCTGCTCTGCCAACGAGTCCCACACCACGACACGTGGGTCCAGGAAAAAGTGCTAGTGCCGCTCTCGTGCGCCGCTGTGCGTTAAACGCCTCGAAAAGACGAAGCGCCACGACTTTGGCCATCGAGAAAGTTTGCCCTATCATCGAACCGGAACTGTCAAGGAGAACCTCAACAGCCGTGTCCTTATCTCGAATCAAACGCTCTTTCTGAAAAAGGCGGTCTTCTTTTAAAGACGCTTCCCAGAGATGCGTATCATCGAGTTCCCAACCAGTGGCATCAACGCTATCGCGCACAGCGACCCTTGCCTCCAAAGAGGCTTGGAACGCTCGCGAGAGTGTGCCGCTCCCTTTCCAGAAGTGAAGAAACTCTGCTTCACGTTCTTTGAGGATAGCAGGCGTCATGCTTACACCCTCATAGTCAGAGACCGAGATGGGTGGAGGCGTAGCGCTTGCGATGCTCTCAGGCATATCGTGCAGGTTTTCTGGAGTGAGTAAGGCGCGAAACCCAGTTTCACACTCTTCTTGAATCCCGGCACGATCGACTGAGAGAAAGCTCTGGAAGGCCTCCTCCGCATCACGCGCTTCGCTGTAACCTTCTAAGTAGGTCACAACCGAAGCCGCACGCGTAGGTTCCCCCTCTAAAGAAAAGAGCGAACCTTGAAGCCCAGAAGAACCCCAATCAGAGTCTGGCGTCTTACTCCGCATAGAATCAGAGCGAGACTCACCAGACCCCCCATGGAGTGCACGATCGAGTTTGGCAAACTTTGCACTCGCCCCTTTCCCTCGGTGGCGAACGAACTCTACGACGTCTTTGGCAAGAAACAGAGCGGCTTGAGTATCGGCGAGCGGAAACGCCTTAAAGACCTTGTCCGCCACCACCTCAAGCAACTCTTTACCAAACACTTTCGCCGCCTTCTCACGAAGGGGCGCTAAGAGGTACTCGTACTGGATAAAACCCAGTTCTTGTACGACTAGCGCTAGATAAAGCCACACTTCCAGAGCCTGCGCTGGCTTTAATGCCTCTAACTGAGCCCAAGCAACGAGCTTAGTCTTTTCGTAGGCATCAAAAAGCGCAGCGCGCCAGAGAAGGTAGCCCTCGTAGTCCGCAGAGCCCAATTTGTCGATTCGGATATCTTCAAAAATATTGAAGATGCGCCTCACTGCTCCAGTGGTTGCGAGTTTCACAACGCGAAAGTCCGTATAGACCACATGGTTGCGCTCATGACACCCATGTCCGTAAACGTACACAGGTGCGAGCGCGCTCGTGAGATCAATCAGACCCAACCAGATCGTTCGGCCATCCGTGCGGGGAGCCTCCGTGAAAAGCACCTTAATGCCTTCACGTCGACACATGACCTGAAAAAGCAGCGGTGCCGCTTCTTGGATCACTTTCCCCAGCGTATCGCTCGCTAAGCGAGTAACAGCACGCTGGGCATCCTGCGTGAGTTGCGCTCTCTGGGCTCTACGAGCCGCGCGAGCTGCTTCGAGTTCGGTGTATCGATTCGTTTTGCGCATGTTTTACCTCAGAACGGAAAAAAGGTTTTCGCTACTTAGTCACTTGTTGCCAAGTGAGCTTTAAGCAGCGATTTCCGCACGAGGCGCATTTTGCGCAACCGAACGACGCACCTTCTCGGTGGACAGTTGGGCGTCCTGGTGACGGCGGGCGAGGATTCTTGCGCGAGAGTCGCGCAAAAGCTCGTCCAAACGTCCAAAGGCCGTCATCAAAAGCGTTTCAATCGCCTCTTGCGAGACCATATCAAGCGCTTCAGTACAAGCCATACGAATCGCAGCGCGAATCCCCTCTTCGCCCCCGAAGTTGGGTTCGGAGAGACGCTCGAGCAAAATCACCAAAAGGCGACGCAGAGCGCGGTGAGAAATCGCGATGTTTTTCGTTTCAAACCCAATGGTTGAGGCGTTGGCTCGACTGCGAGAATCCGCAGCCGCATGAGCCAACACCGCCACAGTACGCGAGAGCACTTCTGGGCCAAAGTCACGAAGGAGCGCCTGGGGCACTTCTTTTAAGAGGAGTGCCGCCTCTTGCTCCTCTGTGAGACCTTCAAGACGCATATGCCAGAAGCGGTCAATGACGCTTCTATCTTGGAGCTGACGCCCAAAGAACCCATCCTCAATTTCGGCGTGACCACAGGTATTGTCCGTAATGATCACGCGAGTACGAGGATGAGGCACAATGCGCTCACCGGTCGCTTCACAATCGAGAACAGCGCCTTCGAGAATGTCGTTACACGACACCCAAAGGTCTGCTGGCGCAGCACTGAACTCATTGATGAGAAGAACCCAGCCATGGCGCCAAGCCAAGGATGCGGGTCCATCCACCCAATGGGTATTCCCGTCAATCACGCTCCAATGTCCCAAGAGTTCACGGCGATCCATACGGGCGCGTGCCATCACAGAAACAACAGGAACGTTCAAGCGAGAACAGAACTGCAAAACGGTGGAGGTTTTACCACTTCCCGCTGGCCCCGATATATACAAGGGCTCGTAACCAGCTGCACGCCACCAAAGGGAGAACTTGCGGAAGGTTTCGGCGGAGAAGTAGTGATGAGGATTTAACTGAGGAATACGGGTGCGTTCCTCAGGACTGAGAGAGTCGAGTAGATACCCTTGGCAGTCGGCGTAGGCCATTTGAATCTGACCAAATTCGCGAGCCGGAACAGTGATAAGAGATTGACTAATCGTCATGGTGGTCTTCCTTAAAAAAGAAAACCCCACGTGGACGCAAAACGCCCACGACCATCACTGATCCCGGGGAATTGCATCCCCGAGGGGTGAAAATAGACAAAAATTTGTGTTGAACACGAGGCAACCGGAGTGGATGCTGTTCACACATGCTTCAAAAAAAAGCAGTACCGATTCTAGCACTAAGTTGTGAGGAAATGCCAATTTCCCTGCTCTCCTTGCCTTCCTTGAAGCGTCGCGCTTACGCCTTTAGAGGACGAGAAAAAAGGGGTTATTTCTTAAAAAGGATCTCCCTATTTAATTCATATTGATTTAAAATAGGCAAATACTTTTTCACAAAGTTGTGAAATTTCACTATATTTTATTGCTCCTTAATGTCGAATTATCGTTAAATATCATAGATTTTAATGAAGAATCAATCGGCATGCGCGATCAAGCTCATACTTTCGCTACTCTATGTAGGGATTTGTGACTGGAGAGTGGTTCATGAAAGCGTTTTGTGAGGAATGTAATAGTTTCCTCGTCTTTCTTCTCTCCCTATTTCCCTATTTTATTAGTTAAATCAATCACTTAGCCTTTCTACTTACTCTCTCAGAGTCGTCATTTTTCGTCATAAGTCCCGCAGAAATCTCACGCTTTAGGCCGATTTTTCGTTGTGTTTTACCACAAAAATCTCCCTTTTTAGATTTAACTCCTGAATAATAGCTCTCGAACTTAGAAATTCAATTTTCTCTTCTTGCTGAATTTCCTTTAAATAGACTCCTTTTTTAATTGAGGATTTTCAATAATGAAAAAGTCTTTAATTGCCTTGGCCACATTAGCCGCTGTCGGCACTGCTGCTCACGCCGCAAGCGTGACGCTCTACGGGACCGTGGATACGGGCTTGGCCTACAACTGCAGCAAGAGCGTGGATGCAGATGGAAACTCCACCACGAATCACTCCTACGGGATGGAATCTGGGCTCTTGAGCGCGAGCAAATTTGGGATCAAAGGTTTTGAAGAATTGGGAAATGGTTATTCTGTTGGCTTTAAGCTCGAAAATGGCTTTGGCTCGGATACAGGTAAATTCTCTGACTCCGATCGTCTCTTCTCTCGTGAAGCTGCCGTGACACTTTATGGTCCCTTTGGTTCCTTGGCAGCTGGCCGTATGGGTGCGTTAACCTCTGGCACGGGTACCTACGATATCTTCCAGGCGAACGGCGACGCCTTTGATGGCGGTGTCGGCAACATTTCCACGGGCTACTGGCACGACACGGGTCGGTGGGACAATATGCTCACCTACGCTACACCTGATATGGGCGGGTTCAAACTCTACGCTCAGTACTCTTTTGCGGGCGACGGCTCTGAAGAAACAAATGAACGTAGTAACAATCGCTACTGGGCTGTGGGTGCAACGTATAACTACGGCAACCTTGGTTTAGTGGGTGTTGTGGACTCCATTAAGCGCAACAGCACTGTGGGCTTGAGCGATAGCTACACCGTGAGCTTAGGTGGTCACTACGATATGGGGATCGCCACGCCATTTATCGGCGTGCAGTACGGTCGCCACATGAGTGCCTTTGGTTTTGTGGGTTCGAGCTGGAGCTCCTGGTCTGAAGACATGAGCGCTGCGGACTTGAAGGGTTATGCCGCCTCGGTTGGTTCTAACTTCGACTTGCCTACCGGTACTTTGACCGCGAGCGTCTTCTACTCTCACGCCAAAGGCGATGTGTATGAAGACAATGTGCTCTCGAGCACCATTGATAAGGGCGATACTTACGGCTTCGGCTTAGTCAATGCCTATCCGCTTAGCAAGCGCACCAAGATCTACGCTGGTGCGGGCTATGCCTACACGAAGACTAACTTCGCTAATGATACTACCACGAAGGATCACAATGCTGAAGTGGTGGTCGGTTTGAGCCATCAGTTCTAAGCAAAAACAAATAGGCATTCGTTTTCAGCGTTAACGAAACCACCTCTCAGAGAAGCCCAGACGTGTAACAGCGCCTGGGCTTTTTGTTTCTATCTGTGAAAACGACAAAAGCGATAGTTTCTTTCAAAAACGAGAAATCCTAGGGCTAACACTATGTTTTTTCGGCGGTTTTTTCTTGTCGATTTATCCTCGACAAATAAGATATATCTCCTATGCGCTTTAATGCACGTGGTAATACCGTGTTGTTTTTTCACAACAAGTTGAAAATATCTTCTTCTTTGTGATTCAATACGTTTTAGTGCGCAAGCTTGGAAAGTTTTTGTTTCTCAAGGCTATGCGCCCGTCCACTCTCTCGGACGCAAGATAAACAAGATTTTCCCTTTATGTATTAAGGACTGAAAAAAATGAAGAAGACATTGCTCGTTTTGGCCACGTTGGCCGCTACGGCTGGTGTTGCTCAGGCCGCTCACGTCACCCTCTACGGTGCCGCTGACCTCGGTCTCGTCTACCAGTATGACAAAGTGAACAGCGACAAGGCTACCAACAAGTACGGCTTGGAAAGCGGTAACTTGGGTGCCTCCAAGTTCGGTTTGAAGGGCGAAGAAGAACTCGGCAACGGTTACGTTGTTGGCTTCAAGCTCGAAAATGGTTTCTCCGCTGACGATGGTCAGTTGGGTCAGGGTGGCCGCCTCTTCGGTCGTGAAGCTCGCCTCTATGTGAACGGCGGCTTCGGTGAACTCTCCGCTGGTCGTATGGGTGCCCTCTCCTCTGGTGCTGGTTCCTACGATATCTTCAAGGCTTATGGTGACGTGTTTGACGGTGGCGTGAACGCCATCGGTGCTGGCTACTGGAATGGTACCGGCCGCTATGACAACACCCTCACCTATGTGACGCCTGATCTCGCTGGCTTGAAGGTCTATGCTCAGTACAGCTTTGCTACCTCTGGTCAGGAAGTTGCTGGCACCCGTAAGAACGATCGCTACTGGGGCGTTGGTGCCACGTACGACAACGGCCCTCTCGGCCTCGTGTTCGTGGTTGACTCCGTCCTCCCGAAGAACCCGGATAACGGTTCCAGCCAGGATAGCTACACGATCAGCTTCGGTGGTAACTATGACTTCGGCGCTGTCAAGCCCTTCTTTGGCGCTCAGTACGGCAAGCACCTCACCTCCTTCGGATTCGTGAACTCTGGTCTCCATGACAGCCTCGATGGCTTCTCCTTCAGCATCAAGCGTGGCTATGCTGTGAGCCTCGGCGCTGCCTTCCCGCTCACCTGCGGTACCCTCCAGGCTGGCGTCTTCTACGCTCACTCTGGCAACATCGCTGGCGACAAGACGGTTGACGATGTTACCACCTCCGTTGGTGCCGACAAGGCTGACGCCTACGGTGTTGGTTTGGTTCACTCCTATCCGCTCAGCAAGCGTACTACCGTTTACTCTGGCGTTGGCTACAACTACGTCAAGATTAAGGGCGTTGATGGTGAAGACCTCCAATACGCTGATTCCAACTTCAAGAAGCAGTCCGCTCAGGTTCTCTTCGGTTTGAATCACACCTTCTAATCTTGACATCGCCTAGTGCGATTGTGAAGTTCTAGAACAAAGGACCTCTGTTTTTCACAGAGGTCCTTTGTTATTCGCCCATCGCTCAATACTTAGCAATTAGGCTATGTGTTCACCTCCCAGTCAAAATGCGGAAAATGCGCAGTGAGAATTTCTTTGGCCGGAAAACACATCAACTTAAGCAAATTCATTTGCTTTCCACCACACATGATCGGATGAGCGTCTACATACCTCTGCATCTTGAGCGCCAAATCTTAATGAGCAGAAAACATCTGCAGGTCACGCGGAGCATCGTCACCGAACCTTGGCTCTAAAAAAAGTTCAATTTTGTAGTTGGCTTTTGGTTCCTCACCAGATACCGAAGGTTCAACAACAGCGCCTAACTTGTACTCTGCTGTATAGCCTTTCTGGTTAAGTTCATCTCGGAAACGGACCCTCCCGATCCAATGCTCGCCGTTGCTCTGAGCAAGAAGCAAGAATTTCAGCGAGTTCGGGTCCCAGACTCCTATGAACTCAATCTTTTCTGGACAACTCATAGAAGAAATTTCTAATCTCTTCACTAACTCGCTCTTAGAGCTGTATTCTTCGTCTTTTATGTCTGGCATATTCGCTTCTCCTTACTCAAAAGAGCCTTTCTGACTCATATACTATCGATATAGTAGCATAGATCAAAAAATACTCTCGATTAGCCGATATAGTCTTTAACTAATTGTTTTAATTGATATTTTAAAAATATAGAAAATAGATTTTCTAATACTATAGATTGAGCTTTTTCATTCTCTTCTCACTAGAAATCGTTTTTGCGGGGAAATTCTGTTTTCTTTCTTTGTTGTATCTTCACCACGCTTATAAGAACAAACACTCCTTTGCGCTTGGATCAATGCTGATGTCTACGATCCTGACGGCAGACTACGCCAAGAAAGCAACCTTTAGACTAGCGTCTTCTACGCTCGCGCAAAAGGTGGTTTCAGCCACGCGGACAAGGTTGTCGGTAAACTCGAGAAGCTGGATATATGCGGCATTGGTTTAGTGCATTCGAGGGCGTAGCAATTTTTGTGTCTTATGGGATAATGGCTTCCATAGAAGGAGTATTTAACCATGGCCACAGAAGAAATCCCGCTTGCGCGGTCCACGTAACTTGACAGCTGCTGAAGAAGCAATCGCCAATGAAGTCAGCCAGATGATACACACTGGCGACTACAGTGCTGAATCTGCTCAGCCCCTCCTCCAGAGGCTATTGAAACAAGCATTGCAAAGCATTCTGGAAGGCGAAATTAAAGTCCATATGGAAAAGATTCCAGACCATGTGCGAGAAGAGTTGCAAAACTCAGTGGATGCGCTTGATGAGAATCCTTTGCTTGTCCCCAATAAACGTAACGGTTACAGCAAGGAAACGGTGAAAACGCTCACTGGGCCTATTACATTGGATATTCCACGCGATCGTAATGGAGATTACGACCCGATCATTATTCCTAGACACTTCCGTGTTTTGCCTGAAATAGAAAGGCAAATTCTTGCTATGTATGCTAGAGGATCTAGCACTCGCGATATCAGCAAAACGCTTAGAAATATCTACGGTGCAGAAGTAGATCCGAGCTTCATTAGTCGGGTCACATTTTCCCCAAACTGGGTCGCAGTGAAATTACGGTCCAAGACATTGCCAGGTAAAT
>OGJD01000132.1_pt1 | contig 73635 bp, 72 predicted proteins | sample 1571971 | NCBI WGS metagenome assembly OGJD01 (sample SAMEA2582117, study PRJEB24529) | metagenome | biome: Human gut stool | place: China | collected 2011
CCACGCGCAAAAACGCGAACGTGATGCCCACGGCCAGGGCGTCGATGCTGGTGGCAATGGCCAGCACGCACAGCCGCCGGGCGGACAGGTCGGGGGGCGCCTCGTCCTCCTCCCCGCAGCCCCGGCGCAGGGACTCCCACGCCATCTTGCCGCCGATGACGGCCAGCAGGCCGAAGGCTACCCAGTGGTCCACCGCCTCGATGTACTGGCTGACGCTGCTGCCCAGCAGCCAGCCCAGAAGGGGCATAAGAAACTGAAACGTGCCGAACCACAGACCCATCTTAACGGCCTGCCGGGGACCGAAGCCGGGGATGGAGATGCCGCTGGACACGGATACCGCGAAGGCGTCCAGCGCCAGGCTCACGGCAATCAGGAAAATCTCAACCAAACCAATCACCTGTCTGCAAAATATTGTTAGGAGAGTGAAATTTATTATAGCATACCTTCCATGGATATGCTATAACAATTAGAGATATGAAGGCACAACATGGGAGGGCTTTATGGAACACGAGGAGTACATGCGCCAGGCGCTGGAGCTGGCCAGGCTGGCCATGGCGGAGGGAGAGGTGCCGGTGGGCTGCGTCATTGTGAGGGACGGCGCGGTGGTAGGGCGGGGCCGCAACCGGCGGGAGACCGCCCAGACCGCACTGGGCCACGCGGAGCTCGAGGCCATTGCCCAGGCCTGCCGCACCCTGGGGGGGTGGCGGCTGGCCGGATGCGCCCTCTACGTCACCCTGGAGCCCTGCCCCATGTGCGCCGGGGCCATCGTCAACGCCCGCATCCCTGCCGTATACTACGGGGCGAAGGATGACAAGGCGGGCTGCTGCGGGTCGGTGCTCAACCTCTTTGAGGAGCGCTTCAACCACCACCCCCGCATTTACGGCCGGGTGCTGGAGGCGGAGTGCGCCGCTCTGCTCCAGGAATTCTTTCAATCTTTGCGCTGATTTAACGCTTTTTTAACAAGGCGTGCTCGATTTTGTAACAACCCCCTGGTAGTATAACACTTGCAAGAGACAGAGCTTCTTTTCATTCTATCCTCCAATCATGTGACGGGCAGCGGGTGAGCACCGCTGCCCGCCTCATTTTACCGGCGCTTTACATAAGAAGCAAATTATTTAAAGGTTCTGTAACACCTTCCGATTTATTCGTTAACATCTTTCGGGTATTATAATACTCGCAAGAGACAGTTTCTTTTCATTTCATTGTATCCTCTTTCCTTCGATAAGGCCGGACGTCAGGAGCAGACGTCCGGCCCTTGTCGTTTTTTTGCATAAAGCAGCGCCCCCGGCAAAAGCCGGGGGCGCTGCTTTTGTCCCTCTTATCCAGTAAAACAGAGCCCTACCGCTCCTCCCGGAAATATGCCAGGCCCAAACTGGCCGGCGGCTGCTTGTCGCGGTTGTTGCGCATGGAGGTAAAGACCAGCACGATCACGGTGACCACATAGGGCAGGATCTTGTAGATCTGGTCGGGGATCAGGTCGATGAGCATGCGCAGGTAGAGAATGAGCAGGCCGCCGAAGAGGATGGAACCCCAGATGGCCCGGTAGGGGCTCCACAGGCAGAAGATCACCAGAGCGACGGCCAGCCAGCCCACGCCGGAGAGTCCCTCGTGGTTCCAAACGCCGCCCACCACGGTCATGATATACACCATGCCGCCGATGGCCGAGATGCCGCCGCCGATGACGGTGGCCAGATACTTGCAGCGGGTGACGCTGATGCCGGCGGCATCGGCGGTGGCGGGGGACTCGCCCACCGCGCGCAGGTAGAGGCCGGAGCGGCTGCGGTGGAGGTACAGGCCCATGGCCACGGCCATGGCGATGCCCAGATAGGTGAAGATGCTGTGGCTGAAGAGCAGCCTGCCCACCACCGGCAGCTCCTGGAGGAAGACCGGGAAGGGCGAGCCGTTGAAGGCCCCCTTCAGGGTGTTGCTGACGGCCACGTAGGTGCCCTCCCGCACCCGCATAAATTCACCGATGTACTGGCCCACGCCGGTGCCGAAGATGGTGAGGGCCAGGCCGGTGACGTTCTGGTTGGCCCGGAGGGTGATGGTGAGGAAGCTGAAGAGCAGGGCAGCCAGCGCGCCGGCCAGGAAGGAGGCGGCGATGGCGATGACCACCGCCAGGGGGGCGGACACCGCCGCGCCCGCCAGCTTCTCATAGTAGAACGCCGCGCCCAGGCCCAGGGCGCCGCCCATGAACATCATGCCCTCGACGCCCAGGTTCAGGTTGCCCGACTTCTCGGTGAGGATTTCGCCGCTGGTGCCGTAGAGCAGGGGCGTGCCGTAGAGGACGGCGGCCGTGATCAGGTTGAGCAGAAAGGTCATTTCGCCGCCTCCTTCCTCTTGTGGCGCTCCTCCGCGCCGCGGAAGACCAGCTTATAGTTGATGAAGAACTCGCACCCCAGCATGAAGAAGAGGAGCACGCCGGTGATGACGTCGGAGAGGGACGCGGGGATACCCATCTGGGTGTTGAGGGTGTCCGCGCCCTTCTGGAGGACGGCCAGCAGGGCGGATATGCCCACCATGGCGAAGGGGTTGAGCTGGGCCAGCCAGGCCACGGTGATGGCGGTGAAGCCCGCCCCGGCGGCTACGCCGGAGTACAGGGTGTTGTTGGCGCCGGAGACCAGCAGGAAGCCCACCACGCCGGCGATGGCGCCGGAGAGGAACATGGTGCGCATAATGACCCAGCCCACGTTCATGCCCGCGTACCGGGCGGTGTTCTCACTCTCGCCGATGACGGCGATCTCATAGCCGTGCTTGGTGTATTTCATGTAGAGGAACATGAACACCGTCAGGGCCAGCACCACGATCCAGCCGCAGTACACGCCGGCCACCCGGGGCAGGCAGGCGTTGGAGGCGAACTGCTCAATCTGCTGGCTGCCCCGGGGGATCTTCTCCCACGGGCCGCCCTGGAGCCACTTCACCACGCCGATGATGATGTAGTTCATCATCAGGGTGAACAGAGTCTCGTTGGTCCCCCAGCGGGCCTTGAAGAAGGCGGGCACCAGCGCCCACAGGCCGCCGCCGATGGCGCCGGCGGCGCACATGAGGAGCAGCAGGGGCACCTGGGGGATGGAGTCGGCCCAGAAGAGGGCGAAATAGGTGGCGCACATGGCGCCGGCGGTGATCTGTCCCTCGGCGCCGATGTTCCAGAAGCGCATCTTGAAGCAGGGGGCAATGGCCAGGGCGGTCCCCAGCAGGGGGATGAAGTTCTTCACGGTCTGCCGGATGCCGGAGGTCTTGCCCAGGGCGCCCTCCACGATGATGGCGTAGCCCTGGATGGGGTTGTTGCCCGAGAGCAGGATCACCAGGCCGCCCACCACCAGGGCCAGCAGGATGGCCGCGATGCGGATGCCCCACTGGCCCGCGCCGGCCATGCCGTCCCGCTTGGCCAGGCGGATCAGGGGTGTTTTGCCGCTGCTATGCACGCTCGCCCGCCTCCTTTCCGCCGCCCACGTGGGTCATGTAGAGGCCCACCTCTTCCTTTGTGGTATTCCGGCCGTCCACGATGCCGGAGACCTTGCCGCCGCAGAGTACCAGGATCCGGTCGCACAGCTCCAGCAGCACGTCCAGATCCTCCCCCACCAGGAGCACGGCCACTCCCTTCATCTTCTGCTGGTTGAGCAGGCCGTAGATGGTGTAGGACGAGTTGATGTCCAGGCCCCGGACGGGGTAGGCGGTCATAAGCACGGTGGGGGTGGAGTCGATCTCCCGGCCCACCAGCACCTTCTGCACGTTGCCGCCGGAGAGCCGGCGCACCGGGGTGCCGACGCCGGGGGTGACGATCTCCAGCTCGTCAATCAGCCGCTGGGCCAGCGCCCGGGGGGCCTTGCGGTCCACGAAGGGGCCCTTGTGCTCCCGGTAGGTCTTGAGCATCATGTTGTCCACCATGTCCATGCCCGCCACCAGGCCCATGCCCAGGCGGTCCTCCGGCACGAAGGCCAGGGACACGCCCACACGGCGGATCTGCATGGGGGTCTTGCCCACCAGCTCCTCGCCGTCCCGGTCTACGGGGACGTGGTAGCCGGCAATGTCGCTGTTGGGGTGGGGCGGGTAATAGAGCACGCTGCCCGCCTCCGCGGCCTGGAGGCCGGCGATGGCCTCCAGCAGCTCCTTCTGGCCGGAGCCGGCGATGCCCGCAATGCCCAGGATTTCGCCGCCGAAGGCCTGGAAGGACACGTCATCCAGGGTCTTGATCCCCTCGTGATCCCGGCAGGTCAGGCCCTTGACCTCCAGGCGGAGATCCCGGTACTTGGCCTCCGGCCGGTCGATGTTCAGGCTCACCGCCCGGCCCACCATCATCTCGGTGAGCTTCTGGGGGTCGGTGTCGGCTGTGTGGACGGTGCCGATGTACTTGCCCTTGCGGAGGACGGCCACCCGGTCGGAGAGGGCCATGACCTCGTGGAGCTTGTGGGTGATGATCACGATGGCCTTGCCGTCGGCGCGCATGTTGCGCAGGACGGCGAAGAGCTTTTCCGTCTCCTGGGGGGTAAGGACGGCGGTGGGCTCATCCAGAATCAGGATGTCCGCCCCCCGGTAGAGCACCTTGAGGATCTCCACCGTCTGCTTCTCCGACACCGACATGTCGTAGACCTTTTTGCCGGGATCGATGTCAAAGCCGTACTTTTCGCTGATCTCCTTCACCCGGCGGGCGGCGGCCCGGAGATCGAAGGCCCCCTTCCCCTCCAGGCCCAGGACAATGTTCTCCGCCGCGGTGAACACGTCCACCAGCTTGAAGTGCTGGTGGATCATGCCGATACCCAGGGCGTAGGCGTCCTTGGGGGAGCGGATGGTGACCTCCCTCCCGCCCACGCAGATGTGTCCCTCGTCTGGGAAGTAGATGCCGGAGATCATGTTCATCAGGGTGGTCTTTCCGCTGCCGTTCTCCCCCAGCAGGGAGAGAATCTCGCCGCGCCGGACCTCCAGATCAATTCCGTCGTTGGCCACGACGCGGCCAAACCGCTTGGTGATCCCCTTGAGCTGGATCGCGCTGACCTGTTCCAAACCCAGCCTCCTTTCCCGGCCCCCGCGGGGCCGAAGCGTTCTCTTCTCTCGCACTCGCTGTTCCTCGCGGCAAAGGCCCCCGGCGCGGTCGCGGGGGAGAAATCCGGGGCCGGCCCGCCTGGGCCGGCCCCGCCTTTGCTTCCGGTTTGATCTTTTGTTTACTCCTCGGTGATGCCGTCGATGACGTAGCAGAACTGAGGCGCGGACAGGCCGCCCTCCTGGCTCAGGTCGGATTCGGGGAAGAACTCGCCCTCCCCGATGCTCCACACCTCGCCGTCAGGATTCTGGGCCGGGTGGCCGGACAGGGGGCCGGCGAACACGTGCAGGCCGCCCGCCAGATCGGCCTCCGCCTTTTCCAGCGCCTCCTCAGTGCCGGGGGCGGCAATGGCGGTGTTCAGCTCGGTCAGCTTGACGGAGCCATCGGCGTAGCCGGCAGTCCAGTCCTGGTCAAAGCTCTCACCGTTGGCCACGGCGGAGATGGCATAGACGAAATAGGGCGTCCAGTCCACGCGGCAGGAGATGAGGCTGGCCTCGGGGGCCACGCCGGTCATGTCGTTGTTGTAGCCGCAGTGGAACACGCCGGCGTCCTGGGCGGAGGTGGCGGGGGTGGTGTTGTCGGAATGCTGGGAAATGAGCACGCAGCCCTCGTCGGCCAGGGCGGAGGCGGCGGCGGCCTCCTGGGGCGCGTCGGACCAGGAGTTGACGTACTTGACCTTCATGGTGACAGAGGGACACACGCTCTTGGCGCCCTGGTAGAAGGCGGTGTAGCCGGAAACCACCTCAGCAAAGGGGAAAGCGGCCACGTAGCCAATGACAGCCTCCTCGGCGGTGATGGTGCCCTCGTCGATCATCTGCTGCAGCTTCATGCCGCCGGCCACGCCGGCCAGGTAGCGGCCCTCGTAGATGTTGGCGAAGGCGTTGTGGGTGTTGTCCAGATCGTCCACGGCAGAGGCCTGGTTGGTACAGGAGATGAACTCGATTTCGGGGTAGTCGGGGGCCACCTTCAGCATAAAGGGCTCGAAGCCGTAGGAGTTGTTGATGATAATATCACATCCATCCTCGGCCAGCTCGATGTTGGCGTCCTCGCAGCCGGAGTCCTCCAGGATATTTTTCTTGTAGCTCCACTCCACGGTAATGCCCCGCTCGGCCAACTGGGCGGTGGCCTCCTCCACGGCCTTCATAAAGTTATAGGTATAACCCTGGTCGTTCTCGTCGCCGATGCAAACCATGCCCACCTTGACGGTTTTACCCTCGGCGGAGGGCTCACCAGTGCCGTCAGTCACCGGGGTGGTCTCCCCGCCGGCCGGGGTGTTGGCGGAGCCCTCGTCCCCGCTGTTGCCGCAGGCGGCCAGTCCAACAGACATAGCGCCCGCCAGGAGCAGTGCAAGCAGTCTCTTTTTCATCGTTTAAGTTCCTCCTTAATTGCGTCTCTCAATCAATCGGGTCCTCTATTCAAAACGGCTGCCTGAACACGGGGGCACTCCCCCCTGCTCACCGACGGGCGCCATACGCGCCGAACGCCAAAATCATCCGCTCATCACGGAGGGACGTCCTCCGCCTGCGGCAGCCGGTCTTGCTGTGTAAGACAGGAGCCCGGAGGCTCCCCGACGAACCGTAAGACCTCGGTTCATCCGGCGGAGGCGCCCGCCTCCGCTTTTCTCTTCGCTTTCTTTCCTCCGCCCTCCCGGCGGGCGGCCACAAGGGCCGCCCCTACGGGATGCGGCGGCTGGAGCTGTGGGCTCAGCAGAACTCCACGCCGCCCTCCACGCTCATGGCTTTGATGCGGGCCAGGGACTCCACCCGGACTCCCATACCGCGGATCAGGTCGCCGCCGGGCTGGAATGCCTTCTCCACACAGATGCCCGCACCCACCAGGGTGGCGCCGGCATCCTGCACCAGGTTGATGAGGCCCTGCAGGGCCGAGCCGTTGGCTAAAAAGTCGTCGATGAGCAGTACCCGGTCCTCGGGGTGCAGAAACTCCTTGGACACGATGATGTCGTACACCTTGCCGTGGGTAAAGGACTCCACCTTGGAGGTGTAGACATCGCCGGCGATGTTGCGGGTCTTGTTCTTCTTGGCAAAGATCACCGGACAATCAAAAAACTGCGCGGTTACACATGCGATCCCGATCCCCGATGCCTCGATGGTCAAAATCTTGGTAACCCCGCAGTCCCCAAACAAGCGCAGGAACTCCTTGCCCATTTCCTGGAACAGCTTCACGTCCATCTGATGATTCAGAAAGCTGTCCACCTTCAGCACGCCGCCTTCACGGATTTTCCCGTGGGTCCGAATGCGCTCCTCCAGCAGTTTCATTATGTCCCTCTCCTTACTCCACAAGAAAAAGTTATTTCTATTGTATCGAATTTGACAGACAACTGCAACTGCCTATATTCTATCAAAAAAGATTGCTTTCGTCACCTGTTTTTAGAAATTTTGTACGGAGGTTCTCCCCGCTTTCCGGTTTTTTCATTGTGCTTTTGCGCCGGGTTTGGTACAATGCTGTTGATCGCTTTTGAGCAAGGAGGTTTATTGTTATGAAACACCGTTTCTGTGCGGCAGCCCTGGCCGCCGTTTTGCTTTTGAGCGCCGCACCCCTCTCCCCCGCGGCCAGCGCCGCATTTTCCGACGCGGAGGGCACCTGGGCCGCAGAGGTCATCGAAAAGGCGGAGGGCTATGGCCTGATGAACGGCTACCCCGACGGCACCTTTGGCGTGGGGAAGGAGCTGACCCGGGGCGAGTTTGTGGCCGTGCTCTGCCGCATGTTCGGCTGGGATGCCGCCTCCCCGGGCGCGCCCTCGTTTTCCGACTGCCCCGCCTCTCACTGGGCCTACTCCTATGTGGAGACCGCCCTGGCCCACGGCGTGATGGATGCCGGCGGCGCCTTCCGTCCGGAGGACTATATCAGCCGGGAGGAGATGGCGGTCATGCTGGTGCGGGCCCTGGGCTACGGCACGCTGGCCCAGTCCCTGTCCGGGCTGGAGCTGCCCTTTGACGACATCACGGACAACCGGGGGTACATCGCCATCGCCTATGACATCGGCATGATCACCGGCGTGGCCGGGGCGGGCGGCCAGCTCAAGTTCCTGCCCCGCGACTCCGCCACCCGGGAGGAGGCCGCCGCCATGCTGGTGCGGGTGTACGAGCGGTACACCTCCAAGCTGGACTGGCTCCACGGCTTTTACGCCTTCTCCTCCTATTCCCAGATTGATCTCACCGCCTCCATGGACGCGGTGAGCGTAGGCTGGGCCCGGATGGAGTACGACCCCGCCGCCGGGCCCGTCCTCAACTCCTCCCGCACCAACGGCAACGACTGGGTGCGCCCCGACGACCCCACCCCCGCCACCGATTACTGGGATGCCCGCAGCCTCCCCTACAACTTAAATGTATATGCCTCAGCGGGCGATTCCATCCCCCTCCCCGACGGCACCACCACCTCCACGGTGGCGGCGGTGACCGGAACGCCCGAGGTCCGGGCCCAGGCCGTGGCCGCCCTGGCGGCCGCCAGCACGGACTACGCGGGCCTGACCATCGACTTTGAGGGCCTGAAGGGGGATACCATAAAAATGAATTATGTAACCTTTCTAAAAGAGCTGGATGCCGTCCTGCCCCAGGGGAAAACCCTCTATGTCTGCGTCCAGCCCGACACCTGGTACACCGGCTTTGACTACCGGGGCATTGGCGAGGCCGCCGACAAGGTGATCCTCATGGCCCACGACTACCAGTGGACCTCCGTCCCCGACTCCTATGTAGGCACTACCAACACCGACTCCCCCGTCACCCCCTTCGCCAGCGTGTACGAGGCTCTGCGTGATCTTACCGACCCGGCCACCGGCGTGGCCGACCGGAGCAAGCTGGCCCTGCAGATCTCCTTTGGCTCGGCGGGCTTCCACGTGGACGGAGAGGACCGCCTGCTGGAGACCACTATCTACCACCCCGCCCCCTCCACCCTGGCCCTGCGCCTGGCCCAGCCCGACACTCAGGTGGTCTACTCGGAGGAATTCCGCAATCCCTGCGCCCTCTACACTACCGAGGACGGCAGCCGTTACAAGGTCTGGTACGAGAACGAGCAAAGCGTGCTGGACAAGGTGGCGCTGGCCCGGATGTTCGGCATCACAGGAGTCTCCCTGTGGCGCATCGGCAACATTCCGGCGGACGGTACCTACGACGTGTGGAGCGCCCTGCTGACCCAGCGCTGACCCGCTTACCATCTACTTAGGAAGTGAAACGGATGACCAACCGCAAGGAACTGCTACGCGAATTCCTGCTGATGAACCTGGGCACCCTGCTGGTGTCGGTGGGGGTCTACTTTTTCAAATTTCCCAACCATTTTTCCATGGGCGGCGTGTCCGGCCTGGCGGTGCTGCTGGGAAAGCTGCTGCCCCAGCTCTCCCCCTCTACCTTCAACACCATCATCAATGTGCTCTTTTTGGTGCTGGGCTTTGTAATGCTCAACAGGGGCTTCGGCGCCCGGACGGTCTACTGTTCCATTCTCTCCGCCGGGCTCATTCAGCTCTTTGAGTGGGCGTTTCCCATGGACCGTCCTCTCACCGACCAACTCATGCTGGAGCTGTTCTTCGCGGTGATCCTCCCCGCCCTGGGCTCCGCCATCCTTTTCAACATAGACGCCTCCTCCGGCGGCACCGATATCGCCGCCATGATTCTCCAAAAATACACCGGCCTGGACGTAGGGCGTGCCCTGCTCCTCTCCGACGTGGTCATCGCGGCGGCCGCCCTCTTTGTCTTTGACATCACGGCGGGACTGTGCTCCCTGCTGGGCCTGGCCCTCAAGTCGGTGCTGGTGGACAGCGCCATCGAGTCCTTCAACCGGCGCAAGGCCTTTTTCGTCATCTCCTACGACCCGGAGCATGTGTGCGACTATATTACCCATACCCTGGGCCGGGGCGCCACCGTATGGCAGGCCCAGGGCGCTTATACCCACGCAGAGCACCACGTGGTGCTCACCGTCCTCACCAGGGGGCAGGCCGTGCTTCTGCGCCGCTACCTGAAAAAGATTGATCCCCATGCTTTTCTGATTGTAGCCAACTCCAGTGAAATCTTTGGAAAGGGCTTCTTACAGCCCTGATTCTCCGCCCGCCCGGACCTAAATGCCGGGCGGGCTTTTTTGCTGTGCAGGAGCAGAGCAAAATTAGCCCTGTGCCGCTTAACAGCGGCACGGCCATGGGATGACAGCGCGTGGGTCGGTACGGCCCACATGCGCAACCACTTCATGCGCCTGAGCCTTTGCGTCGTTTCGCGGTACGCCCTGTGCGCACGAAGCTTTCTGTCATTTTGGAAAATATTTCCCAATCGACGGCATCCGGCTTTTTTTGCACCAAAATATGGTAATATATGGTTAGTCAATATTCTACCGCAAAGGAGGCTTTCCGATGTCCTTACTGCGTCGAAAAGGACTGTTTGAGAGCACCAAAGTGCTGTTTCTCCCCATTGCCGCCATTTCCCCCAATCCGGACCAGCCCCGCACCTGCTTTTCCCGGGAGGGCCTGGAGGAGCTGGCCGCCAGCATTCAGGAGCTCGGCGTACTCCAGCCTCTGTCCGTCCGCCGGTCCAAGAACGGCGGCTACGAGCTGATTTCCGGGGAGCGCCGCCTGCGGGCCTCCCGCATGGCCGGTCTCACCGAGGTGCCCTGCATTCTGGTCAGCGTGGACAGCCAGGGCTCTTCTTTGCTGGCCCTGGTGGAGAACCTTCAGCGGCGGGATCTCAACTTTGTGGAGGAGGCCACCGCGCTGGCCAAGCTGATCGAGACCTACCATCTGTCTCAGGAGGAGGCGGCCCGCCGCATCGGCAAGTCCCAGTCGGCGGTGGCCAACAAGCTGCGCCTGCTCCGCCTCCCGCCTGATGTCCTCACCCTGCTGCGGGAGCGCGGCTGCACCGAGCGCCACGCCCGGGCGCTGCTCCGCCTGGAGGAGCCGGAGCTCCAGCGCACGGCCGCCCGGCATGTGGTAGAGCAGGGGCTTACTGTGGCCCGGACGGAGGAGTATGTGGAAACCCTGCTTCATCCGGCAGACAAGCCCGCCCGAAAAAAACCAACCTTTGTAATTAAGGATGTGCGGCTGTTTCTCAACACCGTGACCCGGGGACTGTCCATGATGAAGAGCGCGGGCGTACAGGCCAACTGCAAGCGCCAGGAGACGGAGGACTCCATCTTGCTGACCATCACTATTCCCAAGTAGAGGTGCGCCGTACGCGGAGGCCATGGCGGTTTTCCTGAAAGGATGGGGCTGTTTCACGTGAAACAGCTCCATCCTCTTTTTTTCCTGTTTCACGTGAAACAGCGCGAATTTCAGTTGAATTACGTCTACCGCCGCTATATAATAGAACCTGACCCTTTGCAACGACCCAAAAAGGCAGGTGTGCTATGGCAAAGACCATTGCAATTGTGAATCAAAAGGGCGGCGTGGGAAAGACTACCACCTGTGTCAACCTGGCGGCGGCTCTGAAAAACCAGGGCTGCCGGGTGCTGGTGTGCGATTTTGACCCCCAGGCCAACACCACTTCCGGCTTCGGCGTAGACAAGACCACCTCGCCCAACATCTATGACGTGCTTCTCAACGGGACGGAGACCGCCAAGGCCATCTCCTCCACCTCCTACGGCGATGTGCTCCCCTCCAACAAGGCGCTGGCGGGGGCCACCATTGAGATGATCGCCCTGGAGCAGCGGGAGTACCGGCTGAAAAACGCCTTGGAGCAGGTGGCGGAACACTATGACTATATCTTCATTGACTGTCCCCCCTCTCTGGAACTGCTGACCCTCAACGCCCTGTGCGCAGCGGACACCGTGCTGGTACCGGTGCAATGTGAGTACTACGCCCTGGAGGGGCTCAGCGACCTTCTCTCCACCATTCGCATTGTCAAGCGATCCCTCAACCCCAAAATTGCCCTGGAGGGGGTGGTACTCACCATGTACGACGGCCGTACCAATCTCTCCATGCAGGTGGCGGAGGAGGTCAAACGCCACTTCCCCGGCCAGGTGTACGCCACGGTGATCCCCCGTAACGTCCGCCTGTCCGAGGCTCCCAGCTTTGGCAAGCCGGTGTCCGCCTATGACGCCCTCTCCCGGGGCGCGGAGGCCTACGATGCACTGGCCCAGGAGCTGCTGGAGCACAATCAATACGCCGTCACCCGTGTGGAAAGGAAGGATTGACCTATGGCATTGGAACGCGGCCTGGGCAGGGGCCTGGGCGCACTGCTGGGGGACGCCGCCCTCCAGTCCCAGGAGGGGGGCTCCCTCTCCCTCCCCATCTCCCAGGTGGAACCGGGGCTCAAGCAGCCCCGGAAGCGGTTTGACGAGGAAAGCCTTCAGGATTTGGCCGACTCCATCCGCATCCACGGGATCATTCAACCCCTCACCGTCCGCCGGCTCTCGTCGGGCTACTACCAGATCATCGCCGGGGAGCGCCGCTGGCGGGCCGCCAAGCTGGCGGGCCTGAGCGAAATCCCCGCCGTCATCATTGAGGCCGACGACCGCAAGGTGATGGAGCTGGGCCTGATCGAAAACCTCCAGCGGGAGGATCTGAACCCGATTGAAGAGGCCAACGGCTACAAGGTGCTCATGAGCGAATACGGTCTCACCCAGGAGGAGGTGGCCCAGCGGGTGGGCAAGTCCCGCCCCGCCGTTGCCAACGCCCTGCGGCTGCTGACCCTTCCCGACCCGGTACACCTGCTGCTGGAGGAGGGCAAGCTCTCCGCCGGCCACGCCAGGGCCATCCTGGCCGTGCCCAGCGGGGAGCTACAGAAAAAGCTGGCGCAGAAGGTCATTGCGGAGGAGCTCTCCGTCCGGCAGACCGAAGCTCTGGCCAAGCGGTTGGCCGCGGAACCCAGAGAAGCTGCGGAGCCCAAGTCCGCCGCCGGCCCTGACCTGTCTATCTATCTGCGGGAGGCGGAAAAGACCCTGGCCACCCGCTTCGGCCGCAAGGTTCACATCATCAACGGCCGCAAAAAGGGAAAAATCGAGCTGGAATACTACAATCCAGAGGATTTGAACACTCTGCTGGAGCTGCTGGAGCAGCTTCCCTCCGCCGGGAAAGGAGGGGTTTCCCTTTGAGCACCGATTCCGACAAGCAGGAGCGCAGCCGCCTCCAGCACGAGGCGGAGCATGAGCGGCCCCACAAGCGCAGCTCGGTACTGCTCTATCTGGTCATCCTCTTTGCAGCGGCTTTTCTCCTGCTGCTGATGTCCTACTTTATGCAGCAGCGGGCCAACCAGGAGGCCATGGACAAGCTGGAGCAGACCTCCGACTCGGCCACCCAGTCCCTGGAAAACATTCTCCAGGAAAACGAAACCCTCAAGGTGGAAAACGAGGCCCTGAGCCAGCAGGTGGCCCAGCTCCAGGAGGCGCTGGAGGACGCAGAAAGCGCCTCCGACGACGAAGCCGCCCTGGTGCAGTTGGAGGCGCTCTGCTATTTGAACCAAATTCGCGCCCTATACAACGACGGGCGCTACTCCGATGCCCGGGATGCGGCGGCCGCCGCCGAGGCCGCTCTGGCTGGAGCGGGCGGCATGGAGGGGGTACTGGGTACGGTGGCCGATGGTCTCACCGACCAGCAGCGACAGGACTACAACCCCCTGGAGGCCTATCAGTCCCTTGTGGAGTGGCTGGGCTGATTGTTTCACGTGAAACGGCGTCGGGGCAAAGTCCGCTCCATTTCATCCGGCGCACAGCGCCGGATAGCCATTCCGCTCCCTTGCCCCTCCGCTTCCCCACGCGCCCCGCTCCGCTGGGCTCCCGTGGGGGCCCCATCTACACAAAGTCCGCTCCATTCCATCCGGTGCACAGCGCCGGATAGCCATTTCGCTCCCTTGCCCCTCCGCTTCCCCACGCGACCCGCTCCGCGCTTTTCTCTCCCCTATAGGGGCGGCCTTTATGGCCGCCCGCGGGCGACCACAAGGGTCGCCCCTACGGGTTTATCTCACACCACTTTATTGAAGGAGAATCAACCATGCTGGACATTAAATTCATCCGGGAAAATCCCGACGCCGTGAAGGAGAACATTAAGAAGAAATTTCAGGAACAGAAGCTCCCCCTGGTGGATCAGGTGCTGGAGCTGGACGCAGAGAACCGCCGCACCATCCAGGAGGCCCAGGAACTGCGCACCGCCCGCAACGCCAAGAGCAAGCAGGTGGGCGTACTGATGGGGCAGTCCAAGAAAGACCCCTCCAAGCTGGCGGAGGCCGAGGCGCTGAAGGCCGAGGTCAAGGCCGACGCCGACCGGCTGGCCTTCCTGGAGGACCGGGAGACTGAGCTGGCCGCGGAGATCCGCCGCATCCTGCTCCAGATTCCCAACATCATCGATCCCTCCGTGCCCATCGGCCCCGACGACTCCTGCAACGTAGAGGTACAGCGCTTCGGCGAGGCGACGGTTCCCGCCTTTGAAATCCCCTACCACACCCAAATCATGGAGTCCTTCGACGGCATCGACATGGACGCCGCCGGCCGGGTATCCGGCGCCGGCTTCTACTACCTGATGGGCGACATCGCCCGCCTCCACGAGGCGGTTCTGGCCTACGCCCGCGACTTCATGATCGACAAGGGCTTCACCTTCTGCATCCCCCCCTTCATGATCCACGGCAACGTGGTGGAGGGCGTCATGAGCCAGACCGAGATGGACGCCATGATGTATAAGATCGAGGGGGAGGATCTCTACCTTATTGGCACCTCCGAGCACTCCATGATCGGCAAGTTTATCGACCAGATCATCCCCGAGGACAAGCTGCCCCAGACCCTCACCTCCTATTCCCCCTGCTTCCGCAAGGAGAAGGGCGCCCACGGCATCGAGGAGCGGGGCGTCTACCGCATCCACCAGTTCGAGAAGCAGGAGATGGTGGTGGTGTGCAGGCCCGAGGAGTCCATGGACTGGTACGAGAAGATGTGGCGCTGGTCGGTGGAGCTGTTCCGCTCTCTGGACATCCCCGTGCGCCAGTTGGAGTGCTGCTCCGGCGATCTGGCCGATCTCAAGGTCAAGTCCTGCGACATCGAGGCGTGGAGCCCCCGCCAGCAGAAGTACTTCGAGGTGTGCTCCTGCTCCAACCTGGGCGACGCCCAGGCCCGCCGCCTCAAGATGCGGGTCAAGGGCGAGAACGGCACCTACCTGCCCCACACCCTCAACAACACCGTGGTGGCCCCTCCCCGCATGCTCATCGCCTTCCTGGAGAACAACCTCCAGGCCGACGGCAGCGTGAAGATTCCCGCCGCCCTGCGGCCCTATATGGGAGGCAAGGAAGTGCTGACACCAAAGCAGTAAGCCGCTCTCCCACGTATTGAAAGGAGCGCCTCTGTCATGAAGCACCGCTTACCGGCCGCCGCTCTCCTGCTCGCCGCCGCCCTGCTGCTGGGCGGCTGTGCCGCCGGGCCCCAGCCCGCGGAATCCGCCCAGCCGGAGGAGACGCTTACCCAGGAGCAGATTGACGCCATCTCAGAAAAGTACGGCCTGGAATCCCCCACCCCGCACACGCCCCCCATGGATATGGACTGGGGCTGGAGTGTCAAGAATCCCTAACTGGGGCTATTCTCCCCGTTCTTTTGTCGCTTATCGTTTAAATAAGGAGTTTTTATGTCTGCTAAAGAGAAAACCACCGGCTTTTTGGCCGAATTCCGCAAATTCATTGCCCGGGGCAATGTGATGGATCTGGCCGTCGGCGTCATCATCGGCGGCGCGTTCAAGGGAATCACCGACTCCCTGGTAAACGACATCCTCAACCCGGTGCTCGGCATCTTCGCCGGGGACAATGAGGCCCTGGCTGGCCTGTCCATTCCCCTGCCCGGCGGCGGCGACCTCATGCTGGGCAGCTTTCTCAACGCCGTGCTCAGCTTCCTGATTATGGCGTTTGTGGTGTTCTGCATCGTCAAGCTGCTGAACCGTCTCCACAAAAAGGAGGAGGCCGCCCCTCCCCCGCCCCCCGAGCCATCGGCGGAGGAGGCGCTCCTCACGGAGATTCGGGATCTTTTAAAGGAGCAAAAAAATGGCTGAACTACCAGATAATAAAAACCAGGAGGAGCCGTCCTCCTACACCCCCGCCTCCCCGGTGAAGCGGATCATCGCCTGGGTGGGGGTGGCCTACATGCTGATCTTCGTCGCCCTCAACCTCTACCCGTTTTTTCACGGCGGAACCTATCTCCGGGGGCTGGCCCCCCTGCTGGTCTGCCCCGGCGCCGCCGGACTGGCGGTGATTGCCGTCTGGCAGTTCCGCCGGCCGGAGTGTACCTACTCCAAAAAGGCCTGCATGACCCTGCTGGCGGCGGCCTGTGTGGTGATCCTTGCCGTCGGCCTGGTGCAGGGCGTGCCCGCCCTGCTAGCCGGACTGGGGGTGTGAGCATGCAAGCGCGTATTGCCTCCGGCCTGACCGCCCTGGGCCTTACGCCCCCCGACGGGGCAGCGGCCCGGCTGGCTGAGTACGGCCGTCTGCTGCTGGAGCAGAACCAGGTCATGAACCTCACCGCCATCACCGAGCCCGACCAGGTGGCCGATCTGCACTTTCTGGACTCCGCCGCCCTGCTCACCCTGGGGGAGGACCTCCGGGGCAAGCGGCTCATCGACGTGGGCACCGGCGCGGGCTTCCCCGGCCTGCCCCTGCGCATCCTGGAGCCCAGCCTTCAGCTCACCCTGCTGGACAGCCTGGGCAAGCGGGTGAATTGGCTCGCCTCGGTGTGCGATACCCTGGGCCTGGAGGGGGTGGAGTGCCTCCACGCCCGGGCGGAGGAGCAGGCCCTGGTGGACGGCTACCGGGACGGCTTCGACTACGCCGTGTCCCGGGCCGTGGCCTCCCTGGAGCTCCTGTGTGAGCTGTGCCTGCCCTATCTGAAGGTGGGCGGCAGATTTCTGGCCATGAAGAGCGTGGACAGCGGCGAGGAGATCAACCGTGCCGCCCGGTGCATCTCCATCCTCGGCGGGCGGCTGCTGCCCAGTGTGGACTATGTCATTCCCGGCGCCAATGTGCGCCACCGGGTGGTGCTGGTGGAGAAGTGTGCCCCCACCCCCAAGGGCTACCCCCGCCGGTGGGCAAAGATACAGAAAGCCCCGCTGTAGCAGGAATTTTCTCACTATTCTGCACAAAAACCCATTGATTCCACTGTGGAAGTATGATATGGTATTTACGTCAAACAACGGGAGTGAACCTATGTCCACTGCAATTGTGATTACGTCGGGAAAGGGCGGCACGGGAAAGACCTCCATTACCGGCGGTGTAGCCTCCTGTCTGGCCGCGCTGGGCCACCGGGTGCTCTGCATCGACATGGATATCGGCCTGCGCAACCTGGACCTGACCTTGGGTCTGAGCGACCGGGCGCTGATGGACTTCACTGACGTGCTCTGCGGCCGCTGCACACTGGAGCGGGCCGCCGTCCCCCACCCCGTCATCCAGGGCCTGTTCCTCCTCACCGCCCCCGTCACCCTGCCCGAAGCGCCGCTCAGCGAGGCGGCCATGAAGGAGCTGATTCACCGGGCCAGGGAGGGGTACGACTACATCCTGATGGATTCGCCAGCAGGGCTGGGCGAGGGGTTCCGTCTGGCCTGCTGTGCGGCGGACCGGGCCGTGGTGGTTTCCACGACCGACGCCTCCGCCCTGCGGGACGCCCAGCGCACGGTTTCGGTGCTCCGGAACCGCATCCCCCGCATCCATCTGGTGGTCAACCGGGTACAGCCCCGGCTGCTCCGCCGCCTTCACACCACCATTGACGACGCCATGGACGCCGCCGGCCTGCCCCTGCTGGGCATTGTGCCGGAGGATCCCCAGGTGATGCTGTGCGCCAACCAGGGCCAGCCCCTCATTCTCCGGGCCAGCCGGGGCGCCGCCGTCGCCTATCTCAACATTGCCAAGCGCCTGCTTGGCCAGAAGGCCCCCCTTATGAAAATGCGATAAGCGCAACACGCTGTGGAAGAGAGGTTAGTACGATGAATATTGCCCTGATGAGCCATGACCGGAAAAAAGAGCTGATGGTGCAGTTCTGCATTGCCTACTGCGGCATTCTCTCCAAGCACACCATCTGCGCCACCAACACGACTGGCCGCCTGGTGGCCGAGGCCACCGGCCTGCCTGTCCAGCTCTTCCTCTCCCACGAGCACGGCGGCAGCCAGCAGATCGGCGCCCGCATCGCCTACAACGAGATCGACATGGTGCTTTTCTTCTCCGATCCCCAATCCAACGATCTGGACGCGGATCTGAAGTATATTACCACTCTCTGCGACCAGTACAACATCCCCTTCGCCACCAATGTGGCCACGGCGGAGATCCTCATCCACGGCCTGGAGCGGGGGGACCTGGACTGGCGCGATATCATCAACCCCAAGACCAAGCCCTTTACCGCCTGAGCCGTAGCTCGTTCCGTCCCCCCGCTCCAGGACGCCGCCTACGGGCGGCGCGGCGGCGTATGCCGCCGAAGGCCGACGAAATTTAGTTCCAGCGGCCGCGAATAAAATCATCAGGGTCCCCGCACGGTGCAAGGCACCGGGTGGGGCGCGGGGGGATCTGGACTGGCGCGACATCGTTAACCCAAAGACCAAGCCCTTTACCGCGTAACTGGGCGGTTCCCGGTTGACTTTTTCCCCGCTTTGGGGTAGTATTGTGGAGCAAAAACCGCCCTGACGGGGCAAGTACCGCCCACACCGCCGCAGCAGAGAAGGACGCCTCCGGCTGAAAGCGTCCGCGGCAGGAGGCCGGGAGACGGCCTTACCAGCGGGCCCGGAGACGGGTGTGGTCCCCTTCCCGCAACAGAAGGACAGAGGGAGCGGAATTCCGCTCTGAACATGGGTGGCACCACGAAAGCAGGCGCTTTCGTCCCGTGGAAGGGGACGAGAGCGCCTTTTTACGGCCCAACCTGCGGCCTCTGAATCCCCCGCCGCCCGGTAGGGGCCGACGCCCCAGGGCGGCCTCTCTTGCCCCTCTGGGGCAATTCACCTTCTGCCCACATCGGCCCGGCCATTGTGGAGACGGGACGCACCCTGTCCGGCTTCATGGAACTGCTGACCCCAGCGGGTCGGTGCCCCGCCGGGGCCCCTCTTTTTCATTCAAACAAGCCGAAGTGAATTCGGACTGTTCCAAGGTTTTGCTGCGCAAAACGCTTGACGCCGCTTCCGCGGCGGGGCGGGCAGCAGCCTCAATTTCTCTTACAAAGGAGCATCACTATGGCCCAGATCAAACCCCGCACCCTGTCCGGCTTCATGGAACTGCTGCCCGCGCGGCAGGTACAGTTCGACCGGATGGTGGAGATTCTGCGCAAGTCCTATTCCCTGTACGGCTTCACCCCCCTGGATACCCCGGCCATCGAGGCGGCCGAGGTGCTGCTGGCCAAGGGCGGCGGCGAGACGGAGAAGCAGATCTACCGCTTCACCAAGGGCGACTCCGACCTTGCCCTCCGCTTTGATCTCACCGTGCCTCTGGCCAAGTATGTAGCCCTGCACCAGAATGAGCTGACCTTCCCCTTCCGCCGGTTCCAGATCTCCAAGGTCTACCGGGGAGAGCGGGCGCAAAAGGGCCGCTACCGGGAGTTCTACCAGGCGGACATCGACGTCATCGGCGACGGCAGCCTGGACATCACCAACGAGGCAGAGATCCCCTCCATCATCTACAAGACCTTTACCGCCCTGGGCCTGCGCCGCTTCAAGATCCGGGTCAACAACCGGAAGGTACTCAACGGCCTGTTCGCCATCCTGGGCCTGGAGAAGCAGGCCGGGGACGTGATGCGCACCATCGACAAGCTGGAGAAGATCGGCCCGGAGAAGGTGCGCGCCATCCTGACGGACGACTTCGCCGTACCCGGCGGGGCGGCCGACGCCCTGCTCGCCCTCCTGGCCGCCGGCGATCCCATGGCCGCGCTGGAGCCCTTCAAGGGGAAGAACGAGCTCTTCGATCTGGGCGTGGCCGAGCTGGAGACCGTGATCAGGTATATGTCCGCCTTCGGCGTGCCGGAGGAGCACTTCATGGTGGATCTCACCATTGCCCGCGGCCTGGACTACTACACCGGCACCGTGTACGAGACCGTCATGCTGGATCACCCGGAGGTGGGTTCCATCTGCTCCGGGGGCCGTTATGATAACTTGGCGGAATATTATACCGATAAACAACTCCCCGGAGTCGGTATTTCCATCGGTCTGACCCGCCTGTTCTCCGTACTGGAGGCCCAGGGCTATCTGAACGACGCCCTGGTCACCGCCCCGGCGGACGTGCTGATCCTCCCCATGACCGAGGAGCTCTCCCCCGCCATCTCCTTCGCCACCGCTCTGCGGGACGCGGGGGTGCGCGCCCAGCTCCACTGTGAGAAGAAGAAGTTCAAGCAGAAGCTGTCCTATGCGGACAAGCTGTCCATCCCCTACGCCGCCTTCCTGGGGGAGGACGAGATTCAGCAGAACAAGGTGACGGTAAAGGATCTGACCACCGGGCAGCAGCAGACCGTGACGGCCGGGGAGGCCGTGGCCCTGGTACAGGCCGGGCTGGCGGCCCGGGCGGGCGGTACTCCCATCCAGGAGCCGGAGGCCTGATGGAACTTTCTCCCCATGTCCCCGTCTAAATGGGGAAAACCCGACGTACAGGAGGAAATGTTCCATGAAAAAGCAGCTCATCGCCCTGGCCCTGTCCACCGCCCTGCTGGCAGGCTCCTCCGCCGCCATCGCGCCGGAGGAGGCCTTCCCCGCCGTCAACACCTATCCCGGCTTTGCCGATGTGGCCGGTTCGGCCTGGTACGCCGCCACCGTACAGACCTGCTATGAGGTGGGCCTCATGACCGGCACCGGCACCGGCTTTGCCCCCGACCAGGTGCTCACCGTGGGCGAGGTGGCCGCCATCGCCGCCCGCATGAACGAGGCTATTACCGGCGACTCCATTTACCTGGTGGATTCCACCCTACCCTGGTACACCTCCTATGTGGACTATCTGGAAAAACTGGGGGTGGAGGTGCCCGATCCCGTCAAGCAGGCCACCCGCCAGGAGTTCATCGCCATGCTTGCCGCCGTGGTGCCCGAGGATATGCTGACCCCCATCAACCAGATCACCGCCCTGCCCGACACCGCCGACGCCGCCGTGCTGTCCTTCTACAACGCCGGAATCCTCACCGGCGTGGACGACTGGGGCACCTTTGCCCCCGGCAAGACCCTCACCCGGGCGGAGACCGCCGCCATGGTGGCCCGGGTCGCCCGGCCGGAGCTGCGGGAGAGCTTCTCCCCCGCCGACTACGCCATGTTTACCGCCGCCTACCTCAAGCCCGCCGACGTGCTCTTCACCAACGGCGTCACCGCCGGGCAGTATCTGCCCTATGTCCAGGCCCTCATCGACGGCCTGGAGGCCGACTGCGCCGCCCAGGGCATGGAGTTCAACTGGTTCAACACCGTGGACGGTGTGATCTTCCTGGACTATGTGGAGGACACCGCCCTGGCCCACTTCGGCGTCACCGCCAAGGACGGCACCCAGCTCTACCAGGACTTCGACATGCAGGTGTATTACAGCCGCTATCTGGATCAGAAGGGATAAGCTCCGGGCGGGTGTAGGCACCCGCCCCTACACCCTCTATACGCCCCCTTACCCGTAGGGGCGGCCCTTGTGGCCGCCCGTGTCCCACATAGGGGCCGATGCCCACATCGGCCCGCCTCCGGGCGGGGACAAGCCCCGCCCCTACGATCCCCCTATACACCCCTCTCCCGTAGGGCCGGCCCTTGTGGCCGCCCGTGTCTCCCGTAAAGGCCGATATCCACATTGGCCTGCCTCCGGGCGGGGACAAGCCCCGCGCCTACGATCCCCCTATACACCCCTCTCCCGTAGGGGCAGCCCTTGTGGCCGCCCGTGTCTCCCGTAAAGGCCGATGCCCACATTGACCCGCCTCCGGGCGGGGACAAGCCCCGCCCCTACGATCCCTCTATACACCCCTTTCCCGTAGGGGCGGCCCTTGTGGCCGCCCGTGTCTCCCGTAAAGGCCGATGCCCACATCGGCCCGCCTCCGCGTCTCTTTTGGCGTTCCGATCTGCCTATATGGCTCTCTTTTCTATCCTGATTGTATTTTATCCTTTCTATATTACGATTTGGAGTTGATTTTTGATGCAGACAACCCATACCCATTACCGCACCCACACCTGCGGGGAGCTCCGTATGGAGCACGTGGGCCAGACCGTTACCCTGGCGGGCTTTCTGGAGAACGTCCGCGAGGTGGGCCAGAACTTTGCCTTCGCCGTCCTGCGGGACTTCTACGGCGTGACCCAGGTGGTCGTGGAGAACGAGGCCATGTGGAAGGCCTTCAAGGGGCTGAACAAGGAGTCCACCGTCCAGATCACCGGTGTGGTGCGGGAGCGGGACTCCAAGAACCCCAAGCTGCCCACCGGCGACATCGAGGTGGTGCCGGAGGCGGTGGAGGTGCTGGGCCGCTGCCGCCACAACGAGCTGCCCTTCCAGATCAACCGCAGCCGGGAGGCCGACGAGTCCGCCCGCCTAAAGTACCGCTATCTGGATCTGCGCAACCCGGAGGTGAAGAACAACATCATCCTCCGCTGCCAGGTGGTGGCCGCCCTGCGGAAGGCCATGCTTGACCACGGCTTCCTGGAGATCACCACCCCCATCCTCACGGCCTCCTCCCCGGAGGGCGCCCGGGACTACCTGGTGCCCAGCCGCAAGCACCCCGGCAAGTTCTACGCCCTGCCCCAGGCCCCCCAGCAGTTCAAGCAGCTGCTGATGGCCTCCGGCTTCGACAAGTACTTCCAGATTGCCCCCTGCTTCCGGGACGAGGACGCCCGGGGCGACCGCTCCCCCGGCGAGTTCTACCAGCTGGACATGGAGATGGCCTTTGCCGATCAGGAGGACGTGTTCGCCGTGTTGGAGGACGTGCTGCCCCCCATTTTTGCCCAGTACGGCACCTACAACGTGGCCTCCACCGCCCCCTTCCGCCGCATCTCCTACCGGGATGCGATGGACAAGTACGGCTCCGACAAGCCGGATCTGCGCATTGATCTGACCGTCACCGACGCCACTGAGGCCCTGGGCGCCTGCGGCTTCGGCCCCTTTGAGGGGAACACCGTCAAGGCGGTGGTGGTCACCGGCTTCGAGGGCACCCGCAAGCAGATCGACAAGCTGTGCGCCGACGTGGAGGTGCAGTCCGGCGAAAAGGCCTACTGGTTCCGCTACGACGAGAACGGCGAGATTGTGGGCGGCATCGCCAAGTTTGTCCAGCCCATGAAGGACGCGGTGGTGGCCGCTCTGGGGCTGGAAAAGGGCTGCTTCGTGGGCCTCACCGCCGGCAAGCTCCTGGCCGCCCAGAAGGCCGCCGGCGTGCTCCGCTCCAAGCTGGGCGCCTTCTGCCCCAACCACATGGACAAGGAGCGCTATGAGTTCTGCTGGATCGTGGACTTCCCCATGTACGAGATCGGCGAGGAGTCCGGGCTTTTGGAGTTCTGCCACAACCCCTTCTCCATGCCCAACGGCGGGCTGGAGATTCTGAAAAAGGCCGCCGCCGGCGAGGTGGACCCCCTGTCCATCACCGCCTTCCAGTACGATCTGGTGTGCAACGGCGTGGAGCTCTCCTCCGGCGCCGTGCGGAACCACGATCCGGAGATCATGATCGAGGCCTTCCAGCTCGTCCGCCTGGGCGAGGACGACGTGAAGGCCAAGTTCCCCGCCATGTACAACGCCTTCACCTACGGCGCGCCCCCCCACGCGGGCATCGCCCCCGGCGTGGACCGCATGGTCATGCTGCTGGCCGGCGAGGACTCCATCCGGGAGATCATCCCCTTCCCCATGAACAAGAACGCCCAGGATCTCATGATGGGCGCCCCCTCCTTCGTCACCCAGGCCCAGCTGGACGAGCTGAACATCGTCTGCACCAAGAAGGAGGAGGACGAGGCCGCCGAGTAACCGCCTTCGCAAGTTTTCCACAGGCTCATTCCCGCATGTGGAAAACCGGATCAAACAAAAACCAGGAGCACACCGCTGTGGTGTGCTCCTGGTTTTGTATTTCATAGTATCCTCTTTGTAGGGGCGGCCCTTGTGGCCGCCCGCGCTTCTCCCGTAGGGGCCGATGCCCACACCAGCCCGCCTGCGGGGGGGACAAGCCCCGCCCCTACGCCCCCGGCGAAACCCTTGTACGGCGCAAGCGCCGCCCCACCTTGTGGGGCCCCAGAGGTCAAAAAGAAGATGCCGTCATTCCTCATCCAGCTTGAGGACCGCCACCGCAACGTTAAGCAAACGTGCCGGTGGCACGTTTGTAGCGTAGGCCGCAGCGGCTATGCCGCGAGGAGGGAACTTTGCGGATGCTTACTCTTCGTCCAATTTAAGCACCGCCATGAATGCCTCGGTGGGAATCTGCACCGTACCAAGCGAACGCATCTTCTTTTTGCCCTCTTTCTGCTTCTCCAGCAGCTTCTTTTTCCGGGTGATGTCGCCGCCGTAGCACTTGGCCAGCACGTCCTTGCGCATGGCGCGGACGGTCTCGCGGGCGATGACCTTGCCGCCGATGGCGGCCTGGACGGGCACCTCGAAGAGCTGGCGGGGGATGTTGTCCCGCAGCTTTTCACACAGCCGCCGGGCGCGGGGGTAGGCCTTCTCCCGGTGGGCGATGAAGGACAGGGCGTCCACCTGATCGCCGTTCAGCAGCATATCCACCTTCACCAGCTCGGAGGGCTCGTACTTGTCCAGCTCGTAGTCCAGAGAGGCGTAGCCCTTGGTGCGGGCCTTGAGGGTGTCGAAGAAGTCGTAGATGATCTCGCCCAGAGGCATGGAGTAGTGCAGCTCCACCAGGTTGGTGTCCAGATACTGCATGTCCTTGAACTCGCCCCGGCGCTCCTGGCACATGGGCATGATGTTGCCCACATAATCGGGCGGCGAGACGATGGACACCTTGGCGTAGGGCTCCTCGGCCAGCTCGATCACCGCCGGATCGGGGTAATTGTGGGGATTGTCCACCATGACCACGGTGCCGTCGGTCTTGGTGATGCGGTAGATCACCGAGGGCAGGGTGGTGATGAGATCCAGGTCGAACTCCCGCTCCAGCCGCTCCTGGATGATCTCCATGTGGAGCATGCCCAAAAAGCCGCAACGGAAGCCGAAGCCCAGGGCGGCGGAGGACTCGGGCTCGAAGGAGAGGGAGGCGTCGTTGAGCTGGAGCTTCTCCAGGGCGTCCCGCAGGTCGGGGTACTTGGAGCCGTCCTCGGTGTAGATGCCGCAGTACACCATGGCCCGGGCGGGGCGGTAGCCGGGCAGGGGCTCCGCCGCGGGGCGGCCGGCCTCGGTGACGGTATCGCCCACCTGGGTGTCCTTTACGTTCTTGATGGAGGCGGTGAAGTAGCCCACCTCTCCGGCGATCAGCTCGCCGCAGGGCTCCATGCCCAGGGGGAGCAGGTGGCCGCACTCCAGCACCTCGTAGGACGCGCCGGAGGCCATCATCTTCACCCTCATCCCGGTCTTGATGGTTCCCTCCATCACCCGGAAGTAGACGATCACGCCCCGGTAGGCGTCGTACTGGCTGTCAAAGATCAGGGCCTGGAGGGGGGCGGCGGGGTCGCCCTTGGGGGCGGGGACATTCTTTACGATGTCCTCCAGCACCGCGTCGATGTTCAGCCCCACCTTGGCGGAGATCTCGGGGGCGTCCTGGGCGGGCAGGCCGATGACGTTCTCGATCTCGTCCTTCACCCGCTGGGGATCGGCGGCGGGCAGGTCGATCTTGTTGACCACGGGCAGAATCTCCAGGTCGTGCTCCAGGGCCAGGAAGGTGTTGGCCAGGGTCTGGGCCTCGATGCCCTGGGCGGCGTCCACGATGAGCACCGCGCCCTCGCAGGCGGCCAGGGAGCGGCTCACCTCATAGTTGAAGTCCACGTGGCCCGGCGTGTCGATCAGGTTCAGCTCATAGGTCTCCCCGTCGGCAGCCTGATAGTTGAGCTTCACCGCCCGGGCCTTGATGGTAATGCCCCGCTCCCGCTCCAGGTCCATGTTGTCCAGCAGCTGGCTCTCCATCTCCCGCTGGGAAACGGCGTTGCACTTCTCAATCAGCCGGTCAGACAGGGTGGATTTGCCGTGGTCGATGTGGGCGATAATGGAAAAGTTGCGGATTTTGGATTGGTCAGTCATGGCATACTCCTCCCTTCGGCAAATCCACCCGGAACCCCGCGCAGCGGGGCGCGGCGGCCTGCCGCGTCCAAGCGTTTTGTCCCCCGGACAAAACCTTGCCGAAGGCGGAATTTACTTCCGCCGAGGATGCAAAATAACACGGGGTACCCGCGGAGTCCACAGACTCCGCGGGATTTGATTTGCCGTGGTCAATGTGGGCAATCATCGAAAAATTACGGATTTTGCTCTGGTCCGTCAAAAAAATACACCTCCGAAGATGTGAAAGCGTCGATTGACATTGGAGCGATACTCTGCATATCCCTACTGCGGCCGCCCCGGCCGTTCAAGGGCATGGTACCGGTGGCGCCCCCCGGGCGTACCCGGTAAACAGGCGGCGCGTCCGGGATGCCGCGCCCTACTTCTGGTTCTGAATCTCCATCCGGCGGTTGACCCGCTCCCCGGTGTTGTGGATAATCTGGAGCAGGGACTGGTACAGTCCGGGGTAGTTCTCCATCAGCGCGTCGTTGTGCATGGGCGGGAAGTTCCCCTTCTCCTTGACGTGGGCGGCCAGGGCGTCCACATACTGGGCCTCGGTACAGATCATGTCGGCGGTGGCCACGCCCGCCATAAACTGCCGGGCAGGCACGGAGAAGAAGTCCTCGTTCTTGCTGCCATCCGCCCGGTACAGGTGGCGAAACATCTTGTAAACAGCGGTACCCAGGTAGTCCGCCGCGGCGTTAATGGCCTCCTTGCGGCCGGTCTTGCCCAGCAGGTCGAAGAGCACGCCGATGGAGTTGACCAGCAGCTTTTTGTTCAGCGTGGCCATAATGGAGCCGTGGAGCACGTTGTCCTTCTCGGTGGAGTAATCGTACAGCTCTTCGGCGGCGATGGTGGTGCCGTCCCGGGAGAGGGTACGGCCCAGCAGGAAGTCCGCCGACACATTATAATAGTTGCAGGCCTTCGTGACAAAGGCCAGACCGGGCTCACACACGCCGTTCTCATAGTGGGAGAGCAGCGCCTGGCTGATCCCCAGATCCTTTGCGGCCGCGCGCTGGGAGATCCCCTTCTCCTGCCGGAGCAGGGAAAGGCAGCGGGAAAAATCGGAACTCATAACACACCTCAACTTCAACTGGCTTCAAAACAGTAGGTATAGTATAAATGTGAGAATACAAAAAGTAAAGTGTATTTTTTCACAATCTTATGGCTTTTAGGCATTGAGAACCGCAGTCGAAATGGTGTATAATAGCTCCGACGCCGAGCATTTTGGCATTTGACGTACGTTTTTTATGATGGAGGAAGATACCAATGGCCATTCACATGTTTCAGCAGCTCATCGACACCCTGAAAAAGTCCCCCAAGCGCATTGTCTTTACCGAGGGCACCGACGCCCGCATCCTGGAGGCCAGCGCCCGCCTGCTGGCCGGCACCTGGCTGGCCCCCATCCTCATCGGCAATGAGGCGGAGGTAAAGGCCGCGGCCGAGGAGGTCGGCTTCAACATCCGGGGTGCCGAGATCATCGACCCCGCCACCTATCCCGACATGGACAAGATGGTGGAGGAGATGGTGGCGCTGCGCCGCGGCAAGATGACCGCCGACGAGTGCCGCGCCGCCCTGATGAAGGGCAACTATTTCGGCACCATGCTGGTGAAGATGGGCGTGGCCGACTGTCTGCTGGGCGGCGCCACCTACTCCACCGCCGACACCGTCCGCCCCGCCCTGCAGCTCATCAAGACCAAGCCCGAGAATAAAATCGTCTCCTCCTGCTTCATTATGGTCCGCGAGGGCGTGGGCGACAACACTGTGCTGGCCATGGGCGACTGCGCCATCAACATCGACCCCACGGAGGACGAGCTGGTGGAGATCGGCCTGGAGTGCGCCAAGTGCGCCAAAACCTTCGGCATTGACCCCAAGGTGGCCTACCTGAGCTACTCCACCAAGGGCTCCGGCAAGGGCGACACTGTGGACAAGATGCGCAACGCCTGCGCCAAGGCCAAGGCTGCCGCGCCCGAGCTGGCCATCGACGGTGAGATGCAGTTCGACGCCGCCGTCTCCCCCACCGTGGGCCAGCTCAAGTTCCCCGGCTCTCCCGTGGCCGGCTATGCCAACACCTTTATTTTCCCCAACATTAACGCGGGCAACATCGGCTACAAGATTGCCCAGCGCCTGGGCGGCTTCGACGCCTATGGCCCCATTCTGCTGGGCCTGAACGCCCCCATCAACGACCTCTCCCGCGGCTGCAACGCCCAGGAGGTCTACTCCATGGCCATCATCACCGCCGCGCTGGCCTAACCAGCTTTCCAAAGCCCGGAGCTCCCTGCGGGAGCTCCGGGCTTTTCAGCCATTGAGGAGACCTCCGCCCACTCCGGGGGCACGGCGCTCGCGCGTCAAGCGTTTTGCGTCAAGAGCGCAAAACCTTGATGCCGGGGCAATTTACTTGCCCCGCGCAGTAAAAAAGCCGGGGGCCCCACAGGCACCTGCCTGTGGGGGCTGCTCCATGGCCATCATCACCGCCGCGCTGGCCTAACTGGCCCTCCAAAGTCCGGAGTTTCCTTCAGGGACTCCGGACTTTTTCCGGCTATGGGGGGAGATCCCCCGTCCCCTCCGGTCCCCCGCGGCACTAAAAAGGATGCCGTGGGGGCTTTTCGTCCCGGTCAAAGTGGACAAATCTTTTTGCTGCTCTGCCCTGACCATTTCTCCTTCTGGTAGTAGTAGGACATCTTTTTGAAAGCCGCCCACTATATGTCGTGTCGGTTGTGCTTTGACCTTCAATTGCCGCGGATTCCCGCCTTTTCCAGTCAAAGTCTTGACTTTTTGGCAAAAAGCGTGTATGATACGCCTTGTAACCATTTGTAACTTTTCGTTTCTGACTGTTACCTTTCGGCCCTCGCGGGCCTTCTTTTACGCAAGAACAAATAATTAGGAGGGTTTCCCTCATGGACGAAATTCTGCATACGCCCCGGGAGGAGTCTTCGGCCATCCGGCCGCCCCTGGCCCAACTCCGGGACAGATGGGAGGCGGGTACCGCGGCCCTGGCGCAGCGCGTGGAGCCGCTCCGCCGCCGGCTGGACGCCGCCACTGCGGGCGGCCGCCGGCTGATCAATCCCCTGCATTTCCTGGCCGCCGCCGTGGTCATCGGCGTGGCGGCTGTGGTGGGCACTGTCTACACTCCCAGCTATGTGGTGGAGGTGGACGGCGTGGCCCTGGGCACCGTCACCAGCCCCTCTGTGTTTGAGGATGTGGTGGACCGGGTGGAGAGCCGTGCCACCGATATTTTGGGCTACGACTATACCATGGACGGCGCGGTGACCTACGCCCCTGCCCTGACGGAGCGGGAGTCCATCACCCCCGTGGCGGACTTTGAGACCTACCTCTTTGACCAGATTGGCGAGGTAATGAAGAGCTACGTGCTCACCGTCAACGGCCAGTTCATCGGCGCGGCCCAGGATCGGGAGACCCTGAATGGGGTGCTGGAGCAGGTGAAGGCTGCCTATGTAGATGAAAACACAGTGTCCGCCGAATTTACCTCCGGGGTCTACATTACCCACGAGTACACCCCCTCCGATGTCAATCAGGACCCGGCGGCCATGCTGGCCACCCTCACCGCCAACACCAACGGCCAGACCACCTATGAGGTGCAGAAGGGCGACACCTTCATGCAGATCGCCTTTGACAACGACATGAGCATGTCGGAACTGGAGGCCCTCAACCCGGATGTGGACATTAACCGTATCTACATCGGCCAGCTCCTCAACGTGAAGGAGGAGATTCCCTTCCTCTCCGTCAAGACGGTGGATAACGTGACCTATACCGAGTCCATTGAGTGCCCGGTGGTGGAGGTGCAGGACGACTCCATGTACCAGGGCGAGTCCAAGGTGCTGGATGCAGGCGTCCCCGGCGAGCAGATCGTCAACGCGGACATCGCTTACCTCAACGGCGTGGAGCAGGAGCGCACGGTGCTCTCTACCCAGGTCACCCGGGAGGCCACCAACAAGGTCATCGCTGTGGGCACCAAGGTGCGCCCCTCCTGGCTGCCTAACGGCTACTTTATCTGGCCCGTATACGGGCGCATTACCTCCTACTTCGGGTACCGCTCCATCTTTGGCTCCTACAGCTACCACGGCGGCATTGACATTGCCACCTCCTACGGCACCAACATCGCAGCCGCCGATGGCGGCACCGTGGTCTTCGCCGGCCGGGCCACCGGCAGCATGTGGAGCTACGGCAATCTGGTCATCGTGGATCACGGCAACGGGAAGCAGACCTACTACGGCCACTGCTCCAGCGTCCTGGTTTCTGCCGGCGACAAGGTCTACCAGGGTCAGCCCATCGCCAAGGTGGGCTCCACGGGCCGCTCCACCGGCAACCACTGCCACTTTGAGGTGAAGATCAACGGCACCTCCGTCAACCCCCTGTCCTATCTGAGCTGAAAAAGACCGGCGCACCCTGACGGGTGCGCCGGTTTTTTCGGCTCAGCGGAGCTTCAGGATTTCATCCAGCAGACGGTGGGCGGCCTCCTCCTTGGTGAGGAGGGGCAGCTCCAGCTCCTCCCGGGGGGAGATCAGCGTGAGCAGATTGGTTGGCACTGCGAAGCCCGCGCCCGGCTCCTTGAGGTTGTTGGCGGCAATCAGATCCAGGTGCTTCTTCTCCAGCTTCCTGCGGGAGTTTTCCACCATGTCCCGGGTCTCCATAGAAAACCCGCACAGGAACTGCCCCGGCCCGCGGTGCTCCCCCAGCCAGGCCAGGATATCCCGGGTGCGCTCCAGGGGAATGGACAGCTCCCCCTCCCCCTTCTTCACCTTGTCCTGGGCCACCTGGGCCGGGCGGTAGTCGGCCACCGCGGCGGCCTTGATGATGATGTCCTGCTCCGGGGCGCGGGCGGTGACCGCCTCGAACATGTCCTGGGCGGACACCACGTCCACCGTCTCCACATAGGCGGGCTTCTTCAGCGCCGTGGGGCCGGACACCAGCGTCACCTCCGCCCCGCGGGCGGCGGCGGCCCGGGCCACCGCATAGCCCATCCGCCCAGTGGAGTGGTTGGTCAGGCAGCGCACCGGATCCAGCGCCTCCTGGGTGGGGCCGGCGGTGACCAGCACCTTCAGCCCCTCCATGTCCTTGGCATGGGAGAGGGCGTGAAGCACCGTCTCCAGCAGCTCCTCCGGCTCCGGCATCTTCCCCTTCCCCACGGCCCCGCAGGCCAGGCGTCCGCTGGCCGGCTCCACAATCTCCCAGCCGTACCGCCGCAGGAGGGCCAGGTTATCCTGGGTAACCGGATTCTCATACATGCGGGTGTTCATGGCGGGCGCGGCGATTTTGGGACAGTCACAGGCCAGAACGGTGGTGGTGAGCATATCGTCGGCCAGGCCATGGGCAAGCTTAGCCAGAACGTTGGCCGTGGCCGGGGCCACCAGTACCAGGTCGGCCTGGTCGGCCAGGGCGATGTGCTCCACCTGGAACTGGTAGTTGCGGTCAAAGGTGTCCACGCTTACCCGGTTGCCCGTCAGGGATTCAAAGGTGTGGGGGCCGATAAACTCCGTGGCGTTTCGGGTCATGAGTACCTGGACGTTCGCCCCCTGCTTCACCAGGGCCGAGGCCAAGCCCGCCGACTTATAGCATGCAATGCCGCCGGTGACACCCAGCAGCACAGTTTTCCCCTTTAACATGCAGGTCTCTCCTTTGTCAGTGGGCGGATGCGGACATCCGCCCCTATGCTCCGTATATAGTCATCCAATTATACCAAAACAGCCGCAGGTTTTCCACAATGGGATTGCAATCTGAGGATATAACCGTTATAATGGCCTCGGCTGTCCCGGGCGGCGGGCCGCTGTACTCCCCGGAGGGAGACGGCAGGCCCATCTCTGCCTGTGGCTGCATCCAAATACGCGCTGTATCCCGCCCGTCGGGAACGGCAGCCTGGAGGTAATTGAATATGAACACCCACACCCCCCGCGCCCAGCAGCACCGGCAGGTGCAGAGCCTGGCTGTCCTGGCCATGTTTACCGCCATTCTCTTTCTGCTCACCTTCACCCCCATCGGCATGATTGACCTGCCCATCATTAAGGCCACCGTACTCCATGTGCCAGTCATCATCGGCGCCCTCCTTCTCGGACCCAAGAAGGGAGCCTTTCTGGGCGGCATGTTTGGTCTGGCCAGTCTTTTGAAAAATACCCTGGTACCCAACCTGTCCTCCTTTGCCTTTTCCCCCCTGATACCGGTACCAGGCCTGGACCGGGGCAGCCCCTGGGCCCTGGTGGTTTGTTTTGTGCCCCGTATCCTTGTCGGCGTGACCCCCTGGCTGGTCTATACGCTGCTTCAGGCCCTGTCCCGCCGCCGGGGCTCCGTCCTCCAGGCTGGCAGCATGGCCCTGTCCGCCGTGGTGGGCGCCTTTACCAACACCGCCCTGGTAATGGGACTGATTGCTCTGCTGTTCCGGGATGCCTACGCCGCGGCCCAGGGGATTCCAGCCGAGGCAGTGCTGGGCTTTATTCTGGGCATCGTGGCGGCCAACGGTGTGCCCGAGGCCATTGTGGCGGCCATCCTTGTCCCCGCGGTGTGCATCCCCATGGGAAAGGCTCTCAAGCTCAACCGCGCCCCCCTGGCCGCCCGGGAGCCCGTCTGAGCCATGCTGCTGACCATTGACATTGGAAACACTACAGTCGCTGTTGGCGGCTTTCAGGGGCCGGAGCTGCGCTTTGTCCGCCGCCTGCCCAGCGACCGGAACATGGACGCCGCCGTCTGCGCCGCGCGCATAAGAACCCTGCTGGCAGAGGAGGGAGCGGCCCCCCAAGACGTGGAGGGAGCGGTGCTCTCTTCGGTGGTTCCCTCCCTCACCCAGGTCGCCGTCCAGGCGGCGGAGGCCCTCACCCGCCGCCCTGTCCGGGTGCTGGGGCGGGATCTCGACCCCGGCCTGCCCACCGGAGACTATGACGCCTCCAACCTGGGCATGGACCGGCTGGTGGACTGCGTGGCCGCCCTAGCCCGGTGGCGGCCCCCTCTGGCGGTCTTTGACATGGGCACCGCCACCACCCTGTCGGTGGTGGATCGGGAGGGCGTATTCCGGGGCGGCATGATTCTCCCGGGGCTGCGCCTGTCGGTGGACGCCCTCAGCGCCCGGGCTGCCCAACTCCCTTGCATTACTTTTACCCAGCCCGAGGGACTGCTGGGTACCGATACTGTGTCCTGCATGCGCAGCGGCGCCCTCTACGGGGCCGCCGCCGCCCTGGAGGGGATCTCCCTCCGCCTGGAGGAGGAACTGGGCCCCGTCACCGTAGTCCTTACCGGCGGTCATGGCCGTGACATTCTACCCCTGCTCCGCCGGGCGGTGGAGTATGAGCCCCATCTTCAATTGATGGGTCTGCGGGAGCTGTGGCTCCGCAGCCTGTGAAAAAAGGCGGCGTACCGGATCGGTACGCCGCCTTTTTTCAGCCCGGCCGCTCCCCTGTGACCCGCCGCTTTTTGTGGCGGTACCACACGCAGTTAAAGACATTTCCCAGAATCAGGATGTTCCCACACAGGTAGAGCCACACCAGCAGGATAATCACCGAGGCCAGGGACCCGTAAACCAGGGAGTACCTGGAAGACAGGCCGATAAACCAGGAAAACAGGGCGGTGGCGGCCACAAGGGCTACGGCGGTCAGAAACGCACCTGTAAGGATAGGCGGCCGTGGCCTGCCTCGGGGCGCGGCCATCCGGTACACCAGCAGGACAAAAAGGAACACCAGCAGGAACAGCAGCAGAAATCGGAACCATTGCCAGTCCCAAGGCAGGGTGACCGTTTCCAGGCGAAACAGGCGCTCCACCAGATGGAAGAGCCACCCGCCTGTGAGGAGCACCACCAGGGCCAGGTAGATGGTGAGCAGAAAGAGCACCGAAAAGGCCACGCTGGCCGCGATGCGCCACACCCCTGCATAACTCTTGCGTCCGTAAAGATCCTCCATAATATTCATCAGCGCGCGGAAGGCAGCGGAGGCGGAGAACAGGGTCATAATCCCTCCCGCGGCCAGCAGGGCGGGTGACTGGTTTCCGGTAATATACTGAATATAGTCCCCTAAAATCCCCAGCGTCTCCCGGGGCAGGAAGGTGGAGGCGGCCTCCAGTACGGCGTTGATGTCCAAATGGAGCAGACCGATGAAGGCGTTAATGCAGATAAGGACAGGAAAGAAGGTGAGAATCAGAAAGTAGGCCAGCTCCGCAGCCGAACGGGATACCCGCTTGGAAAAGTAAAGCTCCCCTACCTCCAGCCCAAACCGGACCGGCTTCCACTCCAGCAGCTTTTTCATCCTTCCCCGCCTCCCCCGCGTCTCTTTTCCAGCATACCCGTTTTCTCCCGCGAAAAAACGAAAAAGACCGCCTGCGGATGCAGACGGTCTCCCCTTCGACCAGACCTTTAGGCCAGCTTATTCAGCTTAATGGTCATGGCGCTCTTCTTGTGAGCGGCGTTGTTCTTGTGCAGCAGACCCTTGACCACAGCCTTGTCGACCGCCTTGACGGCCACCTTGTAAGCGCCCTCGGCCTCGCTGCGGTTGCCTTCGACCACCGCGGCCTCGAACTTCTTGATGTCGGTCTTCAGCGCGGACTTAGCGGCCTTGTTCTGCGCAGCCTTGGTCTTGTTCACCAGGACACGCTTCTTGGCAGACTTAATATTCGGCAAACCAAACACCTCCTCCGATGACGTAATCGTTATTTACACAGTTTGCCCGTGCAGATTCTTATTTTAACAGCCATTCTTTAAAAATGCAACTCTTTTTTTGAACTTTTTTCACTTTTTTTGCATATGGAGGCGCTCTGCGCAAAAAATAGGGGCATCTGGTGTCATCAACACCACATCTTGGGGTATGGAGGGACGTATATGTTGAAACGGAGAACCGACCTGGCTCTGGAGGCCGCCCAGCTCTGGCAGGAGAGCGCCGGGGAGGCCGGGACGCTGCCGGGCGTGGAGTCGGAGGAGGCGACGCGGGAGGGCTATCCGGTGACCACCGTGCGCATCCGGGACGAGGCGGGCGCCCGGGCCCTGGGCAAGCCGGTGGGCACCTATGTGACTCTGGAGCTGGACGGCCTGGCCCGCCGGGAGGAGGACGCCTTCGGACGGGCGGCGCGGGCCCTGGCGGCGGAGCTGGGGGCGCTGCTGGGCCTGGCGCCGGGCGCGCCCGCCCTGGTGGTGGGCCTGGGCAACCGGGCCATCACCCCCGACAACATCGGCCCCAAGGCCGCCGACCAGACCATGGTGACCCGCCACCTGGTGGAGCGGGTGCCGGAGCACTTCGGCTCCTTCCGGCCGGTGGCCGCCCTGGCCGCCGGGGTGCTGGGCACCACCGGCATGGAGAGCGGCGAGGTAGTCCGCGCCGTGGCGGAGCAGATCAAACCCGCCTGCGTGGTGGCGGTGGACGCCCTGGCCTCCCGCAGCCTCCGGCGGGTCTGCCGCACCATCCAGCTTGCCGACACCGGCATCACCCCCGGCTCCGGCGTAGGCAATGCCCGGGCCGCCCTCAACGCCGAGACCCTGGGCGTCCCCGTCATCGCCGTCGGCGTCCCCACCGTAGTGGACGCCGCCACCCTCACCTGCGACGTGCTGGCCGAGGCGGGCAAGGGGGAGCTGGACCCCGCCGCCCTCCAGGGCGCGGGGGACGGCCTGATCGTCACCCCCAAGGACATCGACACCCAGGTGCACGATCTGGCGAAGGTCATCGGATACGGGATCAATCTGGCCCTTCACACCGGCCTGACCATCGGGGACGTGGAGCTCTTTCTCAGCTAACCCGGGCCGGCCGCCCCGTCCGACACCTCGATCCGAAACACATTGATGGTGTCCACATCGGGGCAGCAGAACACCGCCGTGCCCGCCGGCTGGCCGGGGATGGCACCGCCATAGCGGAGAATATCCACATAGGGAAAGGCCACATGCATGGCCATGGGACAGAGCTTTCCCCGCTCCGTGTCAAAGTCAAAGCTCTCCCCCACCCGGTGTCCCCGGTGGCAGCCCCGCTTTCCCAGCCGGTCAATGAGGGTGATGCGAATCGCCGGACGCGCCATGGACAACCGCCTCCTTCTGTTTTTTTATCCACATCATAGCACACAATGTGGATTTTGTCTCCCCCCGCTTCTTGATCTTTTCCCCCGGCGGGCATACACTCTGAGCAGAGAGGAGTGCTGCCCATGGACGCCTGCCTGGACTATCTGCGGGAGAACGGGGCCGAGCCGGCCCTGGTGATCGACCCACACACGGTGGTCACCGCCCCCTGGACCACCTTCAAGTGCCAGTTCGGCTGTGAGAATTTCGGCAAAAACCACTGCTGCCCGCCGGAGGCCCCGGACTACGCCCGCACCCGGGCCGTGCTGGACAGCTTTTCCACCGGCATCCTGTTCCGGGTCCACCACTGGAACGCCACCGCCATGGCCGCCGAGGGGGCCCGGCAGCTCTTTCTGGACGGGTACTACAAGGCCCTGGCCTTCGGCAGCGGGCCCTGCAAGCTGTGTCCCTCCTGCGCGCCGGAGGGGTGCCGCTTCCCCGGGAAGGCCGTCCCCGCCATGGAGGCCTGCGGCATCGACGTGTTTGCCACCGCCCGCGCCCACGGCCTGGAGGTGCACACGCTCCGGGTTTTGGGGGAGGAGCGGAACCATTTCGGCCTGATTCTGGTGGAATAGGCCCCGAAACGCCTTGACGGCGGGCGGTTTGCGTGATACAATAGCGGCCAGAAACAGGCATTGACCGGGAGAAGTACCCCGTCCCACCGTCCCAAGAGAGGAGCCGTCTGGTGCAAGGCTCCGGCGGAGGCAGGGGAAGGCGCCCGCCAGCCGTGGGGAGGAAATGCCCCGCCGGGTTCCCGCCGTTACCGGGTTTGAGCGCGGGGCCTCTGCCCCGAATTCAGGTGGCACCACGGAGCTTGCTTCGCCCTGAGCCGAATGGCTCAGGGCGTTTTTTTCCGCGCAGAATAACGCAAAAAGGAGCTTATGGATATGAAGAACACCGAAAAGACCATGGATCAGATCGTGGCCCTGTGCAAGGGCCGGGGCTTCGTCTACCCCGGCAGCGAGATCTACGGCGGCCTGGCCAACTCCTGGGACTACGGCCCCCTGGGCGTGGAGCTGAAAAACAACGTCAAGCGGGCCTGGTGGAAGAAGTTCGTCCAGGAGAACCCCTACAACGTGGGCCTGGACGCCGCCATCCTCATGAACCCCGAGGTGTGGGTGGCCTCCGGCCATGTGTCCACCTTCAACGATCCCCTCATCGACTGCAAGGCCTGCAAGATGCGCCACCGGGCCGACAAGCTCATCGAGGGCTGGTGCGCCGAGAATGGCCGCGACGACGTGAATGTGGAGGCCATGACCAGCGAGGAGCTGGTGGCCTTCATCCGGGACAACGGCGTCACCTGCCCCGGCTGCGGCAAGGCGGACTTCACCGACATCCGCAAGTTCAACCTCATGTTCAAGACCCACCAGGGCGTCACCGAGGACAGCAGCACCGAGGTCTACCTGCGCCCCGAGACCGCCCAGGGCATTTTCGTCAACTTCCCCGCCATCCAGCGCACCACCCGCAGGAAGCTGCCCTTCGGCGTGTGCCAGGTGGGCAAGTCCTTCCGCAACGAGATCACCCCCGGCAACTTCATCTTCCGCATCCGGGAGTTTGAGCAGATGGAGCTGGAGTTCTTCTGCCAGCCGGGCACCGATCTGGAGTGGTTCCAGTACTGGCGGGAGTTCTGCCGCAAGTGGCTGGTGGAGCTGGGTCTGAAGGAGGAGAATCTCCGCCTGCGCGACCACGAGCCCGAGGAGCTGGCCTTCTACTCCAAGGCCACCACCGACTTCGAGTTCATGTTCCCCTTCGGCTGGGGCGAGCTGTGGGGCGTGGCCGACCGCACCGACTACGACCTCAAGCAGCACCAGGAGCACTCCGGCAAGGATCTCACCTACTTCGACCAGGAGAAGAACGAGCACTATATCCCCTATGTCATCGAGCCCTCCCTGGGCGCCGACCGCGTGACCCTGGCCTTCCTGGTGGACGCCTACGACGAGGAGATCGTCGGCCAGGACAAGAAGGGCAACAACGACGTGCGCACCGTCCTGCGCCTCCACCCCGCCCTGGCCCCCTTCAAGTGCGCCGTGCTCCCCCTCAGCAAGAAGGAGGTCCTCTCCGGCCCCGCCCAGCAGCTGCGGGACGAGCTGGCCCGCGACTTCATGGTGGACTATGACGACACCGGCTCCATCGGCAAGCGCTACCGCCGCCAGGACGAGATTGGAACCCCCTTCTGCATCACCCTGGACTTCCAGACCGTGGGCGACGACACCACCCCCGCGGATCACTGCGTCACCATCCGGGAGCGAGACTCCATGGAGCAGGTGCGCATCCCCATGAGTGAAGTCAAGAATTATATCGCAGAGCGCATCAAGTTCTGAGTTGTTTGCCAAAGGCGGCCCATTTGGGCCGCCTTTCCTTTTCCTTCCCCGCGCCCGAAATATGTGGACATACAGGGACGGATGTCCGCTGCTCCCCCCGTTCAACGCTTACACGTAGGGGTGGGGCTTGTCCCCGCCCGCCTCTTTCGTTCCCGCCCCAGGCTCCGGCCAGCCGGGCGGCCACAAGGGCCGCCCCTACAGAGAACGGCTGGTTGCCGCTGCTCCCCCGTTTCAACGCTCACACGTAGGGGCGGGTGCCCACACCCGCCCACCTCTTTTGTTCCCGCCTCAGGCTTCGGACAGGCGGCTACGAGGTCCGCTCCCACTTGTGTCCCCGCCCGGATTCTGCTATACTCAAACCAACTTTTCCACACTGGAGGCGTTTTTTGTGGGATCCACCCCCCTGTACGACGCTCTGCGGGCCTTTGCCGCCCAGCGGCCCCTGCGGATGCACATGCCCGGCCACAAGGGTAAATCCCTGCCTGCGCCGGAGCTGGCGGCCATTGCGGCCATTGACTTCACCGAGCTGCCCCCCACGGGGGATCTCTTCTCCGGGGGCGGGGCCATCGGGGCGGCGGAGGCCCTCTGGGCGAAGGTTTTCCACATGGCCTCCTGCCTGTTTCTCACCGGCGGCTCCACCCAGGGGGTCCACGCCGCCCTGGCCCTGGCCTGCAAACCGGGGGAGACGGTGCTGCTGGACCGGGGGAGCCACCGCTCCGCCTACAACGCCCTGGCCCTGCTGGATCTGAAGCCGGTCTATCTGGAGCGGCCTTGGCTTGCCTCGGAGGGGATCACCGGCCCCATCTCCCCCTCGTCGGTGGCCCAGGCCCTAGAGGAACACCCGGAGGCAAAGACGCTCTGTATAACCTCGCCCACTTACTACGGAGTGTTGTCAGATCTTCCCGCCCTGGCGGAGCTAATGCACCGGCGGGGCGGGGTGCTGGTGGTGGACGGAGCCCACGGGGCCCATCTGCCGTTCCTGGGAAATGACCACCTCTCCGCCGCCGATCTGGTGGTGACATCGGCCCACAAGACCCTCCCCGCCCTGGGGCAGAGCGCCCTGCTGTTGGCCGGGGAACGGTTTCCCCATGCCGGGCTGCGGCGGGCCGCCTCCCTCTACGGCTCCTCTAGCCCCTCCTATCCCATGATGGCCTGCCTGGATCTCTGCCGGGCGTGGATGGAGGAGGAGGGCGCCGCCGCTTACCAGGCCGCCGCCCGGCAGGTGGCCGCCCTGCGGCGGGACTACCCCAGCGTGTCCGGCCCGGCGCTGGACCCTGCCCGGCTGGTGCTCCGCGCCCCCGACGGCTTTGCCGCCCAGGCGGCCCTGGAGGGAATGGGGGTGTGGCCCGAGATGGCCGACGCGGGCCATGTGGTGTTCATCCCCACCTGCGCCGACACGGAGGAGGACTTTGCCCGGCTCCGGGCCGCCCTGGATGCCGTGGCCTGGGGGGACGGCGCTCCCCTGCCCCCGCCTCCGCCCCCGCCGGAGGCGGTTCTCACCCCCCGTCAGGCCCTCTTTTCCCCCCGGATTTCCCTCCCCCTGTCCGCCGCGGAGGGACGCATCTGCGCCCAGCAGGTGGCCCCCTATCCCCCGGGGGTACCTATTTTCGCGCCTGGGGAGCGAATTTGCAAAAAAACTATCGCTTATTTGAAACAAATAGGTTATAATACACTGGAAGACGTTGAGGTTGTTTCCGAACCTGTGTGTGCCTCATAGAATGAGCAAAGGAGCGTCTTTCCTTCAGGAGGGAAAAGCAATGAAACTGATTCTTGCGATTATCAATCACGACGACGCCAACACCGTCACCCAGGCCCTGACCAAGAAGGGCTTCTCCTCCACCAAGCTGGCCACCACCGGCGGCTTTCTGATGGCGGGCAACGTGACCATTCTCATCGGCGTGGACGAGGAGAAGGTGCAGACCGTCATCGACATCATCCGGGAGCATTCCCACAGCCGCAAGCAAATGATCCCCACCACCACCGAGATGAGCTACGGCTACTACCCCTCCATGCCCGTGGAGGTCGTGGTGGGCGGCGCCACCATCTTCGTGGTGGATATCGAGCGGTTTGAGCGGGTCTGAGTCTTTATGAACCTGACCCGGCTGGCGGGCAACGCCCCGCTGAAGCGGCAGCTGGAGCTGGAGACGGCCCGGCGGGGCCTCTCCCACGCGTACATCCTCAGCGGCCCGGCGGGCTCCGGCAAGCGGACCCTGGCGGGCCTGCTGGCCGCCGCCCTGGTGTGCGACCGCCGGGGCGGCGCTTTGCCCTGCCTGTCCTGCGCCGGCTGCCGCAAGGCGGAGGGGGGCATCCACCCCGACATCGTGCGGGTGGGGGACGACGGGAAGGATATCAGCGTGGCCCAGGTGCGCGCCCTCCGCGCCGACGCCTACATCCGGCCCAACGAGGCCGAACGCAAGGTCTACATCCTGGAGAACGCCCAGACCATGAACGCCAGCGCCCAGAACGCCATGCTCAAGCTGCTGGAGGAGGGCCCGGCCTACGCCGCCTTTCTCCTGCTCACCGATAACGCCGCCGCCCTGCTGCCCACAGTGCGCTCCCGGTGTGAGCATCTCCCCCTCTCCCCCGTCACCCAGCGGGAGGCGGAGCTCTGGCTGGACGAGCACTACCCCGACCAGCCCCAGGCGGCCCGGCAGGCCGCCGCCGACCGCTGCGAGGGCCTGCTTGGCCGGGCGGCCGCCGAGCTGGAGGGACAGGCCGCAGGCGACACCCAGGCCCTGGACGGCGCGCTGGAGCTGGTGCGCCGCCTGGCTGGCGGTGACGAGCTGGCCCTGCTGGAGCACTGCGTGGCCCTGGAGAAGTGGGACCGGGAGCAGCTGCGCGCCCTGCTGGACGAGGGCGTTCTCCTGCTGCGGGATGCCCTCGTCTGCTCCGCCGGAACCCTGCGGGAGTCCGACCCCCGCCGGCGTGAGGCGGCGGAGCGCGCCGCCCGCGCCCTCTCCCCCCGGCAGCTCACCCAGGCGGTGGGCGTGCTGGAGCGGCTGCGCGCCGCCTGCGGCTCCAATGTGGGGGCCGGTCACCTGGCCGGCTGGCTGGGGGCGGCACTGAGCACCCTATGACCGGGCGGGCCCGACCCCGCCCATACACCTGATGCGGAGGTAATCATGACCGAAATCATCGGCGTCCGCTTCAAAAGCGGAGGCAAACAGTATTATTTTGACCCCAATGGACAGGCCGTGGCCCCCGGTCAGGGGGTCATTATCGAGACCTCCCGCGGCCTGGAGTACGGCGAGTGTACCCAGGGCAACACCATGGTGGAGGACGAGGCGGTGGTACAGCCGCTGCGCCCCCTGGTCCGCCTGGCCACCGAGAAGGATTTGGACACCGTGGCGAAGAACCGTGAGAAGGAAGCGCGGGCCTTTTCCATCTGCCAGGAGAAGATCGCCGCCCATGGCCTGGATATGAAGCTGGTGGAGGTGGAGTACAACTTTGAGGGAAACAAGATCCTCTTTTTCTTCACCTCCGAGGGGCGGGTGGACTTCCGCGCTCTGGTCAAGGATCTGGCTGGGGTATTCCACGCCCGCATTGAGCTGCGGCAGATCGGCGTCCGGGACGAGGCCAAAATGCTGGGCGGCCTAGGCATCTGTGGCAAGCCCTTCTGCTGCGCCACCTTCCTGGACGAGTTTCAGCCGGTGTCCATCAAGATGGCCAAAACCCAGAACCTGTCCCTCAACCCCACCAAGATTTCGGGCACCTGCGGACGGCTCATGTGCTGCCTGAAATACGAGCAGGAGGCCTATGAGGACGCGGTGCGCCGTATGCCCAAGAACGAGTCCTTTGTGGAGACCCCGGAGGGGGTGGGCACCGTCTCTCAGGTCAACCTGCTCAAGGAGACCGTGAAGGTACGGCTGGAGGAGCAGCCCGAGGCCCCCAAGTGTTTCCACAACTGCGAGATCTGCGTGGTCCGCAACGGCAAGGGGAAACTGCCCGAGGGCTATGTGCCCCCTCCCCCGGAAGAGCTGGCCAAGCTACGCAAGATCACCCCTGTGGAGGAGCCCCGCAGTCTGGTGGGCAGCGTGGATGCCGCCCTCAGCGGCCTGGGCGTCGCCCCCGCCGAGCCGGAGAAGCCCGCCGAGGGAGGGGAGCGCCGCTCCCGCGGCCGGGGCCGCCGGGGCCGGGGCGGGAGCAGGCCGTCCGCCGAGTCCGCCGCCAAAAAGCCCGCCGAGGAGGGCAGGCAGGCTCAGCCCCCCAGGCAGAAGCAAAAGGGGGAGCAGCAGCGTCCGCCTCGGCCGGAAAAGCAGCCCAAGGCGCCCGCCGCACCATCCCCGGCCTCCGATGGGACAGCGGCCCTTCCCACCGGTGAGAAAAAGCGCCCCCACCGCCGCCGCTACCGGGGCAAGCCCAAGGGCGACAGGCCCCAGGGCCCGAAACCGGAATCCTGACCGGCATGAGACGGGCGGGCGCTGTATGCGCCCGCCCGTTTGTTTGAGGTGATTTGCTATGACGGAATATCAGAAAATGCTGGGCGGCCAGCTCTACAACGCCCAGGACGGCGAGCTCCAGGCCATGCACCGGACGGCCATGGAGCTCTGCCACGCCCTCAACCAGCTCAACCCCAATCAGAAGGAGGAGGCCCGCGCCCTGCTGCGGCAGCTTCTGGGCCGGACCGGCGAACACTTCACCATCAAATCCACCTTCTGGTGCGACTACGGCCGGCACATCACCATCGGCGAGAACTTCTTCTGCAACTACAACTGCGTGATGCTGGACTGCGCCCCCATCACCTTCGGCGACAACGTCATGGTGGCCCCCAACTGCGGCTTCTACACCGCCGCCCACCCCCTGGACCACACCCTTCGGGACGAGGAGCTGGAGTACGCCAAGCCCATCACCGTGGGGGACAGCGTTTGGATCGGCGGGGGCGTCACCGTTCTGCCCGGCGTCACCATCGGCAGCCGCGCCGTCATCGGCGGGGGCAGCGTGGTGGTCCATGACATTCCCGAGGGGGTTGTGGCCGTCGGCAACCCCTGCCGTCCCATCCGCACCCTTTAAATGCAAAAAAGGAGCTCCGCCTTGGGGCCCATACCGTAAGGAAGTTAACACCCGCCAAAAGAAGTTGCTTTTCGGCGGGTGTTGCCTTATATTAATTTCACCGACAACGCGGAGTTAGGAGAGATACAATGGATAGACCGGTCACAACGCTATTTATGCTTATGTCTGTTGACGGAAAAATCAGCACAGGGGCAACAGATAATTTAGATTTAGACAGAGATCTCCCCAAAATTGCGGGCGTTCAAGAAGGACTGCACCAGTATTATGAGATAGAGCAGACAACCGATCTGTGGTCGCTCAATTCTGGGAGAGTACAGGAAAAGCTAGGCGTCAACTCCAAGGAAATGCCGAACAAGTTGCCTGTTTCCTTTGTAATGATCGACAACCATCATTTGACCAAACAAGGTATTCGCTATTTTTGCGCCCGCTCAAAAGAATTTGTGCTGGTCACCTCCAACGCAGACCATCCAGCGTTTCAGATGGATGAGGACAACCTTCATATCATCTGTCAGAGCAAGTTGTCTTTACCTGACGCGCTTGCACAACTCAAGTCAGAATATGGCTGTCAAAGGATCACCATACAAAGCGGCGGTACATTGAACGGGCTGTTTCTTCGGGAAAAACTGTTTGATTATATTGATATTGTGATCGCCCCTATTTTAGTCGGCGGCAAGGATACATCCACACTGATCGACGGGAGGTCTTTGCTGTCAGAAAGTGAATTATCCCAATTAGGCGTGCTGAAATTGCAGGAATGTATGGTCTTGGAAAACTCGTATCTCAGATTGCGTTACCAGGTGATCCATTGACAGCTTCCAGTTTACTGTTCTTTCCCACGAGTACTTTCCCCGAAAGTGTCATAGCGGGTTACATACTATAAAAAGGGCAAGACAGACCGTAATGGTTTGTCTTGCCCTTAACTTCTTTATAAAGCCATGCCCTTATGGCGGAGCTCTTTTTTATTTGGCCAGCATAGCAGCTGCAAAGGCCCGCGCATCCGCCAGGTCCGTCCCGTCGGGGTGGGACAGGGCCTGGTCATAGGCCCGGAGCATGTTCTCCAGCCGGGCGTCGCCGGGCTTCTCCTTGAGCTGAGTCTCATACCGGGCCCGGACGGCAGGGGGCATCCGCCCCGGACAGAACCAGGTACCCAACACCTGATTTTCCTCCGGCACCTCCGCCCGGAACCGGTCGGAGAGAGAGGCAAAATACATCTCAGACAGGCCAAAACCCGCCGTGCCGAACAGGGCCACCCGCTTCCCGTGGAGTCCCTGCAAAAACTCCTTTACCACCGGGGCACAGGTGCCCTTGTCCGTCCAGGAGCCCACAAAGATCAGCTCCGCCTTCCCCACGTCCCGGGGCAGCGGGCCGAAGGCCACAATCTCATGGCCCTGACATCCCTCGCGGATGGCCTGGGCAATCTGGGCGGTGTTGCCCGTCTCGCTGGCGTATACAATGGCAATTTTCATCATGTCCTCCTCTGAAAAACGGCGGGCGGCCACAAGGGCCGTCCCTGCGGTGGCAATAACGCAATACGCTGTCCGGGGGGATTGATCCCCAACTGGCGGAAGCCCCGCTTTATTTGCTATGCAAAAGCATCGCAGAATTGGCCATGCGCCCGCTTACAGCGGCACGGCCATGGGATGACAGCGCGTAGGCCGGTACGGCCCACATGCGCAAACACTTCATGTGCCTGAGCCTTTGCACCGTTTCGTGGCGCGCCCTGTGCACATGAAGTATTATGTACGGCGCAAGCGCCGCCCCGCTAGAGCGGGGCCCCAAGGGCTTATTTATATTTTCTGCTCTCCGCAACCGCCAACTCGTCACAGCGGTTATTATGGGGATTATCCGCGTGGCCCTTGACCCAGTGGAGGCGGACGGTGTGGCGCTCGCACAGCGCGAGAAGCCGCTCCCACAGGTCGGGGTTGAGGGCCGGCCTCTTGTCCGACTTGATCCACCCACGGGCCCTCCAGCCCTTGGCCCAGCCCTTCTGCAGGGCGTCAATGACGTACTTGGAGTCGGAGTAGAGCTCCACCTCACAGGGCTCCTTCAGCGCCTCCAAGGCAGTGATGACGCCAGTAAGCTCCATCCGGTTGTTGGTGGTGTGGGGCTCCCCGCCGGAGAGCTCCTTGCGGAACTCCCCGTATTGCAGGATGGCCCCCCACCCCCCGGGGCCCGGATTGCCCGAGCACGCCCCGTCGGTATAGATCGTGACTGTTTTCATAAATCTCCTATGGCCTTCCCCTGCGGGAAGGTGGCACGGCGCAGCCGTGACGGATGAGGGGAACGCCCCTTCAACCGCCAAGTAAACGGCTTTACACACACCTTCAAAATTTCCATTGATCTCTGTATTTGGAAAGCGCAGAACATTGAGCTTCCACACATCCCGCGAATACCCGGTTCGTGTGAGATCCGCCTTCTGTCTCTCACGCTCATAATGCTGTCCGCCGTCCGGCTCTACAACAAGCCTGGCTTTATGGCAGTAAAAATCCATAATATAGGGGCCAAATACCTTTTGCCGGTGGAATGGGACCGGATACGCCCGCAGAAAGTCATACCAAAGATGATTTTCCTCTCTTGTGGCATGTTTCCGAAGCCGCTGCGCAAAAGCGCGCGGCGCTTTCTCACCCTGTATGTCGCCCCACCTTCCCCTCATCCGCCCCTGCGGGGCACCTTCCCCCAGGGGAAGGTCTTATTGATCCGCCTTGGCAGAGGAATCCTCCTCCGGTCATGGACAGCGGAAAGAGAGACCCTTTTACAAATCCTCCAGGATGGCCCGCCGCTTCTGGTCGTACTCCTCCTGGGTGATCAATCCCTGTTCGTAGAGGGTCTGGAGTTGACGCAGGCGTTCCTCAAGGCCGCCGCTTTTTTCACCGTTTTCATCCTCTATATGAATTTCTGGCCCCACATAGCCCCTACCGAAGGCCTGATAAAAGTTCATACCGGTGATACCGGCGGCGATGAGGGTCCACAGAATACCGAACAGTCCAAACGTGGGAATGACCAAGAAAAGGCCGATGCATACAAAGATGATGCCAACCACGCCGCCAAACACGGCCTGGCTCTTGCTGGGTCGGTAAGTGACGCGTCTGCGGCGCATGGCTTATTCCTCCTCTGTACCAACGGCAGGGGAATCCCCCTCAGCGGCCTCCTCTTCCTCCTCGTGGTCGGTACGGGCGAAGGAGATCACCTTGACCCCCTCCTCCAAATTCATGATCTTGACGCCCTGGGCGGTGCGGCCGTAGGTGGAGATGCCGGCGGCCGCCATGCGGATGATCACGCCGGCATCGTTGATCACCAGCACGTCGTCCCCGTCGCTGACCACCTTGACCCCCACCACTGGACCGGTTTTCTCGGTGACATTATAGCCCTTCAGTCCAAATCCGCCCCGCTTCTGGGGCCCGTCGGCGCGGATATACTCGTCCATGTCGGTGCGCTTGCCGTAGCCGTTTTCGGTGATCATCAGCACCTGGTGGTCCCGCTTGGCCCGGGCGGCCCCCACCACGTAGTCGCCGGGGCGCAGGTTGATGCCCCGGACGCCGGCGGCGTCACGGCCCATGCAGCGCACGTCGGTCTCCTTGAAGCAGATGGCCATGCCGTCGTGGGTGACGATCAGGATGGCCTGGTCGCCGTCGGTCTCCCGCACGCAGATGAGCTCATCCCCCTCGTCCAGGGTGATGCAGCGGATGCCCGCCTTGCGGGCGGTGTAGATGGAGGAGAGCTGGATGCGCTTGACGGTGCCGCTGCGGGTGACCATCACCAGATAGCGGTCCTCGGGGAATTCCCGCAGGTGGATCATGGCGGTGACCTTTTCATCCTGCTCGATGGGCAGCACATTGACCAGGTTGGTGCCCCGGGCGGTGCGGCCCGCCTCGGGGATCTGATAGCCCTTCTTGCGGTGGACCCTGCCCTTGTTGGTGAAAAAGAGAATGAAATCGTGGGTGGAGGCGGTGAACACGGTGTCCACATAGTCCTCCTCCTTGGTGGACATGGCGGTAATGCCCTTGCCGCCCCGGCGCTGGGCCTTGTAGGTGGAGGCGGCGGTGCGCTTGATGTAGCCGCCGGCGGTGAGGGTGAAGACGCACTCCTCCTCCTCGATGAGATCCTCGATGTCGATCTCGTCCTCCACGTCCTGGATCTCGGTCACCCGGTCGTCGCCGTACCTGTCCCGGATGGCGGTGAGCTCGTCCTTGAGCACGCCGCGGATCTTCTCCTCACTGGAGAGCAGCTCATTGAAGTAGGCGATGCGCGCCTCCAGCTCCTTGTATTCGTTTTGCAGCTTCTCCTTCTCCAGCCCCTGGAGCCGCTTGAGCTGCATGTCCAGGATGGCCTGGGCCTGCACGTCGCTGAGGCCGAAGCGGTTCATCAGGTTCTCCTTGGCGTCGTCGTAGCTCTCCCGGATGGTCTGGATTACCGCGTCAATGTTGTCCTCGGCAATGAGCAGGCCCTCCAGCAGATGGGCCCGCTCCTGGGCCTTGCGCAGATCGTAGCGGGTGCGGCGGACGATGACCTCCTCCTGGAAGGCGATGTACTCGTCCAGGATGTGGCGCAGGGAGAGAATCTTGGGCTGGGGCTGGCCGCCGGACTGCACCAGGGCCAGCATATTGATGGCGAAGGTGGTCTGGAGCTGGGTCTGTGCGAACAGGCGGTTGAGCACCACCTGGGGATTGGCGTCCCGCTTGAGCTCGATGACCACCCGCATGCCGTTGCGGTCGGACTCATCCCGGATGTCGGAGATGCCCTCCAGCCGCTTGTCCTCCACCTGGTCGGCCATGTTCTTGATGAGCATGCGCTTGTTGACCTGGTAGGGGATCTCGGTGACGATGATGCGGGTGCGGTTGTTGCCGAACTCCTCAAACTCGGTGCGGGCCCGGACGCACACCCGGCCCCGGCCGGTGGCGTAGGCCGCCCGGATGCCGGAGCGGCCCATGATGATCCCCCTAGTGGGGAAGTCGGGGCCCTTCACGTGCTCCATCAGGTCGGACAGCTCCGCCTCCGGGTTGTCCAAAACGCAGATTGTGGCATTGATCACTTCCCGCAGGTTGTGGGGCGGAATATTGGTGGCCATGCCCACGGCGATGCCGGAGGAGCCGTTGACCAGCAGATTGGGGAACCGGGAGGGCAGTACCCGGGGTTCCTTCCGGCTCTCGTCGAAGTTCGGGTCCCAGTCCACGGTGTCCTTCTCGATCTCCCGCAGCATCTCGTCGGAGATCTTGGCCATGCGGGCCTCAGTGTAACGGTAGGCGGCCGGGGGATCGCCGTCGATGGAGCCGAAGTTTCCGTGGCCGTCCACCAGGGGGTAGCGCATGGAGAAATCCTGAGCCAGGCGCACCAGGGCGTCGTACACCGAAGCGTCGCCATGGGGGTGGTAGCGGCCCAGCACGTCGCCCACGCAGGTGGCCGACTTCTTGAAGGGCTTGTCCGCGGTCAGGTTGTCCTCATACATGGCGTAGAGAATGCGCCGGTGGACCGGCTTCAGGCCGTCCCGCACGTCGGGCAGCGCCCGGCCCACGATGACGCTCATAGCGTACTCGATGTAGCTCTGCTCCATCTCGTGCACCAGATAGGAGGTCTCTATCTTCTGGTCTGGAAACCGGATTTCCTCCGGATCATACTGTGGCTTTTTACTCATGTATCTGCCTCACATTCTTCGTGATAGGGTGGTTCACGGCGGGCGGCCGCAAGGGCCGCCCCTACAAATTGCGGGTGGGCGTTTCGCTGTTCCCGGCGATTTTTTCCTTTGTAGGGGCGGATGCCTTCATCCGCCCGTTTTTGTTGCCTGGGCGGCACCGGAACGTCGGGCCGATGTGGGCATCGGCCCCTACGATACGCGTTCCGGGCACGTTGTCCGTTCCCCAATCCCTTAATAGTCCAGGTTGACGGCGTACTTGGCGTTGCGCTCGATGAACTCCTTGCGGGGCTCCACCTTCTCCCCCATGAGGACGGTGAAGGTCTGGTCGGCCCGAACAGCGTCGTCCAGCTCGATGCGCTTGAGGGTGCGCCGCTCCGGGTCCATGGTGGTTTCCCACAGCTCATGGGGGTTCATCTCACCCAGGCCCTTGAACCGGGAGATGTCCACCTTGGCGTTGGGATTGTCCCCCCGCAGCTCGGCGGAGATGGCGTCCCGCTCCTCCTCGGAGAAGGCCAGGCGGGTGGTCTTGCCGCGGCTGAGCTTGAACAGGGGGGGCACGGCGGCGTAGACGTAGCCGTGCTCAATGAGGGGCCGCATGAAGCGGAAAAAGAAGGTGAGCAGGAGCGTGCGGATGTGGGAGCCGTCCACGTCGGCATCGGCCATGATGATGACCTTGTGATAGCGCAGCTTCTCCAGATCGAAGTCGTCCCCAATGCCCGCGCCCAGGGCGGTGATGACGGGGGTGAGCTTGTCGTTGCCGTAGACCTTGTCGGCCCGGGCCTTCTCCACGTTGAGCATCTTGCCCCACAGGGGGAGGATGGCCTGGAAGCGGGAGTCCCGGCCCTGAGTGGCCGAGCCGCCGGCGGAGTCGCCCTCGACGATGTAGAGCTCGGTGAGCTCCGGGTTGACCTCGTTGCAGTCCCGCAGCTTGTCCGGCATAGCGGCTCCGCCCAGGGCGGTCTTGCGGCGGATGGACTCGCGGGCCTTGCGGGCGGCCTCCCGGGCCCGGTTGGCCATGAGGGCCTTGTCCAGAATGGCGCGGCCCACCGCCGGGTTCTCCTCCAAATACTCGGAGAGCTTGTCGGTGACAATGTTGTTGACCAGGGTGCGGATCTCGCTGTTGCCCAGCTTGGCCTTGGTCTGGCCCTCGAACTGGGCCTCGGTCAGCTTGACGGAAATGACGCAGGCGATGCCCTCCCGGCAGTCTTCGCCGGATACCTTGTCATCGTCCTTGAGAATCTTCATCTTCTTGCCGTAATTATTGAGCACCGTGGTCAGGGCCCGCTTGAAGCCCTCCTCGTGCATGCCGCCCTCCGGGGTGTGGACGTTGTTGGCGAAGGAGACGATGTTCTCGCTGTACCCGTCGTTGTACTGGAAGGCCACCTCCGCCATGGCGTCGTCCTTCTGTCCCGCCATGTAGACCACATCGGGGTGGACCGGGTCCTTGGACTGGTTGAGGAAGGACACAAACTCCCGGATGCCGCCGGCGTAGTGCATGGTGTCCTCCTGCTCCCGGCCGGGGCGCTCATCAATGGTATGAATTTTCAGTCCGGCGTTGAGAAAGGCCTCCTCCCGCATGCGGGTGTGGAGGGTGTCGTAGCTGTACTCGGTGATCTCAAACATCTCGGGGTCGGGCTTGAACACCACCTCGGTGCCGTGGCGGCCGGTGTCCCCCACCACCTGCATGGGCTGGGTCACCTTGCCCCGGGAGAACTTCATCTCGTAGACCTTGCCCTCCTTGTGCACCCGCACCTCCAGCCACTCGGACAGGGCGTTGACCACGCTGGCGCCCACGCCGTGGAGACCGCCGGACACCTTATAGCCGCCGCCGCCGAATTTACCGCCGGCGTGGAGGATGGTGAACACCACCTCCAGGGCGGGCAGGCCGGTCTGGGGCTGGATATCCACGGGAATGCCGCGGCCGTTGTCGATGACGGTGATGATGTCCCCCTCTCCGATCTTGACGGTAATCTCGTCGCAGTAGCCGGCCAGGGCCTCGTCGATGGAGTTGTCCACGATCTCGTACACCAGGTGGTGCAGGCCGCTCTCCGACGTGGAGCCGATATACATGCCGGGGCGCTTGCGGACGGCCTCCAGGCCCTCCAGCACCTGGATTTCAGAGCCGCCGTACTCGTGCTCCACCTGGGTAGTGCTGTTCTCGAATTCTTCAGACATTTGAAAACCTCCATTGGGATATCCGGGCGGCCAGGGGCCGCCCCTGCGGCCCCGCCGCAGGAGCCGCCTCCGGCGGCCCGTTTGGGTTGTTTATTCGAAGCTGTTGTTCTCCGCCCGCCGGAGCAGCGTGGCGGTGGACAACTGTGAGAGATAGACGGTGGCCTCCCCGCCCGCCGGGCGGCAGAGGACAAACGACTTGGGCAGATCCTCCGCCACGTTGACCACCCGGCCGGCCTGCTCGGCCCGCTCCAGGAACCTGCGGGTCAGGTTGGAAGCGCTGGTGTTGTCCAGATCAAAGAGGGCGAGCACGTCCCGGTAGGGTACCACAACGCCCTGGCCCAGATGCAGATACATTCAGCGAGCCCCCTTATCCTTTACCACCCGCGGGCCCCACAGCCGTTTCCACAGCCGCCAGCCCGCCAGCAGGCCCAGAAGGGCAAACAGCGCCGGCAATCCCGGCACAAAGAGCAGTTGGGTCAGCGGAGACTGGTCGGACTCCCAAACTCCGGCCCGCCCCACAGCCACCGCAGCCGTCAGCGCGACGGCCGCCGCCGGGGGAAGCAGCTTCCACCAACGCCGCCGGGTCAGCCGGCACACCAGATATTCTGCAATCAGCCCCGCCAGAAAGGGCAGCGCACAAAAGATACCGATAATAATGGGCATATGCTTCTCCTTGGATGCGTCCATGTGTGGAATGAAGGATTGCACGGGCCGCCGTTATCCCGCCCTATATGGGCAGGGGGTACGGACACCTTCCCCTATGGCTTCAGCGCCCCGCCGTGAATGTGGAAGACCTTCCCCTCCTCCAGCCCCTCCAGCCGGGCGTCCTCACAGCAGGTGATGAACACCTGCCCGCCGTTGATGCGCCGGAGCACGAACTCCTGCCGCCGGGCGTCCAGCTCGCTGAGCACATCGTCCAGCAGCAGCACCGGCCACTCGCCGGTCTCCTGATAAAAGATCTCCCGGGAGGCCAGCTTGAGGGACAGCGCCGCGGTGCGGGTCTGCCCCTGGGAGGCGAAGGTCTTGGCGCTCATGCCGTTCAGCTCCACGGTGAGATCGTCCTTGTGGGGGCCGGAGAGGCACTGGCGGGACTCCAGCTCCGCCTTCCGGTGGCTCTCCTGATGGGCCAAAAGCTGGGGGAGGATACTCCGGGGGCTGTCCTCCGGGTCGGTGACGGTGGATACCGTCTCATAGGCCAGGCCCAGCTCCTCCCGCCCGCCGGAAAAGTCCAGATGGATGGGGGGCGTCACCTCCCGCAGGCGCTTGACGAAGTGGGCCCGGTAGTGGATCAGCAGGGCCCCGGTCTGGGCCATGCGCAGGTTGAACTCGTCCAGGGTGTCCAGCAGGGAGGGGTGCTCCTCCCAGTCCCGGAGGATGCGGACCTTATGCTCGTAGAGGCGGCGATACTCCGCCAGGGCCTCGGCGTACTTGGGCCGGAGCTGGCAGATGCACCCGTCCAGAAACCGCCGCCGCACCGCGGCCCCCTCTCGAATGAGGTAGAGGTCCTCCGGGCAGAAGAGCACGGTGTTGAGCACGCCGGACAGCTCCCCGGCGGACTTGAGGCGCACCCCGTTGGAGTAGAGCTGCCGCCGCACCCCCCGGCCCAGACGGGCCTCCAGGGTGAAGTCCCGCCCACGGGCGGATACCTCCGCCTTCACAAAAGCATGGTCCACGCCGAACTGGATGAGCTCCCGGTCGTACCGGGCCCGGTGGGAGGAGGCGGTGGACAGATAGGCCACCGCCTCCAGCAGATTGGTCTTTCCCTGGGCGTTCTCGCCGTAGATGACGTTGACCTCCGGGGAAAAACGGGCGTCAAGGTGGACGTAGTTGCGAAAAAAATCCAGGGCAATGGAGTGGACAATCATACCACTTTCAGTATCACGCCGTCCAGCGAAACGGTGTCGCCGGGGCGGATTTTCCGGCCCCGCATGGTGCAGGTCTCGCCGTTGACCAGCACCTCGCCGTCCTGTATACGCTCCTTGGCCTCCCCGCCGGTGCCCGTCAGCCCCTCAAACTTGAGCAGGGCGTCCAGCTTGATGAATTCCGTGGTGATTTTGACTTGCCGTTGTTCCATAGTCTGTTCCTCTCTCAGTCAGGGATAATGAGGGCCTCCAGCCGCCGGTAGACCTCCGGCAGGGCCTTTTTCAGCGCCACCGGCCGGCCCTTGGCCCGGTCATAGAAGAAGTGGCCGGAGGTGCCCTCCGCCTTCAGCTCCCCGGTGGACGCCTCCCGCATCTCGTAGCCCAGCTCCAGCTTGGCCGGGGACAGGCGGCGGATGAATACCGTGATGGCCAGCTCCTCGCCGAAGCGGGTCATGGCCCGGTATTTGCAGGAAATGTCCGTCAGGGCGAAGTCGATGCCCGCCTCCACCGCCCTGGCGTAGGGAAAGCCGAGCTGATCCATGAAGTCGGTGCGGGCCTCCTCCATCCAGGCGATATAGTTGCCGTGCCAGATGATGCTCATGCCGTCGGTCTCGTAGAACTGGGGTCGGCGAAGGTAGGGCTTGATCTCCATACTCACTCGCCCGCCTTCAGCCGCACGGGCAGCACCATGTAGAGGAAGTTCTCCTCCCCCTCGGTGGGCAGGATGACGCAGGGGGACACGCCGGTAGTCAGCTCCAGCCGCACCTTGTCCGCCGGGGCGGCCTTGAGGGCGTCCATCAGGTACTTGTTGTTGAAGCCGATCTCCAGTCCGCCGCCGTCGCCGCTGAGGGGGCACTCGTCATAGGCGTCGCCGATGGCGGTTTTGGTGGAGATTTTCAGCAGATTGCTGTCAAATACGCAACGCAGGGGACTTTTCAGCTTGTCGCTGATGATGAGGGACACGCGGTCGATGGAGGAGAGCAGGGCGCGGGTGTCCCCCTCCACGTGGATGGTGTTGTTGCGGGGGATGGCCTGCCGGTAGGCCAAAAATTCGCCCTCCAGACGGCGGGACACCAGCATGGTGTCCCCCACCTTGAACATCACGTGGCGGGCGCCCTGGGTGACGGAGGCCGGCTCGTCCACGTCGCTGCAAATTTTTTCCACTTCGGACAGGGCCGCGCCGGGTACTACGAAAGAGAAGGTCTCCGTTCCCTCCTTCTTGTCGATGGCCTCGTGGCGGAGGGCCAGGCGATAGCCGTCCACCGACACGATGGTGAGACCGTTGCTGTCCACTTCAAACAGGGAACCGGTGTGGATGGGGCGGCTCTCGTTGTCGCTGACGGCGAAAAGGGTTTGGCTGATCATGGCTTTTAGCCTGGATTGCGGTAGAATCAGGGAATTTTGGTATTCTACGGTGGGCAGCTCGGGGAATTCTTCCGGATCGGTGCCCAGAATGTTGAATTCGCTCATGCCGCATTTGATGTTGACCATATAGTTTTCTGATTGAAAGGTGACGATGTCGTCGGGCAGCTTGCGGACAATTTCACCAAACAGGCGTGCGCCCAGGACCAGAGTGCCCTCCTCCCGGATGTCGGCAGGGACAATGGTGCGGATGCCGGTCTCCAGGTTGTAGCCGGTGAGGCGGAGGTCGCTGCCGGCCTCCAGCAGAATCCCTTCCAGAGCGGGAATGGAGCTTTTGGGAGATACTGCTCTGGATGTGGTAGAGATGGCGGTCTGTAGCAGAGCTTTTTCGCAGGAAAATTTCATGATTGGTGACCTCCATTTTGTAGTGAGTGTGCGTGAATCCCCGGAGAAAGGGGAGAATGAGATCGTAATAGTAAGCCGTAGGGGAAAATGATGTGGAAAAACGGCGGAATCCGCTGGGGGGGAAGGGATCCCGTTTCCACAGGGGATGGGGATGTTTTTGTCGCCTTTCCACCGATGAGGATGAAGGGATGGATTTTTCCACACAGGGTTGTCCACATCTTCACAAAATACCGTGGAAATGTGGACAGAACGGTCAATTATTCGTAGCGGGCATTGATGTTGGCGTTGATGTCCTTGATAACCTCGGCAATCTCCGGGTTGGTCTTAGTCAGCTTCTCGATTCGGTCAATGGAGTGCATGACGGTGGTGTGGTCGCGGCCTTCGAACTCCTTGCCGATCTCCTTGAGGGAGAGGTTGGTCATGCGGCGGATCTGGTACATGGCGATCTGCCGGGCCAGGGCGGTGTCCTTGGTGCGGCCCTGCCCCCGGAGGGCGTCGGCGTCGATGTTGTAGAACTTGCTCACCTCGTCGATGATGATGTCCGGCGAGGGCAGGAAGTCGGCCTTGTCCTTGAACATGTCCCGCACCGCCCGGGTGACGGTGTCCACGTCCACGCTCTCCCCCATCAGCTCCTGGAAGGCAAGGATTTTGTTGACCGTGCCCTCGATCTGCCGCACGTTGGAGGTGATGTTCTCCGCGATATACTGGAGCACCGGGTCGGGCAGGTTCATGCCGCGCCGGATGGCCTTGTTTTTGATGATGGCCACCCGGGTCTCGTAGTCGGGCGGCTGGATGTCCACGGGCAGGCCCCACTCGAACCGGGTGCGCAGCCGGTCGTCCAGCCGCAGCATCTCCTTGGGCGGCCGGTCGGCGGTGAACACGATCTGTCGGCCTGCTTCGTACAGGGTGTTGAAGGTGTGGAACATCTCCTCTTGGGTGGACTCGCGGCCGGCGATGAACTGCACGTCGTCCATGAGGAATACGTCCGCCGAGCGGTACTTCTCCCGAAATTCGGGGTTGCGCCCTTCACGGATGGCCTGGATGAGCTCGTTGGTGAAGGAGTCGCCCTTAATATAGACGATCCGGTAGTCCGGGTGGTTCTGGTGGATCTTGTGGGCGATGGCGTACAGCAGGTGGGTCTTGCCCAGGCCGGACTCGCCGTAGATAAACAGGGGGTTGTAGGTCTGGGCGGGCCGCTCGGCCACCGCCTGGGCCGCCGCGTGGGCGAATTTGTTGGACGCGCCCACCACGAACCGCTCAAAGGTGTACTCCTCGGTGCCCGGCAGAAAGACATCGTCGGTTTTTTTCTTGCCGAAATCCTCCAGCTCGCCCTCTCCCAGGACTACCACCTCGAAGTCGGCGGAGAAGAGCTCGTGGAGCGCCTTCTGGATCACGGGCAGATAGCGGGCCACAATGATGTCCCGCTTGAAGTTGGAGGGGGTGTGGAGCACAAACCGGTTGGCGTCCAGCGCCACGGGGGTGGCGTCGTCAAACCAGGTGTTGATCGTGGTGGCGGTCATATCCCCCTCCATGAGGGAGAGCACCTTGGGCCAGATATCGGCCGGGAAATTCACGGAAAGACCACCTCTTTCGGAAAATATCAATAGCGCTTTATTATACCAAAAAATTGCCTTAAAAGCAACGTATACTACTAAAAAAAGAATCTCTTTTTTCAAAGATTTTTCCACCGGGCCGGGATCGGCGCTGCTTCCCCGTTACCTGCTTGGGACTGGGGGCTGCGGCCCCGGAACCCCATGGAGCCGGGCGGCGGTACGTTGTACGATGGCGGCAAGACTTGAAGGTGGTTGCGGCCCGCATCGGCCGGCGCGTGTCGATGCTTTGCCTGACGGCCCCCGGCGGATTACCCACCCAATTTGGTGGTATGTGCGCTGTACTTGCCTGGGCAACGCCGCCCCGGACTGCGGTGCGCCGGACTTGCCGCAGTCCCTGTTCCCCGCTCCGCCGGAAATGCCGCCGGGCTCCGCCCGGCCTATTTTTTACCTCTATGACCTCTTAGCTCCCCTATGCGCCTACCCTCCGCGCTTCTGCGCAGGGGCGGCCCTCGTGGCCGCCCGGCTGGCGGGAGGTTTGGGCGGGGAGGAAAGAGGCGGACGGGGACAAGCCCCGCCCCTACGGGTGAGTGTTGGCCGAGGCGGGCCCAATGGGCACAAGATGTAGTACCCGGCGCGGAAGCAGGCCCAAACCGCAAAAAAGATTGCAAAAATGGTGTTGACAGGCTATTTTGAGATAGGCTATAATATCATCTGCATCGTGCAGGCCTGCACGGTGTAAAGCAGTTTACTTTGACGACCGCAGCCGGAAGGCTGTTGTGGTGGGCGGCCCTGCCGCCGGATTACAGTACAGGAGGTGTACCGACATGGTCCGTACCTATCAGCCCAAGAAGCGCCAGCGCTCCAAGGAGCACGGGTTCCGTAAGCGTATGCGTACCGCCAACGGCCGCAAGGTCCTGGCTCGCCGCCGCGCGAAGGGCCGCGCCCGTCTGACCCACTAATGGGTCCGCGAATGGAATAGGGCTTTCAGAAGGGGCGGGGGAGTTTTCCCACCGCCCCTGCGTAGCATACGGAGAAATCGAGGAGGCGGCAGGCGTGGAGCACACCGTTTCGCTGAAACTCAATCACGTGTTCCGCCGCCTGTACGGAAGGGGAAAGAGCGCGGTGAATCCGTGCCTGGCCGTCTACTGCCGGAAGAACAACCTGGGCTACAGCCGCCTGGGTCTGACGGTGGGGGTCAAGCTGGGCAAGGCCGTGGTGCGCAACCGCACCCGCCGCCGAATCAAAGAGGCCTACCGCATCCATGAGGGGGCTTTTTTCCCCGGCTACGACATCGTGGTGGTGGCCCGGGTGCGGGCTGCCCACAGCCGTTACCGGGAGTTGGAGCGCTCGCTCCTGTCTCTGGCGGACAAGCTCGGCCTGCTCCGGAAGGAGGGGGCCTGATTGAAGCGCCTGCTTCTGGCCTTGATCCGGGGCTACCGCACGTACATCTCTCCCTCCCGTCCCCCCTGCTGCCGGTTTATCCCCACCTGCTCGGCCTATGCCCTGGAGGCGGTGGAGAAATACGGGGCGTGGAAGGGGGGCTTTCTCGCTCTGCGCCGTATCCTCAAATGTCAGCCCTTCCACAAGCAGGTTTCCATTGAGTACGATCCGGTCCCGTAAGGGGCTCAAACTGAACTTGGAGGCGCGCAAATGGATTTTGCACAGATTATCCTCTCCCCCTTTGTGTGGCTGCTGACCTTCTTTTACAATTTTTTCGGCAGTTACGGCATCGCATTGATCTTATTCGCGGTCGTTGTCAAGCTTATCCTGTTCCCGTTTGCGCTGAAGGGCAAGCGGAGCATGATTCAGATGAACATGCTTCAGGGCAAGATGCAGAAGCTGCAGAAGCAGTACGGCAGAGACCGTGAGCGCTATAATCTGGAGGTCCAGAAGCTTTATGAGCGGGAGAAGGTCAACCCCATGGGCGGCTGCCTGTGGTCTTTTCTCCCTCTGCTGATTCTGATTCCCCTGTACGCCATCATCCGCCAGCCCATCAAGTATATGATGGGCATCAACGATGTGGAGATACTCAACCAGATTGCCCAGGTGGTGGACTGGAACTCCATTGCGGTGAGCAACGGCTGGATCAAGGAGGCCGGCGAAGCTTTCTCCAATGTGGGCTATAACCAGCTTTACCTGTCCTCCCTGATTACCCCGGAAAACCTGGAGGCGGTCAAGGCCGCTGTGGGTGAGGTGGGCAGCCGGATTTTCGCCGTCAACTTTGATTTCCTGGGCCTGGTGGATCTGGCCCGTATTCCAACTCTGAAATTCTGGACCGTGGCGGGCGGCTTCGCCCTGTTCCTGCTGCCCGTGGTGTCCGCCGGCTCCAGCCTGGTGTTTTCCTTCATCTCCATGAAGACAAACGCCGTCAACCAGCAGGCCGCCCAGGCGGGGAACAACGCCAGCATGAAGTCCATGATGATCATTTCCCCCCTGATTTCCCTGTGGATCGGCTTCTCCATGCCCGCCGCCCTGTGTCTGTACTGGATTGCCCAGAACCTGTTGAGCATGGTGCAGGAGTTCATCTGCGGCAAGCTGCTCAAAAAGGACTACGAGAAGGCCGCCGCCGCCCGGGCCGAGCAGGAGCGCCTGGAGAAGGAGGAGGAGAAGGAGGAGCGCCGCCGCAAGGCCGAGGAGCGCGCCCGCCGGATCGAGGAGGCCAAGCTCAACAAGGGCAAGAAAAAGAAGACCGAGAAGAAGCACGACGAGGACGAGGACAAGATCCCCGGCTCCGTCAAGGAGCACAGCCGCGTGGGCCTGCGCCAGTATGCCCGCGGACGGGCCTACGACCCCTACCGCTACAGCGAGGAGGGTCCCACCGCCTACCCCGGAGAGGCCCCCATCTTCCCGCCCAGATCTGACTCCCGCGCGCTGAAGCGGGAGGCCCATGAGATTGAGGAGGAGCTGCGGGAGATCCACACCGACGAGGCCATTGAGGACGCCATTCTGGAGGAAAAGGCCCTGGAGGCCCCTGTCCAGGAGGAGACGGAGGTTGTCTCCGCCGGGGAGGAGTCCGAGGCCCCCTACGCCGAGGAGTCCGAGGCTGAGGACGACACCGACAAGACAAAGGAATAACGGCCCTGCCGTGGATTCATAAGGAGAGATGCCCATTATGCTGAAATGGATCGAGAGCACCGGCAAGAGCGAGGAGGCCGCCATCGAGGCCGCCCTGCAGAAGCTGGGCATGGACCGGGATGAGGTCTCCGTGGAGATTCTGGAGCGGGCCAAGTCCGGATTTTTAGGCATCGGGAGCTGCCCGGCCAAGGTCAAGGTGAGCTATGAGGCCCCCGACGAGCCGGAGGAGCGCCCCGCTCCGGCGGAAGTTACCCCTGCCGAGGCGGAGCCGGTCAAGGCGGCGGAGCCCGCCGTCCGGGAGGAGGCCCCCTCCCCCGCCGCCCCCGTGGCCGAGGGGGAGAAGGCGGAGCGCATCGACGCCTTTCTCACCGGCCTGCTGGCCCAGATGGGGGCCGAGGCCAGACCCGTCATCCGCGTGGACGAGAACGGAACCTATCAGGTGGAGCTGGTGGGCCGGGAGCTGGGCGGCCTGATCGGCCGCCGGGGCGAGACCCTGGACGCCATCCAGCAGCTCACCGGCTACGCCGTCAACCACGGCCAGTCCAAGCGGGTCCGTATTCATGTGGACGCCGAGGGCTACCGGGCCAAGCGGGAGGAGTCCCTGGTCCGCCTGGCCCAGAAGGTGGCCGGTAAGGTGGTCAAATACCGCCGCAACGTCACCCTGGAGCCCATGAACGCCTATGAGCGCCATGTGATCCACACCGCCCTCCAGGAGACCCCGGACATCACCACCTACTCCATCGGCACTGAGCCCAACCGCCGCACGGTGGTGGCGTACAGCCGGGGCGAGCACCGCTGACTCAGAGAGAGCGGCGCTTTGCGGAGACAGTTATGACAAATGGAAAGGGCGCCCGTCGGGGCGCCCTTTTTCCACAAGCGAGGAAGTATGTGTGAATAAAACGGAACTGCTGAATAAGCTGGCCCGGGACAACGGGGAGCGGCTGCTCCTGGCCCGGGCGCTGGACAAGCTGGAGCTGGCCCGGCAGCGGAACATACCGGCCTGCACCGGCTTTTTATCCCCACAGGAGCGGGTGAGTGTGGAAAACCTGCTCAACGCCTGCGGCCATCCCCGCCACCTCTTCTTCGGCGGGTACGAGGGAGCGGAGCGCACCGTATGCGCCTTCCTGCCCGACTGGCAAGAGGCGGAGGACTGGCAGGGGGACGGGGAGAGCTGTCCCGTCCGCGCCCTGCGGTGCACCTGGAGCGGCGGCCAAAAGCTCACCCACCGGGATTTCCTTGGCTCCATCCTTGGCATGGGCCTGGACCGGGAGAAGGTGGGCGATCTGCTGGTGGCCGATGGGCGCTGTGACGTGCTGGCGCTGGAGGAGGTCGCCGACTTTCTGGTGTTCCACATGGAGCAGGCGGGGCGTGTAAAACTCAAGTGCTCCCCTCTGCCTCTGGACCGGCTGGAGCCCCCGGCGGTGGAGACCAGAACCATCCGGGACACCGTAAGCTCCCTGCGGCTGGACGCGGTGGCCGCCTCCGGCTTCTCCCTGTCCCGGGGCAAGGCCGCCGACCTGATCGCCTCCGGCCGGGTACAGCTCAACCACCGGGAATGTGTCAAGCCCGACCACGCCGTGGCCCAGGGGGACGTGCTGAGCTGCCGGGGGCTGGGCAAGTGCGTGCTCACAGAGGTGGGCGGCCCGTCCAAAAAGGGGCGTATTCTCATCGTATTGGAGCGGTATGTATAATGGAACAGGCAAAAATCGACCGGATCAATACCCTGGCCAAAAAGGCCAAAAGCCCTGAGGGCCTCACCCCGGAGGAGAGGGCGGAGCGGGACCGGCTGCGGCAGGAGTATATCGCCGCCTACCGGGCCAGCCTGGTGAGCCAGTTGGAAAACACCTATATCGTGGAGCCCGACGGCACCAAGCATAAGCTGGGGAAAAAGCCGTGAAAAAAGGCCGCCCCTCCCAACGGAGGGGCGGCCTTTCCGGCACATCGGAGGTCAAAAAACACGTATCGCAATCCACGTGCCCAGGGCGAGCTGCACCAGCAGCAGGGCGGGCAGGCCGTACCTGAAATACCAGTGGCGGGTCTTGTGCCGGAAGGTCCACATGCCCAGGAGGGCCCCCGGCGTGCCGCCCAGCAGGGCTACGCAGAAGAAGGCCCTCTCGGGCACCCGCCAGCGGTCGTGCCTGGCCTTCCACTTGTCCACACCCATGAGGGCAAAGTCCAGGAGGCTGGCGCACAGCACCCAGAACAGAAAATACTTCATGCCGGATCCCCCAGGGCGGCCACAAAGCCGCCCCGCCGCTTGGTGGTCTCGTACCAGAGCCTTAGATCGATACGCAGTGCGCTGCCGCTGTCCAGAATGACCGCCGTGGCGTCCTCCAGAGCGGTGATGGTGACCCAGTGCCAGTAATCCAGTTCCTTCACCCTGCCGTTGTGGAGGTTGAGGAAGGCCACGGGACAGTCCCGCTCCAGGGCGCGGCGGACAAAAGCCTCGGCCTGCTCATAGGGCGGGCGCTTGGTACGGGCGGAGGGGAATACGAACAGGCCGGGGGTCAGGGTGAGGCCCCGGGCGGCGGCAAAGGAGGCCATGCCCTCCGCCATCTGCTCCGGCCGGTTGAGACCGTGGGAAACAGGGGTCACGTGCTCCCACACCCGGCACATCAGGCCGGTGAAGGAGGCGCGGTCCATGGCCCCCTCCGGGTAGAGGGGGGCCAGCTCCGGCCGGGTCCGGGCCAGATAGGAGAGGATGACGGCGGCGGCGGTGGGGCCGCAGCCCGCCCGCTGCTGCCACAGATCGGGAAACCAGTCCTGATCCGCCCCGTGGGTCACGGCCCCGTCAGGGCCGGTGATATCCATCCACGCGGGATGGGCGATGGAAACATGCGCGCTCAAGGTCACATCTGCCTTTCTTTTTGGGTTGACTGTGCCCAGTATAACACCCGCCGCCCGGCCCGTCAAAGGTTGTCTTTCCGCCGGGGGCGTGCTATACTGTCCGGGTACGAAACAAAAAGGAGTGTACCGCCATGTCCCAGCTCTCTCTCACCGAGGGAAATGTCAGGCGGGCGTTAAGCCGCTTTGCCATCCCCTTCCTCGGTGCTTCCCTGCTGCAATTTCTGTACGGCGCGGTGGACCTGATCGTGGTGGGACAGTTTGCCGACCAGGCGGGCATCGCCGCCGTGTCCACCGGCAGCCAGGTCATGCAGGCGGTGACCAATTTTATTATCGGCCTGTCCACCGGCGGTACGGTGCTGGTGGGGCAGTACCTGGGCGCCCGGCGGGGGGAGGACGTAAACCGGGCCATCGGCACCCTGTTTTCCCTCTTTGCCCTCATCGCCGTGGTCCTGGCGGCCGCCTTCGCCCTGTCCACCAACGCCATTGTGGCGCTGATGCAGGTGCCCGCCGCGGCGGTGGCGCCCGCCCGGCAGTACCTGTTTATCTGCGCCTGCGGCCTGGTGTTCATCACCGGCTACAATATGGTCAGCGGCGTGCTCCGGGGCCTGGGGGACTCCAAGCGGCCCATGTACTTCGTGCTGGTGGCCTGCATCATCAACATCGTGGGGGATCTTCTGCTGGTGGGAGTGTTCGGCCTGGGGGCGGCGGGGGCCGCCCTCGCCACCGTGGCTGCCCAGGGGGTGAGCCTGGCCCTGGCCCTGGCGGTACTCCGCCGCCGGGACTTCCCCTTTGATTTTAAGCGGCGTTCCTTTCGGATTCAGGGGGACAAGGCGGCCCGCATCCTCCGCCTGGGCCTGCCTGTGGCGGTGCAGAATGTGCTGGTTACCCTCTCTTTTCTTATCATCACCGCCATTGTAAACCACATGGATGTTCTGGCCCAATCCGCCGCTGTGGGCCTGGTAGAGCGCATCACCGGCTTTATCATGCTCTTCCCCATCGCCTTCCAGTCGGCTATTTCCGCCATGACCGCCCAGAATATGGGTGCGGGCCGCCCCGACCGGGCCCGGCAGGGGCTGAAATACGGTATCCTGTTTTGTCTGGTGGCCGACATTGCCATGTTTGTCCTGGTTCAGCTTGTCCCGGGGCTGGCCATGCGGCTGTTCACCCCCGATGCCGAGGTAATCTACCACGGGGTGCTCTACCTGCGCACCTATAGCATCGACTGCATTCTGGTCACCTTTGTGTTCACCCTCAACGGTTTTTACAGCGGCTGCGGCCGCACCGGCTTCACCCTGTTCAACAGTTTGGCATCCACCTTCCTGGTACGGGTACCGGCGGTATTTTTCATCAGCCTGCTCCCCGGTGTCACTCTGCTGCACATCGGTGTGGCCGCGCCGGCGGCCTCCGCCGTCCAGGTGCTCCTCCAGCTCCTCTACTTCCGCACCGGCCGGTGGAACCACTCGGTTCTGGGGGAGGCGCAGACATGACCGCCGAAGTGCTGGCCTTCCTGGGAGGCGCTCCGGGCCCCATTTCCCTCTTTGAGGCATGGGAGGAGGCCGTCCTGGCCTGCGGGGAGAGCACCATGAAGGTGTCCAAAACCCAGATTTCCTGGGGAAACCCCCTTCAGTTTGCCGTTCTCTCCCAGCCCCGGCGGGCCGCCCAGCGGCGGACCGGGGCTCTGCTGGCCACCCTGGGGCTGGGCCACCGGGTGGAGCACCCCCACATCCTCCAGGCCGTGGAGCCCTATCCCGGCCGCTGGACCCACCATCTGCTCCTGACCGCACCGGAGGATGTGGACGGGCTGCTGGCGGCCTGGCTGGCCGAGGCCTACCGCTTTGCCAGGGAAAAACAGAGGCGCGCCTGATCCCAGGCGCGCCTCTGTGCGATTGGCAATAAACCCTCCTGCTAAAACGTTCGGAGGGAGGGATAGTGTGAAAGGGAACCGTCAGGGTTCCCTTTCGCGTTTTATCAAACAACTTTATGAAACTTCAAAAAAGTTTCATAAAGTTCAGCAGCCTGTCGAAAAAACTTTTTCGACAGGCTGGCAGAGGCGCGCCTGAGATCAGGCGCGCCTCTGTTTGGATGTGTCAGGGACGCAGACCGCTGCCGCCCTGCATGGTGATGGTCTCACCGGAGATATACTTGGCATCCTCCGAGCACAGGAACACAGCGGTGCGGCCGATGTCCTTCTCCGGGTCGCCGAAGCGACCGGCGGGGATGCCCTTGATGGTCTGCTCGTATACCGCCGGATACTCCTCCCGCCACTTCTTGAGGGCGTCGGTCATCACCAGGGGGCAAATGAGGTTGCAGTTGATGCCGTCGGGGCCCCACTCGGTGGCGGCCACACGAGTCATGCCCCGGATACCCTCCTTGGCCGCGGCGTAGGAGGACTGGCCGGGCTTGCCGAACAGGCCCGCGCCGGAGGCGAAGTTGACCACGGAGCCCTTCGTCTCCTTCAGGTAGGGGTAGCAGTGCTTCATATAGAAAAAGGCGGCGTACAGGCCGGAGTAGATGGCCTGGTCAAACTGCTCCTTGGTGTGCTCGGCCAGAGGGACGCCGGAGGCCGAGTTCTGGGCGTTGTTGATCAAAAAGTCGATGCGGCCGAAGGTGTCCGCCGCCTGCTTCACCACGGCCGCCACCTGCTCCTCCACGCCGCCATCGGCCTGGCAGGCCAGCACCTTCACGCCGTAGAGCCGCTCCAGCTCCTCCTTGGCGTCGTCCAGCTTCTTGGTGTTCCGGCCGGTGATCACCAGATTGCAGCCCTCCTTGGCGAAGGCGGTGGACAGGCCGTAGCCGATGCCGCCGCCCTTGCCGCCGCCGGTGATAATCGCTACTCTGCCGTCAAACTTACCCATATCGTCTCCTCCTTGAACTTTTTAGTTTTATTTTGATACTATTTGTATCATACTCCTTTCGACGGCGGATTGCAAGAGAAAACTACCTGTATACGGCGGTTTTAGGGAACATATGTTTGCATTTTAACCCAGGCTATGCTATACTGGCTTGGGAGTATACCAATAAGGAGGGTCTGCCATGAAAACGCTCTCGCCCAAGCAACAGCAGATCTATGACTATATCGTTTCCTTCTCCGGCCTCCACGGCTATCCCCCCTCGGTGCGGGAGATCGGGGAGTATGTGGGGCTCAAGTCCCCCTCCACTGTCCACTTCCACCTGAAGGGGCTGGAGGCGGCGGGGCTGATCACCAAGGCCGAGGGAAAGACCCGTGCCATTACCATCAGCGGCCCACACCCGGGCGCGCCGGAGCCGGCGGGAGAGGAGCCCGACCAGGTGCCTGTGGTGGGCAGTGTGGCCGCCGGAGCCCCCATTCTGGCCCAGGAGTGCATTGAGGACTATCTGACCTTTGACACCGGAGGACTGACAGGGGAGCACTTCGCCCTGCGGGTACGGGGGGAGTCCATGAGGTACGCGGGCATCCTCCCCGGCGACCTGGTGGTGGTACACCAGCAGCAGGACGCCCGCAGCGGGGAGATCGTGGTGGCCCTCTTTGAAGATGAGGCCACGGTCAAGACCCTGCGCCGCAGGGACGGACACACCTGGCTTATGCCGGAAAACCCGGACTATGAGCCCATTGACGGCGACGGCTGTACCATTCTGGGCAAGGTGGTGGCCGTGGTGCGGAGGTACTGAGGTTGAGTCCTGTGCCGAAGCCCAGTTGGATGAAACAATGAATAAGGGATTATACTGCTCATGTCCGCCCGCAGGCGGAAGAAAGGAGCCTGACCGATGGGAAAGAACGACCGCTTTCAGATCATCTATACCCAGGGGATCACGGATATCACCCGTATCCTGCTGGACACCCGGACGGGGGTGCTCTACCTCCAGACGGTGAGCGGCTATGCCGGCGGCCTCACTCCCCTTCTGGACAGCGAGGGCAGGCCCATGAAATGGCTGCCGGAGGAGGGAGAGGCATGAGACTGGTTACCTGGAACGTCAACGGCCTGCGTGCATGCCTGGGCAAGGGTTTTCTGGACTTCTTCCAGCGGGTGGACGCCGACGTGGTCTGCCTCCAGGAGACCAAGCTCCAGCCCGACCAGATCGCACTGGAGCTGCCCGGCTACCGGCTCTTCTGGAACAGCGCGGAAAAGAAGGGCTACTCGGGCACGGCGGTGTTCACCCGGGTGGAGCCCCTGTCCGTCACCTGCGGCATCGGCCTGGACGCGCACGACCACGAGGGCCGGGTCATCACCGCGGAGTTCGACGGCTTCTTCCTGGTCTGCTGCTACACCCCCAACGCCCAGAACGAGCTGGCCCGCATCGACTACCGGATGCAGTGGGAGGACGACTTCCGGGCCTACCTCATGGAGCTGGACAAAAAGAAGCCGGTGGTGCTGTGCGGCGATCTCAACGTGGCCCATGAGGAGATCGACCTGAAGAACCCCAGGAGCAACCGGGGCAACGCGGGCTTCTCCGACCAGGAGCGGGGCAAGATGACCGAGCTGCTCTCCAGCGGCTTTACCGACACCTTCCGCGCCCTCTACCCCGACCGGACGGGGGCGTACACCTGGTGGAGCTACCGCTTCAACGCCCGGAAGAACAACGCGGGGTGGCGCATCGACTACTTTATCGTGTCCGACCGCCTGCTTCCCCGGGTGAGGGACAACATCATCCACGCGGAGGTGGAGGGCAGCGACCACTGCCCCGTGGAGCTGGTGCTGGACTGATCATCCAAAACGGAGCCCCCGCCGGCACACGCCGGCGGGGGCCTTTTCTCTTGCGCCCGTCACTCCTTCAGCCCCAGCAGCACCTGCCCCGCCGCCCGGGCAAAAAGCCGCGCCCCGGCCAGGGCCTCCTGAAGGGTGTTGCCGTGGGTGCCCACCTCCACCAGCAGAGAACCGTTGGAGAGCTGCTGGTTGTACCGGGAGGAGCGCATGGTCATGGGCCGGGCCAGGGTGGGATAGAGGGTGTTCATGCTCTCCTGGATGCGGCAGGCCAGGGACAGGTTCTGCATCCAGTTGGGGTGTTCTCCCCCCTCGCTGGAGCCCAGCACCAGCATGACCTGGGCGGTGTCCACCCCGTCGATCCGGGTGACGGCCTTGTATACCGTGCCGTCCTCCCCCACCAGGGCGTCCCGGTGGACGTCCAGCACGATTTTGATGGAGGGATATTGCTCCAGGTACCGCTGTACCGCCTCGGCGGAGCGGTCATAGGCCCCGTTGTACTTGGGGTAGTCGTATAGGGTGCGGTCGTGTACCACGGTGAGGCCCAGCTCGGTGAACACCCGCTCCATCTCGTCCCCCACCCGAACCACGCTGTAGTTTTCGTCCAGAGTGCGGGTGTTGTTGTCCGAGGGCTCGTAAATGTCGGTGCCGTCGGGCGTGTAGGCCTCGCTGCCGTGGGTGTGGACGATGAGAATCTGGGGCCCCTCCGCCGGGAGGGCAATGTTTACGGGGGCTGCCGCGGCGGCGGCCAGATCCACGTCCAGCCCGGTGCGGTTGTAGAGGTACAGGCTCCCGGACACCTCATAGCCCTGGGTGCTGGTGGGCACCAGGGTGCGGGCAATGATGTCCTCCGGCGCGGCAGTGGTCTCGGGGGGCGGCTCGCTGATGTCGTCGTGATCCTGGGCGGGCTGCCCGGCGGGCAGATCGGGGGTGGCGGGCGCGGAGCCGTCCAGATGGCCGGCCACGGCGTCCCCATTCCCCCGCAGCAGAGGAGACTGGTCCACCACCAGGCGGGCCCATCCGCTCAGGCCGGACAGGGGACCGTCGTCCTCCGCTACTTGTCCCAGTTCTGCGGAGAGGGCGGCGGAGACAAAGCCGGGGTCCTGTCCCAGACTGCGGAAGGCATTGGCGGCGGAGCCTCCGCCGCTGCACACCAGCAGGGCCCATACCGCCAGGGTGGCCAGAAAGAGGGCGAGACTGCGGCGGAGCAGGCGGCCCCATTGGATTCTCGGCTTCATAGTTCATCATCCTTTGTAAGTAAGATGTCCCCCTCGGGAGCGGATATGGATCTCTATGCGCCCCACAGGGGGAATATGCCAGAGGGCCTGTCTTGACTTTTTCAGTCAATTCGATATAATGCTTTTACGATCGAATGCAGAGGGGGCGGTCCGGGTGGAGAGCCGCGGAGAGGTGCTCAACCAGTTTCTGGTGGAGGTGTTTGGCCAGATCCTGAAGGCGGAGGCCGCCTGTCTGGCCGGGAAAGACCTCTCCCTGCGGGAGCTGCACCTGATCGACGCCGTGTGCCGGGCGGTGGATCAGGGCGGGGACAACCGCTCCACCGCCATTGCCGCCGCCCTGGGGATCACAGCGGGCACCCTGACCTCCGCAGTAAACCTGCTGGAGAAAAAGGGGTACCTGCTCCGCCGCCGGGATGAACGCGACAAGCGGGTGGTACACCTGCTGCCGACCGAGCGGGGCCGGGCCGCCGACGCGCGCCACCGGGACTTTCACCGGCAGATGGTGGCCCATGTCCTGGACGGACTGACCGACGAGGAGGCGGAGTGCACCCTCCGCGCACTGGGCCGGGTGGCCGAGTTCTTCCGGCGCGGCGCACCGGAGCGGGGATGAACAAGACCTACATCGCAACGATGGGAGAGAGGTTCTTTATGAGCAAAATAGCCATTGCCACAGACAGCAACAGCGGCATAACCCAGGCCCAGGGCCGGGAGCTGGGCATCTTTGTGATGCCCATGCCCTTTTACATCAACGACGAGCTCTTTCTGGAGGACATCACCCTGAGTCAGGAGCAGTTTTACCAGCGTCTGGAGGAGGGGGCCGACGTTAAGACCACCCAGCCCGCCCCCGGCGACGTGCTGGAGCTGTGGGACCGGATTCTGAAGGACTATGACGAGCTGGTTTACATCCCCATGTCCAGCGGCCTGAGCAGCTCCTGCGAGACGGCGGTGATGCTGGCCCAGGACTACGGCGGAAGAGTACAGGTGGTCAACAACCAGCGCATCTCCGTCACCCTGCGGCAGTCTGCGCTGGACGCCCAGGCCCTGGCCGCCGCGGGCCGGAGCGCCGCGGAGATCAAGGCGCTGCTGGAACAGACCAAGTTTGACTCGGACATCTATATTACCGTGGACACCCTCAAGTATCTGAAAAAGGGGGGCCGCTGCACCCCGGCTGCCGCCGCCATCGGCACGGTGCTCAACCTCAAGCCGGTGCTGCGCATCAAGGGCGAGAAGCTGGACTCCTTTGCCAAGGCCCGGGGCTGGAAGGCCGCCAAGAAGACCATGCTGGACACCGCCCGCAGGGTGATGGAGACCGACTTCGCCGGCTGCCGCGGGCCGGAGGACCTTCACATCGCCGCCGCCTTTACCGGAACGCGGGAGGAGGCCCAGGAGTGGCTGGAGGAGCTGGAGGCGGCCTTTCCCGGCTACCCCATCCACATGGACCCCCTCTCCCTCTCCGTGGCCTGCCACATCGGCCCCGGCGCCCGGGCGGTCACCCTGACCAAGGCCCTCCCCATCTGAGCCTGCCTAACAGAGCCGCCGGCTATGCCGGCGGCTTTTGCTATGCAAACGCATAGCAAAATTGGCCATGTTCCGCTTACAGCAGCACGGCCATGGGATGACTGCGTGTGGGCCGGAACGGCCCACGTGCGCAAACACTTCGTGCACCTAGGGCTTGTTTGAAAAATGTCAACATGCTCAATCGACGGGCCTTTTGACCGCTGGACGGCGCAATTTTTCCTTGAAATCCGTCAGGATTCCTGCGAAAAAATTGCTTGCCAGTGGCCCAAAATTCCTCGCCGCTGGGCACATCGCCAATTTTCAAACAAGCCCTAAGCCTTTGCATCGTTTTCTGGTGCGCCCTGTGCGCATGAGGTTTTATGCGGAATTTAAAAAACATGCAAATTTTCTTCACGCTTTATACATAATTTGCGGTTATTCTATGTACCGTTAAAAGAAATGAACCCGTCAAAGGAGTGACCAGTTATGTATAACAGTGACTATAACAGACCCCCTGAGGAGCGGGAGCCCATAGAGACCGAGCATTTTCACGTCTGGGACGCTGAGTCCCCCAAGCCCCCCAGGAAAAAGAGCGGGGCGGCCAGGTTTGTGGCCCTGGGCCTTTGCTGTGCCCTGGTGGGCGGCCTGGTCGGCGGCGGCGGCGTACTGGCCGCCAGCCATCTGAGCGGAGGAAAGACCACCATCTACCAGGGTACCTCCCCCAACAGCATCGTATCCCTGGCCCATGTGGACGGGCAGACCGTCCTCTCCCCCGAGCAGATCTACGCCGCCAACCTGGGCGCGACGGTGGGCGTCAACGGCAATGTGGATACCAATGTGTTCGGCTATACGGTGAAGAACGCCGTATCCGGCTCCGGCTTCGTCATCGGCAGCAACGGCAGCTCCAGCTACATCCTCACCAATTATCACGTCATCGACGGCGTCAGCGACATCAAGGTGTTTTTCTCCGACGGCAAGAGCTATGACGCCACCCTGGTGGGCGGTGAAAAGGAGAACGACATCGCCGTGCTGAAAATCGACGTGGGCAACCTCCAGACGGTCACCCTGGGCGATTCCGACCAGCTCAACGTGGGCGAGGACGTGTACGCCATCGGCAACCCCCTGGGCGAGCTGACCTTTACCTTCACCGGGGGCTATGTCTCCGCCAAGGACCGCTCCGTCACCATGAGCGATGGAACGGTAATGAACATGCTCCAGACCGACACCGCCATCAACTCCGGCAACTCCGGCGGCCCCCTGTTCAACGAGTACGGCCAGGTGATCGGCATCGTCTCCGCCAAGCTGTCCAGCAGCTCCAACTCCGAGGCTTCGGTGGAGGGCCTGGGCTTTGCCATCCCGATCAACGACGTGAAGGATATGGTTACCTCCATCATTGAGCACGGCTACGTCACCGGCAAACCCAACGTGGGCATTCTGATGAAGGACGTGCCCCAGGAGGCCCAGCAGTACGGCGTTCCCGCCGGCTCGGAGGTGCTGGCTGTCCTGGACGGCTCCGGTGCCGGCAAGGCCGGCCTCCAGGCGGGCGATATTATCACCGCTGTCAACGGCACCGCAGTGTCGGGCAGCGAGGCCCTCAAAGCCGCCGTCCAGGACTGTAAGGCGGGCGATAAGGTGACCTTCTCCGTTTACCGGGACGGGGACACGGTGGAGCTTGAGATCACCCTGGATGAGGATAACCAGACCACCCAGGAGGCTATGGAGCAGCTCCAGAAGGATTATCAGGCCCAGCAGGAACAGCAGCAGCCCCAGCAGAATGGCGGCTATTTTCCCTGGCCCTTTGGCTGGTAAGACGTCAGAATTTAGATAAATGGATGATAGAAGCAGCGGCGCACGGATATCCGTGCGCCGCTGCGATTGCATATAATGCCTCCGGCCAAAGGCGCCGGAGGGAGGGAAAGTGTGAAAGGGAACCGTCAGGGTTCCCTTTCGCGTAAAATAGAATGACTTTTTGAGACATCAAAAAGTCCGGCAGCCTGTCGGAAAAGTCCGGCCGGATTTTTTGACAGGCTACAGCGGCGCACGGATACCCGTGCGCCGCTGCTTTTTAGGTGACTCCCCGGTACTTTTTGCGGGTTGCGATACCGCCCCGGATATGCCGTTCCGCTTTATTTTCGTCCAGCACCTGCTTGACCTGGAGGTAAAGAGGCTTGTTAAAGGCGGGCAGACGCTCGCTTAGGTCCTTGTGGACCGTGGATTTGCTGATGCCGAACCTCTGGGCCGCGCTGCGCACCGTCGCTTTGTTCTCTATGATGTAAAGCGCCAGCTGGCAGGCGCGCTCCTCGATGTTCCCTTTCAAACAGCAACACTCCCCGCAATGATTCTCACGGGGCATGTATATGCGTCGGAGCGGGGAGATATGTTGCGCGCAGTTACGTCTGCATGTTTCCGGAAGGTCTGGCGCAGGGCATGCAACTGGCGCGTTCGACGATATGGTAGGGCAAGCTAATCTTAACGGGCAGTTGGTGACCGCCATTGATTCGGTCGGCTAGGGTACGGACTGCCATCTTGACCATTTCATCCAAAGGGACGTGTATGCTGCTTATTTTGGGCTGGACATAGCGGACGTTTGGAATGTCGTTAATTCCAATAATGGAAATTTCGTCAGGAACCTGAACGCCCAACTCCTTGCAGGCCCGAAGCGCGCCGATAGCGGTCATATCATTGGCGCAGATGACGGCTGTAATGTTGCGGTTCTGGCTGAGAAGCTGCTTCATACCCTGAAGACCGCCGTCCATGGAGAGCGTATTGATTTGAACCAGATGTCCCGGACAAGGGGGCAGGCCGCATAGGCGGAGCCCTTCTAAATAGCCGCGGTAGCGTCCCTCCTGCTCTGCTCCAATAAAAGCGATATTCCGATGATTCCGGTCATAAAAATAGCGTACGGTATCCCGAACGGCAAAAAAACAATCACAGAGTACCTGGTCACATTCAGCCTCCAGATTATTGAGGCCAACATAGACAATATTGCGGAATCGCTTTTTCATGGAGTTGAGGAGCGAGGGCTGAAACCGTCCCACAATGATCAGGTTGTCTGAGTCGCAGCCCCCGGACTGGCGTGCTGCCGCCGGAGTTTGAAATTCCAGCATGGAATAGGTGTATTTCAGTACAAAGTTGCTTTGAAATGCTTCCTGCTCAATACTGGAGATAATGCGGGGGAAAAAGGGGTCATCCCGTACCTCCCCGGGGGAACAGGCAATTAATCCGTAGATAGACTGCATAACCGGGGTGGGCTGTAAAGCATGCCGGAGCTCGCGTGCGACTGGATTGGGGACATACCCGGTTTTTCGAACAATGTTCCAGATGCGCTCCTGTACCTGAGCGCTGGCCGCTTTGGTGTTTGGCTGGTTTAAAACACGGGAGACAGTGGAGATGGAAACGCCCGCTTCTTTCGCAATTTCTTTGAGTGTCATGATATGCCTCCCTGTTTGAATAATTTGTTATTATTTTAACACAAATTTTGAGTAAAACAAGAGATACACTTAAGAAATTTTATGAACTCTCGTGCCAAGTGGCAAGATATTTGCAAAATTTTTTACATTATGTGCAATATGTAAAAGGTATACTACTCTATATTGTATTAAATCAATAAAATTAGCACAAAAAACAATCGATTGCTTAAAGATGGGTGCCAAAGTTTGAGTAATATTGTTGAAGTTAATAATATGGTGTGTTAATATCTTGGTGTAATTTAGTAATATTATATAGTAATAAAAAGTATTAGGAATAAACTTAACTTTTCTTAAAGCAAATTTGCGTAAATTAGAAGAGGTGATTTTGTGAAACTGGAATTTGAGTATGGGCAGGGCCTGGTGGGCGCGGAGCTGCCCGACAGCACGGACATCTTCATCCCCGGGGAGACGGTAGCGGATCCGC